>Ga0134128_10004676_pt1 | contig 16723 bp, 28 predicted proteins | sample KB31754_FD_96462 | JGI IMG/M metagenome (GOLD analysis project Ga0134128, IMG submission 96462) | Terrestrial soil microbial communities with excess Nitrogen fertilizer from Kellogg Biological Station, Michigan, USA - KB3-175-4 | ecosystem: Environmental > Terrestrial > Soil > Unclassified ...
CCGAAGGACCTTGACGACTGACACCTTCTCCCCATTCTCGCCATACCAGCGAACATAAGGGGAGTTATACATACAACTTCCCCAGGAAGAGTTTTCTGGCGAAGCATAGGCGGCTAATGCGGTTTCGGGTGTGCTGCAATACTCAAAGGTGTATCTGTTATCGACAGGGAAATTGTCGCCTACCAGCTTGCAGAACCGATTGATCTCGTCGTCTGTCAGGAGTAAGCCGTGCTCTTTGGCCCTACCCTTAAGGAACTTCGACCAAGAACTTCGTTTTCGCTTGCTATCGTCGTCAGCATACTTCTTACAGGAGGGATAGCTCACCTGTCGCGGGTTGTCTGCGCTTTCCGTCACTGTAATATTAAACCAATCACCGGTTTCCAGGGAGTTTACGACCTTATAAGCAAGGTGGTAATCAGGGGCAGAATCAGAATCGGTGAGACGGAAGATAAGTGTCCTGAGATTCTTTATCAGGTTAGACCTTCGCTCTTTCAACGTGCTAGGCTTATCCCCTACCGGAACGCGGGAAGAGTCGATGAATGTGGCAAGGGATGCATGAAAGCAATCCGACCAAGCGGAAAACGGATCAACAGCGTGCAATGCGTCATCGCCGTGGAAGCCCGACACCCGCCAGAGCCGGCAACTAGCTTCTACTAGGTCTCCCACCGATAAATCGTGAACGACTCCGTGTTCATCTAAGCAACAAACAGGCATTAAGATACCCTCAAACAAAAACCCCCCTGGCAATCAGAGGGATAACAGGACAGGACTGCCCCCCCCCGATATTCTTGGCAAGCCGCCGGAGGGAAGGAGCAGACCCAACCACTTCAATGTATCGCTTCTGTCGCACTTATTGCAGTTCATAATCCTGCCCTTCATACTAAAGAGAGCGAGCCACCCGACTTCTCGTTGTGCGTTACGTTTCTTAATTGACTAATTTGGAATGGGCGCTAAACAAAACGGATTGCGTCTCTGTGCCCGATTGTCGAGACAAAGAAATAGCCCCGTCAACCAGACGGGGCTAATGTGCAAGGGAGGACTGTGACAGGCTAAGGCTTGAGTGAAGGTGCCTTCACGCTGCGCGGGCGAACGATATGCTGCCGCTCTGGCGCTTCAATACACGCGATGGCCCTCTCCAGCGTAGCAGTCGCTTCTGCTTTACCTCGCGCCGAACGCGCGTAGCTGCGCTGTCCCTTGCGAGTAAGAGCCGTATCGCTCTCCTCAACGAGAGAGCGGAGCACGCGCGAAGAGTGCTTGTAATAGGTGCCAGGACGGAACCGGGGAACGTAATCATTCGACAGGAAGTGACTGCTCATTTACCTTCCTCCGCAAGTCCACGCGTAGATGATAAACGCGATAGTCAAAGGACAGCACACTACCGCAAGACACACGATAGGCAGAAGGATGAAAGGGCCAAGCAAAACAGCAACCCAGCCGTGCCGGTTGATAAAGTTGTCAAACCAGTTCATTACGCGCACTTCCCTTCTGGCGTAAAGTCGGAATGGAACTGAACAATCTTGACTTCCCCGAACGACTCATCCAGCTTCTCGCAAGTAAACGCGATGCCCCTCGCGAGTGTGGCGCAATACTCCAAGCTAAGATTTCCTGTTGCAGTCTTGCTATAGTAGACAGCATACTTAGTCATCACGCAAACTCCTTCAGCAAGGCGTCAACCTTACGGGTAGCTATCAACACGTCAACATACATCAGCAGGCACACGCCTGTCAGAATGATTATGGCAAGCATAACAGTCCTCTTTACCGATACAAAGCGATGACTTCACCGCTCCGCAAGGCGTGCCTATGCTCTTTGAGTTCGGCCGCAGTGAACAAGTCCTTAGCGCGATAGGTGAAAGACATACCGGCTTGCATCGCGGGAACGTCGTCGTCAGACATCATATCGTTATAGTCGGCGGCCTTCTCGGCCGCCTCCTCTGCCTTCTTGCCTGCTCCGTCGGCACCAACAATCTGACTGCGCGACAAGGCAACGTAGGTGCAGATAGGATCACCATACGGAAAATAGACGCTAGCCGCGTGGAAGAGGGGTTTCATCGTCATACCCCCTTGAGCAAGTGCGCGTTCTTGCCATAAGTGTAGGCTGTGAACTGGTAATCTCCGTCTTGGAGCAAGCTAATGAAGCCGGAAACACTCTTCCCCCTCACAGTTACGGAAGCAGGCAGGGAAAAGAAGGTATCAGGCTCTGAAGTTACACGGGCATACCTACGCTTCCCGTCCTCGCACATACAATGCTTCACGGCGAAGACGCGGTAATATCCGAAGAGTTTCTGTTCTACCACAATGGCAAACTTCGTATCATCCATCGCCATACTCCTGTTTCGCCTAACAAGGCTCATTCAGCGAGGGCTCGATTACCCAAGGACAAGAGAGAGGGGTAGGGGGACGCCCGACAATCGAGACCCCACCCCATTGCAGTTACTCGGAGACATTCAGCATACAGTCGCATACAGTCGGCTGTCTGTCTATCGCAGGCGAGTTCGCTCTAGCGCAGGGACTTCCACCCATCGCACTCCTCGCGGCAAACCCTTTCGGCACTGGCGTAGACGCTGAACATCGGAGGCTACAAATGCGATGTTTAGCGCCCATTCTTCGCGGCCGAATAGGGATGATTGGTCTTCTCGTATGCCAATCGCAACGCTATACATCCCGCCTGTATAGTGGCTAATGATCCTATGGCAAGCTATGCCAGTGAACGCGATGTTACCTCAAGCTGCGCGGTCTGTCTCATCAGTGACGGGCGACCAATCCCGTCAGACTCCCTCGCGGGAGTTATCGACTATGACGAACACTTGTTAACTAGGAACTCAATGGCCCGTAATTGTGCAATTGTCAGATTGCATCCCAGTTCCCGTCGGCACCATTCAATATCTGCCCGTAGCTCTGGACTTCGGGTTGCCCAAGCTTCAAAGGCATCCTCCACTAGCCAAAGCTGGTTATGTTTGTCGGCCCTCATTGTCATATCTCCTTAAGCGTTCAGGCAAGCGACTCCGGCCATAGCCAGGAGTGAGACACAAGCGATGAGCAGGGTTCCCGCGTGCCCCGAGTAGACGTTAGCCACACGGAGGAGGTCGCAAGCGAAACCCACAAGGGCCATCGATCCGGTAATCACAACCCCAAGCATTGAGGCACAGAAGACTGTAAGCGAGCTCACGGTAGTATCTCCTTCAAGGTGTGTGGCCTGTCTCGTCAGTGACAGGGGGCCAATCCTGCCAGACTCCCTCGCGGGAGTTATCGACTTCCACCAGTGGGTGCAAGTTAGTCGGCGAACTCTTCAACGAAGTTCTTACACCGGCGGATCAAGTATTTCACGTCATCGACAGTCAAAGCTTTACCGCTGTTATCGGTGCTCAGTTCGGCACCTAAAGCTAGCATCGTCTCCATTGCCTTGGCTGCATCATTGATAAGGCGCAGAGCCTGTCTCTGGTCAGTCACTTTCTTAATCATTGCAGTATCTCCTTTGGTTTGAGTGGTAGCTGCTACTTCTTCGGTTCGGCTCTGATCACCTCTTCGCCTCTTCGCGTCTGTCACTCGGCCTGTCTGGGTGACACTTGGATGATACCGGGATGGGCGGTGAGTGTCAACACGTCATTTTGTAGTGCCTTGCTGCTATGGCCTAACACAATATGTTGTGGTGAGCCTGCTTCCGCGCACACGCTATTGTGAACCCACGCGCAGGTGATACACACACGCGATACAGGCTCACGCACATACGGGCCTAGCTGTTGACCAGGGGTGGGCCAGGGGATGAGACCAGCTTGACCAGGGGGCAGGCTTGTATACAGACTGATCGTTAGGGGCCTAACTATTGTCACACGAAGGAAGGCATACCTCGGATAACGAGGTATGCAGTCTGACGATGTATGCAAACAGATGTTCGATAGTTGTGCCTGAAGGGGGGCCGCTTCAACGCTTGAGAGCGCGAACAGACTACACGCCCGCGATACTAATAGACGCGCAGGCGAGCTAGGCACGAGCCAGGCACGCAGAGCAGGCATACTCTCATAGCAGGCTTCGAACCCCCCGATCCAACCCCATAGCGGGGGCAGGTGTGTAGATCGAGATGGGACCCAGAGTTCATAGTTTCAAGTTCCGCTGGGGTCAGGGTTCGTCTCTCTGAAAAATCACTTTGGGTTCGTGCCTGGAGATTACATAAAAAGATTACATATTTGGGGTTCTGGCACAATGACCCACACTTGGCGGGTTTGTGCCTGGAGATGAGGACGGTAGAGGATTGTGTGGCTGGAGATTACATAGCCGTGGCTGGAGATTACATATCGAGGCTGGCCCTATATCAGACACATTCTAGCTTCATCCTTCTTATACAAGTTAACTCAAGTGAGTAGAAGGGAGTAGAAGGGTTAACCCTTGTAAGCAAGAGGATGGGAATTAGTTATCCCCAGTAAGAGTTAGATATTAAGATTTAAGAGAGTAGCGATCCCTACTTCGTAGGGATCGCGTTATTGCGTTAGCAATACATTAGCGAGGAACGAGCGTATATATATACGAAGTATATATATACGCGAGAGACGAGCGTGGTCTTGTCCTCTGGTCATCGCGTGAAACTCCTTTTGCAAGTCGTGTCACAACTACCTCAAAACAGGGGTGCTATAGATATGGGAGTGCAATTAATATGCCGCACGGTGGATCAAGAGTGGGGGCAGGTCGCAAGGCTGAACCCTCCCGCAAGACGATGACGACTAAGGATAAGTGCAACGAACAATTCGATGTGCGTGCGAGTAGTGCGCTTCCCGAGTTGTTCGACACGATGTATGCTATCGCGACCGGCTACAAGGTCGGGGTCTACGAGCAGCCGAGGAAACAGGCGACGACGCAGGCGAAGACAGTCACCGGGGAAATCATCTTCGTGTATACTGTCCCTCCCGACAAGCAAGCGGCCCAGTACCTGATCGACCGGGCAGCCGGGAAGGCCGTGACCAAGAGCGCCGAGCAAACCGATACCGAGCTTACCCTGGAAGTGACGCTCACTGCACCGGAGACAGATGATGCATAGACACGCGATCCGCAAACCCTGGCCGAAGAAGTGAAGCACATAAAAGAGTGCGCCGATTGCCTCGAACCTTTCTGCGCTACCTGTGAGGACGATGCAGGCAAGTGCCCCGATTGCAAGATGAACCTGTGCAGCGACTGCTTCTGGGAGGCCGCCCAGGATCGGCAGAACCGATGCCGAAATTGCAGTGACCCGGAGCTTGGAGTTCTCACCTACCCCTATGCCAAACACGAACGCAAGTTACATAGACACTACATCTCCGGGTACCGGGGGGCGATGTGTGAGTGATACTGCCTCGATCCTCGAAGAAGCTGCCATCGTTCGTAAAGACCGGGCTGCCCGCGTTGATGATCCCGAGGGTAACTTCGCCAGGATCGCCCGTATCTGGGAGGTCGTCTTCGGGCACCCCGTTACTACGAAGCAGGTCTCCCTAGCGATGATCGGGTTGAAGCTGGCGAGAGAGTGTTACAAGCCCTGGCGAGACAACCTCGTTGACCTTGCTGGCTATGCCGACTGTGCCGCCGAGATTGAAGGATACTATGCCAAACCCTGTGAAGCCCCCGATGCACGAGGACATCAGCCACGAGTTCGACCGCGTGATGAACTACCAAATGCCGAAGTCAAAGCTGCCGTCGGCAGGGCCTGGGGCACCCACGACAGCGGCCCCTGACACGAACCCCTTTCATCACTTCATCGCTTGGCTGGGCAGCCTGTTCGGCTCTCCCGGTTCACAGCAGGCGCAAGCCAAGCAGCTTTCCCAGGGCGGCGCTTATCTCGCTAATGGCGGGAGACAGAGAACCCAGGGCGTCAATGACGTGATCGACCAAGCAGCGAAGTGAAGAAGAAGGGTGCGCCTCACGATTGGCTGCAATGTGGCTGCGGTCGGTGCTGCATCCGGCGACAACGATTTAACGAGATGTGCCGGGGTTTGAACTCTATCACCAAGCACGAACGGAGGGAACGCGTTGGACGAACTGCTGAAAGTAGCTAAGTCCCAGATCGGGACCGAAGAACAACCGATTGGCAGCAACTGGGGAGATAAGGTCAAAGAGTATCTGGCCTCGGCTGCCGTTCACTCCCCGGCCCCCTGGTGTATGGCCTTCGTGTGCTGGTGCTTCCGCACCGCCTTCCCGGCCGAGCGCAAGTTCCCCACCACCGCAAGTTGCACCTTCCTGCTCAACTGGGCGAAGGAGCAGGGTAAGATCGTGAAGCAGCCGAAGCCGGGAGACGTATTCCTGCTTCTGCGGTTGGGGGGTAAGACCGCCTTCCACACCGGGATCGTTGGCGGGGTGGGCAGCGTAAACATCTACACGATTGAAGGTAATAGCAACGCCAGCGGCAGTCCTGAAGGCTATGAGGTGCTCTCGCGTATTCGACGCTGGCGCTGGGCCAGAGTTGCTTTTGTTCGTATCGACCCATAGGAGACTAGCATCGTGGACATCCTCACTATTATCAAGATCGCGGGTTCGGGGGCGATTGGTCGGACGTGCGCTCACTATCTCCGCAAGCTGAGCCCGACGGCCTGGGCGACCGTTGCGACTAACTTCCAGAAAGCTTTGATCGCCGCGCAGAGTGCTGACGCTGATGCGTGCGGGCAGGTGATTGCCAGCCTCATCGAAGAGATTAAGTGACCCTCGGGACCGAGGCAATTATCTTTATCTACATCGTGTGGGCCATTAACTTCTGGCGCAACACTCACGGAAAGAATTAACGATGCCTAAATGCAACTACGGGATGGATCACGGCAAGGGTGATCCGAAGAACTCCTATGGCGATGACACGAAGAAGCCGCCGCTGAAGACGGGCAAGGGCGACCCCATTATGTCCAAGAGCACAGCAGCGAAGAAGGCCAGCGACGGCGACGATATGGGTAAGCCGGGGAAGAACTTCGGGAAGATTGCCGCCAAGGCGGGGAAGGCGTATGGGTCGGCCACTGAGGGAAAGAAAGTAGCTGGCGCTATTTTCCAGAAAGAACGCAAGGCCGGGAAGCTTTGACCCGAGTTCTCTGCCGCGTGATGGAGTGTGATGGCTGCAATGTCAGGTTGCTCTCCTGGTGGGACGATAGTTTCTGGCCCCTGATCGACAAGGCGCAGGCAATAGGTTGGGAGCGCCCTGGCGAGAAAGACCTTTGCCCTAACTGTGCAGCGAAGCCCCGCGAAACCGGGGGGAGGGTACTATGATCTGTGACAAGTGCCTCGCGCAAACGAAGACCGTTTACAACAAGATGCCTCTCTGCGAACCCTGCATCCAGAAGGTGAAAGAGTATCGCAAGAATGGCAAAGTTTCCGTTGCTCACCCCGGAGGGGGTGAAGTATCAGGCGCTCCCGTCGCAGGCTAAATTCCACCAATGCAATGCTCCCTATAAGGCTTACATCGGCGGGTTCGGTAGTGGGAAAACGCTCTGCGGTGCCGTTGAAGCGTTTCTCACCGCGCTCAAATACCCAGGAACTTATGGCATCGTTACCCGCTGGAGTTATCGAGAACTTGAAGCAACTAGCTTCAAAACTCTCCTCGACATCATCCCCCCTTCCTTCATCGAAAAGCAATACAAAAACCAATGCCTCGTCGTCCTGAAGAACGGCAGCCAGATACAGGGATTTAACCTCCAGAACCACAAGCGCCTCACCTCCCTCAACCTTTCCTGGTTCTGGATCGACGAGGTAACGGAAATCCCCGAGGACAGTTTCCTCCAGTTGCAAGGGCGTATGCGAGGTAAGCCGCCGCGCTGTGGCTGGGTTACGGGGAACCCGAACGGCAGGGATTGGGTCTACAAGGCTTTTGTTGAGCAGTCGCGCAAGGACTATGCCTTCTTCCACGCCAAAACCTACGAGAACACCCACCTCCCACAAGACTACGTTGACAACCTCCGAAAGTATTATCCGGCCGAGTGGGTCGAACGTTTTATGGAGGGGAGCTTTGATGCGTTCGAGGGACAGATTTTCAACGAGTTTTCCACGACGCAGCACGTTATTCATCCCAACGATACGTTCCCAATCCCCCAGGAGTGGCCGCGCTACCGAGGCATAGACCTGGGGATTTTCCACCCCACCTGCTGCCTGTGGGCAGCGATGGCCCCTTCGGACGACCTGTTCATCTATGACTGCTACTACCAGCGCAACAAACTGGTGAGTGAACACGCCGCCGAGATTAACCGACGGTCGGGCAACGACCTCTTCGAGTGGACGGTGATTGACCCCAGCGCCAATCGCCGGGACAGCATCACGGGAGCGACGATCAAAGATGAATACCGCAAGCTCGGCATTAACACGATTGATGGGAACAATTCGATCTTGGATGGAATCAGCCGTATCAAAGAGTTACTCCGCGTTGACCCGTCTCATCCCCATCCTGTCTCTGGTCGAATGGGGTCTCCGCGCTTACACATTATGCCGGGAACTTGTTCCGAGCTAATCTGGGAACTCTCCCAATATAAGTGGAAGGACCAGCGGCCCGACAGCACGGCGAAGGAGAAAGAGGAGCCCGTTGATCGGCACAACCACGCCATCGACCCTCTGCGCTACATCGCGATGCAGAACCCTCGCTCCCACGATGTCGGGGGAAATAAAGGCGAATGGAACAGGTGGGAGAAGCTGCTCGATGATCTTCGCGGCGATGATCCCAATCTTTCTAAAGACTTCCGTATCGGCCAATGGATACCGGACTAGGAGGGGATAATATCCTGTGTTAATAGTGGTGGGGGGAGACCCGTTTGATGCTCTGGACTTCCTGGGAGACACGGCTCACGAGAAGCTGCAACGGGGTTTTGTTAAAGATGAACTAGGTTTGTTTAATCGTGTCCGGCTGGATCAGGTTGAACCCCGGCACACACACTATTACGATGATGCCTCCTGTCACTGGCATCGCGTGGTGACGCCGGACTAGGAGAGGTGAATGGCTTACGCAGAAGACGTTAGGGTAACGGGCACGCTCGGGAAGTTGAACGATGCCGTGGGTATTAACTACCCCACAATGGCGACGACTACTTTCCAGTTAGTCGGCTCCCCCACAATGACGGTGACGTTTGAGGCAAACAATGATGAGGGGGCATCCCCGACCTTCGTTCCCATCCCGGCGGTCAATGTAGCAACGGGCGCTTCGTCTACTACGGCAACGGCGGCAGGGCTCTACCGGATTGAGGCATCGGGTATTCGCGTCCTTCGTGTCCGGTGCAGTAACTACACCTCGGGATCGTTCGCCGTCACGGGCAACGGGTCAGTAGCTGCGACGACGGATGGGACCGCATCGACAGGTTCCTCGGGCACCACGACCGCCAACCAGGGGACGCCCAACGCCGCCGGCACGGCGTCCTGGCCGGTGCAGGGCGCGGCGGCGGCGGGCGCTGCGGTGGCGGGGAACCCGGTGCTGATGGGGGTCAGCGACGGGACGAACGTGCAGACGCTCAAGCAAAGCCCGGTCACAACCAGCAACGGCTCTAATGTGGGCCTCGGTTATAGCTCGGTGGGACTCGTGAGCGGGGCGGGCACCGCCGAGCCGTGGCAGTCCGTCGCGGGCCTTACTGACGCGATGGGGCACTGGATCGGGACGGTAGCCCCGTATGGCTATAATGGCCTATCCTGGGACCGCGTCCGCAATAACGGCGACGTCACCCTCCTCGCCTCCGGATCCCGCAACACGACGCAGACGAGCGCGGATATCGTCACCTATAACGCGCACTCGATTATCGTCACCCTTGATATGACGGTCGTTGGCACGGGCAGCGTTACCCTGTCGATCAACTACAAGGACCCGGCGAGTGGGAAGTATATCCCCCTCCTGACTGGGGCAGCGGTGACGACCAACTCCACCAATATGTATACGATCAACCCGAATATCCCCGCTGTTGCCAACGTCTCGGCGCAGAAGGACATCGGTCGTGTTATCCAGATTGTCGTTACTGCAAATAATACCAACTCGGCCACCTTCTCGGTTGGCTATACCCTGATGAGCTAGGAGGCACATCTTGGCCGTAACCACCAATCAACTTCAGACCGTGATTAGCTCCACACCCTTCCGGCAGCGTGTTGAGTATGCCATTGTATTAGCGGCCCTGGCTGTTGCATCCGAAGCTACTAGCACGACATCGCACGCGCAGCGCAAGTCGCTCTCCGCGAGTATTCTGAATAGTCCTGACAACTTTGTAACCCAGTTCGCGCAGGCTATCGTTACGCAGTTTCCCCTATCGACAACGAATATGGTAACTGTTAACTCCGCGCCAAATGCTGATGTGGATACGACTGACGCTACGATTTCCACTGAAGTGTCGTCGGTCTACAACGCTATGTTCATCTAGACGAGACCGCGAGACATAATGCCAACCTATGATTACCAGTGCAGTGCGTGCGGCAAGGGTTTTGAGTTCAAGGTTCCGATGGTCAATCGGGACCTCCCTGTTCAATGCGACTGTGAACACCATGGGCTAGCTTGGCGGCAGTTCTCCCCGAACCCCAACGTGATGATCCCCCTGCGCTTCGGGCTTTCCCGAACGTGGCATATGACCGAGCAGGGTTCGAGCGAACACGGGATGGTGGGGAACAACAGCCAAACCCATTCCCCCCAGCGCTAGACGTTCCGGCAGGCGTTCGATAAGAATTGGAAGAAAGCGGGAGGTTCGTTATAAGAAGGTCGCGTCACGAGAACGATGTTTACAACACCCCAGAAGCCTTTGTTCGCGAGGCGCTCTGCCTTGTGCCCGGTAGCCCCGACATCATTCTTGACGTGGGGGCCGGGAATGGTGTATGGGGCAAGATCGCTAAGCAGGTATTCTGCCCCTGCGCCGTGGCTGGCTCTGAGATAAGGGACATCCCGCAATGCCCCGACTACTGCGCGTGGGGGATAGGCGACTTCACTGAACAGAGTTGGTCGGGATTTGATCTGGTGATGGGGAACCCTCCCTACTACTGTGCAGAACTATGTGTCAGAAAGGGATTAGATGCCCTGGTCGATGGGGGGCATTTAGTGTTCCTGCTTAGACTTGCATTTCTAGAAGGTAAGGGACGCGCCGCCGGTCTCTTCACGGAGCATCCCCCGAAACTGGTTTGTGTGTGCCCTGGCCGACCCTCGTTTTATGAGGGAAAGAGCGGGATGACGGCCTTCGCCTTCTTCCTCTGGCAAAAGGGTTGGTCCGGGGAAACTCAACTTAATTGGGGTAATGACTATGAACGAAAGCGGTTGGAACACATCGCTCGACGATGACAAGTTAGAGAACTTTAGCCCCGAGCCCCCCGAGGTGCAGGACGACGTGATCCGCCTCTCTGATAAGGAGACGACTAAACTCAAGCAGCGCCTGAAGATCAGCGAGAAGTTCAAGGAGCAGGAGTGGAAGAAGCACTACGATACTTCTCTCCGCTTGCTCCGGGGCATCCACTGGCCGGAAGGCAAGGCGGGTTCCAACGAGGAGCAGCGCGTCATCGTCAATATGATGTATCCCATCGTGAATACGAAGGTATCGACGATTGGGTTTCGCTATCCCGAGTTTGACCTGACCCCGATGAACTCGCAGTCGGCCGACCGGGCCGACCTTGCCACCAGCGCGATGCGCTATGAGTGGAAGGTGAGCAAGACGCAGCGCGAGGCAGTGCGGGCCTTGCACGACAAGGAGATTTTCGGGTTCGGCGTGGTGATGACGGGCTGGCAGTTCGAGACCAAGACCGGGATCAGCCGGGTAGACGGCAGGAGCGAGGTGGAAGGCGAGGACCAGAATGAACCCCTCGACTTCGACAAGATGGCGCAGATGGTTAGTCAGACGGGAGCGCCCTCCGTTGACGTGCCCGCCGATGAGGTGACGGTCGATCAGTTCTACTGCCGCCGCATCTCGCCCTGGAACTTCCTCATTGACCCCGAGGCCGATTGGGTTCTCGACAACCACGAGTTCCTTGGGCACGTCGAACTGGTCCCGCTCACCGTCCTGAAGAATGACCCGCGCCTGAAGAACACGAAGGACCTCAAGGGGACTTCGCAGGGGATGCGCTCGTTCCTCGACAATGAGACGCTGAACCGGGACGAGAGCCAGCACCCCACCGACATCAAGCGCGTGAAGGTCTATCACTACTTCGAGAAGCGGCGGCAGCTTTACGTGATGTTCTGCAACGAACACGACAAACCCCTGCTCGTGCAGAAGTGGGCCTGGGAGCACGGCCGCTATCCTTTCCGCGTGATCTTCGCGCCGAGGGATGAGGACCGCTTCTACGACGTGTCCCCGCTGGAAGTGGTGCAGAGCCAGCAGGAGGAGCTAAATGTCACCCGAACTATGCTGCGAACTCATATTAGGCGTAACGCTCGTAAATACTCTTGTGCTCGGGGGATGCTTGATCGTAATGCAAAGCTTCAACTCAAGTCTGCAATCGACGGAGCAATCATTGAGCATAATGGGGGACCTGATGCGAAGGTCATCGTCCCGATTGACCACAATCCTCTGGTTCCTGAAATTTACAAAACCGACGAGTGGGCCATCCGAGATATGAGATTTATGACGGGCCTTGACGAATACGAGACGAACAACGTCGGCAAGACCCGCCGCACCGCGACCGAGGTAGAACAGATCAGGCAGGCAGGGGGAAGTAGAGCCGCCAACGACGCGCAGAGCTTCGAGAACTTCTGCGCCGAGATTGGGATGGACTTGCTCGACCTGATGATGCAGTATTCGCAGAAGATACAAAGCATCCCGATCTACGGGCCGAACGACAACGTAGTGGACTGGGGGAACTTCTCGGCCGACGACATCAAGGGCGACTATATGATTGATGTCTACATCGGCAGCACGCAGCCCAAGAGCAGCAGCGATATGCAGCAGACCTATGCTTGGCTGATGCAGACGCTGGCTCCCTTCGGGCAGCAGCCGGACCCCACCACCGGGCAGCCGATGATAAATATGCGGGCTTTGGTCAAGGGTCTCTTGCACTGCTTCCCCGACATCCACAACGTAGACGAAATTCTCACCCCCGCCGCCCCGCCCCCGATGCAGGCCCCACCGCAGGCCCCAGGGCTTCAACCGGGTCTACCACTCCCACAGGGGATCGGGCAGATGATGCAGCCGCAGTCGGCGGGAGGGATGCAATGACGGAACAACTCTATGATGGGCCTCTTGATGGTGAGGTAATTCCGAGAACCGGAGCAGTGTTCTACTCGGATACTCGCTGCCCCCTATCCTACATCCGGCGCAGGGACGGCAGGCTCTACTACGCCAGCAGCCGTTGGGATTTGAAATGAACATCTCCGTCGGTCCTGTCGTGGTCCTCGGAGATTTGCACTGCCCCTATGTAGACAAAGCGGCTTTCGCTGTGACGTTGCAGGTAATCCAGGCTATAGGACCCACCGCAGTCGTCATCAACGGGGACGCGGTTGACAACTATCAACTCTCTAGGTTCGCTCAAGACCCGGAGCGACTGACGGCCTTGCAGGCCGACCTCGATAGCTGCCAATCGTGCCTCCGTGAGATTAGGGATGCGGCCCCGGAGGCGACCCTGTTCTACACCGAGGGCAACCACGAGAACCGTCTTACTCGTCTCAAGTGCAAGCTCCCCGAACTCTCCTCGATCTCCTCGCTGACGATGCCCGCGCTGTTATCGCTCGATAAACTCGGTATAACCTGGGTTCGGGAGCACGAACCGCTACTCTTCGGGGATTGGCTAATTATGCACGGCAACAGCGTGTGCTCGAAGGGCGGCGCGACGGCACAGAGGATGATTGATCGCTACGGCTGCTCGGGGATCAGCAACCACGTTCACCGACTGGCGCAGGTCTCGCGTTCGGTCTACGGTCGGCAGATGACCTGGGTAGAGAACGGCTGCCTCTGCAACCCCGAGCAGATGCGCTACTCGGACCTGTTCGACTGGCAGCAAGGGTTCGCGGTTTTGCACCGAGACCACAAGGGCGGGGATGTCTTCCCCGAGATTGTGCATATCAAGAACGGAAAGACCCGGTATCAAGGCGCAAACTACAGCGCGTAAGGAGGCGGTATGGCACTCGCGGCAAGTAACTTTAGTAAGTTCACCAAACAGTTCATCGGTAACAGCCGTTACCTCTTCAGCGTCCTCTACACCGGCCCCGCTTCCTATGCGGCCCCCGAGGTGCTGACGCAGGCCATCTGCCGGTCGGCCCTGGAAGGCATCGGGCAGGTTGACTTTATGATCCCCTCCCCGGCCTTCAATGGAAGTGGCGGCTCGGTAGAGGTGCAGTTCGAGCCGACCAACACCGGGGGGAATGTGGGGAACATTCGGTTTATGAACGCCACTCAGTCCCACCTTCACAACCTCCTCGTCAAAGGGGGGTTGACGATTGCTGATGCAGCGGGGACCAGCGCGGCAGGCGCGGCCTTCGGCAAGGCATCGGCCAGTGACGAGACGGTGGTGAGCAGCGCATCGGCGGGGGGCGTTGTGGCCGCAGCAGCGGCAGCAGCGTCGACCGAGGTGGCCTCTACCACGAACCTTTCGACTTACACTTGCTGGTTTGTTGGGCAAGGGGTCGAGTAACTTAAAACAGGGAACAAGCGCAAGCACTCCCAAGGAGATACAACGTGCCTTTCAGCGAAATTATGGCCGAAGTTAACGGCGCAGACGAGGCGGACAATTCCGATTTGGAAACCCTCCCCGTTGCTGATGATGACGGCCAGAGTGAAGAAGAAGTTGGCGAAGACGATAACTCGCAAGAGACCGTCCCCGATGCTGGCTTCGACCCGAACAGTTTGACCGACCCGCAACTTCAGGCAGCCTATAAGCAGATGCAGGCAGCCTTCACCCCGAAGCTGCAAGAGGCTGCGGTCCTTCGGCAGCAGTATGGCGATCTGGAGCCGACCGTCGTTGAGGCGGTGCGCCAGTATCAGACCTTGCTAAAGTCGGACCCCTTCGCCGCTCGTGAGTATCTCGCGCAGCAGCAGCAGGCGCTCGAACAGCACCTGGGGGTTCAGCAGCAGCAGGCAAACCCTTTCGCTGGCGTGGAGCCCCTGACCCAGACCGAGAAAGCCTTGCTTGAGGCCGGTCAGGTGATGTGGCAGCGCCAGCAGCAGTTAGAACAAGTCGCAGCACAGCATAAGTTCGCACGCCAACAAGAAGTAGTCGAGCGCCAGTTCGCTCAAATCGAGAGCAAATACAAGACGACCATCCCCCTGGAGGAGCGTCACGACGTTTGGAACTTTATGAACCGGAGCGGTATCCGTGATGTGGATGTCGCCTGGAAGGCTCTGAACTTCGATAAGGCAACGCAGATGGGACGGGCGAAGGCTGCCCAAACGGTGACGAAGAAGCAGCAGCAGCCGCAGCCCCCGGCGGGGAAGCAGTCACGCTCGGCCCCGGCCGCAGCGGCCGGGGGTAAGGGGATTGGCGGATACTTCGAGGAGGCGTCGAGCAAGTTCGGGGGCTAACCCCCTAAAGGCTCACGCAATTGGCCTCACCTAATAGTAATTTCGATCAGGTTGTAACCACTACACTTCACAATTACCTCTCTAAAGAGTTGGCCGATAACATCTTCGGCGCTCTCGTCCTGACCAAGTGGCTGATGAACAACGGCCGCAAGAAGCCCGCTGATGGCGGCGACTTTCTGCTTGAGCCCCTGCTCTACGGAAAGAATACCACGGTCGGCTCTTACGACGCTTACGATCCCATCGACACCACGGCACAGACCGGGATCACGGCCGCGCAGTTCAACTGGAAGCTGCTGGCAGGCTCGGTGACTTACTCTCGCGTTGAGGCCCTGAAGAACAACAGTAAGAGCAAAGTCATTGACCTGCTGGAGCAGAAGGTGGTCCAGCTTGAGGAGAGCCTTCGGGACGAGTTCAATACCGAGGCGTTCTCCGACGGCACGATCAACAGCGGCAAGGGCATTACGGGTTTGCAGGCGATCATCACGGCATCGGGCACCTTCGGCGGGATCAGCCGCAGCACCTATCCCTGGTGGCAGGCGCAGCGGGAAGACACCGCTGAGGCGCTGAACGAGCCCCGGATGCGGACGATGTTTCACAACTGCTCCAAGAACCTGACCAAGCCCGCCATCCTCATCACCACGCAGAGCTTGTTCGAGAAGTATACCTCGCTCGTGCAGCCCTCCCTTCGCATCCAGAATACGAAGTTGGCGGACATTGGTTTCCAGAACCTCGAATACCAGGGCGTGCCGATGGTCTGGGACGACGCCTGCCCGACCGGCTGGATGCTGTTCCTTAATTGCGCTTAGAATGATACACTAAGTGTATGGGGTCACTGTCAGATATGGAATTGGCTTATATCGCGGGTCTCTTCGATGGAGAGGGGTGCGTTGCCATAACGCGCCACTTTAAGAAGCTCGACGGGACGAAGAGACCTTGTGAGATGTATACGTTGAGGGTTCAGGTCACGAATGTCGATCCCCGTGTTATCTTGCCGCTTCGGGAGAAGTTCGGCGGCTCTCTGCACATCACGAAGCATAAGAGCGCAAAGCAGCGGGATACACACGTATGGATTTCCACTAGCCGCGTAGCCCTGGAGTTCCTGAAGGCCATCCGGCCCTGGCTTGTCGCCAAGGCGCAACAGGCCGATATCGCCATAGACTTTCAGGAGTCCAAGTTCCGGCACGGTGGAAGAGGGAAGACGCGGGTGACGCGGGAATACCGGGAGCGGGAACGGCAGCAGTATGCCGAGATTACCGCCCTCAAGTTCTGCACCTTCAACCCAACTGACTTTGAGACGGCTGCGAATTCGGGGGACACCCAGAACGGGCAATCCCGAGCCAAGCA
>Ga0134128_10004677_pt1 | contig 16722 bp, 32 predicted proteins | sample KB31754_FD_96462 | JGI IMG/M metagenome (GOLD analysis project Ga0134128, IMG submission 96462) | Terrestrial soil microbial communities with excess Nitrogen fertilizer from Kellogg Biological Station, Michigan, USA - KB3-175-4 | ecosystem: Environmental > Terrestrial > Soil > Unclassified ...
GAGTTTTTGACGCAATCGGCCGGTAGCCCTTCTTCTGAGTCCTGTTTAGGGAAAGCTTCCAACCACTTTCGTGGTTAGCGTCTGCGGTGACTCGTGCCCACTGGTACAGAACTGTAGTTGTAATCATTTCGTATCCGTCTACGGTGTAGGTGTGGGTACCATCGTCGTTGTGGTTGATTCGGATGCTTCCGTTGATGTCCATAGGAAAAGACTATCAGGCTCATCCGGGGGTTGTCAATACCTTCTGTGTCTTCCAACGTGTTCGTCTATCTGGGTTTCTAGCTTGTCAAGCGTCCTGTCTATCCTTCCGTGGTCTCTCTCATGCTGTATCCAGTACGTATCCAAAGCTGTCTTGATTGCCCGTAGTGCTGAGTTGGTCTCGTCCCACTTCCCTTTAGCCCGTAGCAGCATCCCAGCTATGGCAAGTATCCCTAGCACTATCGTCACAAACTGTTCTGTCTTAGTCATGGTGTCCTTATACGCCTGAAAGCCCATCCGGGTTCCGGCAGGATTTCGGATGGGCTTTCAGGGTGCCCGTCTGGTCGGGTCTGACCCTCCGAGTCGGGTGGATTACGCCACTCTGGGGAGAGTGAGGGCCTGAGCGTAATCCCTCGGAGCATCCCGGTTCCTACTCGGGGTAGGTTCCGGGAAGTATGGGGTTGGCTAGAGGAGCTGCCCGTATCCCCACAACCGGGCAACTCCTCTAGTATAGCGTCACTCTGTCTTGCCACCCTGCTCATTGTCAGAGTTTCCGGGCGATTCTCCGCCATCGTTCGCGGGGGCGACGTAGGTCTCGACTCGGAACCTAGCGAAGCCCTTCTTAGTCGAGTTGCCGGTCACGACCAGGCGACCGGCTTCCCTCTGGTAGGCGTAGGACCGGGCATCGGTGAGGAACTTGTCAGCATCTTCCTGTGTCGGGAACTGAGCCTGAATCCGCTCGTCCGGCACGTCCTTGCAATGCTGATAGGCTTCTTCGACTGCTTCGATCACTTCCTCGGGGATGGCATCCAGAGGGGTGCGGACAAAACCGCGAGTGATGGCCTGTAGCTGAATGGGCATGGGTTCCCTTTCTCCAGGGGGACAGTTACGTCAAGTGTGCGTTATCTGATACCTGGATAATACCATGTCTGCATGAGTGACGGCAAGTCATCTATGGGCCTGTCTTGCCCGTTGTACGACAGAAGTGCCTGAGGGCTTCCACGTCGCCGTTGAGCACATCCAGGTCTGGAGACCCGTTACGACCCTCAGCGTACTGCCAGAGTGCCCAGCTGCGCCATGGGCCTACCGGCATCACAGGGTGAGGAACAAGCCAGTCCATCACCCATAGATGCCATGCACCCAGGGAAGCACAGTTACCCTCATTAGCGAAACTGGGGAATGTTTGCACGATGATCCTGTGGCCTGGATTAAGCCTGTTCATTTCCGTACAGAACACGTGCCCCCAGAAGGACACGTGCTCTGCTGGCAGGCCATCGTTTACTTCTAGGTCAAGAACGAAATTATCATGTTCTAGCAGTCCCATGTTACGGACCCTGCTGGTGAAAAACGCTGCCTGTTTGGCGGGATCTTTGCCAGGATGCCCGAAATGGTAAGCGAACCTGAACAACCCTAGTTCTCTGGCGTTAATCCAGTTAGATCCGAAAAACCCATCGTCGAAAGACAGGCCCTCAGTCGCCTTGATTTCCGCGAACTGAATCTTACCCCTGTATTCTGCCCAGTTCACGACGCCATTGTTATTAGATACGTCTATTCCGGCTGCCCTATTCATCTTTCGCCGCCCACCATATTCCGCCTTTCTTCTCAGGTGCCGGATCTTTAGGAGGATTGGCCGGGGGCGGCTTAGGCTTTCCCTCTTCCTCAGGACTCTCTTCCGGGAAGTGCTTATCGAACCGTTCCCGGAGAGACCTCAGCTCTACTCTATGGCCATCTTCCTGAAGGATACGCCGTGCCCGTGCAACTTCCCGGCGGACGATATCTTCTGTTGGGTCTGCCATCATGCCCGCCTAGCGATGGAAGCGTTAGCCCACATAACGGTTTCTTCCAGGTTTGTGATAGCTAGATCAAGTTCCCTGGATGCAGGACATTCCGAAACTAGGAATGTAGCTAGTTCTCTTGCCCTTTCCCTGATTTCTGTATATAGCTCAGGCTGGCCATCCTTAGAAGGATGATAAGTGAACCTTATTGCTAGTTCTTCTTTTTCATCCATCAGTCCCCTTCTTTCTCTAGTTCTGAGAGAATACGGACCTGCCTATCAGCGTCCGGCTTTTCCTCGTGATGATCCTTTACCTCTTCCGTATCGGAATTCATCACGTCATAACCAGGGCCGTCTTCTTCGCACTTCTCCGAGTCATGATCGATAACCTCATACGGCATTATATCACTACTCCCATAGACTGAAGTGCTGCCACGATGGCGGCGAAGTTATTATTGATCGGAGCTACCCAGTTGTTATTCATGAATGCCCGTTCCCCGGATACCCAGCTGCTACCCGAGTTAGTATCATCAGGCAACGTCTGGATAACAGCTGAAAGAACCTGCGGTATGACAAAATCTGTGCCGTTAAACGATGCGCTTATCCCGTCCGTGGACTGGATATTAACATGCCCCGTAGTACCTGTAAATTCAAACCCCAGAGCAGCTACAGGCGTATAAGGCCCACCTGCCCCGGCAGGCGAGACATAGTAAAGGAACGCTCCCCCGTTATTCTGGCTTGCGATAAACGTACCCGCATCGTCAGAATAGGTAGTGTCCCCGGCCAGATACGCATTTCCCTTACTATCCGTATCGGCAGTTTCAATGCCGAACGTTTCTATCAGGTTGCCGAAAGCCGGAGTCCCGTTATAAACCCATCCCCCTTGACCCGGACCCTCAATGATGATCCGGTTGACAACCTGAGTAGCCGGATTGCTGAACCCTAGAGTCTTATCCTGCCCGAAACTCATGATACCCCCGGAGGTGTGACCGTACCGAGTATCCTGGCAGTCGCTATAGCGTTAGCGTCGCCACCTGTCCATTTCACCGTAATCCAGTCTCCCGGCTTCAGGGTCGTATTCACGTTACACGTATCGCCAGTGCTGCCCGTAGATGTCTGTCCCAGGAAGTCTGAACTAGTAGAAGACAGAACCCCGTATGAGATATACACGGAACACTGCGCCTCGCTAGTATTCGTGGATACCGAGACACCTACACCTGTCACATTCCACAGGAGACCGCTATTCCTGCTAGCTCCGACTCCGCTTCCCGGACTGCCCGCCTGTCCAGGGCTGATCCTTGCAGTACCGTTCCCGGACCCATCTAGCTTAACCTGTACCTGATCAGGTATCGGATATGCTTCCGGCTGGAATGACTGAGTCATTACTGTAGCAATTCCAGGTTGCATATCTGAAAAGAGTTTTGCACACTTGCACTAGCTATAAAGCTAGGCAACGACGCTTGTCCGGGGAATGTTCCTGCCAGTATCGGAGCATCCGCACCTAGCACACTATTATATTGCTGCCCGTACAAGCTAGGTGGAGTTGCCCCAATAGCTAGATTTCCGACAGCATATCGTATGCCTTTTTGTTTTACAAACGGCACATTTAGTGCTTCGATATAGGAATTAAACGGGGTAATCCATATCGTTCCGGCTAGATTACCTATTGACGCTATAAGGGCAAGATTATTATTTACATCTATACTGTAAATGCCGATAGTCGCAGTAGTAAGCCCAGCTGCTGCCGTTCCTCCTACAGAGGTTTTTATTTTGGTGATAACCTGGCTGATACTAGCAATCCAGTAAGTTAGATACACAGTTCCGCTTGTGAGCGCACCTGACTCAGAACTGCCAAAAGCACTAGATCTTGGGTACAGTATCGAACCCCCATTAATGATCTCTTCTGTACCCGAAGGAACGGGAGCGCCAGAGAATCCCATTTATGCATTCCTCCGGTTAATGAACACGCTGACCCTGGATGCGCTAGATACTGTGGCAACCACCCATGCCGGTCCCGTACCTGTGACCGTTAGGCTAGATCCTGCCGGAAGATATGCACCCTGAGGATAGGGAACCCCCGATATCTGGTTAGCCGGGTCTGTCACCTGCTGGTGAGAATGACAGACAACCACAGCATTGTCTACAGCTAGAATAGATGCATCTTTTCTCAGGGGGTCGAGTGCCAGCACCTGCTCAGAATTGTTGTATCCAGCCAGGTCGTACGCCACAGCAACGGTTGAGAAAGAGAAGTGTTCTGGTTCTTTTTCCTCCACATTCCCAGGATTAGGAAACTCTTCCGGATTTTCTACATACACCCGGATAACCTCTTCGGAAATGGGCCTGTCAGACAAAGGGAACCTTCTTAGCTAGTTTTCCGACCGGCGTGCCTTTGCCGATTTCCGCTACTGCTATCGCTATCAGCAGTACCCCTAGAACACCTTCAGCAACCCGTATCCACAGCTGCCTAGACGTAAGCTCACTGTAAATAGACTGCCAAGACAGCTTCTCAGCTCCCTTGGCAGCAGCCGCAGGTACCCCGGTCACCACTCCCCCGGCAATCCCCACAGCCTTCCCGATTCCCGTCCCCAGCTCCTGAGCTAGCACGATATCAACATACTGATTACCGGCCTGCTGTGGCGTAAGGTTCGGGTGAGCTTCCGCATAGGCAACATACCCTGCCCCGGCAGCAGACCCGAACTTAGCGGCTATGATTTCCTCTATCTGGGAAATCGTGTAACCGCTGCCCGTACCACCGCCAGTAGGAATGTTAGGCATGTCAGTATCCTTCATATCCAGCGACAGGCCCGTTAGCAGACCAGCCGGGAACGTTCACGGGCGCTCCGTACTTATCCTTGATATAACCCAGTCCCCATTTAATCTGAGTAGCTGCTGAGGTCTGCCAGTCTTTCCCCGCACTGGCCATTTTCGTTCCAGGATTTGCCTGCGGAATACCATACGCATGATTGTAAGGGTCCGCCTTATCGTATGCGGCATCGACCCTCCATCCCGATTCCTCTTCCCACCCGGATTTGAGGTAAGCCCAGTTAGCACCTGTCCCCCACCCGTACGCAGCGGCCATCAGCTGCCCTAGCGCAATATTCCCAGTTGAGGAACCACTACCCCCGGACCCGATATTACCAGTGACAGCAAATACGGGTGTGGTCACTCCGGATTGCTCGGGTCCGGGGGCAGGCTTCTTACCCTTGATAACATCTTTCGTCGTATCAAGGACAGACTTATTATGCAGGGCACCCCAGAGCAAGCCAGTCCCTATAAGACCAGCCGCTACAGCAGCACCATTAACAGCCATCAGTGATAACTGTAATCGACTTCGTAAGTGACCTCAACGATAGTGCCGTTAGCCGATGCCGCTGTCTGGACTACCGTAATACTGTAACCAGACAATGCCAGGTTTGCGGGTCCGGCCGTATCGATGAAATGGAAAGGAACCGTGAACGTAGCACCCGCACCGCAGGCCACGGTATTAGTGTTCCCCACCTGTGCGGTTGTCGTATTGTTCTGCCCTGCCCGGAGCCTTACCGCGAGACTGGTAGTGCTGGCACCCGTGGTAATCTTCAGCGCTCCCCGGACGATAACAGCCTGAGGCGCACCCGGAGGAGGCGTGAGAGGCTGAGCCGGGATATTGACAGCTAGCGTTTCCGCCGTCGTGACAATGGCAGAAGCCGGAGTCGAGATGGCACTTGCATTACTGGGCATTAGCCGACGCTCCTGAGCTTATCGCCATACCCGTAACCCTGAGTCACGAGATCAGCAGTCTGGTTATTCGATGCGTTAGCGTGCCTGGTATGCATGTCCAGCACGAACAGAGTGGCAGCACCCAGGATGAACACGGACACATCCTTAGTCAGGAGCGTCACACCCGAGATAGCAGCAGCAGCAGACCATGCAGCCTTCTTCCGGGCCGCCTCAACATTGATATCCCCGGCATCGGTCGCGTGAATCGTAGCGACATCCGGGAGACTCTTGTCATAGATGGAGTACACGAACATAGCCGTAGCGATGCCGATGGCAACGGACCCATCCGGCTTCAGGATGCTTGTAAGTGCCATAACCGATCCTTACTTAGTTGTAACGTGGATATTGTTACCGGGACCTCCAGGAAGACCCTGGACACCAAAATTGTATGTCTTCTTAGGAGACAATCCCGAGACGCTGACAGACGTAGACTTAGTGGTCCCCGACTTGCTAACGCCATTCCCGGTAAGCGCCCACTTGTAACCGCCTGAAGCTCCGGCAGCCGGATTCCAGTGAACCGTTACGCTGCTGCTGGTTTCCCCTGAGACTTGCAGATTGGAAATCGGGCCTGCCTTACCCGAGGAAGAACCCCCAGGATGCGCCGCAGTATCAGAAGTCTTGATCGGCTGAGGATAACCCTGAGGAGGCGGACCGAGCACCCCCACAGCTTCCTGGAAAATCGACTTCTGGTTAGACGTGACAGTCATACCCGCCAGGACATCAACCAGGGCAGTCCGAACCGTGGACTGGTCACCCGGCAGAACGCCGAGAGCCTCATTAATCCAGTCCGTATTGGTGGTCGCGCCCAGACCTCCTCCCCCTCCCCCAGCACCTTGGGCACCCGATGCCGCGACATCCTGAGGTGTCCCTGGGCAGAACCCGGTTGCCGGGTTCACAGCTGAACACTGGTTGCCCGCAGGATCGGTCACCAGGCCAGCCAGTGAAATCCCGCCTGCACCCCCTCCCCCTACTCCGGTTCCCCCGAATCCGATGTCAGAGAAATTCCCGGTAGCGTTCTCCTGGTAGGCGATATCTTCCGGGCTTCCAGGACAGTAGCCGCTATTCGGGTCAAGTGCAGAACAGGTATTGCCGGCAGGATCAGTAACCATCCCGTCCGCAGTAGCGGCAGGAGCGGCAGCAGCCTTATTCTTCCCTCTCACGTATACGACGGCAGCGATACCCGCGCCAACGATAACTCCGGCGATTACATACTTCTTGTCTACTGCCCCGATTCCGGGAACGTGGATATCCGCCATCACCATGCCCACACATCGCTAGAAGGAACGGCAGCCGCTATTGTCGGCTCTACCGGCTGCTGATACGGGGTAGGGTCCCCGATGCGGCCTTCCCACGGGATATTAGCTCCGTCGATATCCCCAGCCTCAAAATACGGGGAATCCGGACCGTTAAGCGGCATTTGCTGGATAGGATGCCTGCCCTGGAAAGGTACTAGCTGCTCTCCGTGGGTATTAGTGAAGTCAAAATGCACGGTATCATGCTGGACACGCCGGATACTGTGCCCCATCTGGAATTCCGGAAGGGAATTCAGTTGACCATATCCCTGTGTAGTGTCGGCATTACCACCCCCGGACGCGAAACCAGAATTAGAAGAGGCTCCCCGGAGCTGTCCGGCAACGTCAGAAGAAAGATGGTTAGAGTTAGGAGCCTCATACCTTTCTGTCGTATAGTCGGTAGGCTCTTCGTGCCCGGTCATGGAGTTGCCGTTAAAGAACTTGCTTCCGCCTAGTTCCGGCCCGTGCAGCTGGTTAAGCTGCTCTCCGTACCTGGCTAGCGCGTCCGGCTCTGCCCACGACTGCTGGATGATCCCACGGGGATACGGGGAATCATGGGTAACGGGTGTGAAATCCAGGGGTACGCCGGTTTCCGGGAAACTCCTGTCCCCGTATTCCAGCGCATCCCCCGGAGACCAGCCATCGTAAACGGACATAGGCCCGTACGGTGAGAATGTCGGGTCCTGCCCTGAATAGCCTAGGTGCTGCTGCCCGTAATCCCCGTGCTCGGGATCGAGAGTGAAAGCTTTCGACTCCAGGACACCCTCATCCATGAAGTCTGTCGTATCCTGAGGGTCCGGATACAGCCCCTTTAGGCCCTGGAGAGCTGCCACGGGCTTACCGGCCTTCAGCGGCGGTAATGGTTCCCTTAGACAGGTTGGTAAGACCCTGGAAAACGGCGGTTTCCTGGGCGGATCGTCCGGGGAGGAAAAGGGCAGTCGCAATCATGGCGATGCCCACTAGGCCTACAGCCTTCTGCGCTACAGTCATTTCTGGTATCCCAAAGCTTTAGCGGCGTTTATTACCGGCGACTGGGCTTTCCCGTACGACCCTAGCAATGCTGTCAGCAATGCCGCTACGGAGACACCTAGTGCGAGTTGCGGATTGATCTTGGAAAGCCCCTCCATAAGAAAGGCAAATATGCCCGTAGCGGGAATGACACGCCAGTTAAAATCAGGCTTGCCATTCCCGGCTATCGGAGCAAACAAGACCTCATTGGCTGCTGTAATAGCACCTGTCAGCAGCGCGATATCAGCAGCCGGACCCATGGCTAAACGCTCGGAAGCTTATTCAGCACAGGGAGAGTGCGCACCTTGGGAGCGAGGATAACCCCACCCAGGAAAAGCGCGACGTAAATAAGGTGCTTCTTATCCATTGCTGGTCACTCCCCTACCGTGTAACGGCCGATGACAAGAACGGGCTTGCCGTCCACGTCCACATGAGTTGAGGCGGAATCCTTGCTGGTAATCACATCACCGTTAGCAAGGTGAACGTAATACGACGGACCCGCTTCCGGGTCAACGTCCGGCTTCCCGGCAACCGAGGTACGATCCTGAGGCTCAGCCTGAGCGGCCTCAGCCTGAGCGCCAAGAGCGGCCTGGATACGGGTATCCATCAGGCCGGAAAGAGCCTGGAGATCCTCTGGAGTAAGAGCCATTTAAGCGATTCCTTCCTAGCGCGAGCGTAGCTTAGCGGCATCGTTCCCCGGAGGAACGATGTAATTGGTAACCACGTGGACGTTAGCGGCATTCGCCATCGTCCCCGAGATCTGGAGAACGTTACCGGCCTTAGTGACCAGGTACCCGTTCCTAAGCTCTGCTCCGGCCTGCCCGTCGAAATCCCGGTTGAAAGCCTGGAAGAAAACGCCGTTCTCCGGAGCGAAAGCCGCGTCGGCAGTAGCAGCAGCAGCATTCCAGCCGAACCACCTGCACATCAGGTTCTGCCACATGACAGCGGGACGCTGGAAGAGCTGCACCTTGCCGAATGAGAGGGTAGCCGGGTCCGGCCAGTCTCCGGCTTCAGGGGACGCGCCGAAATTCCACCCGGTAGCGCGGGTGCCGTTCGCATTGTCGTATGCGATATAAGCCAGGTTCCGGATCGAGTACCCGATACCGTTCTGCTGGTTATACCGTCCGATGCCCGCGCTAGCAGTCCAGATCTCAGAAGCCCAGTACTGAACCGTACCAGCAGCTGGGGGCGCCTGAGAGAACGGACGCCCATGGCCATCGGCAGCCTCAGGCTCAGTATAGCCCTGAAGATTCGCGCGCATACGCCACGAGATACCCGTAAAGGTACCGGACCCGAACGTGTTAGCCATCGAATCGATATAAATCTCCAGCGTATAGGAAGCGCTGGAAGACTTGTTTTCGATTTCCCCGAGAGTGTCACGAGCGACAATCTCAAGAGGCAGGTAAAGCGAAAACTGGCACACAGTACCGGCAGTACCCGGAGACTGGAAACCGGAAGAACCGGAACGCGGGTCCGGGTTGCCGATCCAGTAACCGCCGTACTTATTGACGATGAACCACTCGTAACCCGTGAGCGGACCGAAGATCTCCCGGTTACCCACGTCGCGGAAGGTCACCTTCTGGATGCCAGACCAGGGGTTGTCACCAGTCGCGGTGTAGGTGCCCCCGGTAACGGTGAGCTGAAAGAAGCACCACGTACCGGAAAGCCACCCGTTCGGGGAGAGCTTGAAAGTCCCGAGCTTCTGCGCCGCAGTAGTCGCGGCGAGAGTGACATCGATATCAGGAGTATCGGTTTCGTAAACCCCGACTCGGAACACCTGAGGAGGCGGACCGGCCTGCTTGGTTCCCTGCTGGGGTACCGTGGGCTTCGGAGGGGCAGAAACTGCCATTATCCCCCTGCCTTTCTTGTGAGTGCGCGTAGTTGTGCGAATACATCGACGTGCCCGATACGGGGGATGATATCGGGTCCGCCAGTAGCAGAATCCGGGTCTGCTAGCCGGAAACCAGCGTCTACTGCTTTCCGGGTGAATTCAAGCATGATCTCGGCTTCACAGACGGACATGCCCTGCGGGTGAAGCTTAATATAGCAGTATCTTAGCTCATTATCGACGTGACGGATAGCATCACGCTTAGTGTCGTAAACATCATGGTTAGTGACTCCATCGGACAGGCGGAAGGACATCCAGCGTCCGACGCAATCCCAGCCCCGGAACGTCCACGCCGTCCTAGCAGCATCCGATATCCGCTTAGCCGCATCGGAGTGCCCCTGGGGTCTCCTGCCGTACCGGCAAGCCTGCCCGCATGTCATTTGCTATCCACGATGCACATCTCGCCCTTGCCGTTAATGTAAAGAAACTGGTAAGGCTTCAGGGCTAGAGTAAGCTCTGCCACCATACCCCGGTCGATTCCGCCTATCTCATCGTAACGGGCACGGTTCCGCTTATCGGAATCCCTGGACAGGAAAATATGAGTAGAGTTGCCGTAAGCCCAGATAGCGGCCTGCCCGGACCCGGTTGGCTTCTGCACGAAATACCAGCCGCCTACGTCCATAGCTCCAGCCATAGCGAGATGGGTGGTCATGTAACGGTCAAGTCCCAGCAGCTTGGATTTCACGACAGTATCGTCCGCTACTATGATTCCTTTCTCTCCCCTGACACCAGCCTTATAGCGGTCGCGGAATACGGCAGCAGAAACCTGGCTAGCGCGTTCAGCGTCAAGATCGATATCACCGAACTGAGGCCAGATGAGGTAACCACGTGGTTTACCTTCCCAAAGCTCCTGAATCCTGCGGGGTACCGGCCATTCCGGAGTACGGATGAAACGGAGTCTCTCACCTTCCCTGGATGAAACCGGGTCCTTAGGCTTGGACACGATAACGTAAGCCGGGCAATCCGGGGTCGCCCAGTATTCCATGAGCTTGAATGCCAGAGTGGTTTTCCCTGCCTGCTGGGAAGGACCCGCGAAAACCACATGCTCGCCCGGTTCATACCCGAAACGTTCAGCCGCGAATTCATCACGGCTGAACGTGGCAGGCTTCCAGGTGGCAAGCGAAGTCATTACATCACGGTTCCGGCAATCGTCTTCTGGGCTTCAGCAGCCTTAGCTTCCAGCGCTCTGATTTCTTCTAGCAGGAGTGCGGACGCGACAGACATTTCAGCGCGTACCTTCTTCTCCAGTAGGGCAGGATCGATAACGCCGGTTTCCGGGGGAAGCTTAGTGTGATCAAGCTTCCCGTGATTAGCTGCAAGCTGCATGAGGAAAGGCAGCCCGGCTTTCATAAGCCCCATGTACGGGCCGGACTCGGTAAGGTAATCCAGCCATGAGGCTATCTGTTCATGCTGCTCCCCCAGGAGTGCAACTTCATGAGACAGCTTAGGGCCATGCTGGGCAATCGCCCCAGCGTCGGCGTACCAGCCTCGCATGACAGCGATAAGGGAACCGACCTGCCCTAGCCCGTTAAGGGCTTCTTCCCGTGCCTGGGTACGGAGCGAGCGAACGGGGGTCGCGGCGGCCGTGGTCCTCCGGGAACGGGCAGCTGGGGTTTTCGGCGCGACAGGCTCAATCGGCATCGGTAAGGCCCTCCGGGGATGAGGGTATAAACTCGATTGCACTAAAGGCCATCACAGCATCTAGGAGTGAGCCGAAGTAGGGAAATTGTTCCGCTTTTTCCGAGATTTCCCGTGCGATATCCTGCCCGTTCAAGGCTAGGGTGGCAGCAGTAGCAGTCATGCCCATCTGATTTACTGCCGATGCCAGTACGGTGAGCAGGATAGCTACATCCTCTGTGCGTTCCGTTTTCCGGTTAATCACGACGGATAACCAGTGCGAAGAGGATAGCTCCGAGAGCTGCCAGGATGGCATACAGAACCGTGATCAGAGGGGCACTGGTCTCTTTGACGGCAGTAATCACGCCATCTTCCATACGAGACCTGAACTTATCAAACATGGGTTTCCGCTCCCTATCCAGTACGGCAGTCCCCTTCCGGGTGCCCCCGGTTTGCAGGGCCGGGGGCACCCAGGGAAGGGAACTTTCCATGGCGAGCATCGGGCCGTGGAGAGCAGGGTCGGGACCCCCCAGGTCTGATGATCAAGTAAATCCTACACCCTCGGCAAGTAAAGAGGCGGTAAAGACACGCCGGCGGCTTGACCTGGGGGTACCTGAGGGTCTATGGTCGCCTCACTCACTCACCGCGACAATCCGGCAGCGTCGCGGACTCTGCGGGATCGCTGACCGGGGAAGGGCAGCAATGACAGATCTCGAAACCGTAACCCCGCTCCCCGATACCTGGATGGGGGGTGACTGGGAATCCCTTACCACGGGTGCCGATGAGATCCAGGGTGCAGACCTGGAAAAAGGTGCCCAGCTTATCGGGGTTCCCATGTGCCTCATCGGCGCAACCTTCCAGCAAGGCGACTACGTACAGAACGGCGTAACCGGCTGGTACGTATCCCTTGAAACTGTCATCGGGCCTCAGGCGGAAATTGACCGAGCGTACCGGCGTAACCGCATTCCCGATGACATCGCCGTTCCCGAACCTGGAGAAAGGCTCGTGTTCAATGAGGGAGGAACAGGCGTCTACCGGCAAATCGTGGAATACCTGGAAGCTAAAGGGCTTATCCGGATTAATTCGGATGCTCCCAAGAACGGTCCATGGGGAGAGTGCCGGTATGACATCCTTCCGTCTGAGTGGGATGTCCGGGAAGACATCGCCGCATCCGTCACCAAGATCAAGCCAGACGGAACCCGCGTCCTTTCGTTCCCTATCCGGCTTCTTTGCCCCAGAGGTCTCAGAAGCTCGGAATACACGAACGAGTACACGAAACAGGGAATCACCCGGTACCTCGGGTAGGCTGCCCGCTAAGGCAGTCGCAAGACTCCCCAGGATCGAAAGGGTTGTCACGGAATGCGGGTGTATCGTACTCCCGGACGCGATAGCCGTACTAGATCCAAAAATGGCTGAATGCCCGGATCACGGGACTCAGCCCATAGAACGGAAAGCTCAGTTCAGGGAAGTATGCGCAAAGGTACTGGGAATCCAGATGCCGCTAACCGAACCGGACGAGCCACCGTTTTAAGGTCCCTCTGTCCTATCCCCACATACGGAAGGAGGTAAGCGATGAGTCACGGAATGCTAGATAACGACGACAGGCGGCCGGAATTCACTCCGACGCATGGGCAGGCTGAATTGCCATTGCACGCAGAAGAAGCCCTGCAAAGCATGGTAGAGCATATCAGTTTCGCTCGCACTCACTTGACGCATGCTGAGGTCAAGCTAGAGCGTTTCAAGCGTGCGATCGGCCGGTAAGTGGCCGCTAGAAGCCGTAACTGGGAGAGCCTGTCACCTGCCTACAGGGCCAGGCTCTCCCGTTACGGGATCACAAAATCACAATACGAATCCGGTACCCGTTCCCTCTCAGGGGCCAGAGGGCACGGAGCTACCCCCGAGCACGGGCTTAAAGATGCCCGGAAGAACCCCCAGAAATACGGGGACTACATTCGCAAGAAGACTGTAAAGCAAGTCAAGCCCAAGGTTCCCAGCAGTCTTATCGCACAAGCCCATGCTTTGAATGCAGCTAGGGACGCTGCATTCCTTAACATGGTGTCCAGGTTGCAGGACTACGTTAAATTCAATCGTGAAACCGTACTGGCGAACGTGTACGGAGGTGTGACGGCAGAATCCGGAGAAGTACCAGGCATGGACCTGGCAGAAGCCCAGTGGACATCCAGCGCAGACACAGAGGAGCTGAGAAGCAATGCCGAACCACAATACAGAGGGAACCCATGGTTCTATCACTGATCCGGATACGTGATGGCTCGCCCGCGTAAGTGGGAAAACGATGCCCAGAGACGGCAAGCGCAGAACGATTCCCGTAAATCCCTCCGGCAGGCCCACGAGGTTAAGTTCATCGGGATTGACGGGGAGGGTACCGGCAGGTGGAGACAGCATAAGTATGTTCTCCTGGGGATAGGAGATTCTCAGGTTGAGAACGGCAACGGGCTGGAATTCACGGAAATTTTCAGCCATCTTTACGAGCAGTACCGGGCTAACCCAGGGGCCGCATTCGTGGGGTTCTTCCTCGGGTATGACTTCACCCAGTGGTTTAAGAGGCTGCCGGAGGAAAGGGCTCGGTATCTTTTTACTTCGGCAGGCATTGCGAAGAGACAGAGGAAAAAAGCTCCCCAGCTAGGTCCGTTCCCTGTCGAGTATGAGGGATTCGAATTTGATCTCCTGGGGATGAAACGCCTGAAGCTTCGTGAGACTGGTGAGTCTGGATGGATGTATGTCTGTGATGCCGGATCTTTCTTTCAGTCTTCCCTTCTGTCCGTTATTAATCCTGCGGGATGGGATAAACCCGTAGTTTCTGAGGAGGAATATGATATCCTGGAATCTGGTAAAGCGAAGCGAGATAACGCAGGCCTTGATTCGGGAATGCGAGCGTACAATGCTCTTGAAAACGATGTCCTGGCTAGACTCATGGGAAGACTCAATCAGGGTTTCACTACGGCAGGAGTCCGGCTCAAAAAATCCCAGTGGTTCGGTCCGGGGCAGGCTGCTCAGGCTTGGATGGGACAAGTCAAGGCTCCTACCGGCGAGATGGTTCGTATGGCAGTCTCCACGAACTGGGAAGATGGAGGTAACCAGGCAATACAATACGCAGGCTTTCAGGGCCTACAAAGAAGGACAGAGAAAGTATCCGTACTAGATGCCGGAAGGGCTTCTTACTATGGAGGATGGTTCGAGATATTCGCTCACGGTCACATTCCCGGCCGGACATGGGAATATGATATCAATTCAGCATACCCTCACATCATTTCCACTCTCCCATGCCTCAATCACGGGAAGTGGGAAAACGATAACAGTTACGATATCCGGGCTGGAGCCAAGTCAAGTCTTTACCTGGTCTACGCTTCTGTTGAGGGATCTAACCCGAGGATTGGAGCGATGCTCCACAGATGCGAGGATCACTCTATCCGTAGACCCTACTCCACGGTAGGATGGTACTGGGGGGATGAGCTGCATGCCGCATGGCGATGCGGCCTGATAGACAAGATAGATGTCATGCAGGCTATCGCGTACCGGCCGTGCGACTGCCCTGCTCCCCTTAGGGGTATCGCGGGACTGTATGAGGAAAGGCTCAGGGTCGGGAAGAATACGCCAGCCGGTAAGGCGTACAAGCTCATGTATAACTCGGCTTACGGGAAATTCGCACAGTCGGTAGGAAATCCTAAGTACGGGAATGCGTTTTACGCTAGCCGTATAACCTCAGGATGCCGGACGATGATCCTGGATGCCATAACTACACACCCGGAGGGAACAAATGCAGTTGTCATGGTGGCTACTGACGGGGTTTATTTCACTGGCCGTCATACTGGGCTTCACACTGGGCTTCATATCGGGAATGCTCTGGGAGAGTGGGAGGAAAGTTCTCACGATAATCTCACGCTCTTCAAACCTGGAATCTACTGGGACGATAAAACCAGGCAGAAGATCTCAGAGGGCAAAGATCCTTCTTTCAAAGCACGAGGTATCAATGCTAAGGACTTTGCTGGGCAACTCGCGGAAATCGACGCTCACTTTTCACGATGGCCGGAACATTATCCGGCTGAACGTGATCCTGAGACTACACGGGAAGGGTGGTATCCGAAAGTCGAATTCAAGTCGGGATTCTCTATGGTCACGTGCCAGCAAGCGCTTCAGCGGGGCAAGTGGTTCCTCGCCGGCTCAGTCGGCAGCACAAAGCTTGTCCAGGACGCAGACCCCATCAGCAAACGACACAGCGGGTACCTGGACAGGGAAACCGGAATCTACTGGTCTCGGCCATTCAAAGACGGAGGGCCTAGGAGGGAAAGCTGCCCCTATGACAAACGATTCGGGCAGCCGGACCCTTCCGAATTCGGAATCAACGACGATGGATACGTGAAAGACCAATGGGCAGCTCTCGTAAGATGACCTACACAATCACAGGGATGGACGACCTATCCGTCACATTCATACCCGACACACAGAAGTACGTAATATCGAAAAACGATGAGGGTACAGATCTGTACCTAGACGAAACAGAAGCCCTGAGGCTACGGCACATGCTCAACTTCCACCTGCCGAAAGGAAGTCCGGAGGACTGATGGACGACAATGTTTCACATGAAACCAGGCACCTGTGTCTCTCATGCAAGCTCCGGGAAGCCCAGCCGCATTCCCCGTGTTCCGGTACGTGTGACGGGCACGGTACCGGGCAGCTCTGCGGCCTGCCATGCTCCTGCCCGTGTTACCTCCCTCCCCCGGTCAATGTTTCACATGAAACCATCGAACAGGGTCCGGGCATCCTGGTAGAAGCATTCAAGGTCGGAGATCTCGGCTTCCTCGCCTATGACCCAGAATCCGGAGACTGGTATCTCTGCACCATGGAGGTAATGGTGCCTGTCCAGATTGCACGAGAGAACATCGTTAAGCTGTATGAGTGGCTCCGGGAAAGGATGTCATGATGCCAGACGATGTTTCACATGAAACCAAAGGTCCGGACGATCTAGCAGAAGTATTCGACGCATGGTATGCAGCAGTTCCGGAATATCATGGCGAAAACTCTATTAGCGACTTCACTATCAAGGACATGCATACTGCGTTCGTCTCGGGTTTTCTTTACTCGATGGTATCGACGGTTTCACATGAAACCATCGATGACCGGATAGCCCGGTACGTCGCGGCCCGGAAGGATCGAGACAAGCTCATTAAGGA
>Ga0134128_10004678_pt1 | contig 16721 bp, 12 predicted proteins | sample KB31754_FD_96462 | JGI IMG/M metagenome (GOLD analysis project Ga0134128, IMG submission 96462) | Terrestrial soil microbial communities with excess Nitrogen fertilizer from Kellogg Biological Station, Michigan, USA - KB3-175-4 | ecosystem: Environmental > Terrestrial > Soil > Unclassified ...
AGACAACTACAGGAGGCCAAGAATCAGGCGGAGCGTGCACTCGCGCTTTATCCAAAAGACGCCATGGCGTATTTCGCGTTGTCTGCGCTTGCCTCCGGTCCCACGGCGTATGAGTCGGCTGTCCTCAAAGGGCTTGCCGCCGATCCTCATCCGACCTTCTTCGTCGGTGGACTATATGGCCGAGAAGGCGATCTGCTGAGAACTATGGGCAGACTCAATGAGGCCTTGACCAATTGGCGGCGTGCCGTCGCTCTCGATCCCTTGTCGTCCTGGGAGCGTGCGCGCATGAGCGCGACATTGGCGCAGCTCGGTGATATGTCCGAGGCCAGGAATGTAATCGAGCAGGCTCTGGCGCTCTGGCCCAACGATCGCGAGTTTCGCATTACCAACCTGATGATTCTCGTTTTCGGTGATTCCCCCAAGGAAGCGCGTGCATTTCTCGATGATTCGTCGAAACTGCCCCCCCTGCTCTCAGTAGATGCTATCGGCGCATATCGCGCGTTCGTCGCGGCGAGGGAAGCGCCAACCGGCGAGCTAAAGGCCAAGGCCTTCAGCGTCATTCGATCGACGCTCGATGCGGGCATGCTCGATTCAACCGTCGCCGCGGTAATGTACGCACAGCTCGGCGACATCGACGCGGCGTTTGCCGCAACGCGCAAGTCCCCGCCGCCTAATCGGCAGCTCTTGAGCTGGTTGTTTAGTGCGGCGGCTACTAAGATGCGTGCCGATCCGCGCTTTATGCCGCTCGCCGCCAGGCTTGGCCTCGTTGATTATTGGCAATCCACGGGAAAATGGCCGGATTTCTGCATTGCGTCCAATGCGCCCTACGACTGCAGAGCCGAAGCACGGAAGTTTGCCAGCACGAGGTGAGAGAGATAGGTGGCTGACATGTTCATCCGTTATGCGCCGGCTGACGGGGACCGTGTCTGGTCCCAGAGGATGCAGTCTGCGACCATGACGGGCCGTGGTGCAGCGCGCTCGAGCCATTGCCACTCGACTAGTGGGCTGTAACAGCCGAATCCGTAGTGGGCAGGATGCGATGAGAGGGATCGCGATAGGCGCACTTGAGCGGCTTGGCGCTACGGTTGTGGTGTCGGATGTGGGGCGTTAAGCCCGATGCCGATGAAGCACAAGGATTGCGAAGAGCGCAACAAGCCAGCAACCCTGACGGAGCGCGGCCTGGCAGCCATCCAATCACCAGGTAAGCCCAACGGCCTTTCTCATTGCGTTTTCGAACGCCGCATCGTCGAGGTTTCTTCGCAAGCCCAAAATCATCTCAGCGTCTTGGCCGACCGGCACACGGTGTCGCGGGGTCTTCGATTGCACTGGCGATGGTCAATGCGACCACTTCGGGTCCGGGTCGACCAGATGGCGCCCGTCATTTTGGTATTGGCTCCGGCCCACTGCTCCCAAAGTCCGGCGTAGTCGGCTGGTCCTTTATGAGGCTCGATCGGTTGCATGCCAGTAGCGATGTTTCCAGGCTAATCGCCTGCTGAAAAAACGCGGCCTTTCCCGAAGCCTTGCTTGAAAAGGACGACGGATGCCCGTGCTCTCGGAATCTGAACGCTGCGGCTCCCCGATCGACGCGGCATGCGTGAAGCTCTCTGCCAAACTTCCGCTCGCTAGTTTCCGCGGTGATGCGCTGCTACGTGGCAGGACACCATTTCGCTGCCTAGAGTTTGCTCAAGTCAAAAAGGGCGTACACTCGGGTTCCCATGGGGCCTGAGAATCTCAATGTCCTTCACAGCTCTCGAATCGAAACTGCGCGCGCTTGCCCGAGAGCGTATTCAGGACGGCCGGCTACCGAACGTGCAGGCTAACCGCTGTTGGGGCGGCAAGGGAACGGGCGGTGCGTGCGTGCTCTGCGATGAGCCGATAGGTTCCGACGACATAGAGTTTGAGATCGAAATCGCCACTGATGGAGCGAAGCGGTCATACTGCCTGCACGCTCTCTGCCATGCTGCATGGAAGCTCGAATGCGTGCGCGCGGAGTTCTTGCGTTCCGCCGCTCAGGCGAAGGCAGAATCCTCCACGCCCTAAAATTCCGCGCTCAATAACGCAGTCCCCAACTGCTTACCGTGCGGCCCGATTCGTCCCGCCCCTTCAGTGGCGTCGCTGCCTTTGCTCGAATTCTATTCGTGAAAGCAGCGCCTCTGCTTGGGCTTCCACCGGATCAACATCGTCAACGTTTGTTATCCAAGTGCTCCGATCGGTGCTTACTTCAAGGCGATTGCCGGACAGGACACGGTACTGGCCCGTGATCGACTGACCGTCGTACCAAACCCGAATCCTCGCCCCCTGAGAACCATCCATTGCCAAGCTCCTCGCAACGCGCCACCCCGATCCCGGGTTAAGCAAGCCGCGCGCCCGCGAGCTATAGGCGTGCCGCGCTCAATAGCTAACTGCGACCGCGACGGCTCGATGTCTCAGCGCTGCACTGGCCTCAGCTGCGACGTGTACCACCCCACCGTGCCAGGGAGCGGCCCTTCCGGCTCGGCTTGCGCCCGCCTGAGTAAGGGGGCCAGCTCGGCAAAGAGGCCGCGTGCTCCACGGACCGAGGCCGTGAGTAGCTGCGCGTTACTCTTGGCAAGCTCGCCGAGCAACTCGTGTTGAAGAGCGCCGACTCATCACCGCAAACTGGACTCCACGCTGATGTCCCGAACGCTTCGCCGACACACGATCTCTGAGTAAATGCTCATGGCCGGTCATCGCATTCTCGTCCTTTATGGCTCTTATCGGTCCGATCGCCAAGGCATCCGACTGGCAGATTTCCTCGTGATTCGCATGCGCGCTCGCGCCGAAGATGCTGAACTCATCGATGCGAAAGCAATCGGGCTGCCGATGCTGGATCGTATGCTGAAGGAATATGCCCCGGGTGCCGCGCCAACGCCAATGGCCTCACTCGGGACGAAGATCCGAGCGGCCGATGCCTTTATCTTCGTGGTGGGCGAATACAACCAGGGCGTGCAGCCCGGACTCAAGAACCTCACCGATCACTTCTTGGAGGAGTGGTTTTGGCGGCCCGCGGCGATCGCCAGTTATTCGCAAGGGCGGCTATCCGGGACGCGATCGAGCTATGCATGGCACAACACGCTCACCGAGATGGGGATGGTCGTCATCTCGAGCACCCTGGCCGTCGGTTCAATCACTAGGGTATTGAACGAAGCGGGCGAGCCGACCGGAGAGGCGGGCGCGGCGCTGGAGCGCATTTTCCCCCGCTTCGCCGAGGACCTCGCCTGGTGGACGGAAGCGGCGAAGATGCACCGCGCTCGGCAGGCGCCGCCGTACTGACATCCCCAGCCGAGCTGAGGCCCGGATGCGCAGCAAGACGTGGTATCGAGATCAGCAGATCCGCTCACTCTTTCTTCGTTGCACCCTGCCCGGCTGGAGTCGCACCTCGCACCGGCAGGGTTTCAGCACCACTTTGATGTAGCCGTCTGCGCGCAAGTCGAATTGGCGTACGCATCGGTAGCCGCTTCAAGAAACAAGCGATGACTGACGATCTGGCTCGGCTTGGCGGCTCCCGTGGTGATCAGTCGCGCAGCTCTGTTCCAGCGTTCATCATCATCATCACGTCCCATTGTGACGCTGATGCCCTTCTTGAAGAAGGTCGCCCATGGCACGCGCAGCCTGCCGCCTCGCACAGAGGCTTCGGCTGCCTGGCAATCCTCTTGGGGCCACAGGGCCGATCACCATCACCCGTCCAGCAGGATTGCTGCAGGTGTATTCTCTATCGAGGGGCGGCGTCCAGCACGAACCGGCGTGCGCACTCGAGGCTACTGAGGACGCGCCGCACGGCGAGCCTCCGACTCGGCTCTTCCGCTTCACGGTTGCTACTTTGGAGTATGACGTTAGTTCGGGTTAAATGGTGACCGGAACCCGGAAGGATCAGTGCTGCCAGTCTTTGCACAGCGTCCATGCCGTTGGCCGCCGTCGCGCCGATTTTCAACCCGTTGCTCTGCAGTGACGCAAGGCGAAGACGAGGCAGCGCTCGCGGCCGTGCGCTCGCTCAGCGCAGAGCTGAGCCGCGATTGCAAGGACGCACCGGAGCGCCTGAGCGGAGAACCTTCGATGAATCCGGCATGAGCTGCGCTCGACACCCACACCAGCAGCGTCGAAGATGCATGCGGGGCATGCCTACAGCCGATTAAAGAGCGATGCCAGGTCTGGGTTATACGGCGGCCAGTAGACCCGCGAGGACCTTCGCGTTAAGTGGCTTGACAAAATGGTGATCGAACCCGGCCTCAGCGGTACGACGACGATCCTCTTGCTGGCCCCAGCCGGTTAACGCAGCGAGTATCACCGATTCCAAGCCGGGCCGGGCGCGCAGTCGACGTGCCACTTCGTAGCCGTCCATTCCCGGCATTCCGATGTCGAGCAGAATCAAATGAGGAGAATACGATTCCGCCACGGCCAAGGCAGTAGGCCCGTCGTGCGCGATCTGCACGTCGTGGCCTTGCAAGCGCAGTAGCATCGCCAGACTCAAGGCAGCATCCTTGTTATCGTCCACGATTAGAAGGCGTTTCCCGGACGGAAACACTCCGTGCGGATGCTCCTCGTCCGATGCGACGATTTTAGGGCGCTGCTGCACCATGAGAGGCAGGCGTACGATGAATTCGCAACCTTGACCTAGCCCGGCACTATGCGCCTCGATTCTGCCGCCGTGCATTTCTACCAGGTTTTTCGCCAGCGTGAGGCCTATTCCCAGACCGCCCTGTGCCTTGGTTGACGCGTGGTCCGCTTGCACGAATAACTCGAAAACGTGCGGCAGCATATCCGGCGCGATCCCGATGCCGTCATCCCGCACTCGCAGGAGAACATTCCCCGCCTCGCGATCTGCGGAGACCCATATGTGGCCGTTGGCCTCCGTGTACTTGGCCGAGTTGGTTAGCAGGTTCGCGATTACTTGAGTTAGCCGCACCGGATCGGCATTCAAGAGTAGTGATTCATGCGGAATGGATAAGTCGAGGCCGTGCCCCTGAAGCTCGATAAGCGGTTGCGCCGTCTCAACAGCACGGGCGACCACTGTCGCCAATTCCAGTGGTTCCATGTGCAAGTCGATCTTTCCCCGCATCACACGGGAAACATCGAGCAGATCGTCGACGAGCCGCACGAGATGGTGAACTTGCCGCTCCATCATGGCCCTGATTTGCTGGACCGTCGCGGCATCGATGCGGGCCATCTTCAAGATTTGAAGCGAGTTTTTAATAGGGGCAAGCGGGTTGCGCAGCTCATGAGCGAGCGTGGCAAGGAACTCATCCTTGCGGCGGTCCGCATCCCGCAGCGATGCGAGCAGGTCTTCCTTCCGCCGGTCGGCCTCGGCCAGTTGGTCCACACGGATCCTGAGTTCCTCTTCCAAGCGCTTGCGCGCGGTGATATCCACCAGCACGCCCGGCATTCGCAAGGCACGCCCCGTGCCGTCCCGCTCGACCACACCCCGAGCGGTCACCCATCTGACAGAGCCATCGGCTTGCACGATCCGATAATCCGCCTCGTAGGGATCGTCCGATTCGACAGAGCGGTTAAGAGCGGTAAGTGTCTTGCCGAGGTCGTCGGGGTGGATCGATTTGGTGTACTTGTCGAGCACAGCGCCATCGCCCTCTGAGGGCGACACGTTGAATAGCTCTGCGAGCTTGTCGTCGGCAAACAGACGATTGTTCGGAATATCCCACGTCCAAGTAAATATGGCGCCGGCATCGAGCGCAGCGTCGAGCCGCGCTCGTGCGTCCATCAGTGCAATTTCGGCCTGCTTGCGCTCCGTGATGTCTCGCGTAAAGCAGCGGCTGTGGATGAACCGCCCATCCGCCCACATGGCACTGGAGTCGATCAATACATGCTTGATCGACCCGTCCTTGCACCGCAACCGGGCAGGATACTCGACCAGCTTCTCCCCTGCCGTCAACCTCCGAAGGATGTCGCGAATGGCCTCTTCATCAGCATGGTATTCGGAGATCGAGCGCCCGAGATACTCCTCCCGCGTGTAGCCGAGCATCGCCAACTCGGCGCGATTGACGCGCAGGATTTTTCCGTCCGGCCCCACCCAATGCAGGCCAATGGTGGCGTTCTCGAAAAAATCGGATAGCTCCTCTTCACTCGCGCGCAGTTCGTCCTCGGCGGCTTTCCGTTCAATGAACTGGCCGACCGCGCCGGCAACCGAGCTCATCATTTCCAGTAGATCGGTGTCGGCCTTGCGGTTGGCATGACTAAAGAATTCAATGACAGCGAGTGTTCGATCGCCAACGGTTACCGGGCACGCGAATGCGCTTCGCAAACCGTGCTCGTAAGCGTTCGGACGTCGCGGAAAGTTCTCGTCAGTCGATAGGTCCGATATCCACTGCGGTTGCCCGCTGGCCCACACCCGGCCAGGAAGTCCTTCGCCACTTGCAAACTTTCGGCTCCCGCCAGGGACGGTGAACGGTGTCAGTGGCAAGTCCGCTCGATGCCACTGAGCCCGGCAGTCGAGCTGGCTGCCTTCATCGTCCGCGAGCCAGAAGCAACCGAGGTCCCAATGGATGTGTTCGCAGACCGCTCGCAGCAGGCCAGCGGCCGCCTCCTCCACGGTCGTCGAATCATTGAGTGCCTGAGTGACGGCAAGACGGGCGTTGCGGAGCTGATCGCGGCGTCGCTGTTCTGCGGCGGCGCGGAAGACGGTCACGACGCCCTGCATCTGACCATCGGCACTTCGAATGGGTGCGGCAGACTGAGCAATCGGCTGCTCGGTTCCGTCCTTGGCGATCAACATGGCATCGTCCGCTGTGCCCACGATCGTGCCCTCGCGCATCACCTTCGCAACGAGGTCCTCTGAAGATTGCCGCGTTGCCTCATTTACCACTCGGAACACTGTGGCCAATGGCTTACCTTGCACCTCCTCCGGCGTCCATCCGGTCAACTCTTCGGCCACGGAATTCAAGAACATCACCCGACCGTCGCTGTCGGTTGCAATGACTGCATCTGCGATACTGTCGAGTGTTACCCGCAACCACTCACGCTGGGCACGGCCCTCCTCTTCGACTTGTCGCCGCTGGATGACAATCGCCGTCTGGTTGGCGCCGACGCCAAGAAGCAGTCGGTCTCGCTCGGTTGGGAAGTCTCCGCTCGCGGAGCACGCGATGAGAACTCCTTGATTGCTGCCGACGCCGAAGCGCACGACTGCGACGCGCAGGATTCCGGACCCAAAAGGATCTATGACCGTGGTGGGCACACCTTGTTGCATCTGCAGAAGCGGAGCGAGCACAGCTTTCGCGCATTCGTCGCGCGTGACATCCCTGTGCCTGCTGCGCGCGACCTCGATCGGCACTTTCCCCGCCCGGCCGAACTTGAGATAAACCAAATCTAACGACAGCGTCGCGAGTAGGGCGTCGCACAAGCTGCGCGCGATTCCCTCGGAACCCAAACCGCTCCACACGGCGGGCAACGTTGAAAGGGCAATCAAATCCCGCATCGTCCGCCGCAGCCGGCGGTTCTCTTCGAGCACGGTCTCAGCAGGACCAGTACGAGAGAGCTCGGGGACTTGCGGGGACAGTGCGGACATCAGTGCGGCTCGTTGGCCTTTCGCTCCTCGAGTTCCTTCAACATTTCATCGGGAGGTACGTAGAACGGATTTTCCTGCAGAAGGCCGCCGAGGATCACCATCGGATGCGTTCGCATGATGTCTATCACAACGCTGGCTTCGAATCGCGACAGGTCGTAAGTACAGATGACCGGGTCGTGGTATTTCGGCAAGACATGGTTGAGCCGCGTTTCATACTCGACAATGTCGTGTACGCCGGGCAGGTCCGCGAGCGCCCATTCCATATTGGCAACTAACCGCGTCAGCTGTCCGGGCTGCTTCTTGGCTGGATTTAAGGCGTCCCTGATCGTTTCAATCATCCGGTACTGGTCGAAGTACGCGTCCTTGATGTACGCCTCCTCCCAGCGACGGACTTCCAATTGCCCGCTGCTCTCGGCAGCCGCTACATCGATTCCCTCCTGCTCCAGTCGCCGAAGGTGGTCAGCCCGGCGCCTCGCGTCCACAACGTGAAAGGCACGATCACCTTTTTTGAAGCCGTCCTTGATAAACGGCATGAGCACGCTGTATTCGTCCTCCTTGGAGTGGAAGAAGGCGCAGACGTGACAAGAATGGCTCAGGGCAGACCCGGCAAGTTCAACGGGCTGCATATTTTTCGTCATTGATTGCCCTCCGTCTTGAGAATTCATGTGCCAGGCGTCTATGGACCGGTCGCAGCAGCATAAGGAGCGATCTTCCAGTCGTACGCATCGCCACTTTTGATGGTACCGTAACTCGCGCTGTGGTGACCACGCTTTCCCCATAGCAGCATGTCGTTACGACATCGCGCCAGGTACTGTCTAGACACTGAGCGGGCGTCGGCACGGGCGAGGGTCGGCAGACATCTGAGTGCACAAGCGGCAGCGGGCGCTTGTCCGTGGATCCAGCCGAGTCCGCGGTTTTCTTTTGCCTCGCCGGCCAGTTGAGTGGCTTCGACAGCGAGCGCGCGCTCCCGATCGGCCGCTACCGCAGTGGTAGCAGGAGCGGAGCGCGATTTGGGAGCAAGTCTCGTGCCTGTTCAGTCCAGCGACTCAGGCCGGGGCGAATGCGGTCCATCGCCGTTTCCTCGAAGGCGGACGCGTTCGCGTTTCGTGCAGGAGTCGGTCGATAAGCATCCCTTCTTCGAGGTGAGGACCGTGGAGGCGCGCTCGTAAGGGTGGTTGTTCAGCTGGAAGAAACAGCACCGCTCCGTCACGGCTGACGGGCAGGTAGCCGATCTCATCGAAGATGAGTAGCGCGGCGTGGCAAAGCACGCGAAGTCATCGAGACCGGCGTCAACCGATCGACGTACTGGGCGTCATCGCCTGGGTGCCGAAAAGGTAGTAGCCGATGCCGATCACGATAAGCCAGATCAGGATCGCGAGCGCCCAGCCGAAGTTGTGCCGGATCACCTGGCCTTCATTGCGCACGAAACGGGTGGTGGCGACGCCGACACTCGCGGTCTGTGGCGCGATAGGTTTGCCGACCTCGGCCCCGACTGAGTTGAGCGACGGGAGCAGCAGCAGCGGCAGGTTCAGCAGCCGGCCGACCAGCATCTGCACTGCGCCGAACATCGCGTTGGTCGAGGTATTGCTGCCCGACAATGCAACGCCGATTAGGCCCAGTACCGGCGCTAACACGATGTACCACAACCCGAGATGAGACAACGCGCGAGCCAACGAGGCGGCCATGCCGGAGTAGTTGTAAACGTACGCCAGGCCGAAGATGAAGATGCCGACCAGCACCGCTCCCCACATCTGGTGTGCGGTCTTGCGTGCGATCTGGCGCAGTTGCGCACCGCTCGTCCGCAGCAGCAGCGCGACGATGATCCAGGACACTAGGATCGCGCTGCCGCCGATGAAGGGCGTGAAGCTGAACACTGAGGTCACCGGTTTCGCGGTGACTGAAGAGATAGCCTCGACTTTGAGCGAGAAGAGCGAGAGCTTCGGAAGATCGGACCACGGTCCGGTCCACGCCACGACCACCGCAATCAACACCAGGAACGGTAGCCAAGCGCGCACGACCTCGCCGCTCGATAGCGCGCCGCTGTTCCGGCGCGACGCCTCGACCTCGGCCGGTGGGATCACGACCCCCCCGTAACCGAGCACGGTCCTGGGTCGCCAGAATCGCAACAGCATCAACAGCGCGATGAAGCAGACGATCGATCCCGCCACGTCCGGTAGGTACGGTCCGAGGTACACCGCTACCGGCAACTGGCCGGCGATGTAAGCCAACGAGCCGACCAAGGCGAGCGGCCAGCCCTCGCGCAATCCGGCGCGCCCGGCCACCAGATAGATCAGGATCCATGGCGGCAGCAGCGCCAGCACCGCCGTAATCTTGCCGACCGAGGCCGACAGATCGAGCAGCGGTAAGCCGGTGACCGCGGCCAGCGCAATGATCGGCACGCCGAGCGCGCCGAATGAGACCGGCGCATTGTTGGCGATGGCTGCGACTCGCACCGCGTCCAGATCCGGGATCTTCAAGCTGATTAAAAGCGGCGCTACAACGGCCCACGGATAGCCGAAACCGACCAGGCCTTCCAGCAGCGCGCCGAAGGCCCACGCAAACAGCAGCGTCTGGACTCGCACGTCCAGCGTGCCCTGCTGGACAAGCCATGTCCGTAGCCGCTCGAAGCCGCCGGTGATTACCAGCGTGTTGAACAGGACCACGCCCCAGATCGTTATCCAGTCCACGGACCAGAAGCCCGTCATGCTGCCATATAGATACGAGCGGAACCCGTCCGAATAGGGCATGCCCCAGACCTTCCACCCGATCAGAAATGTGACGATCGAACCGATCAGCGCCGCGACCCAGGCCGACTGTCGCAACCAGACCATCAGCAGCAACAACACCAGCACCGGCACCAGTGCCACCAGGGCGGTGCCGAACATGTGGCCCACCGGGTTCAGCACTTGATGGAACGCCGTCATGATTGTTCCTCACTTCTGCGCGTATGCGAGCACTGGGTCGATTCTGCATTATCGCGTAAAACACTCTAGCCGACATTGCCCGCACCGCCGAGACAACGTGCGAATAAATTCGGCCTCAGTGGCCATTAGGCGGTGGCAGGCTCCATCGTAGTAGCCTGGGTGCGCGCGTCCGCATGGTTGACGAGGTAATTTTTGTTAAGCAGGTAGCGCCACATATAATGTCGGCGATCCGTCAGCATGACTGGAGATACCATGCGAGTTGCACAATGCGTCCTTGCTCTTGCAGCAGCCACCCTCGTCGGGTCCGCGAGCGCCGTCGCACAACCACCCGGGACACCGCGCACTCGGCCACCGGTCATGAAGGTCTTCGCTTCGTCCGGAAATGTCGCAGCCTTGATTGCCAAGGCGAAACGCGATCACAAGCCCGGGCAAGCCCTCGTGATCGAGCCGCTGCTGCATCTTGCCCCGTATACCGCCAATCTCGAATACCGCACGGCGGTCGGCGCTGCCGCCATCCACGTACATGAGGACGAATTCTTTTACGTGATCAGCGGTAGCGGAATATTGGTTACCGGCGGTAAGCTGACGCACGCTGTCAATACGAACGCCGAGAATGTGAGCGGTGATTCGATCGTAGGGGGCACGGCCAGGCCAGTGGCCGAAGGCGACTTCATTGTCGTACCGGAGAACACTCCGCACTGGTTCAGCACCATAAACGGCTCCATCATCGATATGTCGTTGCACGTGCCGGGGTCTGGAGCCCACTGAGGCTCTCCATTACCGCGATCAGCTGCTCCCCAGCTCCTCGACGGCCGCTTCGAGACCGCCCGGGTGGTAGGGAATGCCCGTAGCCTTCAGGCCCATTTCAATGCTGCCGAGCGTACCGAGCACCATCGGATCGTTGAAATCGCCGAGATGACCGATGCGAAACACTCTATCCGCGAGCACTCCGAGACCGGATCCGAGCGACAGATTGCTCTTCTCAGCAATTCGTTCGCGCAATTTGTTCGCCGAATACCCCTCGGGCACGCGCACGGCGGTCACAACCGGTGAGTACTCGCTTGTGATGCGACACTGTAGCTCGAGTCCCCAGTGCTCCACACAGCGTCTCGTCGCCTGCGATGCGCGCCGGTGGCGCGCGAAGACTTGCTCGAGGCCCTCCTCCTGCAGCAGCCGAAGCGCTACCCGCAAGCCCTGCAACAGATTCGTGCCTGGGGTATAGGGGAAGTAGCCCGAGGCATTGAAGGTGAGCATGTCCTGCCAGTCCCAGTAGGCGCGCGGAAGGCGTGCGTTGCGCATGGCGGCGAGCGCCTTGGTCGATATCGAGTTGAACGCCAGCCCTGGCGGCAGCATCAGGCCCTTCTGCGACCCGCAGATGGTTACGTCCACCCCCCATTCATCGTGCCGGTAGTCGATTGCACCGACCGAGGAGACCGCATCGACCAGCAGCAGCGCCGGATGTTGCGCTTGCTCCATTGCCTGGCGCACGGCCGCGATATCCGAGAGCACGCCAGTCGAGGTCTCGTTATGCACGACCGCTACGGCTTTGATCCGATGCCCGCGATCTTCCGCGAGCCGCACACCGATTGCCGCGGCATCGACTCCAGAGCGCCAATCTCCTGCGAGGAGCTGCACGTCCAACCCGAAGCGCTGCGCAAGCCGCCCCCACAGCACCGCGAAGTGGCCGGTCTCGTACATGAGCACCTGATCGCCCGGTGACAGCGTATTGACCAGGGCGGCCTCCCACGCACCCGTGCCCGAGGCCGAATAGATGACAACCGGCTGCTGGGTACCAAAGACCTTCTTGATGCCCGTGAGCACCTCATGCGCGAGGCGCGGAAACTCCGGACCGCGATGATCGATCGTCGGCAGCGCGAGCGCTTGCAGAACCGCCAGTGGGCAGTTGGTCGGACCGGGTAGCTGCAGGAAATGCCGGCCAGGCTGATAGGACATCACAGAGCTCCGTGGTTCGGTCCGAATTCTATGCGCGCGACGCGTCGAGGACGCGGGCCACATGCAATGCCTCGCGACCGAGCGCATCCGCGATCTGATGCCGACAGCTCGTGCCATCCGCCACAATCAGATCGTCGGCTTTCGCTTTGCGCAGTGCCGGCAGGAGCGAGAACTCCGCCATCGCGAGCGAGATCTCGTAGCTCTCCGCCTGATAGCCGAATGCTCCCGCCATCCCGCAGCAGCTGCTCTCGATCGGCACTACCGCGAGCCCTGGCACCGCGCCCAGTACGCGATGGACCGCGCCCATCGCATCGAACGCCTTCTGGTGGCAATGGCCGTGTACGTAGGCGGTGCGCCCGCGCTGCTCGCCTAGCCTCAAGGCACCCGGACCGTCCGCGGCCAGGAGCTCCTCGAACAGCAGGGCGCCGCGCGCGAGCGGCGCGACCTCCTCCACCGGCAGGAGCGCCATGTACTCGTCACGGAAGGTCAGGAGGCAGGAGGGCTCCAGACCCACCACGCGTGCACCGGCCACGACGAGCGGCTGCAGCGCCTGCAGGGTGCGTCGGGCCTCGCGCCGCGCATTGTCGATATCGCCGGCAGTCAGGAATGTGCGTCCGCAGCACAGCGGACGGCGCCAGTCCGAGGGCGGCTGATGTAATCGGTAACCCGCCGCCTGCAGCACACGCTCGGCCGCGCGCAGATTGTCGGGCTCGAAGTAGCGATTGAACGTATCGGCGAACAGCACCACGTCTCGTCCGTCGCCTCGCACCTCATCCACGCGGGAGGGAGCGCGAGCGCGCCGGGGCGTGCTCCAATGCGGCAAGCGGCGGCGGCGGCTCAGACCGAGCAGCTTTTCCGAAAGCCATGGCAGCCCCGGAATCGCATCGCGCGCATTGCTCAATGGCGCGACCGCGGCAGCCAGCGGCGCATAGCGCGGCAGGTGCGCGATCAGCCGCTCCCGCAGCGGCCGGCCATGACGCGCATAGTAGTGATGCAAAAACTCGATCTTCATGCGCGCCATGTCAACACCAGTCGGGCATTCTCGCCGGCATCCCTTGCATGAGACGCACAGATCAAGCGTGGCCTTCATCGCCTGGTCGGTCAGTGCATCTCGGCCGAGCTGGCCGGAGATCGCGAGGCGCAGTGTGTTGGCGCGACCGCGCGTGGTGTGCTGCTCATCACGCGTCACGCGATACGATGGGCACATGACACCCGACCCGAACTGGCGGCAGGCACCGTTGTTGTTGCACATTTCCACCGCGCCCGCGAAGCCGCCCCAGTCGGACCAGTCGAGCGCCGACCGTGCGGGCTCGCCGGCGCGGTAGCCGGGGGGAAATCGCATCAACGAGCGATCGTCCATGTGATAAGGACGCACGAGCTTTCCGGGATTGAGGCGAGCCTGGGGATCGAAGCTGTCCTTCACGCTCTCGAACGCACGCGCCAGGCGCGGCCCGAACATCGGTGCGATGAACTCGGAGCGCGAGATTCCGTCGCCGTGCTCCCCCGAATAAGAGCCCTTGAAGCGCCTGACGAGTTCGGTCGCAGCCTCGGCGATGGAGCGCATCTTAATGACGTCGCCCTCCTCCTTCATGTTCAGAATTGGCCGCACGTGCAGGCAGCCGACCGAGGCGTGCGCGTACCAGGTGCCGTAGGTGTGATACCGCTCGAACAACTCGTTCACGGCGTCGGTGTACTCCGCCAGGGCCTCGAGGGGCACCGCGCAGTCCTCGATGAAGGAGACAGGCTTCCCGTCACCTTTCATCGACACGACGATGTTTAGGCAGGCCTCGCGCATCTGCCACACCCGCCGCTGCCGCTCGGGCTCCATCACCGGCACCACCGCCTCGGGAAAGCCGTGATCGGCCATGCAGGTCGTCAGCTCCCTTAGCGCTCTCTCGAGCAGCTCATGCTCCTCCCCAGCAAACTCAACAAGCAGCAGCGCCTGCGGTTGCCCACGGGTGATGTCGGCGAGCGTGCGCTGGAACAGAGGAATCTTCGCGCCGAGCGACAGCACGTTCTGATCGATCAGTTCCACGGCAGTCGGACCCAGCCGCACGATGTGCTGAGTTGTCTGCATACTGCTGCGGAAAGTCGGGAAGTGGCAGACTCCGAGCACCCGGTGAGTCGGCAGACGCGCGAGCTTCAGCCGCAACTGCGTCATCACGGCGAGAGTGCCTTCGGAGCCGACCAGCAATCCGGGGAGGTTGGGCTGCGCTCGCAGCAGCTCATCGAGATTGTATCCGCCGACGCGCCGCTGCAACTTGGGAAACATGCGCTTGATCTCATCACGCTCGCGCTCGGCCAACGCGATCATGGCGGCCGCCAGGCCTACAACGCGCTCGCTGCCATGCACTGCTTCGGTTGCGAACTCGAACGGCTCCCCATCCGCCAGGAAACCGGCGACGCCCAGCACGTTGTCCACCATCTTGCCGTAGCGCAGAGAGCGCGCGCCGCAGGAGTTGTTCGCCGTCATGCCTCCGAGCGTGCAGCGCGTGGCAGTGGAGGGTTCGACGGGGAAGAAAAGTCCCTCGCCGCGCAGGCGCGTGTTGAGCCGCTCGAGTACGATCCCCGGCTCGACGATCACCTCGCCGCGATCCGGATCGTAGTGCCGAACGGCATGCAGGTGTCGACTGCAGTCGACCACGATACCGGCGCCGATCGGCTGACCATTCTGTGAGGTGCCGGCGCCCCGCAGGATCACTGGGATGCGGTGCTCGGCGGTGATCTTCAGGATCGCCTCCACATCGGCGATCGACTTTGGAAACGCCACGCCTCGCGGCATGATCTGATAGATCGACGCGTCGGTTGCATAGCGTCCGCGGGTGAAAAGATCGAAGGCGACCCCGCCCTCGAGGGCGGACGCGAGGCGCCGCTCCAGGGCGGTGTCGCGACTGGCGCGAGTGCGCAAGCGCTCAAAGCTGGCCGCGCGGCCGGAAACGTCATCGTTTTGCACGGTCTCTCTGCCGATGTCTCAATTCGAAATCAGAGCATGCCCCAAGCAGCCCCCCGCACCCCATTATAGGAGGCCGCGTGCGCGATGGAGAAACAGCGCCGCTTGGGAGAGCTGGATTATGAGCTCCCACACCTTGATGCGGCGTTAGCTGCGTATCTGAAGTCCGCCGCGGCCGGCCCAGACTTTCCTCGGAATGACTTGTCGCTGCTATTCCAGTCTGCTCGTTGCCATCTGCTCTTCAACTCGCCTTCAGAGCCCGATATCGGATATTCCTCGCAAGCGGTTCCGTATAGAGCGGATCGCGTGCAATCTCGGCCAGTGACACTCTCATCGGTATCTGTAAATCAAGCACCTGACGACCGGCGGTTCGGTCGCCAACAGTAAGTCGACCCATCCGATTCGCACGGCTCGTAGCGGCGAAATGCGCGAAAGGATCCGGTAAGTTTGTGGTAAGAACTCGGTAAAACTTTACCGATCAGCGGATTAGCAGGCTGCTGAAAAAGCGGCGCTTTCGATGATCGACTGCATCGCTCGAACAAGTCAGACCAGCGCGCAGCATTTGCGCTGGGCTTTCCGCCCGCTCACTTGGCCGTTATTGGCTTCGGTTGGCGCTTCTGCGATGCACATCGGCTCTCTCCAGAGACACTTATCCTGTCGGCGGGCACAAGCGGCTAATGCGCAGCAGGTTGTACGCAGCGGCAGTCAGGTACAGAAGTTCGGCGTTGCGGCGCACGCCGCGCAGGCGTGTCTTGCGAAGGCCGCCGACTGTCTTTCCCCATCCGAAGAACTGCTCGATGCGCTTGCGCACGATCTGGCTCGCCCGGTAGGCCTTGGAGTTGAGCGTGCGCCCGTCGAGCCCGTCGGACTCTCGCCCCTCGATGCAGGCGACGTGCGGACAGATGCGCCGCGAGCGCAGCTCATCGACGAACCACTGATTGTGGTAGCCCTTGTCCGCTCCGAGGCTCTTCGGCTTCACGCGCTTGCGACGCTGGCGCACCAGCATCTCGAGGGCTTCCTCCGCCTCGGTCGTGCCGACCGACTGCGAGGCAGCCACATCGGTAATGAGCCCGTGCCGATTATCCATCAGTGCATGCCCGGCAAAGCACAGCTTCGATTCCTGGCCTTCCGATTTGCGGAAGAGCTTCGCTTCCGGGTCGGTAGTGCTCGCGTGTGTCTCGTTCCTGCGCCGCTCGCCGTGAAAGTCCCGCTCTCCACCGGCACCGGGCGGAGCACCCCCGCCGTCCTTGGGGCGGAAGGACTTCATCGAGGCCCACGCCTCGATCAGGGTGCCATCGACGCTGAAGTGTTCATCGGAGAGGAGCTTGCGCCGGCGCGCCTCGCGCACGACGGCATCGAAGAA
>Ga0134128_10004679_pt1 | contig 16720 bp, 12 predicted proteins | sample KB31754_FD_96462 | JGI IMG/M metagenome (GOLD analysis project Ga0134128, IMG submission 96462) | Terrestrial soil microbial communities with excess Nitrogen fertilizer from Kellogg Biological Station, Michigan, USA - KB3-175-4 | ecosystem: Environmental > Terrestrial > Soil > Unclassified ...
ATCGCCGCCGCCGAGGCGCAGACCGCCGCAAACGGCGGGCTCGCTCTGCAGGTCGCCGTGAGCTACGGCGGACGGTGGGACATCGTGCGGGCGGCGCAGAAGCTCGCCGCGCGCTGTGCGGACGGCGCGTTGAGGCCACAGGATTTGACCGAAGAGCACATCCAGGCAGCGCTCGAGCTCGCGGGGCTTCCGGACCCCGATCTGCTCATTCGCACGGGCGGGGAGCACCGTATCAGCAATTTCCTTCTCTGGAACCTCGCCTATACCGAATTGTATTTCACCGACCTCAAGTGGCCGGAGTTCGATGCGGCGGCACTCGATGCCGCGCTCGAGCTCTATGCGGGGCGCGAGCGGCGCTTCGGACGCACCACCGCGCAGGCGCGGAGCAGCTTGAGTGCTTAGGACGCGGATCGCGACGGCCGCGGTGCTCATCGCGCTGCTGCTTGTCGTGCTCTGGCTGCCGCCGATCGCCACGGTCATTGCACTCACCGGGATCGTGCTCGCCGGCGCTTGGGAATGGTCGGCGTTCCTGCGCGCGTCGACCCTCGCGATGCGCTGGAGCTACGTCGCGGTGGTCGCCGCGGTGTTGCCCCTCGTCTGGTGGCTGTCGCTGCCGCGGGGGGGAACGCAGACGGTGCTCACGGCCGCGATCGTGTGGTGGCTCATTGCGCTCTCGTGGGTGGTCTTTGCGCCGCATCGCGCGGCGCCTTGGTCGGCCGCGCTCGCCGGTCTTTTCGCTCTGGCGCCGGCGTGGCTCGCACTGATTCGACTGCGGCTCGACACGCTCCGCGGAGCCGAGTGGACCTTGTTCGTACTGATCCTGGTGTGGGTGGCGGACATCGGCGCATTCTTCTTCGGACGCCGTTTCGGTAAGAAGAGACTTGCCCCGGAGGTCTCGCCCGGCAAGACTTGGGAGGGCGCGCTCGGGGGTATCGCCCTGAGCGCACTCGTAGCCGTCGCGGGCAGCAGCTGGTTCGGAATCGCGCCCGCGGTCTTCGTTCCGTTGTGCTTGATTGCAGTTGCCTTCTCGATTGTCGGCGACCTCACGGAGAGTCTGTTGAAGCGATTTGCGGGCATGAAGGACAGCGGGACCCTGTTTCCCGGTCACGGCGGAGTCATGGACAGGATCGACAGTGTGACGGGCGCCGCGCCGGTGCTCGTGTTCGGACTGATCGCGCTCGGGCGGGTAGGCGCCTGATGGCCGGCGGCCTCGTGAAGCGCACCGGGGTTGCCGTCCTCGGCTCGACCGGCTCCATCGGCGCGAACACGCTCGATGTGATCGCACGACACCCGGACCGTTTCCGGGTTGTCGCGCTCGCCGCGAACCGCAATGCCGCGCGGCTCGCAGAGCAGTGCCTGCGCTTCGCTCCGGAGGTCGCGGCGATGGCCGATCCCGCAGCGGCGCAGGAGCTCGAGGAACGCCTCGCAGCGGCGCGGCGCGAGGCACGGAGCGGCCGATCTCAGTCGGGCTCCGGGGACGGGAGTGCGACCACTCGCATTCTTGCGGGCGCCGATGGGCTCGAGGTGATCGCGAGCCTGCCGCAGGTCGACTGTGTAATGGCGGCCGTGGTCGGGGCGGCAGGCCTCAATTCGACGCTCGCGGCCGCGCGCGCCGGCAAGCGGCTGCTGCTCGCCAACAAGGAATCCCTGGTCATGGCGGGGCCGCTACTGCTCGCCGAGGTGCGCGCCTCGGGCGGAGAGCTGCTGCCGATCGACAGCGAGCACAATGCGATCTTCCAATGCCTGCCGCACGACGCACGTCCAGGGTCCGCGCCCGCCGGTGTGCGCCGCGTGGTGCTTACGGCCTCCGGTGGCCCATTTCTCGATTGGCCGCCCGAGGCGATCGCGGCAGCGACTCCCGATCAGGCGTGCGCGCACCCGAACTGGGTCATGGGCCGCAAGATCTCGGTGGATTCCGCGACGCTGATGAACAAGGGCCTCGAGCTCATCGAAGCCTGCTTTCTTTTCGGTCTGCCGCCCGAGCGCGTGGATATCCTGGTACACCGCCAGAGCATCGTGCACTCCCTCGTCGAATACGTGGACGGCTCGGTGCTCGCACACCTCGCCGCGCCCGACATGCGCACGCCGATCGCTCACGCGCTCGCGTGGCCGGATCGGGTCGAGGCGGGGGTGCAGTTTCTCGATCTGGTGCAGACCGCCCGGCTCGATTTCCGCGCCCCCGACACCGAGAAGTTCCGCTGCCTCGCGCTCGCGCAGGCCGCGGCGCGCGCCGGGGGGTTGCATCCGGTGGTGCTCAACGCGGCAAACGAAGTCGCCGTCCACGCCTTCCTCGAGGGTCGATTGAACTTTCCCGACATCGCGGCGGTCATTGACTCGGTAATCGTGAGGACCTCGCGGGGGGAGATCGGCAGTCTGGACGACGTGCTGCAGGCGGATGCAGAGGCGCGCAGCCTGGCTCGCGAGGGGTGCGAGCGACGCCGGGAGGGCCGCGCCGGAGGCGCGCGAATGATGCCGCGTCCGCCCGGCGTGCGGCCAGCGCCGGCACCGATCGCCGATCAGGCGACACACGGGCTCGCCGGGAACGGCGACTCCGCCCATGAATAGCGGCGCGATGCGCGCCGACGATTAGAACTTCCTCTTCGAGCTCGCGCTCCTCGATCGGTGGGTCCCGAATGATGCGTCATGCGTTGGTGGTCTCCTTCATGCTTCTGCTGTGCTCCGCCGGAGCTGCCGCTCAGGATATCGGCGGAGCCGCCGGGGTCGCCGGAGCCGCTGCCGAGCCGAGCGCGTCGAATTTCACCGTCGGTGACATACGCATCGAGGGGCTGCAGACCATCTCCGAGGGCACGGTCTTCAACTACCTGCCGGTGAACATCGGCGACCGGCTCACGCCGCAACGGGTGCGCGAGGCGATCCGCGCGCTCTACAACACGGGCTTCTTTCGCGACGTACAGCTGCGCCGCCAGGGCAACACGCTCGTCGTCGTTGTGCTCGAGCGCCCGACCATCGATAGCTTCGAGATCACCGGCAACAAACTCATCAAGACGGAGGACCTGCAGAAATCGCTGCGCAACGTCGGCCTCGCGAGCGGGAAGAAATTCGACCGCTCGGTGCTCGCGGACGTGACGAACTATCTCACCGATCAGTACTTCAGTCATGGCAAGTACGCGGTGAGCATCGATGCGAGAGTCGACAACGAGGCCGGCAATCGCGTGAAAGTGAAGGTCACCATCAGGGAGGGCAAGACCGCCAAGATCCGCGAGATCAACATCGTCGGAAACCGACGCTTCTCCGACAAGGAGATCCGCGCGAACTTCACGCTGCACACGCCGAATCTGCTGTCCTGGTACAAGCAGGACGATCAGTATTCGCGCGAGTCGCTGCAAGGCGACCTCGAGAAGGTGCGCTCCTACTACATGGATCGCGGCTATGCGAACTTCCAGATCGACTCGACCCAGGTGCAGATCTCCCCGGAGAAGCAGGACATCTACATCACGGTGAACGTGGAGGAAGGGGAGGTCTATCGCATCTCGGATGTGAAGCTCGCGGGCACGTTCGTCGTGCCGCAGGCGGAGCTTGAGCGTTTCGTGCTCGTCGCTCCGGGCCAGATCTTCTCGCGCCGGCTGATCACTGCGACCCAGACGCTCATTCAAAACCGGCTCGGTCAGGATGGCTACGCATTCGCCAAGGTCGAGCCCGTGCCGACCGCGGACCCGATGACCCATAAGGTCGCGCTCACATTCTTCGTCGATCCGGGCAATCGGGTTTACGTGCGCAACATTACCTTCTCGGGTGTCACGAAGATCGATGACGTCGTGCTGCGACGCGAGCTGCGTCAGCTCGAAGGCGGCTGGCTCTCGAACGCGGAGCTCGAGCGCTCGAAGCAGCGTATTCAGCGCCTGCCGTACGTGAAAAAGGTGGACTCATCCACCACGCCTGTCGCGGGCTCACCCGACCAGGTCGATGTGGACTTCAAGATCGAGGAGGGCCCCGGTGCGCAGCTCTCGGGCGGGGTCGGCTACTCGCAGCTCTACAAGCTCACGCTGAACGGCAATTTCACGACCGCCAACTTCCTCGGCACCGGCCAGCGCATCTCGATCGACCTCGAGGGCGGCGCTTACAACAAGGTTTACAGCATCTCGCACACGAACCCCTACTTCACGATCGACGGCGGTGCGCTCACCGAGTCGTTGAGCTATCGCGATGCGAGCCAGTTCATATCAACTTCATCGCAATTCTCGACGAAACTGCTCACAGCCGGGATCTCCTGGGGTTATCCGTTGTCCGAGCCGCAGTTCGTGACGTTCGGGCTCAACTTGCAGCAGGCGCAGCTCGTGACGATCCAGGGCTCGAGCGCGCTGCAGGCCGTCCAGTGGGTGCAGGAGAACGGGCATCCCTATACGGCGAACGCCGGCACGCCCGTGCTCAATCCATACACCGAGACTTATGTCACGAACTCCTTCAGCGTCTTCGGCACGAAGTTCTGGACGCCCGAGCTCGCCGCCGGCTGGACCTACGACTCGCGCAACAAGACGCTGTTCGCCGATCGCGGCATGATCATGACGTTCGCCGCGACCTACACGCCGCCGGTCGACAAGGTGCAGTACTGGCGCACGAACTTCAATTATCTGCAGTACGTCCCGCTCTTCGGCCAGTTCACGATGGATTTCAATCTCCAGGCGGGCTACGGGTCGCCGCTCGGCAGAACGACCTCGCTCCCGCCGTTTGCGCTCTACTACGGCGGCGGTCCGGACTCCGTGCGCGGTTTCTATCCCGGCTCGCTCGGCCCGAAGGATCAGTACGGCAATCCGTACGGCGGGAACATGAACGTGCTCGGGCGGGCCGAGCTCATCCTGCCGATGCCGGCGAAGATCGAGGCGAATGCGCGGGTGAAGCTGTTCTTTGATATCGGTAACGTCTTCTTCACGCGCGGCTGCCGCAATTCGGTGACCGAGCCCGCGGCGGCGCGCTGCACTCAGTTCTATGCGCCGCCGTATGCATTCTTCGAGGGCGGCTCGGTCTTCGGGGGACTGGGTCAACCCATCCGTTACGACTTCGGCTACAATAACTTGAAGAAGTCTGCGGGGATCTCGGTGGAATGGCTGGCGCCGCTCGGGCTTTTCCGCTTCAGCTTCGCGCTGCCGCTGAACGCGCAGCACGCAAACGACGGTTATTACCCTGGACCGGTCACTTGGGGCGACAACGTCGAGCGCTTCCAGTTCGACATCGGACAGGCATTCTAGATGTACACGGGCCGCGAGGCTCTCATACGGGGTGATTCTGTGGTGAAGTCAGTACTCTGGGGCACGGTGGCCGCGCTCGCCGTGGCGACCTCTCCCGCTTGGGCCGAGCTGAAGATCGGCTATGTCAATTTCCAGCTGCTCGCGGCTCGATCGCCGCAGGCGCAAGCGATCCAGAACTCGCTGAACAAAGAGTTCGGGACCCGCGGGCAGGCGCTCGCGAAGGAGGAGGAAGCGTTGAAGGCGCGGGCCGACAAGTTTCAGCGCGACGCGGCGACGATGACCGACGAGCAGCGCGACCGCGAACAGAAGTATTTGCGCGATACGGACCGCGACGTTCAGGCCAAGAAGAGCGAGTTGCAGGACGACTTCAATCAGCGCAAGAACGAGGAGCTCTCGCGCCTGCAGAAGGCATTGATCGAGCAGGTGCAGACTTATGCGAAGGCTCAGGGCTTCGACATCGTGCTCGCTGGAGATGTGATCTACGCGACTCCCACGATAGACCTGACCAGCGCGGTTCTCGAGCGCCTGAAGGATTCCTCGGGCTCGGCGGCGGCCCCGACGAGCGGCAGCGCCGCTCCGCGCGCGCACAAGCCCTCCGGCCGCAGCAAATAGCGGCGCCCCGGTCTCGCCGGCCCGCCCCGCCGGGAGAGGAGCGTGACGATCTCGCTCGGCGAGCTCGCAGTGCGCTTCGGTTGCGAGCTGCGCGGGGACCCCTCGATCGAGGTTGACGGTGTCGCGAGCCTCGGCCACGCGCACGGGCGCTCCGTCGCCTTTCTGGCCGACCCACGCCTGCGCGCACAGCTCGACGGCACGCGAGCCGCCGCCGTCGTGCTCGGCCGGGACCATGCGAATGCCTGTCCGGTCGCGGCGCTCGTCGCCGAGAATCCCCGCGCCACCTACGCCCGTATCGCCGCGCTTCTCAATCCGCGCGAGCGTCCTCCCGCCGGTATCCATCCGAGCGCCGTGATCGCGGCGGGCGCCCGCATCGATGCTTCCGTGCACATCGGTGCGCTCGCCGTCATCGCAGCAGGGGCTGAGATCGGCGCGCGCTCGGTCGTGGGGCCGCATTCGATCGTCGGCGCGGGCGCGAGGCTCGAGGAGGAGGTGTGGCTCGTCGCGCGCGTGACGCTCGGCGAGCGCGTGAGGCTCGGGGCGCGCACCCTCGTGCATCCCGGCGCGGTGATCGGCAGCGATGGGTTCGGATTCGCGGAGGAATCCGGCGCGTGGATCAAGGTGCCGCAGGTCGGCAGCGTGCGCATCGGGGCGGATGTGGAGATCGGTGCGAACACCACGATCGACCGGGGGGCGATCGATGACACCGTGATCGAGGAGGGCGTGAAGCTCGACAACCTCATTCAGATCGGCCACAACGTGCGCATCGGCGCGCACACGGCGATCGCCGGCTGCACAGGGATTTCGGGCAGCACGGCGATCGGCAGGCACTGCATGATCGGGGGGGCCGTCTCGATCGGCGGCTGGCTCACGATTTGTGACGGAGTCGTCATTACCGGTACCTCAATGATCAGCCATTCGATCACGCGGCCCGGGGTATACTCCTCGGGCATTCCCTTCGAGGAGGCGCGCAGCTGGCGCAAGCTCGTCGCGCGTTTCAAACGACTCTCCTCTCTCTACGACCGCGTCGCCGAGCTCGAGCAGCGAGCCCGGGGCGGCGGGCGTGCGGCAGGAAAAGGTGCCCGCGATGACTGAATCGACCGAGATCGACATTCTGGGGATTCTGAAGCAGCTGCCGCACCGCTATCCCTTCCTGCTGGTCGATCGCGTGCTCGAGCTGAAGCGCGGAGAGAGCATCCGGGCGTTGAAGAACGTCACCTACAACGAGCCGTTCTTCACCGGACACTTCGCCCATCGGCCCGTCATGCCGGGCGTGCTCATCATCGAGGCGCTCGCGCAGTCCGCCGGCATTCTCGCCTTCGTCACGGGTGGGGTAATCCCGGATGAGGAGACGAAGTTCTACTTCGTCGGAATCGACCGGGCGCGATTTCGCAAACCGGTCACGCCCGGCGATCAACTGGTGCTCACGGCCCGGCTCGAGCGCGCTTTCAAAGGTATCTGGCGCTTCTCAGCGAGCGCTTACGTGGGCACTGACGAGGTCGCCGGGTGCGAGATGATGCTCGCACCGGAGGCCTCGAGGTGATCGATCCGCGGGCGGTCGTGTCCCGTGAAGCCGAGCTCGCCGCCGATGTGACCGTCGGGCCCTTCTCGGTCATCGGGCCCGATGTGACGATCGGTCCCGGCACGATCATCGGTCCGCATGCCGTCGTGAATGGGCCGACGAGCATCGGGGCCGCCTGCCGCATCTATCAGTTCGCATCGATCGGCGAGGCTCCGCAGGATAAAAAATACAGCGGCGAGCCGACGCGGCTCGAGATCGGCGATCGCAACGTGTTCCGCGAGTTCTGCACCGTCAATCGCGGCACGGTGGGCGACCGCGGCGTCACGACGATCGGCAGCGACGGGTTGTTCCTTGCCTCGAGCCACGTCGCGCACGACTGCATCATCGGCGACCGCGTGGTCTTCGCGAACTGCGCCTCGATCGGAGGCCACGTCGAGATCGGCGACTGGGTGCAGCTCGGGGGCTTGAGCGCCGTTCACCAGTTCTGCAAGATCGGGGCGCATGCCTTCATCGGCGGGGGCGCGATGGTGAGCCGCGATGTGCCGCCGTACGTTCTCATCACCGGCAATCCGGCGATGCCCCACGGCGTGAACGTCGAAGGGCTGAAGCGCCGCGGCTTCTCGCCCGTCGAGGTCCGCCACATCCGCGAGGCGTACCGTATCCTTTATCGCATGGACCTGAAGCTCGAAGAGGCCGCCGAGCGACTCACCGGACTCGCCCGCGAGCAGCCCGAGCTCGAGCTGCTGGTGCGCTTCATCGAGCGTTCGTCGCGCAGTCTCACGCGCTGAGACGGCGTATCCGCCGTTGCATGCGCGGTCTGGAAGAATTGAGCATTGGACTCGTCGCCGGGGAATCGTCGGGCGATCAGCTCGGCGCCGCGCTCATCCGTGCGCTGCGCACGCGCATGCCGCGGCTGAGTGCCGCAGGCGTCGCGGGCGCGCGCATGGCGGCCGAGGGCTGCGAGCCCTGGGCGCAGGCACACGAGCTTTCCGTGATGGGGCTGTTCGAGCCGCTGAAGGAGCTGCCGCGGCTCGCCCTGCTTCGCAGACGCTTGAAGGAACGCTTCAAACGCGAGCGGCCGGACGTGTTCATCGGCATCGACGCACCCGCGTTCAATCTCGGCCTCGCCGCGCAGCTGCGCCGCGCGGGACTGCCGACCGTGCAATACGTCAGTCCTCAAGTGTGGGCGTGGCGCCAGCGCCGCGTGAAGCTCATCGCGCGGGCGTGCGACCTCGTGCTCTGCCTGCTGCCCTTCGAGGCGGAGTTCTACGGGCGCCATGGCATACGGGCCGTCTTCGTCGGCCATCCGCTCGCCGACCAAATTCCGCTCGACATCGATCAGCCGCGCGCCCGGCGCGAGCTCGGGATCGAGGGTGCGGTAGCAGTCGTCGCGCTGCTTCCCGGCAGCCGTCTTGCCGAGGTCGAGCGGCTCGGGCTCGATTTCCTCGGTGCGGCGCGCTGGCTCGAGGCGCGCAGGCCCGGAGTACGGTTCGTCGCGCCGATGGCCTCCGCGGCGGTACGGCGCATCTTCGAGCGCCAGATGCAGGTACTCGGTTGGCACGGTGTCGAGCTTCTCGATGGCGACTCGCAGCGCGCGCTCGCCGCGGCTGACGTTGCGCTCGTCGCCTCGGGCACCGCGACACTCGAGACGCTGCTTTCCAAGCGGCCAATGGTCGTCGCCTATCGCTTCGGACGGCTCACCGCGCTCGCCATCCGGCGCCTCGGGCTCGTCAAGGTGCCGCACTTCTCGCAGCCGAATCTCCTCGCGGGGCGAGGGCTCGTCCCGGAGCTGTTCCAGGAGGAGGTGACGCCCGAGGCACTCGGGACTGCGCTGCTCGGGGAGCTCGAGAGCGGCCCGCGGCGCGAGACGCTGCAGGCGGAGTTTCGCCGCATCCACGAGACGCTTCGCCGCGGGGGAGCTGAGCGCGCAGCGGCTGCCGTGCTGGACCTCGTCGTCGAGCGCAGGCGAGGGGCGGCCGCATGACCGTGCGCAGGGGAGGCACCGGCACGTGATCGTGCGCAGGCTCATCGCCGGCGTCGATGAAGCCGGGCGCGGGCCGCTCGCCGGCCCGGTCGTTGCGGCAGCGGTGATTCTCGATCCGCGGCGTCGCATCCCAGGGCTCGCGGACTCGAAGCTCTTGACGCCCGAGGCTCGCGAGGCGCTCGCGCCGCGCATTCGTGCACGCGCGGTCGCCTGGGCCGTCGCATGGGCGGATCGCGAAGAGATCGACGCGATCAACATTCTGCAGGCGACGCTGCTTGCCATGCGCCGGGCGCTCCTCGCCCTGCCGATCGTCCCGACCCACGTCCGGATCGATGGCGACTGCACGCCGCACCTCGCCGACCTGCCGCTCGCCTGCACGGTCGAGGCGATCATCGGCGGTGACCGCACGGTCGCCTCGATCAGCGCCGCCTCGATTCTCGCGAAGACTTACCGCGATGCGCTGATGACGCGCCTCGACGGCTGCTACCCCGGGTTCGCTTTCGCGCAGCACAAGGGCTATGCGACACCCGCGCACCTCGAGGCGCTGCGCCTGCTGCCGCCTTCTCCGCTGCACCGGCGGTCGTTCTCGCCCGTAAAATGCGATCTCGATGCCGCTCCGGAAGTCGAGGCATGAGCACCGGCTCGCACGGTTTCGTTCACCTGCGCCTGCACACCGAGTACTCGCTAGTCGATAGCGTCGTGCGGGTGCCGGAGCTGATCGAGGCGGTGGTCGCCGCGCGAATGCCCGCCGTCGCGCTCACCGACCAGACGAATCTGTTCGCGATGGTCAAGCTCTACCGCGCCGCGCTCGAGCGCGGCGTGAAGCCGATCGTGGGCGTTGATCTCAGCATCGCGGAGGGGGAGCGGGGCCAGAGCTCTCGGCTCACGCTCCTCTGTCAATCTCAGGCGGGTTATCGCAACGTCACTCAGCTTCTCACCCGCGCGTACCTCGAAGCCGAGCGGCATCGCGGCACGCCGCTCATCGATCGCCGCTGGCTCACGGCCGCGGCACTCGGGGGGACGATCGCGCTCTCCTGCGCGGGCGAGGGAGATATCGGCCGCGCGCTCCTCAACGGTCGCGAGCGCGAGGCCTCGCGCGCCCTCGATGCCTGGCTCGAGCTCTTCGGCGACCGGTTCTACATCGAGCTGCAGCGGGTCGGACGCCCCGACGGGGAGTCGTACATCGCCGCGGCCGTCGCGCTTGCGGCCCGCCGCAGCGTGCCGATCGTGGCGACCAACGACGTGCGCTTCCTCGCGGCGGCGGATTTCGAGTCGCACGAAGCGCGCGTGTGCATCCGGGAGGGCGCGCTCCTCACGGACCCCAGCCGACCGCGGCGCTACACCTCTCAGCAATACTTGCGCACGCCGGCGGAGATGGCCGCGCTCTTCGCGGATTTGCCGGAGGCGCTTGCTAATTCGGTCGAGATCGCGCGCCGCTGCAGCCTCGTTCTGAAGCTCGGTGAGGCGCGCCTGCCGGAGTATCCGGTGCCGGCCGGCTCGACCACGGCGGAGTACTTGCGGGCCGAAGCCGAGCGAGGGCTCGCAGAGCGGCGGCCGACGCGCGTGGCCGGCACGGCAGGCACGGCCGATGACGAGGCGCGCTACCGCGCGCGCCTCGCAATCGAGCTCGATGTGATCTGCCAGATGGGATTCGCCGGGTACTTTCTCATCGTCGCCGACTTCATCCGCTGGGCGCGCGGCAACGGTGTGCCGGTCGGGCCGGGCCGAGGATCCGGTGCGGGCTCGCTCGTTGCGTACTGTCTGCGCATCACGGACCTCGATCCGATCGAGCACGACCTGCTTTTCGAGCGCTTCTTGAACCCCGAGCGCGTGTCGATGCCGGATTTCGATGTCGACTTCTGCATGGAAGGACGCGACCGCGTCATCGACTACGTCGCACACAAATACGGCCGCGAGCGCGTCTCGCAAATCATCACTTACGGCACGATGGCCGCGAAGGCGGTGGTGCGCGACGTGGGCCGCGTGCTCGGGATGAGCTACGGCTTCGTCGATCGGATCGCGAAGCTCATCCCATTCGAGCTCGGCATCACGCTCGACGATGCGCTCGCGAAGGAGCCCGAGCTCAAACGCCTCTACGATACCGAGGAGGAGATTCGCAATCTCATCGATCTCGCGCGCTCTCTCGAGGGTCTGACTCGCAATGCCGGGACGCACGCGGGCGGAGTGGTGATCGCTCCCTCGGTGCTCACCGACTTCGCCCCGCTCTACCGCGAAGAGGGCTCATCGAGCGTCGTCACACAGTTCGACAAAGACGACGTGGAGGCCGCAGGGCTCGTCAAGTTCGACTTCCTCGGCTTGCGCACGCTCACGATCATCGATCGCGCGCTCGGCCGGATCAACCGGCTGCGCGCGACGAATGGTGAGGCGCCGCTCGCCGTCGAGGCCATCCCGATGGGCGATCCGGCCGCCTACCAGCTGTTGAAGTCAGGACGAACGACGGCGGTCTTCCAGCTCGAGTCGCGCGGCATGAAAGACCTCATCCGCCGCCTGCAGCCCGACTGCTTCGAGGACATCGTCGCGATCAACGCGCTCTTCCGGCCCGGCCCGCTGCAATCGGGAATGGTCGAGGATTTCATCAATCGCAAGCACGGCCGCATCGACGGTCCGATCGATTATCTGCACCCGAGTCTCGAGCCGGTGCTGAAGGCGACCTACGGCGTGATCCTCTATCAGGAGCAGGTCATGCAGATCGCGCAGGTGCTCGCCGGGTACACGCTCGGCGGTGCGGATCTGCTGCGCCGCGCGATGGGCAAGAAGAAGCCCGAGGAGATGGCGAAGCAGCGCTCGGTTTTCGTGGACGGAGCCGTCGCGCGCGGTGTCGCGCGCGAGCGCGCGGCGCACATCTTCGATTTGATGGAGAAATTCGCAGGCTACGGCTTCAACAAATCGCATTCGGCCGCGTACGCGCTGCTCTCGTATCAGACGGCCTATCTGAAGGCGCATCATCCCGCAGCCTTCATGGCGGCAGTGCTCTCGGCCGACATGGACCACACGGACAAGGTGGTGGGCCTCATCGAGGAATGCAAGCAGCTCGATCTCGAGGTCCGGCCGCCGGAGGTGAACACCTCGGCGCACGAATTCACGGTCGCCGGCGAGAAGACGATCCGCTATGGGCTCGGCGCGATCAAAGGCGTGGGTCTCGGCGCCGTCGAGGCGTTGATTGCCGAGCGCGAGGCGCGCGGCCCGTTCCGCTCGCTCACGGATTTGTGCCGGCGCATGGACCTCACCAGGCTCAACCGCCGCGTGCTCGAGGCGCTCATTCGCTCGGGAAGCCTCGATGGTCTCGGCCTCAATCGCGCAACGCTGATGAACGGCCTGCCGGCTGCCATGCAGCTCGGGGAGCAAAGCTCGAAGGCCGTCGAGACCGGACAGGACGATCTGTTCGGGCTCGCGGCCGCTGAAGGGCCGACGGCTGCCGCGGGTGAGGCCGATCGTAAGCATCCCGATGGCGATTGGATCGTGCCGGTCGCAGACTGGAGCGAGCCGCTGCGGCTTGCGGGGGAGCGCGAGACGCTCGGGCTCTATCTGACGGGCCACCCGATCGATCGCTTCGAGGCCGATCTGCCCCGGTTCGTCTCCGCGCGCATCGCGGACCTCGTGAGCGAGAAGCCGCCGAGCTCTGAGGGCGGCCGCGGCTTCAGCTTGGGCAGGCCCGCGAGCATCGCCGGGCTGATCGATGAGGTGCGGAAGCGCGGGCCGCGCCTGAGCATCGTGCTCGACGATCGTTCGGGGCGGATCGAAGTGACGCTCTTCGATGAGGTCTATCAGCAGCACCGCGATCTCATCGCGAAGGATGCGCTGATCCTCGCCGAGGGAATGTTGCGGTTCGATGAGTTCAGCGACGCGTGGCGCCTCGCGGCGCGGCGCATCACGGACCTGCACGTCGCGCGCGAGCGCGATGCGCGCCGCCTCATCCTGCGCTGGCCCGCGCAGGGCGAGCCTCACGCGCTCATCGCACGTTTCGAGACGCTACTCGAGCCCTGGCGAAATGGCCCATGCGCGGTCACGATCCAGTACCGCGCGACCGGCGCAGGCTGCGCGCTCAATCTCGGCCCCGAGTGGGCCGTACGGCCCGCGCGCGAGCTCATCGAGCACCTCGAGGGGTTCGCCGGTCGCGGGGGCGTGAGGCTCCTCTACGGACCGCCTTCAACGGTACTGGACGGGCGGCACGGCCACCCGTAACCTGCCGCGGTCCAGTTCGAGGGGATACGACCCGTCACATGGCCGTCGCGTTTCTCGATTTTGAACAGCCGATCGCCGAGCTCGAAGCGAAGATCGAGGAGCTCAAGCACGTCGGGTCCGACTCGGAAGTCAATATCAGCGATGAGATCGCGCGGCTGCAGGCGAAGAGCCGCCAGCTCACGACGAGTATCTTCGCGAGCCTCACGCCCTGGCAGATCACGCAGCTCGCGCGTCATCCTCAGCGGCCCTACACCCTCGACTATGCGGCCGCGATTTGCCGGGAGTTTCACGAGCAGCACGGCGATCGGATGTTCGGCGACGATCTGGCGATCGTCGGCGGCCTCGCGCGGATCGATGAGCGCGCGATCATGCTCATCGGCCATCAGAAGGGCCGGGACACCAAAGAGCGCGTGCGCCGCAACTACGGCATGCCGAAGCCCGAGGGCTACCGCAAGGCGCTGCGGCTCATGCGCCTCGCCGAACGCTTTCATCTGCCGATCGTGACGCTGATCGATACCCCCGGTGCCTATCCTTCCGCCAGCGCCGAGGAGCGCGGTCAGAGCGAGGCGATCGCCCGCAATCTCTTCGAGATGTCTTTGCTCCGGGTGCCGATCGTGACGGCCGTGATCGGCGAGGGCGGCTCGGGCGGTGCGCTCGCGATCGGCGTTTGCGACCGCCTGTTGATGCTCCAGTACAGCACCTACTCGGTGATTGCACCGGAGGCATGCTCCTCGATTCTGTGGAAGAGCACCGATAAGAAGGAAGCGGCGGCGGAGGCGCTCGGGCTCACCGCCGCAAAGCTCCACGAGCTCGGTCTCGTCGATGAAGTTCTCGAGGAGCCGCTCGGGGGCGCGCATCGCGATCCCGCGCAGATGTCCGCGAATCTGAAGGCCGCGATCGTGCGCCATCTCGATGAGCTCGAGGCGGTCGCGCCCGAACGTTTGCGCGAGCAGCGCAACGCGCGCATCGCCTCGATCGGTGTGTACTCCGAGGAGGTCGGCAGTTAGACAGGTGAGCGAGCGCCGCAAGGAGCCGCTCCCGCGGCGCATCGAGGCCGCCCTCGCCGCGCTGTTGCCCGAATACCCGCGCAGCGCGCTCGCCGTCGCATTCAGCGGGGGTCTCGATTCGACGGTGCTACTCGTCGCACTCGCCGGTCTCAAAAGACGACCGCCCCTGCGGGCATTGCACATCGATCACGGACTTCATCCGAGCTCGGGCGCGTGGGCTTCGCACTGCCGCGCGCTGGCCGCACGGCTCGATATCCCGCTCACGATCGCAAAGGTCGAGGTGCGCCACGCGCGCGGCGCCTCGCTCGAATCGGCGGCGCGCGAGGCCCGCTACGCCGCGCTTGCAGCGGCGCTCGGCGCGGATGAGGTCTTGCTGACCGCACAGCATGCCGACGATCAGCTCGAGACGGTTCTGCTGCAGCTGCTGCGCGGCGCGGGGCTGCGCGGGCTTGCGGCGATGCCGGCAGTCGCCCCGTTTGGTCGCGGACGGATCGCACGGCCTCTGCTCGAGATGGAGCGCGCGGAGCTCGAGGCCTGGGCGCACCAGCACGCGCTCGAATGGGTCGAGGATGCGACGAACACGGACGAGCGCTTCGATCGCAATTATCTGCGCCGCAGCGTCACCCCGTTGCTGCGCGCTCGCTGGCCCGCTGCGAGCCGCGCCGTCTCGCGCGCTGCGCGCCACGCCGCCGAGGCCCAGCGGCTGCTCGATCTGCTCGCGCGCGTCGATGTGGAACGCGCTTCGATCGCGGACGCGCTGGCCGTCACCCATCTGCGCACGCTGCCCGAGGATCGCAGGCGCAACGCCCTCCGGTACTGGATCGTTCAGCGGGGCCATCCGCTCCCCGATTCGCGCCGGCTCGCAGAGCTCGCCGGCGCGCTGATCGCGGCGCGTGCGGATGCGCACCCTGAGGTGCGCTGGGCGGGCAGCCGCGCTTGTCGCGAGGGGAATCGCCTGAGCCTCGAGCGCACGAATGATCGCAATGTGACGGACGTCGCAGTTTGCGACCTCGAGTGGTACCCGCGGCAGCGCGCGCTCGAGCTTCCCGCAGGGCTCGGCCGCCTGGAGCTTGCGCTGGACCCGCACGGTCCGCTCGACCTCGATGTCATTCCCGAGCCCCTCACCGTACGGCTCCGCCGCGGCGGCGAGCGGCTGCGGTTGCGGCGCGGGGGACCGCGGCGGCTGCTCAAGTCGCTGTTGCAGGAGTCGCGGGTGCCGCACGCCGACCGCGCTCGAATTCCGCTTCTCTGGTCGGGCGATCGGCTGCTCGCCGCGGCGGATCTTTGGGTCGATGCAGCCGTGCGCGCGGAGAGCGGGCAGCGGCGACGCGGGCGCTTCATCTGGCATCGATGAGCGGCGGACGCGCACCGCGCTCCCGCGCGCACCGGCCCGCGCAGGCGGCGCAGGGCGCAGGCGGCGCCTCGACCAGGCGGTGCCTCGAGCGGGCGGTACCTCGAGCGGGCGGTACCTCGAGCGCAGCGCTTCAAAGCGTCCCCCCGGTCTGCTAATCTGCTCGCCCGTCGATACTGCGGCCGCTGAGCCGCACTCCGAAGGTCTCGACGGGAATCCCGATCTCTTCATGAGCCGTTTCGTATTCGTCACAGGCGGTGTCGTGTCCTCGTTGGGCAAGGGCATCGCCTCCGCGTCCCTGGGCGCGATCCTCGAGGCACGAGGCCTCAAGGTCGCGATGGTGAAGCTCGACCCGTACATCAACGTGGACCCGGGCACCATGAGCCCCTTCCAGCACGGGGAGGTCTTCGTCACTCAGGACGGTACCGAGACCGATCTCGACCTCGGTCATTACGAGCGATTCGTCCGCACGACGACGGGACGGAACAGCAACTTCACCACCGGCCGCATCTACGAGCGGGTGATCGCGAAGGAGCGGCGCGGCGATTATCTCGGCGCGACCGTGCAGGTGATCCCGCACATCACCGACGAGATCAAGCGCAGCATCGCTCTCGGGGCGGGCGATGCGGACATCTGCATGGTCGAGATCGGCGGCACGGTCGGCGACATCGAATCGCTGCCGTTCCTCGAGGCGATTCGCCAGCTCGGGGTCGAGCTCGGACACAGCCGCTGCGTATACATGCACTTGACGCTGGTGCCGATCGTCGGCTCATCGGGCTCCGGAGAGATCAAGACGAAGCCGACGCAGCACTCGGTCAAGGAGCTGCGCGGCATCGG
>Ga0134128_10004680_pt1 | contig 16720 bp, 12 predicted proteins | sample KB31754_FD_96462 | JGI IMG/M metagenome (GOLD analysis project Ga0134128, IMG submission 96462) | Terrestrial soil microbial communities with excess Nitrogen fertilizer from Kellogg Biological Station, Michigan, USA - KB3-175-4 | ecosystem: Environmental > Terrestrial > Soil > Unclassified ...
ACTTACCCATGATTGCGCGCACTACCCCATGATTGCGCGGTCGCAAATCACCATAAGGACGACAAAAGTACAGCGCAATCATGGGTAAGTCAGCGCAATCATGGGTAAGTCAGCCGCAATCATTGGGAAGTCGGCCCCAACCATAGGGAAGTCGGCCCCAACCATAGGGAAGTCGGCCCCAACCATAGGGAAGTCGCCGCCCCGGGTACCGCCAGGCCGCGCCAGCGCACCGAACCAAGATCAACTCAACCTAAACCGCATCGCCCGATCATGAAGCCTGCCGCCGCGGGCCCGTCCGGCACCGGACGCCGCCCGCGCCCCGGCGCGCCCGCGCGGGCCCTCAGCCAGGTCCGGGCCCTACCGCGCGAGAAATCCCGCGACACGCCGCCAACCCAGTTACCATAATTCTGGAACGACCCCAGTAGCGCCGTCGGGGAAGTTCACCGGCTGGGACCTGGAAGCCACCCTGGACGTGTCGATGATCTCGGTTTCCTGCCCGAACTGCCACATCCTGGTCGTGGAGGCCAAGGATGCCACTGCCGCCGGCCTAGGGGCTAGCGAAGTAACCGCCGCCCGGCTCGGTGCCCAGGTGATCTCGCGCTGCGGTGACCAGCGCCCGCCTCTACCGGAACCAGCGGTCGTTCTTCGATGTCACCAGGGGCAACAACGCCTTGTTCAACGGGTTCTCCCCGCTGCAGGACTGCGGCAACGACTACATCTGCGTCGCGAAGAAGGGTTACGACGCTGTCACCGGACTCGGCACCCCCGACGGGACCGGCGGCTTCTAGCTAGAAGGCGGCCCCGCCCGGGCAACCGGACGGGGCTCACCGCCACGGATTCAAACCGCCGAAATGCTTTCACCTTAAAAGGCTTTTTCTTTCTTGATTTTAGAAAGATTTGCGGGGGTTTCTTTCCTCGCTGGTGAGTCGGACCGGGGCGCGTAGTGCGCCCCGGTCGCTGCTAGGTGCTACTTCTTCTTCTTAGGCCTCCTGGCTTGAGGGCACATGGGATCCTCCTTTCCTGGTGTCGTCGCCCGGCGCGGAAAGCTCATCGAACAGCGACTCAGGGACGTCGTCGCCTATGGTCAGCAGGAAGCGGCCTACCGGCGTGTCCACCCAGGCGTTCACGCCCCGACGGCGAAGGATCACCGAACTCACGTCCGGCGGCGGCCCGTCGACGGGCAGGCCGAACGACAGCAGGCCCGCCTCCACGGCTGAGGCGACTGGCATCCAGCGCGGCACCGCGCCCCAGACCAGGTTTTCTGCCCGTCGGGTCTGGCCCACTATCTGCCTGCGCTGCAGGTTGCGGGCGGCCCAGCCGAGCGGCTTGCGCGCGAAACCCAGCTGGCGCGTCAGCCGGCGGGCGCGGGCGTTCGCGGCGGTAGCCCGGTTGCCGCCAGGCAGCGGCGAGAACGTCGCCAGCCCCGCGGCCTTGACGAGCCGAGCGAGCTCGGAGTACTCGACCGCCAGGCAGAGTTCGATCACGGCCTCGTGCAGCGTCTGGAGATCAGAGTCGCCCAGCTGCTCGTGCAGGAGGGCGGAATCGATGAGGTCCCTGGCCCGGAACGGCTGCTCATACCGTTCGTTGAGCAGCATGAGCATGTTCTTGATGGCGGGCGGTTGCCATTCTGGCGGCAGGCTGAGCACCGGCGGGATGCCGGTCAGATTGCCAAGCGTGTAGGTCGTGCCGATCTCGGCGCTGTACGGGGCCTGATAGCGATCCTCGTGCGGGAGGAGCAGGCTGATCAGCATGTGAAGGTCGCCGTCGATGCTGACGGCCGATCCGGCGTCGATCTCCCAGCCTTCGGCCAGCAAGATCTGGACGACATCCCATTGCGCCGACTGGGACGGAGCGATGACGTCGATGTCGGTCATGTTCCTGACCAGGCCGGCTGGGTAGAGGTCGGCCACTTCCAGGCCCTTGATCAGCATCAGATCCGGGACCTTGGCCCGGATCCGGCCGATGACCGCCCGGTAGAACTCCATCCGGTTCCTGACGGCCTCGACTTCGAGGCGTAACGCCGGGCTCAGGCCGGCGCCGCCGGCCTCCCACGCCGAGAACAGCGTGACCGCCAGACCCGGTTCGGTCCGGCGGACCAGGTCCACCATCTCATCGGGCCTGGTGGCCGACCTTCCCGTGCACAATTCGAGCGCGCCAAGCACCATGTCCGCGGTTAGATCCACTCTGCTCCCAACGACTCTGCTCCCAACGACTCTGCTCCCAACGACGAATGGCGGTCTATTTCCTGACTTGTCCTTTCCGGAAAAAGACGCAAAGCTACCGCTAGAGTAAAAAGAAGCTGATGCCTGGTCAACGTTTACCGGCCCGCCCACGCGGGCTGGCCCGGTGTCAGGCTCTCGCGCAGGGTGATGGACGGCGTCCCGGGGCCGGGTTGGCCGCGCTTGGTCACGTTTGGTCGCGTTTGGCCGTCCAGGCTGGAAGTATCGTGCTTGACAAGTTGATTAGCAGCAATTTTACTTTTTCTGGTTAATACTGATCCCTCCTGGCGCTGGGAGCAGCATGAGTCAGGTCCGTCTGAACCAGTCCCGCGCCGCTCCGACGCAGACGAGACGAGGCTAGGTGCGCGCCCTACGGGAGCGTAACTTCAGGCTGCTGTTCCTAGGCCAGGCGACCTCCGCGCTCGGTGACCGGTTTGTCCCGGTAGCCCTGGTGTTCGCCGTCCTGCGGCTCAGCCACTCGGCGGCCGATTTAGGGTACGTACTCGGCACGCAAGCTTTGGCGCAGGTCGCCTTCTATTTGGTAGGCGGCGTGATCGCCGACCGTTTCTCGCGGCGCCGCCTCATGATGGGCGCTGACGCCTTCCGCGGAACCGGTGAACTGATCCTGGGTGCCAGCCTCATCACGTTGCATCCCCCTATTGCCTTTGTCGCCGTCCTTGGTGCGGCCCAGGGTCTTGGCGGCGCGATTTTCGCGCCCGCGGCGAGTGGTCTTACGGCGAATGTCGTGCCGAAGGAGAACCTGCACCAGGCCAATGCGCTGATCCAGACCAACTACGCGGTAGCGGCGGTGGTCGGGCCGGCGGTCGCCGGCGTCTGCGTGCTCACGATCGGGGCCGGGTGGGCCATCCTGGCCGATGGCGTGACGTTCCTCGTCAACGTCGTGGCCTTGTCGTTCATCAATGCCGAGATGCCGAAACGAGCCAAGACCACGTCGATGCTGACCGATCTCAGGGTTGGCTGGGCGGAATTCTCGAGCCGCACCTGGTTCCGCACGCTGGTAATCGGAGCATCATTCTTTAACCTGCTGTACGGCGCCTATGCCGTGATTGGCCCGGTGGCCAGCTTGCGTTTGTATTCCGGCCCGGCAATGTGGGCGACCGCCTCGTCCGCGGCCGGCTTCGGCGCGATTGCCGGAGGCCTGGTGGTCAGTGCCCTGAAGTCAAGGCAGTGGCGCCTGGCGGCGGCGGTGCCGCTCATCGGGCTGTACGCCCTGGCGCCGCTGCTGATGGCGCTTCATCTGGATATCGCGGCGGTGGCCGTTGCCGCCGCTCTCGGCGGGGCCGGAATGACCGCGTTCGGGGCCATCTGGATGACCATCGTGCAACAGCATGTCCCAGAGCATCTGCTTTCCCGGGTCATTTCCTATGACTTTTTCGGCTCGCTGGCGTCGCTTCCGATCGGGCTGGCGATTGCGGGCTCGCTGATTCCGGTGGTGGGCGTCAAGCCGCTCCTGTGGGCGGTCGCGGCCGTGCAGCTGGCGACGATCGGGGTGCTGGCGTTCAGCCCCAGCGTTCAGGCGGTCGGGCGCGCGGGCGCGGAAAGCGCGGGCGCGGGCGCGGAAAGTGCGGAGGCTGCTCCGGATCCCCCAGGCCCGCCCGTACGCACCGGTCACGACACGGAGGAGACCTGATGCCTGAAGACCGCAGCCGAGTGCTTGAGGCCATCTGCAAGATCTGCGAGCAGATGTTCGGTGAGGCGGACTTGACCGGGGCGGAGAACTTCTTCGAACTCGGCGGCACCTCGCTCGACGCCGTGGAACTGATCTCGATACTCAAAGAGAATTACGGGTTTGTCGCCGAATACACCGATGTGTTCGAGGCCGAAACGCTGGCCGAGCTGGCCGACCGAATTCCGGGAGATTGACTGTGCGGCTGGCGGAATTCGCGCGGCGGCCTTCCTCGGTGCGCTTGCGGCCCGACGGTCTCTTAGGGACGGCCGAGGTCCGGGAGCTCATAGAGAATCTGTGGCGGCAACTGGCGGCGGTCAGCGATCTTCCCGGCAAGGCGGTCGCCGTGCAGACGCGTGACCCCTTCTGCGCGACGCTCGCGCTGGTAGCGCTGTGGGCCCTGGGCGGCGTCGGCGTACCGGTCGACCCGCGGTGGCCCGCTCACCGGCGGGAGCAGGTTCGCAGGAAAGCGGACGTCGCGGCTGAGCTGACCTTCGATGAGGCGGCGAGGTCCGCGCGGGCGATAATACGTCCCGAATATCAGGGGAGCCTTTTTCCGGGCGGCGCTTACATATTGTTCACGAGCGGATCAAGCGGCGATCCGAAAGGCGTGCTGGTAGGCGCCGAGGCGCTGGAATGCCGCCTTAGTGACTTGCAGGCGATGCTGGCGCCGCGATCAGGTGGCTCGATCGCCGTGATTACCACTCCTACCTTCGACATCTCGCTGCTTGAGATGCTGCTGCCATTCGTCAGCGACCTGACGGGCTGGTATCCGGAAGCCAGCGTTCGCGATCACGTGCCGGCGCTGGCCAAATCCCTGGCCGAAGAACGCCCGACCGTCATCCAAGGGACACCGACGCTGTTTTCCGTGCTGACCGCGGCTGGCTGGCGGCCGCCGGCGGGCACGGACCTGTGGTGCGGGGGAGAGGCGCTGCCCGCTCCGCTCGCGACGCGGCTGACCGAGGGGCTGGCCGAGCGGCTGGCCGAGGGGCTGGCCGAGGGCTCTGGCCGGGTCTGGAACCTCTACGGACCCACCGAGGCGACCATCTGGGCGACGGCCTGGCCAGTCACCGAGCAAGTGTGCGAATGGAAGGTCGCGCCGATCGGAGTCCCGCTCGGCAGCACCAAGGTGCGGCTGGAGCCCTTCGCCCGGCCCGCAGAGCACGGGCGGCCGGGAGAGCGCGGGCCGGCGGGAGAGCGCGGGCCGGCGGCTTCGGAGCTGTGGCTGGCCGGGCCTGGCCTGGCGACGGAGTACGTGCGAGAACCGGAGAGAACCGCCCGGAGTTTCCCCGTTGTCGACGGCCGGCGGTGGTACCGGACCGGCGACCTGTGCGCCGCTGACGACAGCGGCGTGCTTCACTTTCTCGGCCGGCGAGATAACCAGGTCAAGATCCGCGGCTTCCGGGTCGAGCTGGAAGAGGTCGAAGGCGAGATCGCGAGGATGCCGGGCGTTGCTCAGGCCGCGGTGGTTCCGCAGAAGCGCGAAGGCGTCGTGGTCCGGCTGATAGCCGTCGTCGTGGCCAGGCAACTGGAGGCGATGGCCGTCAGGCAGTGGTGCCGCGACAATCTGCCCGCCTACATGTGCCCGGCGAAGGTAATCGTCACCGACGAGCTGCCCAGGCTTGCCTCGGGCAAGGTTGACCGCCGCGAGCTGGCCGGGCTGGCCGAGGGTGGCCCGGGGCCCGGCCCGGCTGGAGGTTGAGGAGCATGGCGACCCTGGGAGTGCTGTACGACGTGGGCGCGGCCTCGCCCTCTGAGATCATCGCTGGTCTCCCGCCGGGCTGGGAAATCTCTTGGCTTGTGAGAAAAATTTGCGCGGGTTCGGTGCCCCTGCGCAAGGTCCTCGAGCAGAGCGGGCCGGTCCACTACTGGCGCGACTTCCTCACGAGTAAGGCTCCGATCAAGCTGAGCGCGGTAACGACGTTCTGCGATCCGCTCGTCCTCCCGGCCGCTCTCGTCCGGGAGGAACTAGGACTCGGCGGGACTCCGGTGCCGGCGGCCAAGCTTCTGGCCGACAAGTTCGGCCAGAGGCAGCGGCTGGCCGACGCCGGCCTGGGAGAGGTGCCCTGTCTTCTGGTCGCCGCCCCGGCCGAGCTGCCAGCTGCTCTTGACCGCACCGGCCTTCCCGCCGTGATCAAGCCGCGCACCAGCGTCGGCAGCGCCTACACGTTCGGCGTCCGCTCGAAGGACGAACTCGATCAGGTGGCCGCGGACATCCCGCCCGAGGTCTGGGCCGGCGGCATGGTCATCGAGGCCGAGTTGCCTGGCCGAGGACCGAGCGGCGTAGGCCTCGCGGACTACGTCTCGGTCGAGACGCTCTCGGTGCGAGGCCGTCATAAGCCGGTGGCCGTGACCGCGCGCCTACCTCTAGCGGCGCCGTTTCGGGAGCGCGGCGGCGTGATGCCGGCCGGGCTTAGCCAGGCGGACCTGGACCAGGTAAACGACCTCGCGGTCGCGGCGCTTGACGCGATCGGAGTCAGCGACGGGGTTTCCCACACCGAGATCAAGCTCCAGGCCGACGGTGCCAGCGTCATCGAGGTCAACGGCAGGCTCGGCGGCCACATCGCCTGGCTGTGGAAGCGGACTGGCGGCGGAGACCTGGTCGCGCTTGAGCTGGCCGCCGCTTGCCAGGCCGATGCGGCCGGGGCCAGCTGGCCAGAGCCGGCAGGCGAGGTCGTCGCCTTCCGGTATCTGATTCCGGCCCCGATGACGGTCGGGCGCGTCAGAGCCGTCAGCGGCGTCGCCCAGGCGCGTGAGCTTCCCGGCGTCGAACTAGTGCAGCTACGGGCCCGCCCGGGATCCGTGCTCGACTGGCGGCTGGGAACCGGCAGCTACCTAGCCCTGGTCAGCGGCGCCACCTCGACCTTCGAGGAAATGCACCGCTCCATCGAGCAGATCGAGTCGCTGGTAAGAGTCGATGTCGACGAGACAGCCGACGTCGGCGAGACGGTCGATGTCGGCGAGACGGTCGATGTCGGCGAGACGCCAGAAACCGCATCGGCCGATGAGAGCCATCGATGATGCGATTTCAGGCTTTGGCGTCTCTCCGTGACCTTGACTCCGGCGAGTTCGATTGCCTGGACTCCAGCTGCGGTCCGGTTGGCTGTCACTCCCGCCTCGTGCAGCTGGAGCGAGACCGCCGGTGGTCAACCGAATACTTGTGCGCGTACGAGGGCAGCACGCTGCTCGCCGCCGTCCCGCTCTACCGCCCGAAGCAGAAAGCGTGGCCCGACCCGAACTATGACCCGGCCGCCTGGGGCCTGGATCAACCGCCCCCGCCGGCTGACAGCACCGTCGTCGGCGGCCGGAGCGGACTGCTCTCCACCTTGCACATCGCGTCAGGAATCATCGGCTCGAGGTGGCATATCAGGCTGGTCGAGGAACTGCTGGCGCGCGAGCCGCGCCGGTCGCTGCTCCTGCCCTTCCTGACCGATAGGCAGCTAAGACCGTGGCAGGAAGTTCTCGGCTCGCGCCTTGAGCGGCAGGCGCTCGGCGCCGACGCTCGCTTCGACCGGCCGCTCGCTGGTGCGGCGCTCCCTCGCAAGGTCCGGCAAACCCTCACCAGAGACGAGCGCATGGCGCAGCGATACGGCGTCGAGTCGGCCGTCACGACCTGGAGCGAGGTGCGTTCCTTCGCCGCCGCGCTCATTGCCCAGAACAACCAGGCCTACGGCTTGCCCGACGCCGAGCAGCTCGTCGACTTCCGGGTCCGGCAGTGGGAAGCCTGCGATGGCGTCTCCGTCGTGGTCCTCACCGCGAAGGCGCACGGCGAACACGGCCTGATGGTCTGCGTCATCTGGCGCAACTGGATCGACCTGCAGGAAATGGGCCTCACGGGTACCCCGGGCGACCTGCGGCGAACCCTGTACGCGCAGCTGCTCTTTCACCTGCCCATTCGGTTCGCCCGCGGCTGCGGCGACGTAATGCATATTCGGGCTGGTCTTAAAGCCGAGCAACCCAAGGCCATTCGCGGGGCGTATTTCGTTCCGCTTACCGGCGGTACGTTCAGTTTTCCGGGCGACAAGATCAGGGGTGAGACGTGACCGGGTGCACTGCCGAGCAGTCCTACGAGCTGAATGACCCGCAAAGGCAACGGCTCGCTCTCGAGTCGCTGCTAGGCGAGCCGTCGCCGTCGTGGCTGGTTGCGCTCGCCTTCGTCGATGGCGTTACTAACCTGGCCAGATTTCACGAGGTGCTGGCCGAGTTCGCGCGCGTCTATCCCGTTCTCCGCACGACCTTCGTGCAGGAAGGACCGGCCGAATCGTGGCATCAGCGCATCAGGAACTGCCACGAGATCCGCGGCAACCCCCCGCCGATCTACCACGTGCCTAAGGCAAGCTCGTGGGACGAGTTGTTCGAGGCCATGGAATCCGAACTCGAGGAGCGGAATCCGGACTACAGATACGCGGCCGCCTATGGCATCGATGACGACGGGCGCCTTCGGGTGGCGTTCGCGTTCGACCACATGGCGTTCGACATCAGGTCCATCGACGTAGTCCTGGCCCAGCTAGCCAAGAGCGCCGGCGACGGGGACCGGCCCGACCGAGCGGACTCTTGCCGCTGTGGCGGCAACGATTTCGCGACCTTCATCAAGAGAACGGCTGCCCTGGCCGAGAGCCAGGCCCTGCCTGAACGCTACGAGTGGGCGCACGATCTGATGCTGGCGGCCCGCAGCCCGCACGCCTTCGTTTCTCTTCCGGTGATCACTCCCATGTCGGTAATGAAGGCGGGAGGAACCACCCGTTATCGCTCGCGCTTTGTCACCGACCCGGGCCGCAGGCACAGCTACACGCCATTCGCGGCCTTCGCCAGTGCGCTGACGATAAGCCTTGAGGTGAACTTCGGGTCACCGGCGCTGTTCTATTCCCCGTCGCTCAACCGGCTGCCAGACGAGATGGAATCCGTCGGCTGGTTCTCCGGCACCCCGATCATGCCGGTGCGTTCAAAGTCGATCATGTCCGCGGTCGAGGCCGAGCGGATAGTGGACGAGAAGGGTGCGGTATCCGAAGCCAAGAGGGCCGCGACCGAGGCGATGGCCGATGGCGCTCTGCTGACGAACATCGTCCACCGCAAGGTAAACGAAGCGCTGGGCGGCGGTCGGCTGCCTTACATGGATTGCTTGCCCGACAGCCTGCCGTACATCATTCTCGGCTTCATGGACAGCATTCGGGAGCGCCTCGAATGGAAGGGCAACGAGGTCACGGTCACAAAGATGAGACCGCCGGCGTCCGCGTCACCCCCTCCTCTTGTTCCGCCCGGCTATACCCTCGTGCGCTTGTTTCGCGAGAAGAAGAGTCAGTGGTCGATAGTGGTGGACTACGAAACGGAGCGCTACCAGAGCGGCGCCATAGAGACGCTCATGGTGTCCGCAGAGGGATACCTCAGGCAGTTGCTCGGATAGCCCGACGACAGCGGCTGAGTGCCAGAGCGGAGTTACCTTGACTGCAGACGCCGCACGGATCGCGATCTGCGACCGTATCGATGCCCTGGACCGGGCGCAGTGGACGGCCGTCGTCGAGGCAGCCCAGGCACCGGCGTTCTACGATTTCCGTTTCCTGCGGGCCTACGAGCGGCAGCCTCTACAGCTCACCGAGGCGATCTACTACCTGACGTTCGGCGATCCGGCCGTAGCCGTGCTTCCGGCTTACCTGCAGAGCACCGACGACCCGCTCGGGGTGGTCGCCAGCCTCGGACTGCCTGGCCGAGTACCGGGCGATCTCATCCTGCAGACCCACGTAGCGCACTGTTACGACACCCTGCTGCCGGCCCGGCCCGGGGCCCTGACGGCCGGCCTAGTCGGCAGTGCCCTCGAAACCCTCCGCACGCTAGCCGCTGAGGCGGGCGCGAAGTGGTTCGCCTTCCTGAACGTCGACGGCAGCGGTGAGCTGGCCGGCCTGCTGGTGGCAGCGGGGCTGCTGAAGCTTCCGATCTTCACCCGGTACAACAAGCACATCGGGGGCTATGGGTCTATCGACGATTTCGTGGCCGGGATTCCCAGCCACAAATCCAGGTACGCGCTGCGCCGCAGCTACCGCCAGGCCGAGCGCAATGAGATGCGAATCACCCGCCCTGATCCAGCCGGCGGTGCACCGGCCTCGGTCGGACTTTGCCGGGGCACGACCGCCCGGCACGGCACGGCCGCCTACTACCCGGAATGGCTCGAGGATTTCGTGGCCGATGCCGCCGAGGTAATCACGGTCATCGAGGTTCGCCTCGCGGGCAAGCTGGCGTCCGCGAGCATCTGCCTCAAGGACCCGCTCCGCTTCCACCTCTGGGCCGCCGGCCTCGACTACGAGGTCACGACCGAAATCCAGAGCGCGTTCCCGCTGATGCTGTTGTCGACCGTCACCGAGGCGATCGAAAACCGGTACTCGATCTACGAGGCCGGCCGCGCCAACGGCGTAGTCAAGGAACGCTTCCGCCTAGAACCCCGCCCCCTGTTCGCCTACGTAGGCACAATCTAGAGAAATCTTTCGCGCCCGGTCCCCCCGGAACCATGCCCCGGCCGACGCCCGGGCGCCCGCAGGGTACGCATTAGCCTGATAAAACTCAGGTCCAGCGGAAGACTTCGCGGGACTATATGACGTTTTCTCTACAGGATCATGGTGTGGTGCTGACCCGAGGGCGGCCGGGGCCCGCCGCACCTCGTCTAGGGCGGCGGGGTGATGAGCATGGCGTGGCCGTTGCGGAAGTTGTCGGTGAGGTGCGCGGCGGTGACGATCCGGTCCCACAGCGGCAGGGCATGGGCGCTCTCCAGCGATATCACGACCTCAAGCGCCTGTCTTGGCGTCGTGTAGCCGGCTTCGATGGCCGCCAGCGTTGCCGTCGGCAGTCCGGTCCCGAGCCCGTCGCGCAGGTACCCGCGCATTCGCCGCAGGGTCGCGTCCACGCTAAGGTCGTGCGGCGCTATCCCGGAATAGCGCGCGGTCATCATCTTCCGCGCCGACCGCCCGGCCTGGCTGTCCACGATCCCGGGTTGCCTGGCCGCGCGGACGAGAGTAGCGACGATCTGTCCGAGAGGCGCCGCGTCCGGATCTGGCGGCAAGGACCAGGGCGGCCGGCCGGGCCCGTCGCAGATGACCGCCAGTTCCCTGATCACGTCGGCCGCCTCATCGGGGGCGTGCACGAAGGTGAGCATCCGCGCCGGAGCGTTCAGCTGGTCGCGCAGGGAGTCGCCGCCCGGGCGGGACGAGGTGCCCTTGCTCAGGCGCAGCAGGTCCGCCGCGCTGCCCGCTTCCCCCCGCTCAAGCGGGTGGACGAGCCCGACGACGAACAGCTCGCCCGAAGTCACGCTCAGCTCAAGGGAACGATGGTGGGCGGTCAGGACGGAGTTGAGCTGGTATCCCCACAGTGCCCTGACCGCGTGCCGGGTCAGGTACACCGGCCAGGCCCCGGCGACGCTGAATCCCTTGCCCAGAAGGAAATCGAGGATCGGATCGAGACGCCGGCCGACGACGGCTTCCGGTTTGACGAGCGCGAACGTCAGGTGCCTGAGCATGGACATCGCCGGTTCACCTGAGCAGGCGGCTACGAACGCCGCCCACCCCTCCCAGTAGTACAGGTCGTCGGCAAAGATCGTGCGTTTGCTCTCCAGGCCGGTGAGCCAGGGGGCAATCGGCCCGGTCGCGAGTACGCGTGTTTCGTCGATCACCGGACCGCCGGCCAGATCGCCATCGGCACGACCACCTCTTCCGCTGTCATCGATCCGTGTTCGTAGGCCATTTCGGGGTCGGGCACGGGAAAATCAGCCCCGGTGGCGATCAGAACGATCTCCCCTAGCCGCCGTTGTCCGACCGAGCCGGCCGTCACGAAGCCGAGCTCGGCCAGCTGATCGGAGGTGATGACGACGGCGTCAGGGAACTGGTCGGTCGCGAAGTCGGTGAGCCGGTCCGCTTGGTCCGGCCGCGGGTAGAGCCAGCGGATCCGGCCGGCGCCGCCCGGCGGCAGCCGGCACCAGCGCGTACCGGCGGCTTCCGCCCAGGCGTCCCTGGTGGCCTGGCTCGGGCTGGACCTGGCTAGGCCGTGGTCGCTGAACACCAGCACCGAGGTGCCCGAGTCGCGAAGACGCCGGGCCAGTTCGTCGAGAGCGGCCATCGCGAGCGCCGCCCGCTGGTCGAAGCCGTGCCGGTGGACGTGACTGTCCAGGTCCAGGTACGTCCAGATCAGGGCGTCCGGCCGGTCGGCGGTCGCGGCGGTGAGCTCGTCGGCGAAGGCGGCGACCAGGTCGACGGGGTCCGTCTTGGCCGGCAAGCAGGGACCGGCGATTCGCGCCCCGTGCAGCAGTCGGTCGCTTGTGTCGGCGTGCAGCCCGGCGAGTTCGTTGGGCAAGGCCACGGACGGGATCCCGGTGTCGGCGAGCACATCGAAGATCGTCTGGAAGGTCGGCGTCGCGGTCCGGCGATCTGGCGCGGTCTCGGTCGCTCCGGTAGTGCTCCCGTCGTGGCAATTCACCAGCCGGTCGCCATCTGGGTGCAGGTACTGCACGCCGATGAAGCCGTGGCGGAACGCTGGTTCCCTCGTCACCGACGTCATAAGGCAAGCGACGGTGGTGGTGGGAAATTCGCTAATTATGGGAGAAAGATTTGCGGTGGTCAGATTCGCCTGCGCCTGGCTATAGCCGAGGCCGTCGACCGCGATCACGACCAGGCCGCGCCGTGACCCGAGCCGGACCGGCCCTTCATTGCGGTAACTCGCCAGGATCGCGTCGCCGATCGCCGCCAGATTGCGCTGGGGATGGCGGCGATAAAGCCCGGCCAGCGGCGTGCTGGCCTCACCAAGCAGATCGACGACTTCCGGCCGGACCGCCCCCGCCCCCGCGCCCGCGCCCGCGGTCACGGCTGGCCCGCCTGGCTGCCCGTCCGCGCCCATCCGGCCCGGTCCATCAGGTCGCAGAACGGGTCGGCGAAGCTGAGCGTGATCGGCAGTTCGCTGCTCAGGGCCGCCCACCAGGACAGTTCGGCGCGGTCGCGCTTGCCGTTCACGGCCCGCATCAGGGCCAGCGCCCGCGCGTAGTTGCCGCCTCGGTCCTGCGCCAGCCGTTCATTCAGCCACTCCCGGTCGGCTGGGCAAGCATCCCCAGCGAGGGCACGAAGGTTCGAAGGTCCTTCCCAGCATCGGGTAACTGGCGGCTGGTCTGCGCGCGGGTCCCGCGGTCCAGTCTGCACTGGCGGCGGCAGGCGAGTAGCGGTGATCTCGATGAGCGAGGTGATCCAGTCCCGAGCCGGCCGTAGCCAGCCGGGGTCGACCCCCCGGAGCGCCGCGACCGCCGCTACCGCCCCGAGCGCGACGGAACCGCGATGCCGCAGCCACCGGGCGGCATTCAGTTCGTCGAGCGGGTCCAGGACTGGCTCGCCGACTCGGGGCGGCGATGGCACTCGTGCGCCTGGCAGCACGGCCAGCACATGCTGGGCGGCCCAGCCGATCGTGGCCTCCGCCAGGTCGGCCGCGAGTTCGCGGTCGCCGCTGTCGCGGACCGCCGCGACGCAGGCGGCGGCGATCACAGCCGTTCGCTTCAGCTCCTCCGGGTCGACCAGGTCAGGGGTGTCCGCCGAGCTGTGATTGGCCCGGTCGGGCCAGTGACCAAGACCGATCACCTGGGCCCCGGCCGGCTGATCGGCAAGCAGCGCATGGTCCGAGCCTCCGGCAAACGGCGTCTCGCGCCAGGTCCATGGATCGCAGGGAACGGCGCCGCTGTAGGAACGGGAGGCCGGCGGCAGCAGCGCGGCGACCCGGGTCGCGAGCGCGGGCAGGAAAGAGCCGATGTCGTCCGGGCCCCGTTCGATCACCAGCGGCCCCCCGCATCGCGCCACATCCGGCCCGGCCATGTCGATATTGATCGCGAGCCAGGGCGCCGGTGCTTGTCCCGAGCCCACGACCTCGTGGAGGTAGGCAACGGTGCCCACGAACTCGGGGCCCCAGACGAAGCACACTCCCGTTGCCGGACGGCTAACGTCGACCGAAGCCTGGCGGAGGGCGGCTAGTGTTCGCCCTATCCCGAGCAGGGCCGCTACGCCGGAGGCGTTGTCGTTCGCTCCTGGGCGCGGATGGCACAGGTGGGCGCTGAGCAGAACTTCGGTGCCGTCGTCCGGGCCCGACGCCGGCAGCCGGGCGGTCACTACCGGCATCGCGCTGGCGGCCGGGTCGAGTTCGATGTCGGCCTGGGCCATCGCGCCCGCGTCGGCGGCGCTGGCCAACTGGCTGAGCTGAGCCTGCGTGACGCTGAACGCGGCCAGCTCAGATCCGGCCGCCAGTTCGAGCCGGCCGACCTGGTCAGGAAGGCGGTGCGGGACTTCGCTCAGCGGATCAAGGGCGACGGCGGCCGCGCCGGCCGCCGCCATTGGCCCGGCGACTACCCCGAGCGGGACCGGCTCGTCGGCCACGACCAGGGCCCCGCGCGGGTCCGCCGCCCCGGCCCGGACCGCGGAATAGCGGACCAGCGCCAGGGAACGGCCGCCAGGTGGGGTCGGCGCCGAGTAAGCGGCCAGGGAGTACGGCTGATCGGGGTAACTGACCAGCAACGTACCGTCGACGGACAGGGTGGCCTTGACCGGCGTCCAGGACTGCGGGGCCCGGTAGGTCCACCAACGCCTGGCTCCATCCGCCGGAAACGTGAGCACGGCGACATCGCTGAGCCCGGCCGCACGCGCCTGGTCAGCCACGTAAGCGGCGGCGGCCATGATCCCGGCGGAGGCCTGGTACCGGTCGTGCTCGCAGATGGCGTGCACGTCGGCCAGGGCCAGGTCGGCGTCGAACGCCTCGTAAATGGCGGTGACTAGCTCGGCCAGCTTCATCAGCGCGCCACCAGGTCGGCGGCGCTGGCCAGGGCGGCGCAGACCGCGGCGACGCGCTGCTCGGACAGCGGAACCGACATCCGTGCCAGGCCCGCGTCAGGGCCGGGGTGCTGGCTAAGAGGCTGGCCAAGCTCCGGTATCTCCTTCACCACGAGTCCGCACGAGGCCAGCGCGGCGCGCGCGGCCGGGTCGACCCGCAACGCGATCCAGGGCACCTGCGGGTCGGCCGGCACCTCGGTCAGCCCGGCTCGCTGGACGGCGGCCTGGATGACCGGCTTGACCTCGGCGATCCTGGCCCGGAGCGGGCCGAACGAGTCGGGCGGCGCCAGCAGTTCCAGCGCCACGTCGAGCGTGAGCGCGGCGCCCGCCAGCGGCGGCAGCACCTCCCTGACCCGCACGGCCAGGTCGGGCGAGGAGATCGCGAAGCCGATGCGCAGGCCGCCGCAGCAGAATCCCTTGGACACTCCGCGCAGGACGACCAGGCCGGGCACGGTGTCGGTCAGCGGTCCGGCGCTGTCACCGGGGGACAGGTAGCAGGCGTAGCTCTCGTCGACGATCAGCGCGCTGCCCGCCCGGCCGCAGGCCGCGGCCAGGTCGGCGATCATGGGCACCGACCAGCAGGGGCCGGTGAACGAAGGCCGGTCGATGACCGTGACGGCCGGACCGGCGGCGTCGATGGCAGCCGTCGCGGCCGCCAGGTCGGTCAGCGGGGACACCGCCACCTGGCCTCCCGCAGCAGCGCTCGCCTCGGCTAGTTGCGGGTGCCCGTCCGGAGCGATGAGCACGACACCGCCGTCGGCGAGCCCGGCCAGGCCATGCAAGAGCCCGGTCACGCCCGCGCCGACGCTGACCCGGTCGGGCCCCGCAGCGGCCCAGCCAAGGTGATCGGCGAGTACCCCGGCGGCTCGCTCGCCGCCGTACGGGTCGGTCACGTCGTACCGCCGCGCGCGCTCCGATAGCTCAAATGGGTCAGCCATCACGTTCGCCCAGGCCGCGGTCACCGCCGCGCGGGAGAAGTCGGCCTCGTCGGGTGCCCACCGCAGGTCTACCTGACCGTCGCCGACCTCGCCCCGGTGCCCGGCGTAGGCCGGGGTCACGTCGACTGCCGGGGTGGCAAGAAACTGGACGTACCTGGTGCCGATGGCGACCGGGGCTTGGCAGCTGAAATCCGCGTCCGCTCTGACCACGTCGAAACCGGCCCTGCTCAGCAAGACCCTGATCTCGGCGGGCGTGTACATGCGGATGTCATCGGGCAGCACGGCCCGCGTGCCGTCCTGGCGCTCCACCAGTACCTGGCCGGCGCTGCGCCCGCTCTCCGGGTCGTAGTTCCGGCTGAAGGTGAACGAGCTCCCGCCGATTTCGGCGCGCGCGTGCGGCGAGTAGATGCCCGCGATTCCCAGGATGGAAGAGTGATCGAGCACCAGAAGGCCGCCGGGCGCGAGCAGTCGCCGGATCGAGCGCAGCAGCCGCAGTTGGTCGGTGTCGCTTCCCCAGCCGAACGCCTGCACGCAGATCACCGCGTCAACAGCCGCGGAACCGGCCCGGGCGTGACCGGCCTCAGGCACGACCAGATCCGTCCACCTGGCGTCGGCGAGCACGTCGGCCCGGTGCCAGGCGACTCGCACCCCGGCCGCGTCCGCCGCCCGGGCCGCCCGGTCCAGGGCGTACCGCGATACGTCGATGCCCGTGAGCTCGAATCCGAGCCCGGCGAGCCCGATGGAGTGCCGCCCGACGCCACAAGCCAGATCCAGCACGCGCCGGCCTGGCGCGTGCTGGTCTAGCACCCGCGCTAGGTAGCTGACCTCAGCACTGGTGCGTTCCGTGCTGTACTCAGCGTCCGCGTAGGACCAGTAATCCGCCGTGAAATATTGCTCATACCACGGCACACGCCTTGACTGTCCGGAAGTCACTTCCTGGTCTTGACCACCGGACGGCGCGAACTCTGACGACGACGATCCATGTTTCCTCCCTTCGGCTGGCGCGGCCGAATCGGCGGGGTCTTGCGACATCCGCCGATCCGGCTG
>Ga0134128_10004682_pt1 | contig 16715 bp, 15 predicted proteins | sample KB31754_FD_96462 | JGI IMG/M metagenome (GOLD analysis project Ga0134128, IMG submission 96462) | Terrestrial soil microbial communities with excess Nitrogen fertilizer from Kellogg Biological Station, Michigan, USA - KB3-175-4 | ecosystem: Environmental > Terrestrial > Soil > Unclassified ...
ATATTGGCCGAGCGTGAGGATATCGACTCCGATCGCGCGCAAATCGTCCATCGTCTCGGCGATCTCGGCATCGGTCTCACCGAGGCCGAGCATGAGGCTGGTCTTGGTGAGCACGTTCGGGTTGCGGCGTTTGGCGTGCTCGAGCACCCGCAGCGTCTGCTCGTAGCCCGCTCGCGGGTCCCGCACGGGATGGGTGAGACGGCGCACCGTCTCGATGTTCTGAGCAAAGACATCGACGCCGGCATCGACGACGGTCTCCACATCCCGGAGCACGCCGCCGAAATCCGGCGTCAGGGCCTCGACCGCGGTGCCGGGATTGCGCGCCTTGATCGCGTGCACGCAGGCGGCATAGTGCGCCGCGCCCCCATCGGACAAATCGTCGCGGTCGACGGAGGTGAGCACCACGTATTTGAGCTTCATCAATTCGACGCTGCGGGCAGCGTTCGCCGGCTCCTCCGCATCGAGCCAACCGCGCGGATTGCCGGTGTCGACCGAGCAGAACCGGCAGGCGCGCGTGCAGACCGCTCCCATCAACATGAGGGTGGCCGTGCCTGCGTTCCAGCACTCCCCGATGTTCGGACACTTCGCCTCTTCGCACACCGTCGCGAGCCGATGCTCGTGGACGATGCCGCGAACGGCTCCGTAGCCCGACCCGGCGGGAGCGCGGACCTTGAGCCAGGGAGGCTTGCGAGCCGCTGGGGCGCTCGATCCGGCCGGCCGCGCCTTGATGCCGTCACGAATGGCGGTGAAGCCCTGCGGCGTCACGTATTTATCGCCGCTCGCCGCGCGTTTATCGCCGCTTTCCGCCCGATCCGACATGGTTCTATTGTACCGCAGCGCGCGCTCTGCTCCGCCCCGCCGCAAACACCACCTTCGCCGCAGGCTCCTCGAGCGCCGCCAGGCGCGGGATGGCCGCGCGCGCGAGCGCGAAGTAACGCGCGTCCCTCTCGAGCCCGATGCTCAAATAGCCCACCGCCTCGGCGGCCGCGAGCGTCGAGCCGGAGCCGGCGAACGGATCGAGGATGATCCCCTCCGCAAGCGGCAGCACTCCGCGCACGAGCGCACGCAGGAAGCGCTGCGGCTTGAGGCTCGGGTGCGGAGCGAGCCTGCGCTCGCTTGTCCGCGTCGGCGCCGACCGGATCACATCGCCGAACGGCTGTATGGCGGAGGGGCGTCTGAAGCCACCGGTTTTCCAGCGGCGCAGATTGTCTTGCGCCCGCCCATCGAGGCGTCTTCGAAAGAGCAGCCACGGCTCCCACATCGACCGCGGCATCACGCTCACGCCGGAGAACTCCCGGTGCGCCGACTTGGGTCGATCCCCGCCCCGCATCGTCATGACGAGCCGTGCCAGCTCGCCGCGCCGCTCGAGCCCTGCGCGTGCGAGCGCCCCCGACACGATGAACGACACGAGCGGGTGGCTCGCCACGACGACGTTCGCGCCGGGCACGAGCACCGGCAACAGTGCGCGTCCGAAATCGAAGAAGAATCGATCGAGCGAGTCGAGATCGCGCACCGTGAGCACGGTGAATCGCGGCAGGGGCGAGCGCTCGACGCCATCGAGACGAGGCGGTATCCGCCACACGCCTCCGCGTCCCGCGCGAAGCTTCGCCTGCTGCGACGGCGAGTATTCGTTGAGCCCGTACGGCGGGTCCGTGACGACCGCGTGAATGCTGCAGGGCGCCTGCCGAGCGAGCCACTCGAAGCAGTCGGCGTGGTGCAGGATCGAGCGACCATGGATGAACGTGCGCCGCGCAGCGCGCCTCGGAGCAAGCGCGGAGGACGCATCCACGCTATCTCTCGCGCATCCGCCGCAGCGTTGCATCGAGCGTTGCGAGCTGCTCCGGTGTGCCGAGGTTCATCCACTCGCCTCGGTGGATCTCCCCACGCAGCCGCCCGGCTACAATCGCGCGCCGCAGCACATCGACGAGCGGAAATCGCCCCGGCGAGCAATCTGCGAAGAGTGTGCGCCGGTACAAACCGATGTTCGCGTATGTGAGCGTTTCGTCCGCTCGCTCGATGACCCGCTCCCCGTCGAGCCCGAAATCGCCGCGTGGATGAAACGGAGGATTCGGAACGAGCACGATGCGCGCATCCGCCGCTGCATCGAGCGTCGCGAGCCGCGCAAAGTCGAAATCCGTCCAGATGTCTCCGCTCACGACGAGAAAAGGATCGCCGCCGAGGAGCGGCAGCGCGTGCACCACGCCCCCGCCCGTCTCGAGCGGCACCGGTCCCTCCTCGCTGTAGGCGATGCGAACGCCGAAGGCGGCGCCGTCGCCGAGGGCTGCGCGAATCTGCGCCCCCAGCCAGGAAAGATTGATCACGATGTCATCGATGCCGGCGCGCGCGAGCCGCTCGAGCATGTGGCCGATGAGCGGCTTGCCGCCCGCCGGAAGCAGCGGTTTCGGCGTGCGATCGCTGAGCGGTCGCATCCGCTCCCCCCGCCCCGCTGCGAGCACCATGGCCCTCATGTGGCTGCTTGCGGCTGAGACGCGCGTGAGCTCACCGCGGCGGCGGCGCGGGCGTTCGCCCGCGGCAATTCGGGCCCTGCGCGCCGCTCGAGGAGTCCTCCGAGCGGGGCGAGCTCACGGTGCTGCGCGCAAGTCTCGAGAACGTATCGCAGCGTGAGCGGCAGATCCCGCAAATAGCCGCTCTTGCCGTCCCGATACCAAAGCCTCGCAAAAATGCCGAGCACCTTGAGATGCCGCTGCACGCCGATGAGATCGACCCAGCGCGTGAGCTCCCGATCGCTCGCGCAAGCCTCGAATCCGCGCGCGGCAAGCCGCATGCGATGCTCGCTCACCCACTCGAGAACCCGCTCACGCGGCCAGGCGATGTAGCAGTCCTTGAGGAGCGAGACGATGTCATAGCCGATCGGTCCGCGCAGCGCATCCTGGAAATCGATCACGCCCGGGTTGCGCCGCTCGAGCACCATGAGATTGCGCGAGTGGTAGTCCCGATGGACGAAGACCTGCGGCTGTGCGAGCGCCTCCCCGGTCAGCCACTCGAAACACTGCGTGAAGGTCTCGCGCACCTCGCTCGTGAGGGCGAGGCCGAGATGGCGGCTCCAGAACCACTCCGGCATCAGCGCCATCTCCCGGAGCAGCGGTTCGCGATCGTAGGGCTCGAGAGCGCCGGCGGCCGCGGCACCGCGCGCCTGGATATCCGCGAGCGCATCGAGCGCATCGCCGTAGAGCGGCTCGGGATCTGCCCCGGCCTCGAGCCGCGAGAGATAGTGCGCGCTCCCCAGGTCCTCGAGCAGCAGCAGACCGCGCCCGGGATCGGATTCGTGCACGTGCGGCACGTGCACGCCGAGCGATTCGAGGAGTGCGCTCACCTTCAGATACGGGCGCACGTCCTCGCGCGCGGGCGGCGCATCCATCACGATGAACGTCCCGCGCTCGTGAAACGCACGAAAGTAGCGCCGGAAGCTCGCATCGTTCGAGGCGGGCTCGATGCGCTCCACAGCGAGCGCGAGCTCGCGCGCGAGCCACTCTCGAATCAACTCGAGGCGTGCGTCGGCGGCAGCGCCCCTCGGGAGCCCGGCGGCAGCACCGCTCGGGGAGTCGGCCTGGGACATGGGATTCCGTGGATATCGAAGCGTCGAACGCGATGGCGGCGCCGTCGCGCCATTATAATGCCCGGCCGCATGCTGCCTGCGCGAACACCGTCCCCGCTGTGCCGGCCGTCACGCCCGGGGCGATGCGCGGAGCGATCGGCGTGCGCTACCGCAATTCTCGGGCTGCAAGCGATCGTTGCGTCGCTTTTCGCGCTCGTGACGCCGCACGCGGTTCACGCCGCACCACCGGCAAGCCCGGAGGAGGAAGCGCACTCGCCGATGCAGTTCTGCCCCTCCGCAGTGCTCCCGGGGACACCGCCCGCGAAGGAGACCAAGCCCGACGCGAACGCGAAGGCCGACCTGTTCGCCGACAACGTCACGGTCGATGCGAACGGCAACTACAGCCTGAAGGGACACGTGGAGGTGCGCCAGGACGATCGCAAGGTGACCGCCGACGAGGCGCAGTACGATGAGGCGACCCACGCGCTGAGCGCGAAGGGCTCGGTAGTATATGAGGACCCGATCGTGCGCCTCTCCGGGCGCAGCGGGAGCTATTCCCCGACGGCGGGCGCGGACGTGAGCTCCGCGCAATTCGAGCTGTTGCAGCGCTCGGCGCGCGGCTCGGCGAGCTCCATCGATCTCACGCCGGCGGGCATCATCGACCTGCGGGGCGTCACCTTCACCACCTGTCCGCGCACGGATGAGTCCTGGCAGCTGCATGCCAAGGCGCTCAAGCTCGATACTGGACGGCAGGTCGGCACCGGGCGCGGCGCGAGCGTCGATTTCCAGGGCGTCCCCGTTCTCTACATCCCGTGGTTCTCCTTTCCTCTCGGCAACGATCGCAAGACGGGATTTCTCTTTCCCAGCATCGGCAACAGCTCCCTCTCGGGCTTTGAATTGCAGGCTCCCTTCTACTGGAACATCGCGCCGAATGCGGATGTGACCTTCTATCCGATGCTCTACAGCCGGCGCGGCATAGACCTCGCGGGCGATGCGCGCTTCCTCACCTCCAATCAATCGGGCGAGCTCACCTGGCACTATTTGCCCGACGACCGCCTCGCCGGACACGGAATCGATGCGCGCGCCGCGAGCGATCGCAGCTTCGTGAGGCTGCGCGATACGATGAGCCTGCCGGACGATGTGCGCATCTCCGTCGACGCCGCAAACGTAAGTGACGTCGACTACTTTCAGGACTTCGGCAACGGCCCCGAGGCGACGAGCACCGCATTCGTCGAGCGTCGCGCCATCGCGAGCTACCGCGACGAGTATTGGAATCTCGGCGCCGAGGCGCAGCAGTATCAGACGATCGATGTGGCGCTCCCCGGGATCTATCGGCCTTACGCGCGCGCGCCGCGGCTCTATGCGGATGGGGATTTCGGCTGGGGCTCCTGGGGCCTTTTTCGCTACGGTTTCGACTCCGAGCTCGTCAACTTCACGCGGTCCGTGGGTGTGACCGGATGGAGGCTCGATCTGTCGCCTCGCGTCGGCTTCGATTACGAGGACCCCGGCTACTTCATACGCTCGAGCCTCGCATGGCGCTATACCGCCTATTCGCTCGACAACGTGCTCCCGGGAGAGGCCAGCTCGCCCTCGCGATCTCTGCCGATCGCGAGCTTCGAGTCGGGGCTGGAGTTTGAAGGGCCCGCCGGAGGCGGGCGCTCTCTCACGGTCGAGCCGCGCATGCAATACGTCTACGTCCCCTACCGCAATCAGGACTCGCTGCCGCTGTTCGACACGGCGCTGCCCGATCTCAATCTCGTCCAGCTCTTTCGCACCAATCGGTTCGTCGGCGCCGACAGGGTGAGCGATGCCGACCAGCTGACCGCCGGCGTCACCACGCGGCTCCTGAGCCAAACCGGTCAGCAGTATCTCGCGGCGACACTCGGCGAGACCTACGACTTCGAGACCCCGCGCGTGCAGCTGCCCGGCGAGACGCTCGATGACCGCAAGACCTCCGACATCGTCGGGGAGGTGGTCCTCTCCGCCTTCAAGAATTGGAACGTCGATCTGAACCTTCAGTGGAATCCGGCCGCACCTCGGGCCGAACGCACTTTCGTCCAGCTGCAGTTCAAGCCCGGCGCCGAGAGCGTCATCAACGTCGCTTATCGCTATCAGCGCAACATTGTGCTGCCCACGGCGTATGCAATCCCGGGCCCCGGCTACACGATGGCCGGGGTGGGGTATCAAAGCGCGAGCCTCGATCAGGCGGAAGTCTCGGGGGCGTGGCCCGTGGCGCGCCACTGGAGCGTGCTCGGCCGCATGGTGTACGACCTCGACGTGCACCAGGCACTCGATCGCCTGTTTGGGTTCGAGTACAGCGCCTGCTGCTGGCGGGTCCGCGTTCTCGCGCGGCGCTATGTCATCAACGGGGGGCTCGGGGGCACCACCGGAGAGCAGGACACGGCTTATCTGTTCCAGCTGCAACTTACCGGCCTCGCCGGTGTCGGACCAGCTACCGACGCTTTCCTCGGGACGGCGATTCGGGGATACTCGCCAGCTTCGTCCAGCCGCTGAGAACGATGGTCAGAACATTCCGCGCCGCCGGGCGCCTGCTTGCTGCCGCCCTCCTCGCCTTTGCCGGACTCGGGCTGAGCGCAACCGTACACGCGCAAACGCGCGACCTGGCCACCCAGGGTGTCCCGCTCGACCGCATTGCAGCCGTCGTCAATGACGGAGTGGTTCTCGAGAGCGAAGTGGATAGCGAGACGGCACTCGTTACCGAGCGGTTGAAGCAGCAGAAGCTCGAGCTCCCGGCGGAGAACGTGCTGCGCAAGCAGGTGCTCGACCGGCTCATCATGCAGCAGATAGAGATGCAGCAGGCTATCCGGGCCGGTATCAAGGTCTCGGACGAGCAGCTGAACGATGCGCTCCAGGAGGTTGCGCAGCGCAATCAGATCAAGCTCGCGCAGCTGCCCGATGCGCTTGCCGCCCAGGGAATCGATTACGCCTCGTACCGCGACACGATGCGCAAGGAGCTCGCCCTGACGCTCCTGCGCCAGCGCGACGTACTCGACCACATCTCGGTCACCCCGCGCGAGATCGACCGCTATCTCGATCGCGAGACCAAGCACCCCTCGGGAACGACCGAGTACAACATCTCCCACATTCTCATCGCGGTACCCGAGAACGCGACGCCGCAGCAGATCGAGCAGGCTGCCGGGCGCGCTCAGGAGGTTTACCGGCTCGCCAAATCGGGAGAGGACTTTGCGAAGCTTGCAGTCACCTATTCGAACAGCGATACGGCGCTCGAGGGCGGCAAGCTCGGCTGGCGCAAGGGCACGGAGCTGCCGACGTTCCTCGCCGATGAGGTGCTGAAACTCAAGCCCGGTGAGGTGAGCGAGCCGATTCGCGAGCCGACCGGCTTTCACCTCGTCAAGCTCAACGACGTCCGCAACGATGCGAAGCGTGTCCTCGTCGATCAGGTGCACGTGCGACACATCCTCATGCGGACCAACGAGCTGCAGGACGATGCGACCGTCGAGGGCAAGCTCGAGCAGATCCGCGACAAGATCATGAAGAACGGCGCCGATTTCGCGGTGCTCGCACGGACCCTATCCCAGGACCCCGGCTCGGCGGCCGACGGCGGCGATCTCGGTTGGGCGAGCCCCGATGTCTACGCGCCCGAATTCGCGAAGGTGGTCGAAGACCTCAAGGTCAATGAGATCAGCGAGCCGTTCCACACCCAGTACGGCTGGCACATCGTCCAGTTGCTCGGCCGTCGTCGCTACGACAGCACCGAAGAGCTCAAGCGCAAGCACGCAGCGGACGAGATCCGCGCGAGCAAGTCCGACGAGGAAACCGAGCTCTGGATGCGTCGCCTGCGCGATGAGGCGTACGTCGAATACAAAGGATAGCCTCCTTCGCGTTTGCGAAGCGGGGCCATGAAAACCGCACCCCGCATTGCCCTTACCTCCGGCGAGCCGGCCGGCATCGGACCGGACCTCTGTCTGCTGCTCGCCCGCGAGGGGGGCGATCTCCCCTGCGAGCTGATATGCCTCGCCGATCTCGACCTGCTCGCCGCGCGTGCCCGGCTGCTCGGGATGGCGGATGTCGACCTGCACCGCTACGAGCGTTCGCGCGAGCGGCGGGTTGCTGAGCCCGGGCGGCTTCTGGTCCTCAACTGCCCACTCGCCGCACCGTGCGAGCCGGGCCGACTCGACGTTCGCAATGCCCGATCGGTGCTCACGATGCTCGACCGCGCGATCGACGGTTGTCTCGAGGGTGAATTCGACGCCATGGTCACGGCTCCCGTGCAGAAGAGCTGCATGCTCGATGCGGGCATCGCCTTCTCGGGTCACACGGAATACCTCGCCGAGCGCACCGGGGCGCCGCGACCGGTCATGATGCTCGCCGCCGCGGCAAGCACCGGCCCCCCCGCTGCCGCAAGCGCCGGGACCCGCGTTGCCGCCAGCACCGGGACCCCCGTCGCGGGCGCCCTGCGCGTGGCCCTCGCCACCACTCACCTGCCGTTGCGCGCGGTGAGCGGCGCGATCAGCCTCGAATTGCTCGAGGAGATTCTCGACATCCTGGCTCGCGACCTCGCGCGCTGGTGGCGGCTGCCGGCGCCGCGGATCGCCGTCTGCGGCCTCAATCCGCACGCCGGCGAAGGCGGCCATCTCGGAGATGAGGAGGTGCGCACGATTGCGCCCGCGATTGCGCGTGCCCGCGAGCGCGGCATCCGAGCCGACGGGCCTTTTCCCGCAGACACTGTTTTCGTTCCGCAGCTGCTCGAGCGATACGACGCGGTGCTCGCGATGTATCACGATCAGGGACTGCCGGTCATCAAACACGCGCGCTTCGAGAGCGCCGTCAACGTGACGCTCGGACTGCCGATCGTGCGCACCTCGGTCGATCACGGCACCGCGCTCGATCTCGCCGGTACGGGCCGCGCGCAAGTCGGAAGTCTGCTTGCAGCCATCCGGCTCGCCGCCGAGCTGGCAGCCGGCTGATTCAGAGCCTTCCGGCGGCGCCGTGCAGCCTCCCCGCAAGCGTTTCGGGCAGCACTTCCTGCACGACCCGGCGATCATCGAGCGCCTGGTGCACGCGATCGATCCACGCACAGGCGACCACTTCGTCGAAATCGGTCCCGGCCGCGGCGTCCTCACTCGACGGCTGCTCGCAACGACGCTCGCCTCGCTCGATGCGATCGAGATCGACCGCGACTTGAGCGCACGCCTCGAAGTCGAGCTCGACGCCGATCCGCGCTTCGCATTGCATCGCGCGGATGCGCTCGCGACCGATCTCGAGGCACTCGCGCGCTCACGCGGCGGGCCGCTGCGTCTCGTCGGCAACCTGCCGTACAACCTCTCGACGCCGCTTCTCTTTCATTTCATCGCCTGTCGTGCCGCTCTCCTCGATCTGCACGTGATGCTGCAGCGTGAGGTCGTCGCCCGCATGGCAGCCCGGCCCGGAACGGCGGAGTACGGGCGCCTGACGGTGATGCTCGCACCCTGGGTTTCGGCCGAGCCGCTTTTCGATATCGGCCCGGGCGCCTTTCAGCCGCCGCCCCGCGTGTGGTCGACGGTCGTGCGCCTCAGGGTTCTGCCGCAGCCCGCTTTCGTCGTGAGCGGCGGATTCGCGCAGGTGGTCGCCACCGCCTTTGCGCACCGGCGCAAGACGCTCCGCAACGCGCTGCGAGGCCTTTTGACCGCGGCGGACATCGAGGGATGCGGGCTCGATCCCGGTGCCCGCCCCGAAACCATCCCGCCGAGCCGGTTCAATGATCTCGGTGCTCTCCTTCCGGGCCCTCCGGCCGCACGGACCGGTCCGCACCGTCGTACAATGCGACAGGCCAGCCGCTCCGGCTCCTGACGAGGTGCTGTGCATGTCCGTCTATCGCCGCATGCTGCTCGCGACGGATCTCAGCGACGACAGCCTCTCCATTGCGCAACGCGCGCAAGCCCTCGCCTCCTCTCTCGGAGCGGAGCTCGACGTACTCCACGTCGTCGAGTACGTTCCAGTCGAGCCCATGGGCGAGACTCTGATGCCCGCGGTGCAGATCGAGGAGGAGCTGCTCGCGCGCGCTCGCAAGCAGCTGCAGGCCCTCTCGGCCGAGCTCGGCATTCCCGCCGAGCGCTGCAGCGTCGAGACCGGCAATATCAAAGCGGAGATCGTCCGCGCCGCTCGCGAGCGCCGGTCCGATCTCATCGTGGTCGCGAGCCGCGAGCGCCACGGTCCGTCCATCTTCCTGAACCTCACCGAGGATACCGTGCTGCATGCGGCCCCCTGCGACGTGCTCGCGATGCGGGTGGGTCGCTGATCATTCTCGATCGAGCGGTGCGCTACGCGATCGGAGATATTCAAGGGTGCGCGAAGGAACTGCGCGAGCTTCTCGCGCGCCTCGACTTCTCGGCCGATCGCGACGAGCTCTGGTTCGTCGGCGATCTCGTCAATCGCGGCCCGCGCTCGCTCGAAGCGTTACGCGAGGTGCGAGCGCTCGGTGCCAACGCGACCGTCGTCCTCGGCAACCATGATCTGCATCTGCTTGCCGTCGCTTTCGGCGCGCGCCCGGCAGGTCGCGCGGGCGACACGCTCGACGATGTCCTCGCGGCCCCGGACCGCGAATCGCTCATCGAGTGGCTGCTCGGGCGCCCGCTCGCCCACTTCGATGGCACGCGCCGCGATCTGCTGATTCACGCCGGCGTGATCCCCGAGTGGAGCGTGCCGCAGACGCTCGCGCTCGCCGGCGAAGTCGAGACGGCATTGCGCCGCGACCCTCATGCTTTCTTTGCTGAGATGTACGGCGATCGACCGGACCGCTGGAGCGATGAGCTCGCAGGGCCTGAGCGCTTGCGCTTCATCGTCAATGTGCTCACGCGCATGCGCGTCTGCACGGCCGACGGGCAGATCGACCTCGCGGTCAAAGGCCCGCCGGCGAAGGCCCGCCCTGGCTTTCGTCCTTGGTTCGAGCACGAGCACCGGGCGAGCCGCGACGCGCGGATCGTGTTCGGCCACTGGTCCGCGTTGGGCTATGTCAATGCGCGAGGTGTTCTCGGACTCGATACAGGCTGCGTGTGGGGAGGAGCGCTCACGGCCGAGCGTCTCGATGCCGATGAGCCCCCGGTCAGCGTGCCCTGCAGCGGCTATCGCTCACCCGGTAAAGGCTCGGCCGCGTGACTTGAGGGCGCAGGCGCCCATCCCACATTGATGCGAGACGTTGCGCGGGTATAAAGCGCGGTCGGGAGAACCAGGTCCACCGGCTTCGCGCCGGTCCGGACGATCGGGACCACCCAGCGTTGCTCGCCTCGAACGTCGAGTTCCCCGACCGAGCCCGGCATCACGCGCAGGGCGAGCCGGAAAGGCCAGGTCGTGCCGGCGGGAGTCGCGAGCACGATCTCCCCCGTTCCCGAGATCCCTCGTAGATCGACGACGAGGGTATTGCGGTTCCAGTACTGTGGGAATGGCGCGGCAGCGCCTGCGGCGCCGGTAATGACGAGCTCGTGCACCGCCTGAGGCGGAGGGGCGGGGCGATGCGACCAGGGCATGTGCCAGTGGGGCAGATGGCTGCAGCCCGCTGCGCAGCCTGCTCCGCAGACCGCAACGGCGGCCGCCATGAGCCGCACCCTCATCCGGGCACCTCCTTCGGCCACCCCCCAACCTCCCACCGGCCGCCCTCGCGGGCCCATGCGCTACGATACGCGAGTCGGCCTTCCGGGGCACACCCGTATGCAGACACAGACACTCAAGCCCGTCGACTTTCGCCGCTGGATCGACGCAAACCGCGAGCTGCTCAAGCCGCCGGTCGGCAACAAGCGCGTCTTTCGCGACAGCGAAATGATCGTGCAGGTGGTCGGCGGTCCGAACTCGCGCAAAGATTTCCACGTCGACCCCGGCGAGGAGCTCTTCTATCAAATCGAGGGCGACATGCTGCTCCGCACGGTGCAGGACGGCAGGCTCGTCGATGTGCCGATCCGCGAAGGGGAGATGCTGCTGCTCCCCGCGCGCATCCCGCATTCCCCGCAGCGCTACGCCGACACGATCGGCCTCGTCATCGAGCGCGACCGGCGCGCAGGTGAGGTGGATGGTCTGCAGTGGTACTGCGAGCGCTGCGGTCGGCTCCTCTACGAGGAGTTCTTCCCGCTCACGAACATCGAGACCCAGTTCCCGCCGGTTTTCGAGAGATTCTTCGGCAGCCTCGAGAGGCGCACGTGCAAGCACTGCGGCGCCGTGATGGAGCGGCCGGGTTGAGAGCGCGCGTGAGCGCCGGCGGCGCCGAGTGGGAAATCGAGCTCGACCGCCCGGTGAGTCTCGCCATCGAGACGAGCTTCGCGGGCGAGGGGCTCGGCGCTTTCGGAGCGCCCCGGCCAAGCTCGCATCCTCTGCTCGTCCCCGGATTCAGCGGCAGCGTCGCCTCCGGCGCTAGCTGCAATTGCCGCACGATCGCTCTCACGCCGCATTGCAACGCCACGCACACGGAGTGCGTGGGGCATCTCACCTCGCAAGCGCTCGATGCCGTGAGAGTCGTGCCGGTCGGACTCCTGCCCACTGCGCTCGTGACCGTCACGCCGGAACAGGATCGCGAGGCTGCACGCGCAAAGGACGCGGCGCCTGCCGGGGACTCGATCATTTCGCGGCAGCTCCTCGAGACCTCCTGGCCGCGAGCCCAGAGGTCTATTCACCCGAGCGCGGCGGTGATCCGAACGCTCCCGAACGATCTGGCAAAACGTCATCGCGATTACACCGACGGCAGCGCTCCTTATCTCACGGCCGAGGCCGCGCGCTGGCTCGTCGAGCGGGGTATCGATCATCTGATCGTGGATGTGCCCTCGGTCGATCGGATGATGGATGAAGGCCGGCTCGTCGCGCATCGCATCTTCTTCGGCCTGCCTCCCGGGTCGAGCGACCTCGCACTCGCGGCGCGCGCCCACTGCACGATCACCGAGCTCGCGTACGTACCGGACTCGGTGGCGGACGGTGTGTACTTCCTCGAGATCCAAATTCCGGCACTCGCGGGGGATGCCGTGCCGAGCAGGCCGCTGCTCTATGCCGCGGAGCGGATCGGTGAGCGAAACAAACATGTCCGCCGATGAGCTGACACTCGCCGCCGCACGAGCGCGCGATGCGGCCGATCCGCTTGCGGGTTTCCGGCGCGAGTTCGCGCTCCCGCGCGATGCGCGAGGCGAGCCGCTCGTCTATCTTTGTGGACACTCGCTCGGTCCGATGCCCCTTGCGGCGCGCGAGCTCGTGCTCGAGGAGCTCGATGACTGGGCGCGTCTCGGTGTTCTCGGTCACGAGGCAGCGCGGCGGCCTTGGATCGACTACGCGGAATCGCTGCAGCGCGGCCTTGCGGCGCTGACCGGAGCACGTCCGGGCGAAGTCGTCGCGATGAGCTCCCTCACCATCAATCTGCATCTGATGCTCGCGAGCTTCTATCGTCCCGCGGGGCGGCGGACGAAGATTCTCGTTGAATCGGGAGCATTCCCTTCGGACCGCCACGCCGTCGCCTCGCAGATCGCCTGGCACGGACTCGACCCCCGCACCGAGCTGATCGAGCTCGGCCCGAGCGATGGCGCCGCCGACCTCATCGATATGGCCGCGATCGAGACGCTGCTCGCGCAGCGCGGCGAGGAGATCGCCGTCGTCCTCTGGCCGGGCGTGCAGTACCTCACCGGGCAGGCCTTCGACATCGCAGCGGTTGCGCGCGCGGCGCATCGCGCGGGCTGCATTGCCGGTTTCGACCTCGCGCACGCGATCGGCAACGTGCCGCTTGCATTGCATGCCGCGGACGCCGATTTCGCGGTCTGGTGCAGCTACAAATATTTGAATGCCGGACCGGGAGCGATCGGCGGCTGCTTCGTCCACGAGCGCCACGGCGCCAATCGCGGCGTGCCTCGGCTCGCCGGCTGGTGGGGTCACGACCCGGCGACTCGGTTCGACATGCGGCCCGAATTCCGGCCCGCGCCCGGCGCAGCAGGCTGGCAGGTGAGCAATCCGCCCATTCTCTCGGCGACCCCGCTCCTCCCCTCGCTGCGGCTGTTCGAGTCGGCGGGCATCGAGCGGCTTCGCGAGAAATCCGAGGCGCTCACAGGATTCCTCGAAGCTCTCCTCGAGCCTCTGCCGCTCGAGGTCGTCACGCCGCGCGATCCGGCATCCCGCGGTTGTCAGCTGTCGCTGCGCATCCGTACGCGAGCGGCCGCCGGCCGCCACCCGCACGGGCTGGCGCTCATCGAGAAACTCGCCGCCGCCGGCATCGTCTGCGACGCGCGCGAGCCCGACATCGTGCGCGTCGCTCCGGCGCCGCTCTACAACGGCTTCGTCGACGTGTTCCGCTTCGCCGAGCGGCTCGCCCTCGCGCTGCGACCGGAACGATGATGTGCTCGATGCGATGATGTGCGCGATGCCATGAGCAGAGGCGCCGTCAATGTCGTCGGCGCCGGCCTCGCCGGGCCGCTGCTCGCCATTCTGCTCGCGCGCCGCGGATTCGCCGTGACGCTCTACGAGCGCCGCGCGGACCCCCGTCATGCTTCGAACGATGCGGGCCGCTCGATCAATCTCGCGCTCGCGGCGCGCGGCATCCGCGCGCTCGAGCATGCCGGCCTCATGCCGCGCGTGCGCGCGCTCATGATCCCGATGCGCGGCCGCATGCTGCACGAGCCCGGCCGCCCGCCGGCCCTGCTACCCTATGGACAGCGCGAGGAGGAGGTCATCTACTCCGTAGGCCGCGCGGCGCTCAATCGGCTGCTGATCGGCGAGGCCGCACGGCACCCCGGCATCCAACTGCGCTTCGGCGAAGCGTGCACGACAGTCTCACCGGCAGATGACCGGCTCGTACTGAATCCCGCCCCTCGCGATGCTGCCTCCGCCGCCGGCCAAACGGCCGCCGCCCAATCGGGCCCCGCTCCAGCGGGCCCCGCCCCCTCGGGCCCCGGCCAATCGGGCACCACACGCGAGGTGCCCCTCGCCCCGACGATTGCAACGGACGGTGCGGGCTCAGCTGTGCGCGCGAGCCTTGCCGCTCAGGGGCTGATTGCCGTGCGCGAAGAGCCCCTCGATCACGATTACAAAGAGCTCGCGATACCGCCCGGAAGCGGACGCCCTGCTCTCGATCCGAACGCACTGCATGTCTGGCCGCGACGCGGCTTCATGCTGATCGCGTTACCGAATACCGATGGGAGCTTCACGGCCACTCTGTTCCTGCCGCGCGAGGGCATCCCGAGCTTCGCCATGCTCGCCGATGGGGCGGCGATCGACGCCTTCTTCGCTCGCGAGTTCCCCGATGCCCGCGCGCTCGTGCCCGATCTCGAGCGGCAGTTTCGCGAGCATCCGCAGGCTCGCCTCGGCACCGTGCACGCCGTTCCCTGGCATATCGGAGGCGCGGTGCTCCTCCTCGGCGATGCGGCCCACGCGATCGTGCCGTTTCACGGACAAGGCATGAACGCAGCCTTCGAGGACTGCCGCGTGCTCGATGAGTCGATCGACGCTCACGAGAGCTGGGAAGCGCGCTTCGCGGCCTTCGAGGTCGGCCGCCGCGCGAACGCGGAGGCGATCGCTCGCATGGCCGTCGAGAACTACGGCGAGATGCGCGCAGCGGTGCTCGAGCCGCGCTTCCTGCGGCAGAAATCCTGGGCGCTCGAGCTCGAGCGCTCATTTCCCGGGCGGTTCATTCCGCGCTACTCGATGGTGATGTTCCACCCGGAGATTCCGTACGCCGAGGCGCTCCGCCGCGGGACCGTGCAGCAGGAAATATTGGATGCCCTCGAGGAGCGCGGCGCGGGCTCACCGCGGCTCGATCTCGATTTTGCGCGGGAGATGATCGACGCAAAACTCTGAGCTCGAGAGGCTCATGTCCTCTCGAGCACACTCATGTCCTCTCGAGCACGCTGAACGTCATGGCATACGCGTGCTGCGCATCGGCCGGATGCTCGAGGCGTTCCGTTTCCCGCCACTCGCGAGGGTCGAGGGGCGGAAAGTACACATCGCCGCTCACCTGCGCGTGAACCCGCGTGAGATCGATCCGCCGCGCGAGCGGCAGCGCCAGGCGAAACACTTCGGCTCCTCCGATCACCGCCAGCTCCGCGGCGCCCCGATGGCGCGCTTCCGCGAGCGCCTCGTCGATCGAATGCACGGAGATTGCACCCGGCGGTGCAGCCCATTGCGCCGAATGCGTGAGCACGAGGCTCGTGCGGCCGGGCAGAGGGCGGCCGATCGACTCGAACGTGCGCCGCCCCATGAGCATCGGCTTTCCCATCGTGAGCGACTTGAAGCGCTTCAAATCCGCGGGTAAATGCCAGGGAAGCTGACCCGCTCGGCCGATGACGCCGTTCTCCGCGACCGCGACGAGCAGCGTGATCGTGGCATCGCGACTCGAGCTCATCGGACCTCGGCTCATCGGACCTCGGCTCATCGGACTTCGGCGACGGCCTCAGATCTCGACGACCGTATTGAGGATCATGACGTCCTTCGCGGGCATGCGGAAGAATTCCGCGGAGCTCGCGCTGCGCCGCTGCATCCGGGCGAAGAGCCGGCGTTTGAGGCCCTGCCAGCCGGGACGCGGACGTGCAACGACGACATGCGCGCCGATGAAAAACGAGCAGTCCTCGAGATAGACGCGCAAGCCGCGCGTGCGGCACGCGCGCAGCGCCTCGCGCATGTCCGGCGTCTCCATGAAACCGAAGAACGCCGTTACCTGGTATATCCCCGGCATCAACTCCTTGATCCGCACGCGATCCGCGCGGGCGAGCCGTGGGCTGCGCAGGATCTCGAAGTTGAGAATCAAGCAGCGCTCGTGCAGGATCTTGTTGTGCTCGAGATTGCGGATGAGCGCCGAAGGAACGAAGCCAGGATGGCTCGCGAGATAGACTCCCGTGCCCGGAACGCGGCCGGCGTTGTCGACGACCTGCGGGAGCCGCGCGAGCGGCACGGCCATCTGGGCAAGCGCATGCCGCAGATCGAGCCGCCCGCTACGCCAGACCGAGAACGTCGTGAAGACGACCGCCGCGAGGGCGAGCGGCACCCAGCCGCCCGATTCGACTTTGGTCGAGTTGCCGAGAATGAACACCAAGTCCATCCCGAGCAGCAGGCTGAAGAGCAGCGCGACGCGCCATTTGGGCCATCCCCACTGTGTCGTCGCGACGAATGAGCCGAGGATCGTGGTGATGAACATCGTGCCGACCACGGCCGCCCCGTAAGCTCCGCCGAGCGCATCCGAGGAGCCGAACCC
>Ga0134128_10004683_pt1 | contig 16714 bp, 13 predicted proteins | sample KB31754_FD_96462 | JGI IMG/M metagenome (GOLD analysis project Ga0134128, IMG submission 96462) | Terrestrial soil microbial communities with excess Nitrogen fertilizer from Kellogg Biological Station, Michigan, USA - KB3-175-4 | ecosystem: Environmental > Terrestrial > Soil > Unclassified ...
AAAAGACAGAAAGTGATTTAAATCATTATGAGCATTTTGTGTCTTTGTGTGGCTACAACGGTTTTAGCGACTTCGCCAGTTGATGAGTCGCGGCCCGGATCTCTCTGGATGTGTATCCGGTGTAGCCGAGTCGCAACGCGCCGCGCGCCGGCGGCTCGATGCAATATGCAGAGAGCGGCGTGACTTCCACGCCGCCCGCCAAAGCGCTTTGAGCTGCGGCTTCGTCGTCAACTCCTTCACGCAGCCAGCCCATCAAGTGCATTCCCGCATCGTTCACCTTCAGGTCGAGCAGTCCAGTCAATTCTTTTCGGGCCGCTCTCAATAAGACTTGCTGTCGCTCAGCGTACAGCTTTCGCATCTTTCTCAGATGCCGAGCAAAGTGGCCGGCAGTAATGAAGTCCGCAAGCACGGCTTGGTCCAAAGTCTGTGATTGATGTCCGCCGACAGAGCGCGCATGCACGAAAGCACTGACCAGATCAGGCGGTGCAATGATGTAGCCGATGCGAACCGAAGGAAACAAAACTTTGCTGAACGTTCCGACATAGATCACGCGTTGCTCCGTGTCGAGTCCCTGCAACGCAGCCAACGGTTGGCCCAGATAACGAAACTCGCTGTCGTAATCGTCTTCAACGATCCATGCGCCTGTCTTACCAGCGAATCGCAGTAGCTCGAGTCTACGGCTCAGCGACAGCGTCATTCCCAACGGATACTGGTGGGAAGGCGTTACGTAGATCAGCCGCGGATCTGCACACCGCTCGATGCCTGACGCCGGATTCAAGCCATCATCGTCGACAGGAACAGGAACTAACTGCGCACCCGCAGCTTTCAATGCTGCACGCGCACCCAGGAACCCCGGATCTTCGATCCAGGCTGCGTCGCCCGCTTCAAGAATCATACGCGCGATGATCTCCAACGCGTGCAGTGACCCGCAGGTGATGATTACCTGTTCCGGGATGCAGCGGACACCGCGTGTCGTCGATAGGTACGACGCGATCGCTTGTCGTAGCGGTAAGTAGCCGGCGGAGTCACCGTACGGAATCATCGCTCGACCAGATTCTTTCCATCGTTGCGCGAGTAGTCTTCCCCAGAGTTGATACGGGAACGCATCGAGCGCGGGTGTGCCCGTTCGAAAGGGTCGCGGAGGTCCAACGTAGTTTCCAGGACTCACTGACACGTTAGCGACGGCTTTTCCCCACGTTGAGAGCACGCGGCCGTTCCGGCGAGAGTGACGCCGAACCTCCTGCACGCGTTTGACGCGCAGCAGATCGTCGGGCAATTCTTTCGATACATACGTACCATCGCCGACGCGCCTCGTGAGATATCCTTCCGCATAAAGTTGATCGAACGCGTTCAGGACCGTGTTGCGCGCCAAAGAAAGTTCGCCGGCGAGCTCACGCGTCGAGGGTAATCGCGTGCCCGCGCTCAGGCGTCCGGAAAGAATCGACTCGCGCAACTGGTTATAAAGCTGACGGTGAAGGGCAGTCACCGATGACCGGTCCAACGCGGTGAACACGTTCGAGAGTGATGTAGCAATCTTCGCCATTTCGGCCAATCATAAATTGGTTCCTATGCGATGGCCAATAATGGAGCTTGCGAGTAAGCCAATGATCGATAAGCTAGGCCACAAGGGCACAAAGGCACAGAAGAGACCTGCGTGATCAAACTTTGCCCCACAACTAAACAAGTTTTGCTCTCCGTGATGTTACTTGCGGTGAGCGTGCGCGCGGCGGCGCAGAAACAAACATGCTTGCCGACAGGCGTCTGCCTCGATCCATCCGGCCAGTCTTTCGCTGTCGGAAACATGCCGCTGGCGATGGTGCTCTCACCCGAAGGCGATCGAGTAGTTGTCTCGCTCAGCGGATGGCGACAGCAAGGCCTGCAAGTGCTCGATCGTCACACCGGCACCGTACTGCAAACAATCTCGCAACCCGGTGCGTTCCTCGGACTCGCTTTCTCAAATCATGGACAAACACTGTATGCGTCCGGCGGCAACGAAGACGTGATCTATGTCTACACGTGGCGCGACAAGCAAGCGACACTCAGCGACACGATTGTCCTCGCGTCGAAAGAGCCGAAGAAAGATGGCACGCGCTTCCCCGCGGGTATGGCGCTTTCGCACGATGGTAAGCGACTGTTCATCGCCGAGAACCTTGGAGATTCGCTGGCTGTTGTCGATCTCGACAGCAAACGCGTGGTCCAGCGGCTCCAAACGGATGCTTATCCTTACGCGGTCGTCGTCTCTCCGAATGACCAGGTTTATGTCTCTGCGTGGGGAGGAAACACGGTTTCGATCTTTGCGACGTCAGAAAGTGGTCTGCTCAAAGAACGGCAGAAGCTCGTCGTTGGACGACATCCTTCCGCGTTGCTGCTGAATCGCAGTGGCTCACGTTTGTTTGTGGCTTCAGCCAGCACCAACAGCATCGCAGTAGTCGACACCAGAGCGGGTCGTGTGCTGACGAACCTTCTGGATCCGCCCCCCGCTGGTCCAAACCAGGGAAGTACACCGAATGCTCTTGCAATTTCGCGTGACGGGTCGCGGCTCTTTGTCGCCGAAGCTGACAACAACGCGGTGGCCGTGTTTCAGCTTGTGACCAATCGAATGATCGGGAGAATCCCGGTCGAGTGGTATCCCAGCGCGCTCTTACTGACTGAACACTCTTTGCTCGTCCTGAATTCGAAGGGTAAAGGCACGCGCGCAAATCCACACTTCCCGACACCCGACGTTAAACTCGCTGACGATAGTCGCGATTACACGCTCGGCCAACTGAACGGCACGATCATAACGCTGCCGGCGAATATGAGCTCACTCGAGCTGGTAAAGCTTACTGCCCAAGTCGCGCGCGCGAACAACTGGAATCGAAAACGAACGAGCAGCAACTATCCACCATTCAAACACGTCATCTACATCATCAAGGAGAATCGCACTTACGATCAGGTTCTCGGCGACTTACCGCACGGCGATGGTGATCCGTCGCTGGTATTCTTTCCGCGCGCCGTGTCGCCCAACCATCACGCGTTGGCGGAGCGGTTCGGATTGTTCGATCGATTCTTCTGCAATGCGGAAGTCAGCTCGCAGGGACATGTTTGGAGCACGGCCGCGTACGTCACTGACTATGGCGAGAAGACGATTCCCACGCTTTATGCATACAAGCGCAACCCAAACGATCGCGGCGACGTGGACGAACCGGCGTCCGGCTACATTTGGAACGCAGCGATCAAAAAAGGATTGAAGCTGCGCAATTACGGTGAGTTTGGCGAACCCGTTCCAAACAAGGATGAGCACGCGCCGGTGCGTTATCACGCGATCAAAGTGGCGCTCGATCGGTACACGAGTCCCGATTACCCGGCGTTCGACATGAAGATCCCGGACCAGGTTCGAGTCGATGTGTGGCTGAAAGAATTTCAGCAGTATGTGCTCGATGGCAATCTGCCGGATCTGGAGATCATGCATCTTCCCGGCGATCACACGTCGGGCGGCCGTCCCGAAAGGCCGACGCCGAAGGCACACATGGCTGACAACGACCTTGCGCTCGGGCGTTTAGTGGAAGCCGTTTCCAACTCACGTTACTGGAAAGATACTGTGATCTTCGTGCTCGAGGATGACGCGCAGGATGGGCCGGACCACGTTGATTCGCATCGCTCAGTGCTGTTCGTGATCTCGGCGTACAACCGCGGCGGATTGATTCATCGCTTCGTCAACACGACCGGCGTTTTCGCGACGATGGAAGAAATCCTCGGCCTCGGAAAGCTCTCGCAGTTCGATTATTATGGCCGCGCCTTGCGTGAGATTTTTACGAACAAACCAGATCTGACTCCGTACGTGGCTGCAAAACCGCAGCAACGGCTTGACGAGTTGAACCCTGCACAGGGCCCGAGTGCGCAAGCATCTCTCGAACTGGATCTCGATCGAGTTGATGCGGCGGACGAGGACTCGTTTAATCGAATCCTGTGGAACTTGATCAAAGACGCTGAACCTTATCCCGGAACGAAACGCATGTCGTCTCTGGATGTCGTGCGCGAACACTAGTCGCATGAATATCAAAGTCAGAGTGGCGACCGAAACTGATGCTCCGGCGCTCGCACGGTTTCGATATGAGCTGCGTTCGTCTGTAAAGCAGATGATTGAGAGCGACTTGGACTTCATTGAGCGTTGCACAGTGTGGATGCAAGAGCGACTTCGCAGAAATTCCTGGCTGTGTTGGATCGCTGAGTGCAACGAAACGCCGTGCGGGAATGTTTGGGCTCAACTGGTCGAGAAGATTCCTAACCCTGCGGCTGAAACGGAGTGCTTCGTTTACCTGACAAACTTCTACGTGCGCGAAGAATATCGCGGCAACGGAATCGGCACGCGACTACTCTCTGAAGTCCTCGCCTGGAGCAAAGCGAACAATGCGCACACGATCATTCTGTGGCCGCGCGAGCGAAGCAAGACGCTTTACGCGCGACACGGATTCGCAGCGGCGGACGATTTGATGCAGCTAGTTTGAGAGCAAGAATCGGAGTGTCACGCAGGACGTGTCGCTGCTATTCTGTTCGACATGTCGCCGCCCGCCGCAACCCTCTGGACTCAGATCTCCGACGATCTCGACGCGGAGGGTAACGCGATCATCGAGGGCTTGTTGTCGCCGGATGAATGCGACCGCGTTCGTGCCCTTTACGAAAAGGAAGAGATCTTTCGCAGCCGCGTGGTGATGGAACGCCACGGTTTCGGACGTGGAGAGTACAAATATTTCCGCTATCCACTGCCTGATCTGATTGCGGAGCTGCGAACCTCGATCTATCCGCACCTCGTGCCCGTAGCGAATGTGTGGAACACAGCGATGGGAGTTGACAGTCGCTATCCGGCTCAGCACGCGGCGTACATCGAACGCTGCCATCAGGCCGGACAGGACAAACCGACACCACTACTTCTCAAGTACGGCGCGGGCGATTACAACTGCCTGCACCAGGACATCTACGGCGAGCTTGTTTTCCCGCTTCAAGTGACGATTTTGTTGTCGGAGCCGAACAGCGACTTCACAGGCGGCGAGTTTGTGATGACGGAACAGAGGCCGCGTATGCAGTCGCGGCCGATCGTTGTGCCGTTGCTGAAAGGTGACGCGGTCGTGTTTGCTGTTCGTCATCGGCCAGTGCAGGGCAAGAAGGGTTGGTACAGGGTGAATCTTCGTCACGGCGTCAATCGCCTTCGCTCCGGAAACCGGCACACACTCGGAATCATTTTCCACGACGCCAGTTAAAGTCAGGTAGACAGGGAGGAAACGCCTGAAGCGGCGAACTCTGCTCACAACCTGTTTGCATCAATCGAGGTGTGCCGGTGGTGGACGCCTATGAGAGATCTTGGGCCACGCGCTCGTTGAACCTGAAGACGAGCGTCACATGACTCGTATTTGGTTCGCACGGCTCTGAACGTGAAGTAGCATGTCGCTGTAAGCCGCGGCTTCGCCGCCTGATGTGAGGCGGGGCTCAGCCCCGCCGGTGGCCTTAGTAATATATTTTGGGGCTATGCCCCTGGTTCGGCCTTGGCCTGAAATATCGGGGCGAAGCCCGAACCGAGGGCATAGCCCAAATTGATTTATTTAAATTGACGGCGGGGCTGAGCCCCGCCTCACATCAGGCGGCCAAGCCGCAGCAACGTCAAGTTCAGTTCTTTTCGAAGAGCAAGATGTCGGCGAAGGTCTCGCTCGTGACGCGGCAGGATTGGGCGTTCAACTTCACCACTTTTAATTTGTCGAGCAGAGCTGTATTGCGCTGCTGCTCGGCGGCCGCGATCATTCGCTGTTGCCAATCGCTCGCTTCGCCGCAACGCCCGAGTTCCGCAAGCGCGAGGGCTACGAGAGCGCCGTGTTGCACTGCCCCGGTCGCGTTATACACACGCTCGGCCAGTTCAAGCGCACGGCCGCCATTGCGCAACTCAAGCTGCGGTGACGCTGCCAACAGGTACGCAAGCATCACTACCGTACGACCTCTTTGCGGATATTGCGCGTGAGCTTTCTCAAGGCCATCGAGCGCTTGCTTGACCTGACCCTTTCGATACAAGAGTCGCGCCTGTTCGAGCAGCGCCGCTTCATTATCGGGATCAGCCTGGACCACACTCGAGTACTCAGTCAGCGCTTCATCCGATCGCCCCTGTCTGTTTAGCTCCTGGGCCAGCAGAAACCTGGCACTCAGATCGTTCGGCTCAACCTTCAAAGCAGAACGCAGATGTGCGATCGCCTCGTCGTGTTTGTTTTGGCGCACGAGGAGTACGGCGAGATTGTAATGCGCGTTTGCTTTGCCAGGCTCGATACGAAGCGCTTCTTCAAACTGCTCGACAGCGTCGTTTAGATCACCCATCTGTGTCAGCGCGGCTCCGAGATTCACGCGCGCGGCGGCACTGTCACGGTTGGCCTCGACCGCTTTGCGAAACTCACTCGCAGCTTCAGCATACCGCTGCGCCTCGAACGCGACTTTGCCGCGACTGAGATGCAGACGCTCTCCGGCGATCGAATCCTGTAAACCATCAACGAGCGGATCCGATACTCGCACACCGACAGTTCCTTGTTGGGCGAGATGCGCTTTCACTTTGTCAGGATTGCCCAGGCCGCGATAAGCCATAGCCAACGAGTAATGAACACGATTAGCTTCCGGGACTTGCGCGAGTGTTTTTTCAAAGTGGTCCACTGCTTCGGCGTAGCTGCGCTTTGAGATTGCTGCCTGCCCGAGGCCGTAATGGGCCGCCGCATTGTTCTGGTCCAACTGCAACGCGGCCTTGAAACTTTCGGTCGCGTCGTCCAAACGGTTCAATTCGAGAAAGATGTTTCCAAGGTTGACCAGTGTAGCGATGTAGTCCGGCTTCAATATGCGCGCCGCACGGTACCGGCGGATTGCATCATCGAAACGACCCTCCTGATGGTCCAACTTCGCAAGCAGATAGATCCAGCGAAAATCTTTTGGGGCTAGTCGGTTGGCATTCAGATAACACTCGCGGGCCGCGGACGTGAGCGAGTAGACGTGATAGATCTCACCGAGACGACCGTACGCGTCGCTGAGTGTTGCTTCTGTGGATGTGGCAAGCGCGGCTCGAGCCGTTGTGATCTGATCGCGAACGCTCGGTTCCAGGTTTGATAGGTCAGGTGTTTGCGAATGGACAGGCTTGATGACCAATAGCAGGAGAAAGATTTTCACGCAAATGTTTTTCATTTCTGCTTCAACGTCAGGTATCGATCGACCGGTTGGTCCTTCCACTCGTCCTTCGTTCCGTCCGGCCAACGCACTCGCACCACTTTCACTTTCGTGGCCTGGCCCAACCCCACGAGCACGCGCGGATCGTTTCCCGAAAGATAACTGCCGTCAGTCCGCACTCGCCGCCGCAACACATCGTTCGTCGCCGTAACGATCTCAACCTGCGCACCTAACAGGTCCCGACCGCTCTTCCCGACAAGCCTGAGTCCGATCCAGTGGTTTCGATTGCCAACCTGATTAAGGAGCAACCTGGCTGGTCCATTATTGTTGGTGACCAGCAGATCTGTATCACCATCGTTATCAACGTCACCGGCGGCCACCCCACGACTGACCTCGAGCAACGGAAATTCCGGCCCCGCCTCGGCGATCGTTTCGACAAAACTTCCCTTCCCGCTGTTGCGGAAGAGCTGATTCGGTTGGCCCAACGGAAGCTGCACCGCTCCATTCGCAACGAACAGATCAAGCCAACCATCGTTGTCATAGTCAAACAAGAGTGTCCCAAAACCCGTGAACCGACGACCCGGCATTCCCAAGCCCGCTTCGCGAGTACGATCCTCGAAGAGTCCCTGACCGAGGTTAACAAAGAGCGTGTTGGTCTCGTCCATCAAGTGCGTCACAAAGATGTCTTCGGTACCGTTCCCATCGACGTCACCCGCATCGACGCCCATGCCTGCTTCGGCTTGTCCGTTTCTGTTGACCGCAGCTCCGGCCAACAGCGCGTCGTTAACAAACGTGCAGTTCTTTTGGTTGATCCAGAGTTGGTTCGGATCACCGTCGTTCGCGACGTAAATATCGATCCAGCCGTCATCGTTGAAGTCAGCAGTGACGATTCCCAATCCGTGGCCGAATTCTTTGCTCACACCCGCGGCGACCGTTACATCTTCAAAGACTCCGTTGCCTTTGTTGTGCAGCAGCCGGTTGCCCGGCGCACGAAAAACGCGCGGCGTGCAATAGTCTCGCGCAGTGGTGGCGGCGTAGCACTTCGGGCTATTCGTCACGGAAAAATCGGCGTAGTTGACGATCATCAAATCGAGCCAACCGTCGCGATCGTAATCGAAGAACGAAGCGCTCGTGCTCCAGCGCGGATCATCGGTGCCGCTTTCTTTGGTTACATCCTCAAACTTCCCCCCACCTTTGTTCAGATACATTTGATTGGAACCGAGATTCGTGAGGTAGAGATCAGGTAAGCCATCGTTGTTGATGTCGCCGACGGCTGCGCCCATTCCGTAGCCGGTAGCCACGATGCCGCTTTGCGCTGTGACGTCAGTGAATGAAAGCGAACGGCTGCCATCTTTGTTGACCGTAAGATCGTTGCGAAAGAGTTTGCCTCGAGGCGACTCCGGACCGCGCCATGGAGACAACGTGCCGGAGGGTTTTGTATCTGGTTCGAGGACGTTGCCTTGAACGAGAAAAACATCGAGGTCGCCGTCATTATCAAAATCGAATAGCGCTGCGCCGCTGCCTGTGATCTCCGGGAGGTAAAACTTTCCGGTCATGCCGTTGTAGTGTCGAAATTTGAGTCCCGACCGTTCGGCGACGTCGTTGAATATCGGTTGCGCCGAAAGAGAGATGAAGAGAGCCAGGACTATGAGCTTGGGGGCAATCATTGGCAAAGCATTTTCTCGCGCCAAGGCGCAAAGACGCAAAGCCGGGCAACTCAAAGCAACTAGGAGTAAGACGCGCGACTTCCGTGGCGCTTATCGTATGTCATTATGAAGTCAAAAACTTTTATTAAGCCGCTGCTGTTATTTGGTGTTTTGGTTTTGATCGCCTTCGCCGTCGTGATGGCACAGACGCCCACGAGCGTAAAAGACAGTCCGATCAAAGTAACGATCGCAACGACGAAAGGTTTTCTTGGACCACCTGTGAATCGTTACAAAGTCGGCGAACAGATTCCGGTGACGATCACGATGACCAACACGTCGAACGAGCCTGTGTATACGTGCATTTCGTCCGACGTTTACCAGGACGTGCCGAAACTCACGCGTGATGGCAAGTTGGTGCCGTACATGAACTGGCAGTCGTATGAATTGCTGAACACTCAGCGCAATCATGTTTGTGAAGAGGAAAACCTGCCCGAGCCGATGATGCTCAAAGCGAATGAATCGAAACTTGCTGACTGGCTGGTGCTTGTCGATAACGAGTTAAGCGGCGCGGACACCTGGTACGATCCGTTGCCGGAAGGCAAATATGAACTCATGCTTCAGCGGCGACTCAGTTGTTGCGGTGGTCCAACAGTTGATTCAAACACGATCAGTTTTGAAGTAGTGCCCTGAACTCGGATCTTCAACGGGCAAAATTGTAGGGGCGGCACTCCGTGGCCGCCCCTGCCGACATCACACCCAAAATTTTTCTCATGATTTCTACCTCTAATAAATCAAATTCTCGACCCACACGACGACTAGAAATTGGCATGCCATTCAGTTGGACCATTGATCGTGATGGTCCGAACGACGGTAGTTGAGGCATTCTTTCTGTGGCAGGTGAAAAAGGCCACAGGCGCGAATTGAGTGGCGGTCTTGCGCTGTTTTGCTCACAATACAAACGAATTGCTGTCGTGAGGGAAATTCGGATGCGTACGATAGGACGATACGGTCTGGCAGTTGTTAGCGTTGCCGTAGCGCTGGCAATGACCAGCGCGCTGGAGAAATACACCGATCTAACACCTCTCTTTTACGCGGCCATCATCATCAGTGCATGGTTCGGTGGCATGGGACCAGGACTCGTGGCCGTTGTGCTGGCCACCTTCGCACTCGACTATTTTTTCATCACACCGCTTTACACCCTTCGTCCGGATGCAAAGCAGGCGAGCTTCCTGATTGTCTTCGGCATCCTCGCGATCCTGACCAGTTGGATGAGTGCGAAACGCCAACACGCCGAGCGAGCGCTACGCGAAGCGCGTGACGAACTCGAATTGAGAGTTGAAGAACGAACGGCGGCCCTGCAAAAAGTTCAGACGGAGTTGGCCCACGTCACTCGCGTCATGACTCTCGGTGAACTGACTGCTTCGATCGCGCATGAAGTCAATCAACCGCTCGCGGCGATCGTGACTAACGGCAACGCAACCTTGCGCTGGCTGGGCGGTGCCGTACCCAACCTGCACGAAGCGCGACTGGCCATCGAACGCATAATCAAAGACAGTTATCGAGCGAGCGAAGTCATCACGCGAATCCGCGCCTTCGTTAAAAAAGGTGAGCCGCGAAATGACCTCGTCGATCTGAACGAAGTGATCGTCGAAGTCATCGCACTCGCGCAAGATCAGGCGCGCCGCAGTCACGTGCATTTGAAGCGCCAGCTCAAGGACGACTTGCCGCTGGTCCGTGGGGATCGAGTGCAGTTGCAACAAGTGATACTGAATCTGATCGTCAACGGTTTGGAAGCAATCGCAAAGAGTAAACACGGCGAGCAAGAGTTGACTGTCACTTCCATTCAGGATGAAGGAGGTAACGTGAGCGTCGCGGTGAGCGACTCCGGCGAGGGACTCGATCCGGCGAATCTCGAGCGCGTGTTCGACGCGTTCTTTACGACCAAACCGGACGGCATGGGCATGGGGCTCGCGATTAGCCGGACCATTGTCGAGGCGCATGGCGGACGGCTCTGGGCCACCAAAAACTCGCCGCAGGGAACGGTCTTCCAGTTCACTTTGCCGAGAAACGCGGAGAGAGCACCATGAGCAACGACGCTGACGCGATGGTGTTCGTGATTGACGATGATGAGTCGATACGCGAGTCGTTGAAGAGTCTCATCAGATCCGTGGGACTCAGTGTGCGAACGTTTGCGTCGGCGGATGAGTTTCTGCAAAGCGAACGACCCGACGTTCCTGCGTGTCTGATTCTGGACGTGCGCATGCCGGGACTCAGCGGTCTCGATCTACAGCGCGATCTCAGCGAGACAAACATTCATCTTCCGATCATCTTCATCACCGGGCATGGCGACATTCCGATGTCGGTACGTGCGATGAAAGCGGGCGCGGTTGAGTTTCTGACAAAACCGTTTCGAGATCAGGATCTGCTGGATGCGATTCAACAGGCGCTCGAACGCGACCGGCGCGCGCGTTCTGAGCAAGCGGACACTGCTGAGCTGCGCAATCGTTACCAGTCGCTGACGCCACGCGAAACCGAAGTCTTCGCGCTCGTAGTAAAAGGAATGCTCAACAAGCAGATCGCGCTTCAGTTAGGCACGAGCGAGATCACCGTCAAACTCCATCGCCGCCAGGTGATGGAGAAAATGCACGCCGACTCCCTCGCCGACCTCGTCCGCATGGCGGAAAAAGTGAATCGAGAGTAGGTTTCACGCAAAGGCGCAAAGGTCACGCAAAGGCGCAAAGAAGATTGAATTTTATCTTTGCGGCTTTGCGTGACCTTTGCGCCTTTGCGTGAAACTTCTTGTGTGGCTATTTGTCCTTGTGTGGCCTTAGTGGTTCACCTATACCAAAGTATAGGGCGTGAATACCTCCGTATAATAGTTTTCTCACCTCCCGTCCTCGTAATCTGTTATCGAAATGAAAAGTACACCCGATCCCCTGATCTCGATTGTGGATGATGATGAGTCGGTGCGCCAGGCACTGAAAAGCCTGATCGACTCGGTGGGGTTCAGGGCTCAGGTATTCGGCTCGGGTGAGGAGTTTTTGAATTCGGCCTATGTTTTGCAAACGGATTGTTTGATTGCTGATGTGCGGATGCCGGGGATGAGTGGGCTGGAACTCCAGGATCGGCTAAACGCCGGTGGTTCGAATATTCCAATCGTCTTCATCTCGGCTCACGACGATAAAGAGGCGCGAAGCCAGGGCCTTCGAGCGGGAGCGATTGCCTTTCTGCAAAAGCCGTTCAGCGAGGATTCCCTGCTCGGAGCAATAAGCGCCGGACTTGATAAGAGTTAGAGAAAAGGGATGCGCAATGTTACAAACTGCTAGTACATTAAATTACCAACCATTTACTGCTCGAGCTGTAAAACCACTACCGAATAACGGGCGTGACAGCCGGGTGGAATTTGCGAAGCGTCAAACGAACGATCTTTCAGTTCTCTATCCCGAGTCAGTGCTGAAATCCAGTGACGCCATCGGATGGCAAAATGTGCGGGCCATACATTTTCGCCACACCTCGAGAGAGGTCGTGATTCCCGCCTCCGACGACCACTGCATCGTGAAGAACCTCGGCGCCTCGTTTTTCACGAACGTTTATCCGGGTAAACGACGATTCGAGGGAAAGATGCTTTCCGGCGAATGCGCGATTATTCCCGCCGGCTCGTCCTGGGTTTGCAGGACCGAGGGCTCGGATATGCCCGTGATGCTGCTGCTTTACTTGCGGCCGCTCTTTGTCCGTTCGGCTGCCGAGTTGGACTTCTCACATGAGACTGATCTGACTCCGCAAATCGGTTTTAGAGACAAACACATTTGTCACGTGGCGATGTCGCTGCTACACGAGTTGAACGAAGCGAATGTGGTGGGGCGTCTTTATGCCGACTCGATGGCGACGGGGCTCGCGATTCAACTCGTCAGGCACTACAGCGCTTTGAAAGACGTACACGTAGGTCATGGCGGCATGGCGCCGCACAAGTTGCGAAAAGCGATCGCGTTAATCGATCACCATCTGTCGGACGAAGAAGAAGGGCGCGTTGCTCTCCGAACTGTCGCGCGAGCCGTCCGCATGAGTTACTTTCACTTTTCACGTGCGTTCAAACAATCGATGGGGATGACTGCGACGAACTACATAGCGGAACGCCGGATCGAGCGGGCGAAGAGGATGCTGGAGGAGACGGAATTGCCAATCTCGGAGATTGCCCTGCGTTCGGGCTTCTCCAGCCAGAGTCACTTCACCACGGCGTTCCGCAGGCTGGCCGGCGCCACCCCCAAAGCCTTCCGCGCCGCATTATAATTCGGTAAATAGAACAAGTCAGGAAGAGGGGCTTGCCCCCGCTGTTGCAAGAGCGGGGCAAGCCCCTCTTCCTGACTTGTTCTTTCCTAAGTTCCCCCCTGCCTCTACAATGCATTCGACTTGGCGAAAAAGAAACTCAAACTCAGTCACTTACTTCGGCCTCACCGCGGGGTGCTTGTCCTCGCTTTCCTCGCCGTGCTTGGCGAGGCCGGCACGGATCTGCTCGAGCCGTGGCCGCTCAAAATCGTCTTCGACTACGTGTTCGGAACAAAGCACATGCCGGCGTGGATGTCCGGATTAATCGGCGGAACCTTTGGTCTCGATAAAGTTTCCATTCTTCACTTCGCGGTTCTCGCCGTAATCCTCATCGCTCTCACTGGCGCGCTGAGCTCTTATTTTGAGAAATACCTGACCACGTCAGTCGGTCAATGGGTGATGCACGACCTGCGGACTATTCTCTACCATCACATTCAACGCCTCTCACTCGCATATCACGATCACAGACCAACCGGCGATCTCATCAGCACCGTCACTGCCGACATCGATTCTATCCAGGACTTCATCTCGCAAGCTTTGCTCGGAATCGTGGTGAACGTGCTGACACTCGTAGGCATGCTGCTGGTGATGTTCTATCTCAACTGGCGCTTCACGCTGATCGCGCTTTCAATCACGCCATTTCTCTTCATCGTCGTCTACACGTACACGCGCCGCATCAAGCAAGCGTCACGCGCGTTGCGGAAGAAAGAGGGCGAAGTGATTTCGGTTGTAGCCGAGGTGCTGAACTCGATTCGCGTCGTGAAGGCGTTTGCGCGCGAGGATTACGAAGAGGCACGGCTCGCACAACAGAGTCTCGAGAACGTCGAAGTCGCTCTGAAAGCGCGCAGTCTCAAAGCAAAGCTGGCGCCCGTGGTCCAGGTGATCGTCGCAGTGGGAACGTGTCTCGTGCTCTGGTACGGCGTCAACCTCGTGCTCAGCGGACAGTTGACTTCGGGGTCGCTGCTCGTATTCCTGCTCTACCTCGGCAAGATGTACAAGCCAATGCGTGACCTTTCGAAGATGACTGACACGATGTCGAAAGCGGCGGTCGGTTATGAGCGCATACGCGCAGTGGTTGAGACTGAGGACACGATCCGCAATCTGCCGGGCGCGAGAAAAGCGCCGGACTTCAAGGGCGCGATCGAATTCGAGCACGTGTATTTCGCGTACGAGAGTGGTTACGGCACTCTCAACGATATCAATCTGCGAGTCGAGCCGGGACAACTCGCCGCCCTCGTTGGTCCAACCGGCGCAGGCAAGACGACGATCGCGAGTTTGATCGGGCGTCTCTACGATCCGCAAAAAGGTGTCGTGAAGATCGATGGCGAGGATGTACGACGTTACAAACTGAAGTCGCTGCGACGACAGATGAGCTTCGTGTTGCAGGAGACACTCCTCTTCCGCGCGCCGGTTTGGCAGAACATCGCTTACGGCAGGCCCGAGGCTTCGCGCGAAGAGATCTTGCACGCAGCGAAGCTCGCAAATGCGGACGAGTTCATCAGGGAAATGCCGCAGCAGTACGACACGATGGTCGGCGAAAAAGGTGTGACGCTGTCAGGCGGGCAGCGCCAAAGAATCGCGATCGCGCGCGCAATCATTCGCAACGCTCCGATCCTGATTCTCGATGAACCGACTTCCGGTCTCGATGCTGCATCGGAAGAGTTGGTATTCGAAGCACTGGGCAGATTGATGGCTGGTCGAACGACGATCGTCATCGCCCATCGTCTCGCGACCATCCGGCGGGCCGATGTCATATTCGTCATTGAGCACGGCAAGATCGCCGAGCGCGGCACGCACGATTACTTACTCTCCGCCGGCGGGATTTATTCGAACCTTTACGAAATTCAGTTTTCGCCACAAGAAAGCACAAAAGAGCTACAGATTTGAGCCACAAAAAGGCACAAAAGAATTATTGATTATGATTCTGCCTTTTCTGTTTTGTGCCTTTTGTGCCTTTTTGTGGCTCATTTAGTGAGTTGTTTCTGCGTGGGAAGCTCCGAGGCCTTCCAGCCGCCACCAAGCGCCTTAACCAACTCAACGCTCGCGGTCATCTGCTGCATTTGCAGGTTCACTGCCGTGCGTTGATTGTTCAGCAGCGTCGTCTGCGCGGTGATGACGTTCAGATAACTGTCGATCCCCGATTTGTAACGTTCAGTCGAAACTGACAACGCTCGCTGTGCGGATGCGACCGCATCATTCTGCTCCTCTAGTTCGCGAGTAAGAATGCGCAGCGCCGCAAGGTTGTCTTCAACTTCCTGAAACGAAGTCAGAACAGCCTGGCGATAGCTCGCGACTGTCGCGTCATACTGCGCGAATGCCACCTCCGTCGCTGCTCGCCGTCTTCCTTTGTCAAACAACGTCTGCGTCAACGTTGGTCCAAGCGAAAAGAATCGCGCCGGCCACGTGAACCAACTCGCAATCGACGTGCTCTCGAGCCCGCCCGTCGCGCCGAGCGTCAGCGACGGATAAAACGCCGCCTTCGTCACTCCAATCTCAGCATTCGCTTCGGCAACGCGTCGCTCAGCGGCGGCGATATCCGGACGTCGCTCCAGCAGTTGCGACGGCAGACCGACGGGAACCGCCGGAGGCTGTGCGTTTAGCGGCGCGTTCGGAAGTGAGGACGTCGACGCCGGTTGACCAGTTAACACAGCGATCGCGTGTTCGAACTGCGCGCGTGCAATGCCGAGATCGGTCGCTTGCGCCTGCGTCGTTTTCAACTGAGTTTCCGCTTGCGCGACGTCTTCATCAGACACGATGCCGGTTTGAAAACGAACACGCGTGAGCTCGAGTTGTTCCTGATAAGCCTGGATCGTCGTGTCAAGCAAACGCTTTTCAGCATCGAGCGCGCGAAGCTGGTAGTAATCAAATGCAAGCTCAGCCTCGACGCTCAATCGCACGTTCTGCAAATCGGCGGCGCTGGCCTGGGCCTCGGAAGCACTCGCGGCGACTGTGTTGCGGATGCGTCCCCAGAAGTCCGGTTCCCACGTGGCGTCAAACGGCAGCGTGTAATTGACATTCACGCGTCCTGCTGAAAAGTTGGAACGAGTTGCCGATGATTGTCGCGACGCGATGATCGACGGGCTCGTCGTCACGGTTGGGAAATACTGCGAACGCGACTCCTTGACCAACGCGCGCGCGGCGCGAAAGTTCGCATCAGCGAGGGCGATGTTTTGATTTGCAGTGTTGAGTTGCTCTTCGAGTCCGTTTAGCTGAGTGTCGTTGAACATCTCCCACCACTTGCCGCGGATCGCAGCATCGCTGGGCTTAGCAAATTTCCAGTCCTTCGTTTCTTTGAAAAAGTCAGGCGGAATTTCTTTGTAAGCCGCCGGCGTTGCGACCGAAGGCTTCGCGTACTTCGGCGCCTTATCGCAACTCTTGAACAGGAAGAGCCCCAACAGTGAAATACCAAGAATTTGAAAGTGACTACGCATTTGTTTCTATCCGCGTTTCCCGTGTAATCCGCGGCCTATTTCTCATTCGCAACTGAAGTCGATCCAAATAGAGATAAACCACCGGCGTCGTGAACAGCGTCAACATCTGACTCACAAGCAAACCTCCGATAATCGAGATCCCCAACGGCCGTC
>Ga0134128_10004684_pt1 | contig 16712 bp, 13 predicted proteins | sample KB31754_FD_96462 | JGI IMG/M metagenome (GOLD analysis project Ga0134128, IMG submission 96462) | Terrestrial soil microbial communities with excess Nitrogen fertilizer from Kellogg Biological Station, Michigan, USA - KB3-175-4 | ecosystem: Environmental > Terrestrial > Soil > Unclassified ...
CTGGCCATCGATCATCTGCGGCGCGTGCGCCCGGAAAGCCTCGAAGAGCATGAAGAAAAACGTTCTTGGGCCACGCCTGTTTCGCTGCAATCTTCCGCGCCGCCGGCGCTCGATGTGGTGATTGCGCGCGAACGCGCGCAACAGCTTGCCGAAGCGATGGACTCGTTGCCGATGATGTACCGCGAGGTGCTCGTGCTGCGCTTCGAGGAAGAAATGAAGCTCGAAGAAATTGCCGAAGTTTTGAATGCGCCGCTCTCGACCGTGAAAAGCCGCTTGCGGCGCGCTCTTGAGAATCTCCGCACGGGACTCGACGCACGGTTCCCGAAAGCAGACTGGCAATGAGCGAAGATAAATGACCGAACACGACGAAATTCGCGAACTCCTCTCCTTGGCGATCGCTGGTGCGCTTGACGCAACTGAAGACCGGCGCGTCTCGGCGCATCTACGTGTTTGTCCAGCCTGCGCCGCCGAACTTGCTTCCTGGCAGGCAATTCAAATCGGCCTTCGGCGCATTCCCACGCCGCAAGCTCCGGCGGAGCTGGTGGCGCGAACGATTGCGCGCGCGCAAATGCGGCTCACTGAAGAACTCGAGCGCCGCTCCGAGCGCAAGGTGATGGCCCTGGTCATTGTATTTTCGTGGATTTTTGTGGCTCTCAGTTGGCCTGTCGCGCAACTGCTGGGCCACGGATGGCTCAGCCTGCTGGGGCTTGGCTTCGAGCAAGGGTGGAAGAATTTCGCCGTGTTCACGGCATTGTGCTGGATAGCAGGCGCTGCTGCGGCGATTCTGCTGGCCCAGCGCCGTGACCGCGAAAGGAGAATGGCATGAGCATCCGCAAAGAACTCAGCGTGGTTCCGCGCGCTGCGTGGATTGTCGCGCTAATCGGCTATCTTGGCCTGATGATCACTCTTTATTTTGTTGTTCCCATCGGGAGTGATACATCCCAGTGGCCGCGCCCTGGCCAGCTTTGCTTTATTTTTCTTTTGCCATTGGTTTTCGTCCTGATCATCCCGCTCTACGGCTACATCTACGGCGACGCGAAGCGCCGTGCGATGCGCTACGTCATGTGGACACTGCTGGCAATCTTCGTGCCGGACTTCATTGGCGTGATTATCTATTTCATCCTGCGCGATGCGCTGCCGCTTGATTGCCCCGGTTGCCACAATCTGGTCCCGTCGAAATTCACCTTTTGTCCCCACTGCGGGAATCCACTGCGTCCGTCCTGTCCGCAGTGCGGTAAAAGCGTGGAACGCGCGTGGACGAATTGCGGCTACTGCGGCACAAAGCTTCCCTCGTAATACAAGACCCGCGCTGTTAAGGATGCGCGCTACAAAAGAGTTGAGGTTCCGCGTGACTCGCCAATAGAATTCCATACGTAGGTGTTCCGGGGACAGTGCGGGGAGGAAAGAATGCCGTACGTGCAAATTACGTGGGTGGCCGGGCGCTCGCCCGAGCAGAAACGCAAACTCGCCGAGCGCATCACCGCGGCGCTGGTCGAAGACGGGCGCGCCAAACGCGAAAACGTTCACGTCAGTTTCGTCGACGTACCGCCGACCGACTACGCGGAGGCAGGCGTGGTCGTGGCGGATCAGAACCGCACGCCGTGATTGCCCGGCGCGCGCCAGCCGTTCGCCGGCGCACGCTGCGAAGGGAAAGCAGCTTTCTAAGCGCGTACTTCGCGGTGAACCAGGTACGCGTCCACAAAGAATCCCACGCCAATCACAAAGGGAATGATTCCGAGGACCGCCGCCTCCGCCGCGTCAGGCTCCCAGTGGGCGAGAAGGCCGAACGTAAGCGAATACCCAATGGCCGCCGCGACAAGCAAAATCCCTGATCTGCGCGACACACTCGAAGGCGGCAAATCCGCCTCGAACGGGATCGTGACTCCGCGCGCAATCGCCGCCGTCCGTTCGTCGCTGCGGAACTTGCGGCCTCGCTGCCACGCCCACGCCCACACCGCGGCGATGGGGAATCCCAGCGCCAACACCACGGCCGCAAATCCGATCATATTGTCAGGCATTTTGTTTCTCCTCTCGATGCACGGTCTGCACGCAGCCGCGCTCAACGTCATTTGCGAACCAAGTTGCGTTCGCCCGCTTGCAAACATAGATACGCTGCCGCGTCGGAAAATGTTCCGGGAGGAATCCTGGCCAGGGACGTGCCGAATACGCCGAGCTCAAACGGCGCGTGACTGTTTCGCAAGGAATTACTGGATTGGTTGTACTTGCATCGATTGATCGACGGAGAAGCTTGAGCATGCTGGTATGACGGAAGCATTGCAGCGCGCGGTCACGGTGAAGTTGTCGGAACTCGTTTCCGCTGAATAGGTGTAGCCCGCACGCCCCGATTTTCTCGAAGCGAGCGTTCCGCTGGAATACAGCTCGTCGAGCGATGCATACGAGCCGTGCCCCGCCCAATAAATTCGCTCCGCCTGCGCAATCGAAAGCAAATCGCTTTGCACGCCGACGCTTGAAATTGCTTGCGCGGGAGTGCCGGGTGCGCCCTTCGATTGCATTTTTGAGGCGTAAAGCCAGTAGCCGAGCACCACGATTAACGCCGTGACTAACAATCCCATCAAGCCTCGCATAATCGGCTCCTTCGCCACCGTCAGCGCCGGGCTTACGGTTTGCACTGTTACCATTATCGGCCGCCGCCCCCGCCCTGCATCACGTTTGATTGCGGATGTGTCGCGAACAAAACATTGGGTACAGGTCGCCGCCGTCGGCCCAAAAGTAGCGCGCGATTCGTCACCGGCAATGCAGGCGATGCGGCCGGATTGCATCTGAAAGACGTGCATCCTGCCGCAGGCGTTTGACATCAAATTCGACGCCACATACCATGGGAGCCACGATAGCGGGCGCGTCTGTGGCGAGCCGCATTTCCACAAGGGAGATTCGAATCATGAAGCGAATTCCGCACATGAAGGCTGTGCTTTTGTCCGTGGTCTGCGTTTTGGCGCTCGCTTTCCAGGCTGCCGCGCAGAAGAAACTGCCCGTACCGCCCGCTCACGCGCGCCATGTCACTGACGAGAATGCGGTGCGCCCGCCGCAGCTCGCGATCCAAACGCACACCCTGCCGAACGGCCTGACCATCGAGCTCGTTCAGGACCATCACGTGCCCGTTGTCAATTTGCAGGTCTGGTATCACGTAGGCTCGAAGGACGAAAAGCCCGGCCATACGGGCTTCGCCCACCTCTTCGAGCATCTGATGTTCAAGGCCTCGGCCCACGTTGGCCCCGACGAGCATTCGCGCATCGTCGAGGCCATGGGCGGCTTCGACAACGCTTACACCAACGACGACGTAACTGTATTTTGGGAAACTTTCCCTAGCAATTATCTCGACCGCGTCTTGTGGCTCGAGGCCGACCGCATGGGCAGCCTCAACGTCGACGACGCGAATTTCAAGTCCGAGCGCCAAGTGGTGGAGGAAGAGCGGCGTCTGCGCGTGGATAATTCTCCCTATGGCCGAGCGCAGGAAGACCTTTATGCCGCGGCGTTCACTGTTCACCCCTATCACCACACCACCATCGGCAGCATCGCGGATCTCGACAAGGCCACGGTCGAAGAGGTGCGCGCCTTTCACGATACATACTATCGTCCGAACAATGCGACTCTCGTGATTGTTGGCGATTTCGCGCCCGCGGAAACGCTGGCCTGGGCTGAAAAATATTTCGATGGCATTCCGCGCTCTCCTCGGCCCATTCCGCGAGTCAGCGTCAAAGAACCGCCGCAAACCGCCGAGCGCAATGTGACGAAATCCTATCCCGGCGTGCCGCTTCCGGCGATTATCGAAGGGTTCAAGATGCCTGCGCAGTTCACCCCCGATTCCTATCCTTTGAACCTGGCCTCTAACATTCTCGCGGGCGGCGAGAGCAGCCTGCTGTATCAGTCGCTCGTATATAAGGACCGTATCGCATTGCAATCCGTCGGTTTGGGCAATTTCACGGAAGATCCCAATCTTTTCTGGGTATTGGCCGTGATGAATCCGGGACATGCGGCCGAGGAAGGTGAGAAGGCGCTTGATTCCGTCCTGGCCCAGGTGAAGAGCCAACCCCTCGCGTCGAGCCAGATCGAAAAGGCGAAGAACCAGCAGATCTCTGCGTTCATTCTGGGACGCGAAACAGACCAGGAAAAGGCGGACGCTATCGGCGAAGCGGCGGTCATCGGCAAAAATCCGAATCTCGTGAATACAGGTTTAGCGCGCTATGAAGCCGTCACCGCGGCCCAGATTCAGCGCGTTGCGGACGAATACTTCGTGCCGCAGCATGAAACGGTACTGTTCTATCTTCCCGAAAAGCCATCGAAGCCCGGCGAAGGGAGTCAGCGATGAGCCGACGCACTTTTAGAAAGGTCAAAGAGATGCATCTCAACGTGCGCGCATTCTCCGTCGCCGTAGTTCTGTTGCTCGGTTTCGGCCTTGCCGGTAACGTGCAAGCTCAGACGCAAGAGCAGACACAAGCAGCTCAACAGTCCAAACCTGCGAATGAAAGTCAGCACGGCACGGGCATTGTTCCCCCTGGGGTCAAGTTAGTGCCGGAAATGCCTGCCGGACAGCCGAGGGGCGCGTTCCATTTCCCCAGCGCCGCCACGCGCACTCTTTCCAACGGCCTGCGCGTTTTTGTCGTCACCGATCATCGCCAGCCTGCCGTGGCTGTCCGCTTGGTGTTGATGTCGGCCGGCGCGATTCACGATCCGGCCGGAACGCCGGGCATCGCTTCCATGACTGCTGACATGCTCACGCAGGGAACCACTACGCGGTCGGCGCAGCAATTTGCGGAAGCGATTGACTTCGTCGGTGGCCACATCGACGCCGGAGCGGGCGACGATGCCACCAGCGCCTCGCTCACGGTTGTATCGCGCGATCTCGATCTCGGAATGGATCTTCTCTCGGATGCCGTTCTTCATCCAGCGTTTGCGCAAGAGGAACTCGGACGCCAACGCGAGCAAGCCCTTTCCGGCTTGCGCGTCAATTACAGCGATCCCAGCTTCCTCGCCTCTGCCGTTTTCGATCGAACGGTGTACGGTTCTTCGCCTTACGGCCTGCCGGGCGATGGCACGCCGGAAACCGTGGCTAAGATCACCCGTGACGACCTGATGAAATTCCACGATGGCAATTACGCCCCCAACGACACCCTCATTGCTTTTTCCGGCGATGTGACGCCCGAACGCGCGTTTGCCCTGACGGAGAAATATTTCGGCTCGTGGCAGAAAAAGGACATCCCGCAGGAGGAAATCGCCGCCCCATCTCCTACCACGGGCCTGCATTTCATCGTGATCGACAAACCCGACGCCGTGCAGACGCAGATTCGCGTCGGCAAGCTCGGTATTCGCCGCAATAATCCGGATTACATTCCGCTGCTCGTCGCCAATCGCATTTTCGGCGGCGGATATAACAGCCGGTTGAACACCGAAGTTCGCATCAAGAAGGGCCTGACCTACGGCGCCAGTTCTTCCTTCGACTCGAATCGCTTCGCCGGTGATTTCGTCGCGAACACGTTCACGCGCACCCCCGCCACGGCGGAGGCCACCAAGCTCGTGGTCGACCTCATCGCGCAGATGTCGACGGGCGATGCCAAGCCCGAGGAATTGAAGTTTGCGCAGGACTACCTCTCGGGAGTCTATCCCATCCAGTCCGAAACGGCGTCGCAGGTCGCGGGACGCATTCTAGCCGTTGCGGAATATGGCTTGCCCGACGATTACAATGACACCTACCAGCAGAAAATCCTGGACGTGACTGACGCCAGCGTCCGCGACATGGCCAAGCAATATTTCAACGCGCAGGATCTCGACGTCGTTCTCGTGGGCAATGCCAGTCAGTTCCTTCCCGCGCTGAAGGCTGACTTTCCGAACGCGCAGTGGCAGGAAATCCCATACGGCGACCTCGATTTGCTGAGTCCCGATTTGCGCCAGCCGAAAGCGGCGGCTCCGGCGCCCACGCCCGAATCGCTCGCCAAAGGACATGACGTCGTTATGGCCGCGGCCCAGGCGGCGGGCGGCGACGCTCTTCGCAACGTTTCGAGCGTCGAATTCACGGAGAAGGGCAATATTTACGCCTCGCAAGGCGCGCTAGCCATCGATGTGAAATGGCAAGTCGCCTATCCCGATAAGGTTCACGCCACAATCACACTCCCGATGGGTGAGATGAGCCAGGTCTCCGACGGCAAGTCCGCATGGATCCAAAGCCCGCAAGGGACGCGTGAGGTTCCGGCGGAGGCATTCGGCGAATTCCAACGCGGCATCAGCCTCTTCGGCGGATGGGGATTCTATCAGCAAGCCATGGCCGGAAACGTTCAGGCGCAATATCTGGGCGAAGAGGAACTCGACGGAAAGAAAGCCGATGCCGTGAACTGGCTCGCTTCCTTCGGCGTCATCAAGCTCTATTTCGACTCGACAACCCATCTGCTGGTTGAGGCCAAGTATAAATCCGGAACGGAAGAGTCGGACCAGCGTTGGAGCGATTTCCGCGCGGTCGATGGCCGCCAGTTCCCTTATCAGAGCGTGACGTATCGCAGCGGCGCCAAATTTACAGATGCCACGGTTCAGGATGTCCATATTAATCCGGCGCTGGACCCGTCTTTATTCGTCAAGCCCGCGCCCGCGCCGAAGCCTTAGCGTCCTATTTCGTGCCGGAAATATTTTTGCGTGGACCGTACTCGTCGCGCGCTCTTCGTGCATCTAAAGGTTTTGGCCGTAACTCTTCAGGAGTCTCGCAGAGGCGATTTATTTGGGAATTGAATGAACCTGTCTTACACTGTTGAATCTTAACTCTTCGCATGATTCGTCTTCGTAACGCATATCGAACTTGGGCTGTCACTGCCGCGCTCCCCGCGGCCAGCGTATGCTTGGCCGGAATTTGTCTCGCTGGGATATGCCTGGCGGGAACGGGCCAGTCGTCTCCCTCCAATGCATCCAACGTGCCGCCTGTTCTGCAAGCCATGCAACAGGAGCTCCAGCGCACAGTCAACGCTTACGGCAAAGCCGATCCTCCGGCGTATTTTGTGGCTTACACTGTGAACGACGAGGAAAATGTCAACGTCTCGGGCTCCAACGGCGCCCTGCTTTCTTCCAGCGACGCCCGCAATCGCTGGCTCGAAGTCCAGACGCGCATCGGGGACTATAGCCTCGACAACACGCACAAGATTGAAGGCCGCGAGCCTGCCTGGACCAGTCCCGGCACTCAAGCAACTCTTGATGACGACATTCCCGTGTTGCGCCGCGAAATTTGGCGCGAAACGGACCGTCAATATCGCGCCGCTGTTCAAGCCTTTATCGCCGTTCAGACCAGCAAGGAAGTGCAGGCGCAATCCGTCGAACAGCGCGCTCCCGATTTTTCGCATGAAGAGCCGCATGTGTCCATCGGCTCCGCCGTTTCATTTCACGTGGACCGCAAACCGTGGGAGGAGAAAGTCCGCAAGTACACGGCGGCATTCAGCACGTCGCCTGCAGTGCTGAATTCCATCGTCACGTTCACGGCGGGCGCGGCCAATCAATTCTTCGTGAACAGCGAAGGCTCGAAGCAGGCGTTCGGCCAGATTCGCTACCGCCTCGAATTATTTGTGCAGGGCAAAGCGCCGGACGGCATGGACCTGGAGCGCTATGCGAACTTCGACTGGGTAGATCCGTCCAAGGCGCCCACCGAAGCCGCCGTCAACAATCAGATTCGCATATTGAGCGGCCAGATCGCCGCCTTGCAGAAGGCCCCGCTCGTCGAGCCTTTTGCCGGGCCCACCCTTCTCACCGGCCGCGCCGCCGCCGTCTTCTTTCACGAAGTGCTTGGGCATCGCCTGGAAGGCTTTCGCCAGAAGGATGCGAGCGAAGGACAAACCTTCACCAGCAAAATCGGCCAACCGATTCTTCCCGATTTCATTACAGTGCGCGACGATCCCACCACGAAGGAAGTCCACGGAGAAGTATTGCTCGGCTACTATCCCTTCGACGATGAAGGAGTGCCCGCTCAGAATGTTACCCTTGTCGACCACGGCATCCTGAAAAATTTCCTGATGAGCCGCTCTCCGCTGGTTAATTTCCCGCATTCCAACGGCCATGGCCGCCGTCAACTCGGCTTCCAGCCCATCGCCCGCATGGGGAACACGATCGTCGAGAGCAGCAAGACGATGACCAATGCGGCGCTTCGCCGCCGCTTCATCGAGGAAATTCGCAAGCAGGGAAAGCCTTTTGGCCTGCTGATTGACGACATCGCCGGCGGTTTCACGTTCACGGGACGCGCGCAGCCGCAAGCCTTTCAGGTGCAGCCGTTGATTGTTTACAAAGTTTTCCCCGACGGCCGCCCCGACGAGCTCGTCCGTGGCGTAAACATTGTCGGCACGCCGCTGATTTCGATCACGAAAATCATCGCCACCGGTGACACGCCGGAAGTCTTCAACGGCTATTGCGGCGCGGAATCGGGCTCCGTGCCTGTCTCAGCAGTGGCGCCTGAAATTCTCATCTCGGAAATGGAAGTCTCGAAGAAAGAATCTTCCACGGACACGCCCCCGATCCTGCCCCCTCCCGCGCATGATCCACAGTCCAAGGAATCCGCACAATGACGCCGCGTCCCGCCAATCACATCGGCCGCATCTGGCGCGCCTCGCTCAACGCTGTCATCAGCGCCACGGTCGCGCTCGGTTTATTGGGCGCGGTTCCCGCTCGTGCGCAGAGCGCCGCGCAGAGTGATAATGACCACACCCTTCAGGCCATGCAGGATGAAATGGCGCGCAACGTGGCGCGCCTCCAATTACCCGGCCAGTTGAAGCCGTTTTACGTCGAATATCGCGCCCTCGATGTCGACATTCGCAGCATCACCGCTTCCTTTGGCACACTCATTTCCAGCACCCACATGCGCAACCGCTTTATGTCCGTCGGCGTCCGCGTCGGTGACAATCAACTCGATAGCTCCGATTTCATTACTCAGAATGGTTTTCAGGGCTTTCTCGGTTCCACGGGCCAGGTGGGAATCGATCGTGACTACAAGTCCTTCCGCCAGGACCTTTGGCTCGCCACCGATCAGGCTTACAAGGAAGCTCTCGTCCAGTATTCCAACAAGAAGGCATTTCTGAATAGTCTCGCGCGGCCTCCGGAGATTCCGGACTTTTCAAAAGTTGACCAACCCGTCGTGGATATTCAGCCGCTGATCAATTCAGACTGGACGTCGCGCAACTGGGAAAATGAAGCGCGCGAAGCTTCCAAATCCCTGCGGGCTTTTCCTGATCTCTATGGCTCGCGCGTGCACTACTATCTCGTTTACACCACCTATTATCTTCTGACCAGCGAGGGCACCAAGCTCCGTATTTCGCACAGCGTTGCCGGTATCGAAGCGAGCCTCGATACGCAAGCCGCTGACGGCATGCCGCTCCACAATTTCTATTCCAGTTACGCCGCCCAGCCATCCGAGTTGCCGCAACCGGAAAATGTCGGCACGGCTCTGGCGCATGCATCGACGCAGCTCGAACAACTTCGCCTGGCTCCCAACGTTTCAGACTACGAAGGCCCGGTTCTTTTCGACGCAACCGCCGCCGGCTCCGTGCTCGCGCAAGCCCTCGAACCTTCACTTTCCGGCGCGCGGCCGCCTCTTTCGAGCGTTCCTGCCTTCGATCAAATGTTGCAGCAGATGGGCGGGAATAGCGAATGGTCCGGTCGCGTGGGCACGCGCGTGCTGCCGCTGAACGTGTCCATCACGGATGATCCTTCGGCGAAAGATTTTCAGGGCCGGCCGCTTTTCGGCGGTTACGACGTGGATGATGAAGGTGTCCGCGGCCAGAAGGTCAACGTCGTGGAAAATGGCATACTGAAGAATTTGTTGATGTCGCGGCGCCCCGGCCCGGATTTCCTGGAGTCCAATGGCCATGCGCGTTCCGCCTTGCTTTCGCCGCCGCAACCCGCAAGCAGTAATTTGTTTTTCCAGGCCGCCAACACAGTCAGTCCCGCGGATTTGCGCAAAAAGTTCATTGACCTCTGCAAAACAAACGGCCAGCAGTGGTGTCTCGAAATCAAGCGCATGGATAATCCCGCGCTTGGCGCTCAAACGCAGCAGGATTTCTCCGATATTATTTCCGGTCTTGCCGACGGGCTGGCTGGTGGCGACCGCCTTCCGCTCCTTGTTTATCGTGTTTATGTTTCCGACGGCCACGAAGAACTCGTCCGCGGCTCGCACATCAAGGGCCTCGATCTTCGTGCGTTTCGCACCATCGCCGGGATCGTCAACGATTCCACGGTTTTCAATTTTATGCAGAACACGCAACAGGGCCTCGGCGGCACTGCTCTCGCCACGTTCGGCTCGGTCGAGAGCGGCATTCCCAGTTCCATCGTCGCGCCGTCATTGCTTCTCGAAGATGTCGAGGTCCGCGGATTCCACGGCGAGCCGCGCCGCTTGCCGCTTTTGCCCGTCCCACAGCTTCAGCAATAACGCTCCGGGCCTTTTGCTCTATTTCATTTCCGCCAGAATTTCTCCATTGTCGTTCAAGCTCACTTTGTCAGGCTGAAACGGAAGCGCGATTCGCAGCGCCGTACTGGGCTTCGCAATCTTCAGCCAGCCGATAATTCCGGATTTGCCCTTCACGTGCACGTAGACTGGCAGCGTGTCCTTCCAGCCCGCGGGCACTCCCGATTGCGTCACAGTGCCATCCAGTTCCCACTTGTTGTCGGGCAACGGCTTCACGTTATAGTCGAAGTGATATTGCGCTATTCCCGTCCCATAAACGTACTCATTGAAAAACCAATCCATTCGATGGTTCTGGTCAACATCCATGTACGGCGCCATGTGACGCTCGACCACCGCCTTGAAATCCTCGCTCGATGCCGCTTTGCCGGCAAAGCTTTTTGTGAAATCTTGCATCAATCCCTTGAATTGCTGGTCGGGCGATTTGCCTCTGGGGTCGGAGAGCATCGCCCGCAACATTTCCAACACGTATCCGCCCTTTTCGTAGATAACCGTGTCGTATCCGCCCGGCGCTTGCGAAGATCCCAACCGCTGCCCCATCCAAACGGGCCCAAGCTCCTCATACCGGTGGCCGAAATTATTGCGGCTGAACAAATCTTCTCTGTCTCTGTGCAACCGGTCCAGATATTGCTTTGGCCCGTCGCGGAATTCCACGTAAAGATTGCCCGAAAATTGCGCGAATCCCTCTGAAAGCCACTGGTCGTGGTAGCTCTTCCATCCGATTTCGTGGCCCCACCACTGATGCGACACTTCGTGCGCTCGAAAGAAGTCGCTGATGCGGACTTGATCGGTCACTCCCAATACGTGCCGCTGCGTTTCATCCAGAAATGACAGCACGGAGAGATACAGCAACATCGGCCATCCCTGCCCGTAATCGTACGGAATATTCGTTACGGCTAGCCTCTGGTATGGGAACGCGCCAAAATAATCTTGGAACACGCGCAGGTTGTTTCCAATTTCTATTCCCACCGTTTTCACCGTGTTGGCCGGATCCAGAGACCCAATGGCTGGCCCGGCTTCTGCATTGGCGCCCGGCAGCGTAGGATGCAAAAACATTTGGACGCTGCTTAGAAAATCATCCGCATTCTTGTTTCCATAGATCTGCACATTGATATTGCCCACCTTCTCGTCGTAAATCTTGTAGTCGCCGTAGGCGAATCCGGAAACGGCCTGCGGCATCGGGCTCTTCCAATGCGTCACGATCGAATCGCCCGATGTGTTTTCGCTCACCTTATCGCCGGTCGCCACCAGCGTCAATTTCTTGGGTGCGTGGAACGTCATGTCGAAATCAGCCCGCGTCGCGAACTCGTCCGGCACGCCCGGGTACCATCCGTAGCTCGGGCAAAAATAATTTCCCGTGCCCACTTTCTGAATCAGGTGCTTGCCCGCGTATTCGAACGTCAGCGTTGCCTGTTTCGCTTCCTGCGTTGCGGCGGGCAGAACCACGGCGACATAGTCACCGTAGGTCGGATAGCGGTCTTTTGGGTCACGCGGCTGAAAAAACGCCAGCGCCGCTCCGCTTTCGTCTTTTACCGTGGTGACGCGAAGATTCGGACTCAATTCGAACACCAGCACACGTTCGCCGGTCTTCTGGTATTGCAGATTCACCTTGGTTGTCGCGCTCAGATCAGCGCCGCCTGTGACCGTCGCGTCGATCTGATATCCATGCACTGCAAAAATATCTTTGCTCGTAGGCTGTTCATAGGCTTGGGCCGCGGTCACATTTCCTGCCGGAAAACTCATCCACGTGTCGAAGAGCAGCGCGTAACTCCCTCGCGACACATAGCGGCCCACGCTGATTTCCTCGGGTTCCAACGCGTCGTAACGCGCCAGCACCCATCCGTCGCTGTTTGTCTTCAGGTCGGCGGCAAAGTAAGCCGTCTGTTTGTGATCTTGATCCAGCACGCCTTCGAACACCCGTGGCACAATTTCCGCGTCCAGGTCTTCCCGCGCGCGCTGTCGGCTGTTGTAGAGATTCTCAAGGTCGGCGGTCGGCCCGTTCGTCCATTTCACCTGTTTGGCGACTTGATCGAATGTATCGTCGGTGAAGCTGAACGTCGCTTCCGTGAAATCCATGCTCAGCGTCTCTTGCTTCGTTAATAGGTCGAGTTGCTGCGCTTCAAGCGCATTCGGCGGCGCAATCTCGATGGTCCCGCGCCCTTTGAAGGCCGCTCCGAAAACAACTCCAGCGGCTCGCCCTGAAAAGGAGATCGATCCTTCCTTGAGCGTTATGCGAATGCGATCATGCACAATCGTTACGCCCTCGACGCTGGCCGTTTTCTCCGAATCAAACGAGGTTTGCGACACCGCGTTCCATGCGGCTGCTGCATCCTGCGCGCCCGCATTTTGTGCCCTGACTCCCTGCGGTGCTGCACACACGGCGCAAAAAATCAGTGCTTCGAGCAACGTCCAATAGACGTACCACCGGGGACTGTGGGTCATGGGCTCTCCCAAGAAAAACTGCCCAATTCTATACAAATGGGAAGTAGAAGAAAGAGTAAAGTCCGGGAGAGCTACCTCGGCGTTACGGGGTGTTACGGTTCCAGTGTGATGAACGCGACTTCCGGCCGGCAAAGGAAGCGCACCGGAATGTTCGACATTCCCATCCCTCGGTTGACGTACATTCGCGAGCCCTTCTCTTCATACCAGCCCTCCAAAAATCTCCCGCTTCCCATCGGCAGCCAAAACGGCCTCACGAATGGTATCCGCACCTGCCCTCCGTGCGTGTGCCCCGCCAGGCATAGATTTACATGGCCCGCCGCCTGGTCAAAATATCCCGGCGAATGGAACATCAGAATCGTGTAAGCGCCCTTCGGAATCCCTTTCAGCGCGGCGTTCATGTTTGCGGCGCCCGAATACGGGTCGTCCAATCCTGCCACCCACGCGTCCGGACGCAATTCGTGATTCTGATTGACCAGCAGGTGGATTCCCGCGTCGCGGTAGAACTGCCGTTCGTGTCTCATCGGCCGGATATCTTCCCAATTGCCGTGCACGAACCACACGCCCAACGGCGCGCTCAGTTGTTTGTACACCTTCACGCAATCTTGATAATTTCCGAATGGATCAGCCAGCGTGTCGCCGGTAATCAAAATCACGTCGGGCTTCTCCCTCGCCAGAATCGCGAGCATTTTGCGTTCGGGACGCCCCAGGCCGCGCGTGTGCAGATCGCTCAACTGCGCAATCTTCAGCGGACTGCTCACGCCTGCGTGAATCTCGTAATGTGTTACTTGAATATTTTCCGGCTCAATCCATAAAGCGTCCGCCGCGAGCCCAAAGAGCACCGCCGCGATGAGAATCACAATCCAGTACCGTCGCCACCATGGCGTTCGCTTCCGCTGCAGTCCGTTCTCCGCGTTCATTCTGGCCGATGCTCCTTGAAACTACGCATGCGAATTACGAATCTTCCACTATACCGGGAAATTCACGGCCCGAAACCGCGGATTTCCGCCTCCGCCATCGTATAATCACGCGGAATCCTTTCATGGATGCGCCCACTCTAGCGGTTCAGGAGAAAAAACGCGTCGCGCTGGTCTCGATTGGCGCCGCCGTCGTACTGGTGTCGCTGAAGGTATTTCTCAGCGTCCGCACGGGCAGCCTGGGAATCCTTTCCGAAGCCTTGCACTCCAGCCTGGACCTGCTCGCCGCCATCCTCACCTATTTTTCCGTGCGTATTTCAGATAAGCCCGCCGACGCCGATCACACATACGGCCACGCGAAATTCGAGAGTGTCTCCGCCTTCGTGGAAACAGCGCTCCTCTTGATGACGGCCGTTTACATCATCTCGGAAGCGATCCAGCGTTTGCTGTTCAAACAATCGCCCGTATATCCCAGTCTTCTCGCCATCATCCTCCTCGCGCTCATGATCGGCATTGACTGGACGCGCGCTCGCCGCATTTCGCGCGTGGCCCATCAATATCCCAGCGAAGCGCTGGAAGCGGACGCATTGCATTTCTCGACCGACGTTTGGAGCACCAGCGTCGTTCTCTTCGGCATCATCGCCGTGTGGATGGGCCAGAGTTTCAACATTCCCTGGCTGCGTTTCACGGACCCGCTCGCCGCACTCGCGGTTGCGGGAGTGATCATTTGGGTGGGAGCGCGCATGGGCTGGCGCACGCTCGAAGCTCTGCTCGACGTCGCGCCTAAGGGACTGCAGGGCAGGATTCTCGCGGCCGCGCAGAAGGTCGAAGGCGTTCTGGGAGTCGATCGCGTCCGCTTGCGCCGCGCGGGCCAGCGCTATTTCGTCGACGTCACCATCAGCGTCCCCCGCACCACCAGCCTCGAAGAAGCGCACGCCACCAGCGACCGCGTCGAGCGTCGCATCGCCGAAATCGTTCCCTCTGACGTGGTCGTTCACATGGAGCCGCGCGCCCGCTCCGGCGAAAATTTCCTGGAGGCGATCCGCGCCACCGCGCAGCGCCGCGGCCTCGCCGTTCACGAATTATCCGCGCATCAAATTGACGGCCGCCTCTTCGTCGAGTTGCATCTCGAAGTCGATGAACATTCCAGCCTTCGCGAAGCCCATCGCCTCGCCACCGCCCTCGAGCAGGATTTGCTCCGCCAGGCCGCCGGAGCGCACATCAATATTCACATTGAGCCGCTCGGCACGCACATTCCCGGCGGCGAAGAGATGAAGGACCTCGCCGTGCGCGTCCGCGACTTCATCAACAATCTCGCGTCTGAATATCACGAGCTCGCCGATTGCCACGACGTTCATGTCCGCTTCGTCGAGCACAAAATCCTCGTCTCCTGCCACTGCGCCATGGACGGCGCTCTCCCCATCACCCACGTCCACGACGTCACCGCCGCCGTCGAAGACCGCGTCAAGGAACACTTCCCCCAAATCTATCGCCTCACCATCCACCCCGAACCCCTCGACGAAAGCTGATCGCTTCGGTAGGGACCTTCCGCGTGTCTCAGCTAGCTAGGCGGAGGTGCTCGCTGTAATGTGCCATCCTATGTTGCCTATGTTGCGGTGGGTAATTCTGGCGCTTGTTGCGCTGCTGGCGTCAACTTTAGCGGCGGTTACCGGCTTCGGCGGTGCGGCGGTTTTGCTTCCGGCCCTGGTCGCCCTATTTGGCATCCGCGAAGCTGTGCCAATCCTTACCGTCGCACAGTTAATCGGAAATGCTAGCCGTGGCTGGTTCAATCGTCACGAGCTGAACTGGCGTGTAGTTGGCTGGTTTGCTCTCGGAGCCGTGCCTCTCGGCTTCCTCGGTGGTTACTTGTTTGCAAAGGCGCCGCTGGCCGCACTGACTCGTCTACTCGGCGCTTTTCTGTTGTTGGTTGTGGTGTGGCGCCACGTCCGCCCGAAGCCTGCACCTTTCCCGGTCGCGTCATTTGCAGGAATTGGCGCTGGCGCGAGCTTCCTTTCCGCGCTGCTCGGCAGCGTCGGCCCGATTATGGCGCCGTTTTTTCTTGCGTTCGGGCTGGTGAAAGGCGCGTATATCGGCACCGAAGCACTCTCAACCGTCGTGATGCACATCACCAAGCTGGTTGCATATCATCAGACTGGAATCCTGACGCAGGCGGGCGTGCTGATTGGGTTGGTGATGGGCCCGGTCATGATATTCGGTTCCTTCTTGGGCAAGCACGTCGTGGATCGCCTTCCAGACAGGGTATTCGTTGCAATCATCGAATTGGTACTGGTCGTGGCTGGCCTGCTCTTCTTAATTCGCGGATGAACTCAAACTGCCGCAAGGCCTTGATTCTGACCGCCAGATGCTCTCTCGTGTAGAAAAATGATTTCCGCGCCTTGCAGCGCGCTCGGCTCATAGCGGACGCTTACTCGGTATCGAGGTTCTCGTGCGAAGTCCCTAACTTCTAGAACGCGACATCCTTAATGTGCGTGGCGATGAACCAGCTATTCCCCCACGCATCTTTCACACCCGCGCTCCGGTCGCCATAAGGTTTGTCATTGGGCGCTTCGATTGACGTAGCTCCCGCACGCAGCGCCTGCGCATACACCGCGTCCGTATCCGGAACGTAGAGATGCAAATGACACTGCGTCTGCCGGTTCGCGCGAAACGCCTCATCAATTTCAATCTGCCCGTCGCCGATGAACACGGTCGCATGAGCAATCGCGCCTCCCGGCCATTTGTGCACGCCCTCCGCCTTCGCTCCAAATGCCGCTTCGAGGAACGGAATCATCTTTTCCGCCCCATGCAAATGCAGATACGGCTGCACCGTGGGATGCTGATGCTTTTTCGCTTGCGGCGTGATGTACCATTCGTTTCCAAACGGGTCCCGCACGCCTGCTTCGTACTCCCCGTAAAATTGCATC
>Ga0134128_10004686_pt1 | contig 16707 bp, 9 predicted proteins | sample KB31754_FD_96462 | JGI IMG/M metagenome (GOLD analysis project Ga0134128, IMG submission 96462) | Terrestrial soil microbial communities with excess Nitrogen fertilizer from Kellogg Biological Station, Michigan, USA - KB3-175-4 | ecosystem: Environmental > Terrestrial > Soil > Unclassified ...
CCTGATCAAACGATAGACAAGGATGCGCATGCAAGCCTTGTGGATGACGGCCGCAGGCTCACGCCCGTCGACATAGACAGCTATTCTGGTGCCGGACAAGGCCATAATGACGAGGCTTACGACACTACTCTGGTGCTGCGCTTTTTTAATGACGGGAGGCTCGTTCCCGATACCCTTCACGTTCATACACACGGGTTCACCGTGACCAAATGGGAGGCGAAGTACAGCAGCATATGGAGCGATGCGAATTGGCGCGACACTCCATGGAGAACGCAGAAGCTTGTGCCGGTTATCGACGCCAGCTATTGCGTCATCGGTCATGCAGGCTGGATCCGTGCACCCTCCCTTTGCGTACCCACCGAGACGGTAAGCTACGACCCGTCCAAAGTTGATCGTAATATGTTCTGGGAGCTTCTCGAGGAGCTCCGGCTGAAGAGAGCACTGGGGCAAGCGCCTTCGCGTGAGGCGGCAAGACATTTCTCACTTGCCGTCGAGGGCCATGCTTCTGCAGCCGATCAACCCGTCCTCATGTCTGCTGCCCCTCAAAATTGGGAATCGAATGGAGAAAGATACCGAAACAATGTCAATTACTTCCTGAGTGGAGGAGGGAAAGCGGTTGTCGGAGATGGCGTCAAGGATAGCTTGGACATCTTTGAGTCCGGCGACTATGCCGAGTATGTGTCGGATTATGAGACGGTTGCTGGTGTGATCCGTCTCCGGAATGACTGCTACATGTTCCTGGTTCTTGTAGATCCCAGGGGATATGTGCAGGCTGTGCTGGCCGCCGAGATAGTGCCCCCGCCGACTTTTGGCGAGAAGGCCCTCGAGTTTGCTCTTGGGCTCATTGACGTAACACTCGCGATATTGCTGGTCGTTGACATCGTCACCATCCCAGTTGCCCTGTTGCGCGCGGGACTGGTGGTGGCACGAGCAGCGGCGATCCGGGCGGTCGAGTTGGTGGCGGACAAGTTCACGCAAACCGTCGAGAGAATGGCGGTGCGGGACGTCCAGGAACTGCTCAAAATGGCACGGCTGGGGCGTTATCCTGCAGAGGAACTGGCAGCACTTGGTCGCGGGACGCGCGGGGCGATGAGCGGTCCGGAACAGGCCGAGGCGAGGACCGCATGGCAGAAACTCAGGAACAGATTTTGGGACGCGGGAAAAACGCCGCCCCAAAAACTCCTCACAATGAGCAAGGACCAAGTGGAGGCTTGGAACAAGAAAATCGCGAAGCGGATGAGAGAGCTTGGCATTCCCGAGAACAACATTGGCGTCAAGAAAAGAGTATATGACCCAGTCTCCGGGGAGCTACAAAGCGAAAGACCGATGATTGCTGCGAAGGAAAATGGGGAGGCTCTCAACACGTCTAACTACGACCGGGGAGGAAATATGCGCTCTTTCCGCAGCGCTGACGAAGTGGAAGAGCTTGGCATCAGCGTGCATGGCAATGTGTTCGACGACTGGCAGGGCTTTGAGTTGTGGAACCAGTCCTCCGTCGAGGATCGAATAGACGCGATCATCGCTCACGAATGGAGTGAGTTCAACGAACTCACGCACTGGGAGACGGTCGAAATGGCGCCGGAAACGAAGCTCCCCGTCACCGAAAGAGCAAGGGAGATGCTTCGGTATATGAAGATCATGGGCAAACCCGAGATGGCAATCACGGAGTTCACCAAGGCGGAGTGGGAGGCGATCGTGAAGGCGGGGAAAGCAACCGCCTCCTTCGAGGAGAAGATGAAGATCGCGGCAAGAATCGCAGCGCAGGGTAAGTAAGCTTCACCCAGACGTGAGCGAGGGCCTGGGTGGAAGCCAAAGGTCGCAATTGTATGAGCGATTGTCGCGACAAGACTAAAGCCAGAGATTGAAACAGGCGGCGCGGCGCCCCACTCTTCTCGCGAGCGACCAGTGAAGCGGAGATTACAGTCCGCCGTCACTTGGGCGCTACGGGCAATCGAGCGATGACGGCTCTGCGATTTCACCGCAGTCTGGGCAAACCGGACGTAAGGAACGCAACCAGCCGTAGCTGCTCCTTCCTGACGACCGATGAGAGCGCGAACGGCGCCGAATATCGCGGGAGCTATCTGGCGTCATGGCGCGGGGCAAACGCCTCCCCCATGATATTTTTGGGCGTTCCGCGATGAACTTCGTATGCAAGCTTTTTGTCCTGGCCGTGCTTCTGTCGGTTTGCCTGCCGGCATCAGCCCAGAAGCGCGTGGCTCTTGTGATTGGCAATTCCAATTACAAGAGCGTGCCCGCGCTTCCGAACCCGGCGAATGATGCCGCCGCCGTGGCCGCGACGCTGAAGAGCGCGGGATTCAATATCGTTGACGCAAAGCTCGACCTCCCCGCGGCGAGTATGCGCCGCGCGCTGCGGGATTTCGCCGATGAAGCTCGCGAGTCAGACGTCGCCGTCGTCTATTACGCCGGTCACGGCATCGAAATGGAGGGTACGAACTACCTGATTCCAACCGATGCCAGGCTCGAACGCGATACGGATGTCGCCGACGAACTATTGCCGCTCGACCGGGTCCTGTCCGCCGTCGAACCGGCGCGAGCCCTGCGGCTGGTGATCGTGGATGCTTGCCGCAACAATCCTTTTGCGGACACGATGAAGCGAAAGGACATTACAAGGGGTATAAGCCGCGGCTTGGGCAGGGTCGAACCGACGACGACCAATACGCTGGTCGCCTTTGCCGCTAAGGCCGGCTCCACAGTTCTTGATGGTGCAGTCGGCAACAGTCCGTATGCATCAGCCCTCGTAAAGTATATTGCGAGGCCGGGCCTCGATCTGCGCAGGGCCTTTGGATTCATTCGCGACGAAGTCCTGGAAGCCACGGGTAACCGGCAGGAGCCCTATCTCTATGGCTCGCTCGGCGGAGCAGAAGTCGCACTGATCCCGGCCAAAGCCATGGCCTCGGTGCCGGCAGACGCGCCAACGTCGGACATTCGCCGCGATCTCGAATTGGCCCTGCAGGTTGGCACCAAGGAAGCGTTGGACGCGTTCCTCGCTCGGTCCCCGGAAGGCTATTACGCGAACCTCGCTAGGCTCGAGCTCGCAAAGCTGGTAGAACAGACACGCGTCGCAACGGGCGGGAAAGCCGGGCTAAGTGAACCCGTGCGGTCACAAGTCGCCGAGTCGGAAAAGCGGCAAATCGCAACCAAAACGCTCCCCGACCGCTCCCCTCCAGAGCATAAGACGATCGTCGCTGATCCACCCAAGGACGAGCCTGCCGCTTCGCCCGAGCAAAGGCAACGGCTGAGCCAAGAACCGCGTCTCGCGTCGTTGAACGATGCCGCGCCCGAGGTGAATCTGGCAGAAGCGCTTCGGAGCGAGTTGCGTCGCGTCGGCTGCCTGGCGGCGACCGCCGATGGCGGGCTGGACAAGACATTGCAGCGTTCGTTGGTGCTGTTCAACAAGCATGCCGGCACGCACCTGGACGTGAAGCGTGCGACTCCCGATGCACTCGATGCCATCAAGCTCAAGTCCGCCCAGGTTTGTCCCCTGCTGTGTGAACATGGTTTCAAGCTCGATGGCGACAAATGCAGCCAGATCGTCTGTGAGGAAGGTTACGTTCTCAATGACGACAATGAATGCACAAAGCAGCGTGGCAGGACCAGCAGGGTCAAACGCGCCGACCCGCGCCCGCGGCGCGAGACGCGCGATCCGATCGGGACAGAGATAGGCGCAGCCCTCCCCCAGGGCATGGGCAAGATCGTATGCAACAACAGCGGATGCCGCTCGACCCAGCAGGGCTGGTCCGTTCGATTTCCGAACAACTTTCAATGGCGGCCTCAGGAAAGGCCGCGGGATGGAGATCAGAAGTAATCCAAAGGCGATAATTTGATGATTTATTTTGACACAATCATTGCAAGCGAACGGCCGCGTAGAAACGCGGCTGCTCTGACCATCAACGGAATCGACGCAGCCTGCTCGGAAGATGCCGGCCGGCCGTTCTGTCGATCCGTTGCGTATTGAGGCGAACATGTTTCGTCCGAAGTGGCTCATTCAGGCAATCATCATTGGGTGGGCAGCCTCATGTGCAGCGGCCGAGCCGGAGCCCGAAAACGTCGTGCGGCAGTTCCCCGCAGGTGGTGCTGCCTCGACGACGGTCGGCATCGCGCCCGCCGACGTGGACGTCGAGCTGACCGGCCCACAGGCGCTGACATCCGACGCGCAGGGCAACCTGTTCGTGCTCGATCAAATCAACAGCCGCATCCTGCAGTTCAATCCGAAGCAGCCCGCGAGCGAACCAGGCGTCTTGAAGATGCCTGCGGACATCCAGCCAACCGATCTCGTTGTCCGTAAAAACGATATCCTGGTCTGGGATGGTTCGATCCACACGCTGCGGGCGCCTGAAGAGCCTTCGACCCGCGGCATCGGCGGCAGCGGCGAGGTCCAACTCGAGGAAGTCGTCACACGGGGCGTCGACGACAAATTCGCGGTCTCTGCTTTCGCGCAGATGGGCTCGCAACGACCCGGCAGCGCCACCGATTTGCTCGACCAGAACACCCGCGCCGCAACGATCAAAAGCGTGCGGCAACCCGACCGGCAGTTCGTCGCTTCCCGCGGCAAGGGATCAGTGGTCGCCGATATCATTCCGACCAATAGCGACAGCAGCGTTCGCGTCGAGGTCGAGACGATGGAAACCAACGAGACCATCGCCCAACTCAGCCTACGCGTTCCGAACAGGCTTGGGACGGTGGAGTTTCTCGAGGTCGACAACAGCGATCGCTTCTATGTCCTGGGCGAGAACATTCCGGAATCCGGACGAAAGGCGTCGACTTTCGTGGCGCGCTACGCCTCGAACGGCAAGCTCGAAGGCATCTACGAACTGCCTTTGGAAGACACGCCGCCAGCCCGTCGGTTCGTGACGATTTCGGGCGACGGCGACGTTTATTTTCTGCGCACCAAAGAGGACTCCGTCGAAGTTGTCGGTGTCGGGTTCCGTCCCCTACGCAATACGTCGGTTGTCAACCTTCGACAGCCACGCACGCCCTTCAAGGGCCAACCCAACGAAAAATACGATGGCAAATTCAGCGCCATCGCTGCGGTCCGACCTTCCAATCGACAGCAGGCTATCGAAACTGCTTTCGCTTTCGAAGGGGTGCAATGGAAACTCGCGCCGGCAAACTACGGTCCCGATCCCGATACGTCCTGCACCGGCTTCAGCCGGACTCGCCGTCCCTGGTATCTGCAGGGCAAGGTCAACCAACAGGTTCGCGGCGTGCCCTATTGCTGGGGTTGCCACGGCTCGCTCGCAAATTTCATGCAGCGCATGGATGCGGGAACCATGGCTGGAAACGTCTGCACTCACAATGCGCCGCGGACCGATGTCGCCGGGGTGGATTGTTCGGCGTTCGTGAGCGCGGCCTGGGGGCTGTCAGTCCATTACACAACAGCCGCGATCCCCGCCATCGCCAAGAAGCTGGAGAACCCCTGGGATCTGAAGCCCGGTGACGCGCTGAATAAGCCAGGCTCGCACGTCATGTTGTTTCTGCGCTTCACCCCGGATCGCAAGGCCGAAGTGATGGAGTCTTCGACCGGCGGCTGCAACGGTCGCGTCTGCCGTAACGTGTATCCCCTGGGGGCGCTGCTGGAGCGTGGCTACATTCCCGTCCGCTTCCGTGGCCTCGCCGAGGACGAGACGGTGGTTTCAGCGAGCGCCTACCAGGAATCGGATGCGCCGGCCAAACCCTCGAACAAGGGTTCGAAGAAGCCCTCGAAGAAACCGCATTCGGCAAAGCGGTGAGAAGCGTGACGGAGATCAAAGACGAATGCCTGTTCGCTGATGACAATCGTCAAAAGACAGGACCGCAAAGCCCGAAAAATGAACTTCCCGCTTCACCTGCGGGATGGCGAACCGGGCGAAGCTGGTCACACCGGACTGAGGAATGAAAATGCCATCCTTGAAAGTTATTTTTGCGATCACCCTGATTGCCGCATCGAGCGTTGGTCTCTACGCGGCAACGCCGCCGCGCCCCTTGCGGCTCAGCAATCCTGACGGAGGCGAAGTACGTGCGCTGGTGATCGGCATCGATGAGTATCAGCATTTCAGGAAACTGAAAGGCGCAGCGGCGGACGCGCAGGACATCGATTCAAGCCTGAGGAACATGGGCATTCGAGACGTGACCGCCCTGCTCAACGCCGAGGCCGACCGCGCAAGCGTGCTGCGCGAGATCAGCGCGCTCGTCGAACGCACCAGAGCCAACGACACCGTGATCCTGTCGATTGCCGGACACGGATCCCAGGAGCCCGAGCGCACCAAGGGATCTCAGCCCGATGGCATGGAGGATGTCTTCCTGCTTCCGGGCTTCGAGCCGACGCCGGCGGGCTCGCAGCAACGCATCCTCGGCAGCGAATTCAATCACTTCATCAGGCAATTCGAGTTGCGTGGAGCCAAGGTGATTTTTGTCGCGGATGCATGCCATGGCGGCGGCATGGTGCGCGACATCGATCCACGTGCGGCGGAAATGAGCTTCCGGCAGATTACCGGCTACACCCTGGCGGTCGATGAACTGAAGCCCGTCTCAAATGACGGTGATTCGCGCTCAGAGCTTGACCTCGATCATACCGCCTTCCTCGCCGCGGTCGACCGGAGCACCAAGGCGCCGGAAGTCCGTATTCCCGGCATCGATGGATTTCGGGGCGCGCTGAGCTACGCCTTCGCGCGAGCCATCGAGGGGAACGCCGATGTCGATCATGACGGCAAGGTGACGCTGAAAGAGCTGTTCACCAATATCAGGCAGGTCGTCTATCAGCTGTCTGATCAGCGACAGAACGTGGTCACCATGAGCTCGCCGAGCAGGCCCGATGCCGATGTCGCATTCGGCCTAACGCGCGGCGTGACGCTCATCCAGGAGGGAGACAAGGGCCGCCAGCCGTTAGCCTCCGAGCAAAGGACTCCGATGACGCCTGCATCTCCGAGACTCGCGACCGCAGGCAGCACGCCGGCGCTGTTGCCGAGCCTCAAGCCCGCCGGCGTTGCGCGCGAAGGTGCGCCGATCCGGCTGGCGGCGCTCGACGGCAACAGCAACTATTTTCCAAGTCTCAAACTCAGCGAATCGACATTTCGGGCGGTGCTGCCCACGGACAACCCGGATTTGATCTGGGACCCGGTGTCGCACGATGTCATCGCCTGGGGCGATGTCATCGCCTATGGCGTCGACCTGGCGGATCTTCCCGCCGTCATCGAAAGAAGCATGGCGATCCGCACTTTCAAAAGCATGGCGACGCAATCGCCTCAGGTTCTCCGGGTGTCCCCGGACGATCGCCTGCGCCGCAGCTACGACCTGGTCAATATTCAGCTGTCCGACGTCGCGGGCCGCTCGGTGCTGCTGTTCAACGTCTCAGGCGACGGCTCTGTCCAGATGCTTTATCCGACGGGCAACGATTCACCTGCTGCCAAGTCAGCCGAGCTTCGTGTTCCCTTGCGCGTGCGCGAGCCCTTTGGCGCCGAGCAGCTCGTCGCTGTGACATCGCAGCAGCCGATGCCTGACCTCGGCAAGATGCTTGCGCAGCTCAATCGCCGTCGTGCCTCCGGACAGCTCGTCAAGAGCCTGGAGCGATACCTGCCGTCGGACGCGCGCATCGGTTCGATCGGGTTCTTTACCGCTCCATGACGTCGGCGAAAACTCTTGATGTTGTCGAATAGATTGATCATGGGGCGGCATCTCGGCGTGGTCCTGGGGTTGATGGCTGGCCCGGCGGCACAATGCGCCGGGATTGATTCCGTCGCGCTTCCACGCGCTGGGGTCGGGTCGGTGATCGTCGCGCAAAATGCGTCGGGTCGAAGCAATGACCCGATCAACATCCCGAACACAGCAAAGGTGTCGCTGCAGATGAAACCCGATCGGAGCGTCCCGGTCGGCACCAGGATCTCGTTTCAGGTCACCACGGGAAAGCCCGGCTATCTGCTGCTGGTCGATATCGACGCAAACGGAAAGATGTCCCAGATCTTTCCGAGTCCCGAAATGATCGTTCAATCCGAGGAAGGTTCGGCGAATTTCCTGCGGCCAGGCGAAGAATTGGTGATCCCGAATTCCGCGGCCCAAAAGAGCGGCTTCGAATACGTCATGACACCGCCGACCGGCGACGCGGCGGTCGTCGCGATCCTGAGCGACCGGCGGGTCCAGCTCCTCGATTTGCCCGATGACGCGCAGAAGCCACGAACCGAAGCGGAGACCATCCGCTACCTCGCGGGATGGGCGAGCGAACTGCGCGTGCCGGATACCGGGACCGGAGAAATGAAACCGAGCAATTGGTCGTTCGATATCAAGCGATATTCAATCAGGTAGTGGGCGGAGCCGGCTCATTTCCGCGAAATACAAAGTTTCCGGCATCTAATATTCAGAGGAGCAGTCATGAACTGGCTGAAATCATTGTTAATCGCCACCGTCGGCAGTGCTGCCTTGGCGGCGACGTCCGCTCGCGGCAATGATACTGCCGCGGAGCTTTCAGTCGGCGGACTGCAATTCGTGCGTAGCAACGATATTGCCATGGAGAGTGAGGACCTGAGAATATCCGTCGACCGCGTCACGGTGCATTATCAGTTCGTCAACTCCACCGGAAAACCTGTCACGCTGACTGTGGCCTTCCCTCTGCCCGACATCGACCTCTCGGAGGCGGATAACGTCGCCCTGCCCTCGAACGACCCGGTCAACTTCGTCGACTTCGAAACCAGGATCGACGGCGTACCCGCCACCTTCAAGATCGATCAGCGCGCAATGGCTGGCAACAAGGATGTCACTGCACTGCTCACTCAGCTGAAGCTGCCGCTTCTTCCGATCGCAAGCCGCGAGATCAAGGTGGCCGATCTGCCCGCCGCGACACGCACCAGGCTCGTCAACGAAGGCTTGTTGATGCCTGCGGGAACCAACGAGAGGGGGCAACAGCGCTACGGGGTCGCCTGGGTGGCGAAAACATCGGCCGTTCGTCAGCAGACTTTTCCCCCGGAGCGCCAGGTCGGGATCGAGCATCAGTACAAACCCTTCGTCGGCACCAGTCCGGATACGATCCTGCGCTGGAGCCTGCGCAACAACAAACCGCTCTTCCCCGAAGTGGAACGATATCGAAAGCAATATTGCATCTCCGATGCATTCCTGGCGGAACTTGACAAGCGCGCGGGCAAGGAAGCGTCCAACACATCCATGATTGCGGAGCGGCGGATCAACTATGTGCTCAGGACGGGCGCCAATTGGGCCGGACCGATCCGCTCGTTCAAGCTGACTATCGATCCCGGCGCTCGGGATCGCCTGGTGAGCTTTTGCCCGGGCCGCCTGAAGCCGACGACCCCCGACGGGCTGGAATTTACCGCCACCGACTTCAAGCCCGAGAGCGACTTGAAAATCCTGATCGTCGGCCGCTTTTGAACTCAGTTCTTGAGGCGGAAATAGCGCGCTGATGTCGCGACCGCTACATTGGCGCGCCGCGCCTCGCTGAGTGCCTCCAGGAAAAACGTGTCGGCGGCCGTGGGGTTCGGTTTGCGCAGGGATTCGAGAACCTGCGGCGTCGCTACGGCCATGACCAGCTGCGGACCATCTCCTCCGCTGTTGCGCCGGATCTCCACGGAGAACGACAGCGAGTCCGTGCCGGGCTTCAACAGGTATGACACGTTTTGCACTTGACCGCCGTCGGACACCAGGAGCATCTCGACAACGCGGTTTGCGAAGTTCTCGATCGTGCCGCTCAGGGTTTCTCCATTTCGGACCTCAACGGAGCTGAGGTTTATGCGTGGGGCCCGCGCCTGGTTGACGCCGAACTGACCGAGGAACCTGATCGCGGGACACTGCGCCTGCGTAACCTGCCTGACGCCGATCGAGGCTTCAAAACCCACATCGCGCTTGAACGCCTTGTCCAGAGCCTCAAAGGGCGCCATCGATGCTCCAAATCCCTCGATGACCGCAGCGTTCGAGCTGAACGCAACGGGAAGGACGAAGAAGCAGTCGCCTCCATTATATTGCTCGACATATCGACGGACGCGATCAGTGCGCCCCATCGCGTCGCCGGCTGCCATCGTTGTCGGTCGCGCCGGTGGAAGCATCGGAGGTATCTTCGACGCCGGCAAGTCGGCGGTTTGCCCCTTCTGGCCGAGCTGGGGCGGTGGCGGCGGGGTGGCTGCAAGCGGCGCCGACCAGACCAGCGAGTAGAACGCGTAAATCGTTCCTCCTGCCAGGGTCGCAAGGACGCCGGCAGCAGCTGGAAAGAGCCAGACCGGGCGGCCTTTCGGTTTCGCCGCTGTGTTGCCTGCCGGCCGGAGGGAACGAGACTGGGCAGACGTCAGCGGCTTGAAATCCTGCTGGTCCGACGAGGCGATCCGCCAGTTCGCGATTTCCGCCATCGTCGACGGCCGGCTTTCCGGATCCGGTTGCAGCATCTTCTCGAGCAGCGGCCGGATTCGCATGTCGACGCCACCGAGGTCGGGCACGCGCCGGCGTTTCTCGACCAGTTGAAACTGGCTACCGCCCATGTCGAGCTTTTGTCCGGTCAGGGCGTAGAACAACAACAGGCCGAGACTGTAGATGTCGGACTTCGCGGTGACCTCACTGCCGAAAAGGCCGACCTGCTCCGGCGAGACATAGTTGTCCTTGCCGGCGAAGCCGGAGCCGATGATGGTCTTGTCGCCCAGCTGGGTGTAGCGGGCGATGCCGAAATCGATGATCTTGGCTCGCGTCACATCTCCGAGCGGAACGATGATGTTGTCGGGAGATACGTCGCGGTGAATGATTCCACGCTCATGGGCGGCATTGAGGCCGGACGCAATGCGCCGCATCAGCTTCACCAGCGCCTCGAAGCTTAGCGGACCACTCGCCAGGACGTCCGACAGCGACACCCCATTGACGAACTCCATGGCCAGATATGGCCGTTGCAGCGTCGGGTCGACCGAAAAAAGGAAATATCGCACGATCGCATCATGCACCAGATGATGAAGCGCTGCCGCCTCGCGGCGGAACAGTCCCAATGCGGCTTCGTTGTCCGCCATATCCGGCAGGAGCATCTTGATCGCCACCGAAGCCCCGGTCTGAATTTCGTGGGACTTGTAAACTTCACCCATGCCGCCGGCACCGATCATCTGATCGATTTCGTAAATGCCGTTCAGGCGTGTCCCGGGCGCCACGCCGCGATAGGAGGAACGCAGCTCCGTACTCATGGCCGCAATACTCCCCGGGCATCCATGACGGGCGAATTGGTAGGCTCGGATGAACGCGCCACCGCCGGCAGCGACCGAACGACGATGACTGTCACATTATCGGACCCGCCGCGCTCCAACGCCAGCTCGAGCAACATCTCACAAGCTGCCCGCGCGTTGCGATCCCCCGCATATCGGCGAATCTCGTCGTCGCAGAGGTGTTTTGTCAGGCCATCGCTGCAGATGACAAAAACATCGCCCGGCTCGATCGAGCCGGTAACGATCTCGAGCTCCAGATCCTCGGCGACCCCGACCGCACGGGTGATCACATTGTTAGGCCAGCTCTCGGCGTCCTCGCGGGAAAGGGCGCCGGCCGCGACCAGTTCCTCGACCTCGGTGTGATCACATGAAAGCCGGTTGATCGCGCCGCGGGTGATCAGATAGACCCGGCTGTCGCCGGCCCAGATGCAGGCATAATGCTTGTCGCGCGCGAGCAAAACTGCGGCAGTGGTGCCGATCGTCGCGCCGCTGCGCGCACGACTCAAGTCGATGATTTGCTGGTTGGCGCGAAAAATCTGGGCCTTGCATTGTTCCAGCAGATCGATCGCCGCTTCGGGATGCCCGATTGCATCGAGCGCTTCCACCAGAATTCGGCTTGCCAGATGTCCGGCCTCATGGCCGCCCATGCCGTCCGCGACCGCCCACAGGCCGGTATCGCTGCGCACCAGGCACGAATCCTCGTTGCGTTCGCGTACCTTGCCGGTGTGCGTAACTCCACTGACGTCAAATTTCAACGCTGAACCGTCCATTGACCTGAACCACCTTCGTGAACGGCATGCTCCAGCTCTCCCGTCAGCAACGTCGAATAGCTGTATGGGGATGGCAAGCCACGGCAACCCAGCGCAAGCGCCGGAAAATCGCCGCCGCCAGCCGTCCACCAGAAGCTTGCCGAAGCGTAGATCTCCGGGCGATCGGCACGAAGCGCGGCGAGCGCCGTTGCGAAGTCCGTTCCGGCAGTCGCCATGCCGGCCATGTCGTCGCCGAGCGGTACAATGCGCGTGTCGGCAGCCGCGCGGTGTCGCGTGCCTGGAACGACCAGACCCTCCAATGCCGCCACGATATCGTCGAAAACGACATCCTTCGCCAACGTCGAGAGCAGGAAACCCTCGGCCAGGCCGAACCACTCGTCTTGAGCATCGATATCGGGAGGTGAAATCGGAGCGCCCTCGTCCGCAACGGCGTGCAGCGTCAGCGGATAATAGCGTCCCATGCCGTCGAGCGAAGACATGATTGCACCGGCCACCGTGGTCCCGCAGATGTCCGCGCCAAGCCAAAATCGCCAGACGGGCGCCGTCAGAAATGCTTGTTGCCAGCGCTCGCCCAACCGATGACGGCTCGCCGACAGCGACGACTGAACCCACGGTTCCCAGTTTTCGAGAAAGCTTCGCGGCGTCGCCAGCGCGATGAAGTCGCGCTTGGCGCCCAGCTTTCCAAAAAGACCGCAGCGCATGTTCCCGCCTAGATTCCGCTGGGGCAGCGGAACTCCCTGAGAGCCGCCAGATTGAACGGATTGCGAACCGACCCGGTCGAGATCTGATAGCTCAACTCTTGACCGGCCACGATAAAGCTGGCGCTGGCTGTTTCGCCTCTCGCGCTCAGCGAACCAGCTTCGAGCATCCGAAACAGCGACCACGCCCCAGTCCGCTCGAGTACCGAAGGCTGGCCGCCCTCGCCGCTGACAGAGATCGCGGTGCGCGGCGACGCGCCGGGCCATTGCACCGTGAACGGTACATTCGAAGGTGGCGAAGAGGACCCAATAGTTGGCGCGGCCGGACTGGCGATGATGGTACCCCCGATCTCGGTCTTGATGTCGACACCGGAGCTGGCGGCGCGCGGCGGCTTGATGGACATGGATACGACCGGCATGCTGCCACCAGTCTGGAAGAACGCGTCACGGATGAAGGCCGCATGCTGGAACTGTTTCAGCGTCTCCGGCGATAACGAACGGCTGACCGGACTATCCTTCCGCCAGGCCCACTCCTGTCGCGACGTGTCGGCATAGGGCGCGAGATACTGTGTAAAGAACTTGTCGATAACGCCGTTCGGGCTGAACAGCTTCGCGAAATCTCCAAGCGGCACTTCCTGGCTGCTGCCACGCACAAAGGGATAGCGGTTGCCGATTGTCTGCTGGCACACCGGGGTAACCTGATCGCGCAATGACTGCAGCAGCTGTCCGGCCGTCGAGGCCGCTATGGTGCCCTCGAACTCTGCGGCTGCGCCGCGCAACATGTCGGAGAACGGCGGCGGCATGCGCGAGGCGTTGTTGCGTAGCGCCGCGACCTGCGTCTGCAGCGAGCCTGTCGCCTGCGCGGTCATCTGCGGGTTCTCGACCATGAGCGTCAGGTTTTGTGCGATGTCGTTCAGATTGGCGACGACCGAGTCAATCGGCCGGCGGGTACTGTCGCCTTCCAATGGCGAATGAAACGACTTGAACAGCGCTTCGATGCCGGCCCCCGGCGAGCCATCCTGCGTATTGAACAGCGCCGGCGATATCCGGGCCGATGCATCCGTCGACGCGGGCGCACTGGCGGATTTCGGGCGTTCCTTGGTCAGAGTGGTCTCGTCGCGGATCGATTCCATGATTTGACGCAGCGGCGACGTCGGTGCGGACAGCGCACGCAGCGCGTCGTATTTCGGCTTGTCCGCCAGCAGCTTCTTCAAGCGCAGATTGCCCAGTGACGCGCGCCAGGTCGTGACAAAATCATTGGAATAGATGCTCAGGAGATCGCCAGCCAGCGACTCATATTGCTGACCGATGGCGGCCTGCTCGCCCGCCTCCCCGAGCACCCAGCGGTCGCGACTCATCCGTTCCGACAGGCCGCCGAGCTTGCCGATGAACAGCTGCTGGAACCCGTTATAGGTGAAGAAGGCCGGGACACGCACGGTGTCGAGTGACGGACCTGCCGCACTCTCGAAAACGACCGATACGTCCGGGCCCCCCTTGCGCGACGCAGTCCAGTCGGCGACCGTAGAAGCGCGCGCCTCCGATTTCAGAAACTCATAGGCCCGCTGCGCCACACTGAGACGCGCAAGCGAATTCTGCGCTTCCCGAACCAGGCGACCGTCGAGTTCGACCAATGGCGGCTGCTCGGTTTCCAGATCGAACATCGCCGCGAGATGTTCCTCGAGCAATCGCCTGCCTTCCGTGTTGGCCGCCCCAGGATAGAGATTTTCGGCCCAATCACGCTGCATCCAGGCCTTGATCAAGGCCTTATCCGGCGGATGCTGTCCGCCGAGCATGAGATAGACCTTCAGCGCTTCATACACGAATGCCGGATCGGTGAGCTTGTCGTTAAGCTGCTGCTCGAGCCGATACAGCAAACGCGGACGGAACATGCGCTCGAGCGCGGTGTGGTATGCCGCATTCGACGCCGACTTCATCCTCTGATGCTGGCTCAGTCCGTAGCGTTCGGAGAGCGGCACCTGCGCATCACGGGTCGCATAGCCCGCGGGCGCATTGCGCAGGCGATGCAGCAGCGGCAGGACCTTATCGAGATCGTGGTCGGCAATCAGCGTCTGCTTGATCAGCGGCGCGCCGGCCGACGCATAGTCACCGTCGACCTGCACCGTGCGCTCGATCAGACCGGAATTCCGCTTGTAGCTCGTGAGCCAGGCAGCGCTCAGTCCGAGCGTGCAAAGGCCGATCAGCGCGAACGCCGCGGTCTTGATGAGCAACGCGCGCCGGACGGCCGCGCGATCTGTCGAGACCCAGTCGGCCTCTCCGATAATGACCTTCGTGATCAGATTCGTCAGGAAGTAGCTCTTGCCGGAGCCATGATACGCCCCCGCCGAGACTTCCTCCGCGCCGAAGGTTCGCACCAGCGATCCGATCAACTGATCGATCGGCGTGCCTTGCTGGGTACCCGAGGTGAAATAGAAGCCGCGCAAGCTGGCACTGACGTGATAGCGGGTCGGCTCGAAAATCTGATTGAGAAAATTGTGAATCTGCGATTTCAGCCGCGCCATCTGCGCCGCGAATCCGAACAGCTGGACCCGATACTGCGGAGCGGGCTCGTCTTGCAGGCGGTCGAGGGTTTCCTCGCTGAGGCGCTCCAGCAGAAGGTCGAATTCATGCGGAATGTCGCCGATCAGATTCTTGTTCTTGTCGCCGGTTTGAAAGGTAGCCCCCCAGACCTGTCGCCGCGCAGACTCGTTGAGATAGCCGAAATATTCGGAGAAGCCGGCGACCAGGTCGGCCTTGGTAAAGAGAGCGTAGACCGGAAAACTGACCTTCAGCCGCTCATGCAGCTCCAGCAAGCGCATGCGAATCGCCTCGGCATGCGCAGTCAGCTCCTCGCGTGACAGGGTCAGGATGTCCTCGACGCTGATTGCGACCAGAACGCCGTTGATCGGCTGGCGCGGCCGATTTCGCTTCAATAGATCCAGGAAGGAGAACCAGCTTTCCTTGTCGCTCTTGGCGTCGGAATCCTGCGTCGTATAGCGTCCTGCCGTATCGATCAGAACTGCCTCTTCCGTGAACCACCAGTCGCAGTAGCGGGTGCCGCCGACGCCCGCGACCGCAGCTGGCGTCGCCCCCCGCGCCAGCGGGAACTTCAAGCCGGAATTGACCAGCGCCGTGGTCTTGCCCGCGCCCGGGGGGCCGATGATGACATACCAGGGCAAATCATACAGATAACCCGACTTGTTGCCGCTGGCGGACTTCAGCGTTGCCAGCGCGTCCTTCATCCGCTCCTTGAGCATAGGCTCGTCATTAACGGTGTGTTCGCCCCCGCCCACGCCGTCGGCAATCTGCTTTCCGGCCTTGCGCCGCTTGAAAAGATCGACGCCGGCGACCGCCGCGACGCTCGTGGCGAGCAGCACGACAACGATGCTGCGAACGATATAGTTCTCGAGCGGATGCCAGCTACCGATGGCGATGAATGGACCCGCGAAGTAGACAACGGCAGCGAGCGAGGAAAGCCCCACGCCGACCAGAATGATCTTGATAATTTCTTTTCCGAGCATTTGCCTTGTCCGGCTATTCGCTGCGTTCAATAAAAATTTCGACGCGCCGGTTCTTGGCGCGACCTTCAGGAATTGTGTTGCTGGCGATCGGCGAATCCGGCCCCTTGCCTTCGATGTCGACGCGATTGCCGTCGGCGAGGCCAGTCTTGAGCACCGCCGCGACCGCCTTCGCGCGCTCGACCGAGAGCTCGAAATTCGAGGGAAAACGCACAGTGCGGATCGGCGAACCGTCGGTATGACCCACGATCTTGATGTGGCCCGGCTCTTTGTCCAGCGTGGCGGCCACGCGCATCGCGACCGGCTTGAAGGCGTTAAGCACCGTCGCCTCTCCGGGCTCGAACAGGATGAGATCGCAGACGCGGATGATAATGAAGCTGCCCGTCTGATCCGCGGTCATGGCACACGCGGTCTTCTCTGCGGCCAGCGCGTTGCGGATCCGCTGCAGCTGGGTAATGCGCGCGGGAGGCGGAGGAGGAGGCGGCGGTGGAGGCGGCGCGATGACGCGACGCTTCAATTCGATGGGGTCGCCCGGGTGCAGCGCAAGCGCCACGGCGGC
>Ga0134128_10004687_pt1 | contig 16704 bp, 12 predicted proteins | sample KB31754_FD_96462 | JGI IMG/M metagenome (GOLD analysis project Ga0134128, IMG submission 96462) | Terrestrial soil microbial communities with excess Nitrogen fertilizer from Kellogg Biological Station, Michigan, USA - KB3-175-4 | ecosystem: Environmental > Terrestrial > Soil > Unclassified ...
AACCGCTACGAAGAGCCGCAAGACGTAAGGTCGTAGGACTTTTCCATGCATCGCATCATAGGGAACGGCTCTATCCCGCGGTTTCCGTCTCGCCATGTTGGTCTTTCCCATCGGAGAATATGTGTAAGCTATTGAACGTGGCTTTAATGCCTCGCCGCGCTTTCCACGGATAGGCTATAGCTGAGGAGGAGCGGCCATGGCGCGGCGATACGATCTGACGTCGCTCGAGTTGTTTGTCGCTGTATGTGACGCGAAGAGCATCACCCGCGCGGCTGAGGCCGAATCGATTGCCGCCTCCGCTATCAGTAAGCGCATTGCGCAGCTGGAAGACATCGTCGGTGCCGCACTACTGACCAGAATTCGTTCTGGTGTGGTGCCGACCCGAGCTGGTATCACATTGCTGGAGCACGCACGCAACGTGCTCCATAACGTCGATCTGATCGATCGGGACCTGGCCAGCGACGCAAAAGGGACTAGAGGCTTCATCCGCGTCTTCGCCAATGCTTCCGCGATCGGCGAGTTCTTGCCCGAAGCAGTGGTGTCGTTCCTCGCAAACCCAAAAAACGCCGACGTCGATCTACAGATCGAAGAGATGAACACGCAGGACGTCGTCGTCGGCGTTCGCGACGGCCTTGCCGTCCTGGGTATCTGTCGCAGTGACGCCGAGTCCACCGGTCTGGAGTGGATTCCGTATAGGACAGATCACCTGGCAGTCGTTGCACCCCGCGGTCATCCGATTACGCGCCAAAAGCGCATTTCGTTTGCGGAAGTACTCGAATACCAGCACGTGGGATTGCGCTCCGCAAGCTCCATAACCGCACTCCTGCGGCGCGAAAGTCTGCGGTCCGGGCGGTTGATCCGGTACCGTGTGCTGGTTTCAACCTTCGAGGCCGCCATCGGTGTAGTGGGCTCCGGCCTGGTCGTCGGCATCGTGCCTGTAGAGATCGCATCGCGATATGCGGCCGGTACCGGCATCGCGGTAGTCCCATTGATCGACGAGTGGGCCGAACGTCACTTCAGCATTTGTTGCAGAGCTCGACGCGCGCTTCCCAAGATCGCGTCGCGGTTCGTTTCACACTTGCTGTCCGAGACGTAGAGAAGCTTCCCCGCATGCCGTGCGGGTCGCGATGGACTAATGGACCAAGCCCATCATGCGCCACGCCGGCCATGCCCACGACCGTCGGAATGCATGCGACCGAATAAGTCGAGCCATGCCCCGAGCCGATGGCGACCGGCGGTCCAGATGCAATACGCAGGTTCGGGCGCCCGGGATCAGCAAACGCCGCACGTAGCTCAAGCTCTGGAGCAGAACGCCGATCAGCTCGTCGGACGTCGGATCGATCCAGTGCAGATCCTCGATCACGACAATATTGGCCCGGGCGCGGCGAACGCATCGAGCAAGCGCATCAGCATCTCGAAAATCAGGTGCTTGTGTCGCTGCGGCGACATTTCGGGCAGTGCGACCGCCGTCGCCACGCGCCGACAGGAATCCGAAATGCCACTATCTCCACGGCGCCGGGCGCCTCTGAGGGAACGAACTGCGAGCGCTTGCGAAGCGTAAACCGGTGCGCCGTTGAACGAGCCGGTGCCCTCGGCGTAACATCGGCGACTCAACCGCCACAGAATGCGCAGGCGAGAGCTGATGTCGCTGCGTGGGGCGCCTACGTGAAGCAAGTCGCTCGATGGCGCGAATCGCTGCTTGGCAAGCCGCTCGATCCGTTCAGCGGCGATACGCGTAAGCACGTCGCGCTGGTCGCATTTCTCGCATGGATCGGATTGGGCGCGGATGGCCTGTCGTCCGCCTGTTATGGGCCCGAGGAGGCGTTTCTGGCGCTGAGCCCGCATACGCCGCTCAGCCTCTATCTGGCGGCGATGACCGCCTGCACCGTGTTCATCATCGCCGTCGCGTACAACCAGGTCATCGAGCTTTTCCCCAGTGGCGGAGGCGGCTACAAGGTCGCATCCAGCCTGCTTGGATCGCACGCCGGTCTCGTTTCCGGCAGTGCGCTGATCGTCGACTACGTGCTCACGATCGCGATCTCGATTGCGAGCGGCGTCGACGCGTTGTTTTCGCTGCTGCCGTCGGCATTCGCCAGCGCGAAGCTGGAGCTCGAGGTCGCGCTGACACTGCTGCTGCTCTACCTCAACCTCCGCGGCATGAAGGAGTCGATCCGCTTCCTGCTGCCGATCTTCCTCGGCTTTGTCGCGACGCACACGGTGTTGATCGGCTACGGCGTGATCGCGCACGGCGAACGCCTGCCCGCGATGATTGCCGAAGCCGTCACGCAGACCCGCGAGCTTGGCGGCAATCTGGGATGGGTCGCGGTCGCAGCGCTGTTGCTGCGCGCCTATTCGCTCGGAGGGGGCACCTATACCGGAATCGAAGCCGTATCGAACAACGTCCAGTCGCTCGCCGAACCGCGCGTTAGCACCGGCAAATGGACGATGTTCTACATGGCGCTATCGCTCGCGTTCACGGCGGCCGGCATCATCGTTCTCTACCTTCTATGGGATGCGCGTCACGTCGACGGACGCACGCTCAACGCGGTGACGTTCGATTCCATCATCGCGAGCTTCGGCTGGACCGTGCCCGGACTCAATGCCGCAACGCTGATCGTCGTGCTGGCATTCGAGGCGGGACTGCTGCTGGTGGCCGCCAACACCGGCTTCCTCGGGGGTCCGGCCGTCCTCGCGAATATGGCCGTGGATTCATGGATGCCGCATCAGTTCCGTCACCTTTCGAGCCGGCTGGTCACGCAGAACGGCGTGATCCTGATGGCGATCGCCGCCGTGGCCGTGCTGCTGATCACGAGGGGCAACGTATCGGTGCTGGTGGTTCTCTACAGCATCAACGTATTCCTCACGTTCACGCTGTCGCTCGCGGGGCTCGTTCGCTACTGGTGGCGCCATCGCGAAGACGCGCGTTGGCGCACTCGCCTCGTGCTGTCACTTGCGGGCTTCGCGGTCTGCGCAGGCATCCTGGCCGTGACGATGGTCGAGAAATTCGTCGAAGGCGGTTGGATAACCGTGATCATTACCGGGCTCGTCATCGGCACGGGGCTTGCGATCCGCCGTCACTACAACGCGACGGCCGCCGCGCTCGACCGTGTGGAGGAGCTCTATGCCGCCCCGACCGGGCATTTCGCCGCCAAGCCGCGGCTCGACCCTTCACGGCCGACAGCGGCATTCATCATCGGACGCAATCGCTCTGGGCTCGTCCATGCATCGCGCACCGTCCTGCAGACGTGGCCGGGGTTTTACAAGAACTTCCTCGTCGTCAGCGCCCAGCCGGTCGACGTTCGAAGCTATGGCGGCGACAAAACGATGGAGAAGCTCCGCGCGGAACGCCTGAAGGACATGGAGTTCTATATGGAACTCGCGCGCCAACACGGAATTGCGGCCAAGTACTACCTCGGATTCGGCGTGGACGGCATCGACGAACTCACCAAGCTGTGCCGGCAGGCGCGCGCCGAATTTCCGCGCGTGGTGTTTTTCGCATCCAAGCTCGTCTTCGATCATGAAACGTGGATCACGCGTTTGCTGCACAACCAAATCGTCTACGCGATGCAGCGGCGGCTGCAGCTCGAGGGCATGCCCATGGTTATCCTCCCCATGCATGCACTTGAAAGCGATGCGCTCAGTCGAGGCGAACCTCCATTCGATTACGCTCGGTAAGGGGTGGATCGCGCAACATGTTGCCGCTCGGCGCGCTCAAAGCAGGCTCGTCGCGGATTGGCGTAAATTGCGACGAGGTCCAGACTGTTTCGGCCGCTCATTGCATGTGCTGCCCTCCGTTGATGGCAATGTTGGCGCCGGTGACGAACGCAGCTTCTTCCGACGCCAGATAGGCGACAAATCCTGCCACCTCGTCCGGCTTGCCGAACCGGCCCATCGGAATCTGCGGAATGATCTTGCTGTCCAGCACCTCCTTTGGAATCGCCATCACCATCTTGGTGCCGATGTAGCCGGGCGAGATCGTATTGACGGTGACGCCTTTGCGCGCGACTTCGAGCGCGAGCGCTTTGGTGAAACCGTGCATCCCCGCTTTCGCCGCCGAATAGTTCGTCTGCCCGAATGCACCCTTCTGGCCGTTCACCGACGAGATGTTGATGATGCGGCCCCAGCCGCGGTCGGCCATGCCGTCGCAAACCTGCTTCGTCATGATGAAGCAGGAATCGAGGTTGGTCCTGACGACGGCGTCCCACGCGGCCTTGTCCATCTTCCTGAGCGTGGTGTCGCGCGTGATCCCGGCGTTGTCTCAGCTGACGCGGGTGCATCGAAGAACTTCATCATCGGCGGACGATGGCAGCTTGGAACAAGCCGATTCATCCTCACCTCTTCCGGGGCATCGCAGCAACGGCGATGGTGATGGACAGGCCCGAACAAGTACTTTTGGCACGCGATCTTCTTGGCCACGCGAACTTACACACGACGGAGAGTCATTACTTGCACGCCATGACGGCCGGAAGTTCACTACCTAGCGCTGCTAGAGGCAAGACGGCGGACTCGAACATCGAGCCGCTGATTTCCCCCGCTTCCTTTCTATTCGCTTGCGACCTATTTCCGACCGTCGCGCTTTTGGGAAGCTGACTACCAGCGGACCTTTCTTCCAGACAGAGTTCGGCCCCTGTCTTCTTCGAGTTCAATCGTCGCAAGGGCGACGAAGCCTCCGGCGAAGGTAATTTTCAAAACGCCGTGCGAGTCGCTCGAGCCCGATCAGCGAGGTGTCGTTGTGGCTAGGGAACAGCCGGGATCGCCCGCACCGACAATACGCCGTCGATGGCCGCCAACGTCTCGATAAGGCCGGATGGGATCGGGCTGTCCACGTCCACTAACGAGTACGCCATCTCGTTGCGCGACTTGTTCACCATATTGTGAATGTTGAGGCCCGCATGCGCCATCGCAGTCGAGATCTGGCCCAGCATGTTGGGGACATTGGCATTTGCAATTGCGACCCGGAAGGGTGATTCCCGGCCCATCTCGACACCAGGAAAATTGACCGCATTCACGATTGTGCCGTGCTCGAGGTATTCGCGTAGCTGGTCCACCGCCATGATCGCGCAGTTCTCCTCGGCTTCCCGTGTCGAGGCACCGAGGTGCGGCAACGCCACGACCCCCGGCTCGCGCAGCAGACGGGCACTCGGAAAGTCGCAGAAGTAGTACCTGAGCCGGCGTGCACGCAACGCTCCGACGACCGCTTCCTCGTCAGCAACGGCGTCGCGTGCGAAATTGAGCAGCACCGCGCCCGGCTTCACCATTGCCAGTCGCTGCGCGTTGATCAGGTTGCGCGTTGCCCCGAGCAGCGGCACGTGGAGAGTCACGAAGCCCGCGTGCTTGAGCAACTCCTCGATGCTGTGCGCCTTGCGCACGCTCGAAGGCAGCCGCCACGCGGCGTCGATCGTGATCTCGGGATCGAATCCGGTCACCTTCATCCCGAAGTTGATCGCAGCTTCGGCGACGATGCTGCCGATTGCGCCGAGGCCGATGATCCCGAGGGTGCGGCCACGTAATTCGACCCCTGCGAACTGGTGCTTGCCCTCTTCCACTTGCCGTTCTAGATGAAACGTGTCCGGTGCGAGCGTTTCGACGAATCGCAGCGCCGGAACGACGTTGCGAGCAGCGATGAGCAACGCCGCGAACACCAGCTCCTTGACTGCGTTTGCGTTTGCGCCTGGCGTATTGAAGACCGGGGTGCCGCGTCTCGACATTTCGGCGACCGGAATGTTGTTCGTGCCAGCTCCGACTCGTCCGATTGCGAGCACGCTCGCCGGGATCGCGACGTTGTGCAGATGGTGGGACGCGCACGAGGATGGCATCGGGACGATCCGCCGTTTCGCCCACCGAATAGCGCGCACGTGGAAACCGCTCCAGTCCGACGCTTGTGATCTGATTGAAGGTGAGAATCTGGTACGGGATCATCTCGGCGCCGAATGTACCGCGGCGCACCGTGCGCGGTCGAGGTCGGTGCAACGATACCCCGCGCCGCTCGCCGTTTTGTGCGTCGGGATACTCCCGCAGCGCCTTCTTCTGCGCGCCGACTAGATGGTCAGCCAACGCGCGGGAAGACGCTTCTGGCCAAAACTCGACTAGCTGCAGCGTCGGTTTCCGACCCGAAGCGGTCCTTGGCCTATGATTTCGCTCGCTTGAGCGGACGACACCAGGAACAATAGACAGATGAATCATTACGATCTACAGCGCATGGCGCTGGGGGTGCTGCTGTCGGTGACGCTAACAAGCCTGGTGGCGTGCACGACCGGCCCACGGCGAACATTCGATGCCGTAGCGCCGCCGCCCTCGGACGTTGTGCAGATCAGCCGCACGGCCAACGGTATTGCGCATATCGTGGCCGCCAATCCGGAGATGCTCGCGTACGGCGTTGCCTATGCGCACGCACAGGACAACGTGTGCCAGACGGCCGAAGGGTTGGTAACCATACGCGGCGAGCGTGCCGAGTATTTTGGCGCCAAGACCATGGGCCAGCTCGGCCTGCGCGAGCTGTTAAATGAGCAGATCGACCTGTTCGTTAAGGCCTTCGTCGACGACGATGCCGTCGCGCGTGCGGCTATGCAATCGAGCTCCGACGCGAATGCCATGGTACGCGGCTACGTGGCCGGCTACAACCGTTACCTCGTCGAGCACATCGGCCAGCTGCCTGCGGCGTGTGCCGGCAAAGCCTGGGTTAAGCCGATGACGCTGGCCGAGTACCGGCGCGCAAGCGAGATTGGCGCCATCCAGCTCGGCATGGCGTTGTTCGCCGATGCGATCCTCGGTGCGCGGCCGCCTTCCGCGAAGACAGGCGCCGTGCAGGCCCACGAGGCAACACTCGCGGCCGCGGACCTCGACGCGCAAGCGCAACCCATGTCGTCCAACGCCTGGGCGTTTGGCCGCGACGTTACGTCCGACGGCCGCGGACTGCTGCTCGGCAATCCGCATTTTCCGTGGAAGGGCACCAACCGCTTCTGGGAGATGCACGTCACCATTCCAGGGAGCCTCGACGTGATGGGCGTCACCATCGGCAGTGCTCCCGTCGTCGTGATCGGCTTCAACAAGGACGTGGCCTGGACCCACACCGTCTCTACCGGAAAGCGGTTCACGCTGCATCAGCTAACGCTCGTCGACGGCGATCCCACCAGCTACGTTGTCGATGGAAGCATCGAGAAGATGACGGCGCGCAGCATCGCCGGCATCACGTTATGGAGCACGCGCTACGGGCCCGTCATCTCGGCACCGCGCATGGGCCTGAATTGGACCGACAAGGTCGCGTTCGCGCTGCAGGACGCCAATCGGAACAATGCCCGCGGCCTCGACCAGTGGCTGCAATACGGTCGCGCCAGCAACGTGGCGGACGTACGCAAGGCCCTGCAAAGCTTGGGCACACCGTGGGTCAACACGATCGCCGCTGACCGCCATGGGGACGTCCTGTATGCCGATGGCAGCGTGGTGCCCGATGTGGATGCGGCACAGCTCGAGCGTTGCACGCCCGATGGCGTAGCGCGACGGCTGCGGGGCACCGGCTTGATCGTGCTCGACGGTTCGCGCAGCGACTGCGACTGGCGTCGTGATCCGACCTCTCGAGTGCCCGGCATCACCCCCATCGAGCGCCTGCCGGTTGCGGTACGCAGCGACTGGGTGATGAACAGCAACGACAGCTTCCTCTATACGAACCCTGCGCAGCACTTCGAGGGCATCTCGCCGATGGTCGGCACGGCGCGGGTGGAAAGCCCGCGTACGCGTTCGAGCCTGCTCGAAATTCCGGCGATGCTAGTTGCAGGGCCCGGCGGCAAGGCGACGCCCGAGGGCATCGAGCGGCAACTCTTCGCAGATCACAACCTGCTCGGAGAACAGGTCTTGCCCGACCTGCTCGCGGCGTGCGCGAACCTGAACGATGCGATGACCGATGCCGCCGCGCTGCGCGAAGGCTGCGCGGCGTTGCGCGCTTGGGATCGCACCGACAGCGTGGAGTCGCGCGGAGCACACTTGTTCCGCGAATTCTGGCGGCAGGCGCGGTCGTTGCCCAACGTTTACCGGCATCCTTTTGACGTGCACCGTCCGGTGGAAACGCCCACTGGCCTGAACATGGCCGATCCCGCGGTGGCGACGAAAGTTTGGGATTCGCTGGCCAAGGCGGTGAAGCGGGTGCGCGATGCCGGGTTCGCACTCGATGCGCCGCTTGGCGCCGTACAGCGGCCGGCCACCGTAGACGAAGCGATTCCGCTGCACGGGGGCGAGCCGTTCGAAGGCGTACTCAACATGCAATCGATGGGCAATGGCAGAGGCAGCTTGGCCCCTGGCGGCTATCGCATCGACTTCGGCACCAGCTACGTCCAGGTGGTGGGCTTCGACGAGCGGGGGCCGCGAGCGCAGGCGTTGCTTACGTATGGCCAGTCGTCCGACCCGGCCTCGCCGTACGCGACAGATCAGTTGCGCCTTTTCTCCGCCAAGCAATGGCCACGCTTGCCCTTCCACCCGGAGGACGTAGCCCGTGAGCGGGTCGGGCCTGTGTTGGAGCTGCGACGCTGAACGTCGGCTTGTGCACGTGGATCGGCGAACTCGCTCATGCAGCATGCCATAGGGTGGCGGGCGGCTTCCCGCACCAGCCGACAGTCGACCGCGCGTGATCTTCAACAGTAACCGGGGCTGATCAATTAGCTGGTTAAGTACCGGCATCATGGACGCCTCGGCGTGTGTCGACGCGTCGATCAGAGTGAATACAAGATTCGATGCTGGGCCGCGAGCGGCGCTATCCGCCCGAATGCCGAAGGCGGTCAACGGCGGCAAACGACCCGAAGCGGAAGTCGCGGTCGGCGCAAACCGGTCGTTGCGACGGCTCGCGATAGCGTGCCACGGAGCCGCCGTGGCGCCTCACCGGCCTTTCTTGACCCCGTGATGGCAACAGCGTAGCGTCACCCGCGTTCTGGAGTACGTCCATAAGGGAGAAGATGCTCTTGCAGAGCGGCCGTAGCTGTCGGGCTTGTCCTGAGGATTACTTCAATCTACCCATCATTCACTGCTGACGCAACGCAGGCGGGAAAGGTCTGGCGTATCGGGTACATCGTCAACTCTCCCGACCTGCTGCGTGCCGACGAGGTTATCCGGTGATGCAACGGCGGACTTTTGTGGGCGCGATATTTTGTGCGCTCGCCACTTCGCCAAAAGCTTCTGTCGCTCAGCAGCGTAAGGTGTGGCGCATCGGCGTGCTCATCAATCGGTCTGCTCCGGGAGCCCCTGATGAGGCCTTCCTCGCCGGCATGCGCGACCTCGGCTACGTCGAAGGTCAAGACTTCGTCATGGAATACCGCTGGGGCAGCGGGCAGGAGGATCGCCTGACCGTTCTCGCAGCCGAACTGGTCGCGCTCAAGGTGGATGTGATCCTAGCCGCCGGAGCGCAACCCATCCAGGCAGCCAAAGCGGCGACGTCGACCATTCCCATCGTGATGGCCGCAGTGAACGATCCCGTCACCCGTGGCTTTGTGGCAAGTCTTGCGCATCCGGGCGGCATGATCACGGGCCTTGCGCTGGCTTCCGAAGACACCGCGGGCAAGCGGCTGCAGATGCTGAAGGAGGTTGCTCCGCGCGCGAGCCGCGTCGCGGTGCTCGTTTCGCCGATGGGTGATCCTGTTCGCGAAGCGTTGACCAAGGCGGCAAAGCCCCTTGGCGTCCGGCTGCAGTTCGTTATTACCCCCGAGCGCGCCCAGGACCTCCAGAGCGCGTTCGCAGAGATGACCGCCGGCAGGGCCGAAGCCCTGTACGTCGACTTGAACCCCCGCACCGGTAACATGGGGCAGGCCATCGTCGACCTGGCAGCTCGACAGCAATTGCCAGCGATTTACGAGACGAAAGGTTTTGTCGAGGCGGGTGGCCTCATTGCCTATGGGCCCTCGGTGCCGGACTCGTACCGCCGCGCCGCGGGCTATGTCGACAGAATCTTCAAAGGGGCGAAGCCGGCGGACCTCCCCGTCCAGCAGCCCGCCAAGTTCGACATGGCGGTCAACCTCAAGACGGCCAAGGCGCTCGGCCTTGCCATCCCGCAGGATCTTCTCCTGCGTGCGGACCAGGTCATCCAGTAACAGATCGTTTGTGACCCTTCCTATCGGTGGAGGTTGGTCTTGACCCGGTTGGATTCGGCAGACTTGTCCGCCTTTCGTCGGGAACGACCGGTCATCGCCGAAAGCAGGCTTAACGGCCAGCGTAGCGAACGCAACGCCGGACTCCCAATCCCTGGGTTATTAATACAGCTAACGACGTGCTACGCAGCCCGCGCCTCGCTATCTGTTGGCAAATACCAGGGGCATAGGCGTCGTTCGACCCACGCGACGGCATAGAAGCTCGCGATGCCAAGCAGCGAGAGCAGGACCAGGACGCCAAACATGACAGATGTCTTCATGGCGCCCGAGCTTGTGAGGATCAGGTAACCAAGGCCCTTATCCGAGCCGACGAATTCCGCGACGACCGCACCAATGACGGCAAGTGTGATCGCGACTTTCAAGCTGCTGAAGATGTACGGCAACGCCCACGGCAATCGCACGCGCCAGAACACGCGCGCTACGCCCGCATCGAGCGATGTGGTGAGCTCGAGGAGTTCATTATCGACCGACTCGAGACCCGTTGCCGTGTTGATCACGATTGGAAAGAACGCAACGGTCGCGGCGATGATGATGTTCGAGACCTGCCCGTAGCCAACCCACAGCAGCAGCAGGGGCGCAAGCGCGACCTTTGGCACGGACTGCAGCATGAGCAGAAGCGGAAAGATCACCCGCCGTAGGAACGGAGAGTAAACGACAAGCACGGCGATGGGGATGCCCGTGACGATGGCGAGCCCGAATCCGCCGAGAACCGTCGTGAGCGTCGCCGCAAAGTGCATCGGCAATACGTGGCGGATCGACCATGTTTCGACAAGGATCTGACTCGGCCCTGGCAAGAGCCACTTCGGCACCGAAAAAATGCGGCAGAAGAGCTCCCACGCGACGAGGATTGCGACGACGGCCAGTGCCCCACGACCATATTCCAGGAGTCGACCCCTCAGGACCGCTGCGGCCGCCTTCCTCAACGCGCCCTCGCTTCGGCGTAGACCGCCGACTTGATCTTTTGCACGAATTCCTGGAATCCGTCGGTGAACTCGGTCGCGGGGGTGCGCGGGCGCGGCAGCGTGATCTCGACATCCATTACAACGCGACCCGGGCGCGCGGTCATCACGATCACACGATCGGCAAGCATCACGGCCTCGCCGATGCTGTGGGTGACGAATACGACGGTCTTGCGCTTCTCGTTCCAGATTCTCAAAAGCTCGAAGCCAAGATCCTCACGCATCATCGCGTCAAGCGCCGCGAACGGCTCATCCATCAGTAGCACTTCCGGATCGTAGATCAGGGCGCGGCAGATCGAGACGCGCTGCTGCATGCCGCCCGACAGCTCTCCGGGCAGCGCGTGCTCGAAGCCGTGCAGTCCCACGATGTCAATCAGCTTTTGCGCCTCTGACATGCGGGGAACCACCGGCCACCCCAGCATTTTCAGCGGGAACAGCACGTTGTCTAGTACCGAGCACCACGGCAGCAGGACCGGTCGCTGGAACACCATGCCGATCTTGCGCGAAGGCCGGACGAGCACGGCGCCGTTCAACCTAACTTCGCCACAGGTTGGCGTGATGATTCCACCGACGAGCTTCATCAGCGTCGTCTTGCCACATCCGCTGGGACCCACGAACGTGACGAACTGGTCGCGCTCGATCGCCAGCGACACATCCTCGAGCGCGGTGACTTCAACGCCGGCGCGCGTGACGAAGCGGCGTGTCACCCCTTCCAGCGAAACGAGGGGATGCGCCTCGCCGGTCACGTTACCGCGCAACGCGTTGAGTTTTTCGTCGCCGGCTTCGCTACTCGCCACCCGGCACTACGGGTGTCTTTGGCAGAAACCCCGGCGCGTAAAAGTCGTCGACCGACACCCCGCGCTTGAGGGACAGCGCTTCGGTCACGATGTCGCGTGTCTTCTCGAGGCGCGCGATGTCGATCGTTCCGAGGCCGGCCTTTCGGACCGTCGGGCTGGTTTCCATCTCCTTGAGTGTCACGAGCTCGTCCATGGCTGTATCGGCGCCGACCTCAGGATTGCTCTTGCGCAGCGCGGCGATCGCTTCATCGGGATGCGCGAAGGCGTATGCCATTCCTTTAAGCGACGCAGCGACGAAGTTGCGAACCACCTCGGGCTTGTCGCGAAGCATCTCGGGATTGACGATGATCGCATTGCCGTACGCGGCGAGACCGTAGTCGGCATAACTCATCGCGACGGCATGTTTCCCTTGCTCAGCAGCGGCGCGTCGGAACTTGCCGATGTTGATGCTTTGCTCGAGCACCCCGTCGACCTTTCCCGACATCAATAGCGGCGCGAACGTCGCGCCGTCGACGACCACTTCGCGGATCTTGCTGCGGTCAATGTCGTTGGCCTTCAGAAAGCCCGGGAACATGTTGACCGATGCACCTGATGCGGTTCGGCCGATTGCACGCCCCTCGAGGTCCTTCGGGTTCTTGATCCCCGATTCCGTCAGGTAGATCACGCCGAGGGTCGCTCGGTCGAAAATCATCGCGACGATCCGAACGGGAACGTCGTCGTTCGCTCGCGCTGCGATGATCGCGCCGGTGTCGGCAACCCCGAAGCTCGCCGATCGCGACCCGACACGCTTGATCGTGTCGCCGGATCCGAATCCGCGCGAGATCGCGACGTCGAGGCCCGCCTCCTTATAGAACCCCTTCTCGCGCGCAACGTAATAGCCAGAGTGCGTGCCGTTCACGACCCAGTCGAGCGCGAGGCTGACCGAATCTTCCGCATAAACGGAATGCGTTGCGAATGCAGCGACAAGCGTTAGCGCAAGGCACACTGCGCGGCGTGCAAGGATTGAGATCATCGTTCCTTTCCTCCTGGCGTTCATGATCGGGCGATGTAATCTTCGAGCCGCAACGTCGCGAATCCCGGCGTTTTCTTGCGTTCGAAATCGGCCGCGTGATCGAGCGGCTTCGTTGCGTCGATGCCAATGCGTCCCCAATGCCGGCGATGCGGGTCGCGGGCGAACGAGGGGACGCCGGGAATCTGGATGACATCTTCGTCGGGACGGCATCTTGTGCCTATCGCCCACAGGACGTCAGACCAGTTGTGGATGTCGACATCGTCGTCGACAACGACGCAGTAGAGTACGCGGTTCATCTCGGCGCCAAACGCTGCCATCATTGCTCGCTGGGCCTGGCCGTCCGCGGTCTTCGTCATCTTCACTGCGCAGAACTGCAAATGCGGAAAGCAGGTCACGTCGTGTACGCCGGACACCCACATTCGAATGCCGTTGTAGATGCCGCCGGCGAGCGGAACGGCGGTCATCGCGAGCTCCTCGATCGAGCCCGAACTGATCGCATAGAACGTGGCCTTCTTCTTCGCCAGCACACGCTTGACCGAGAACACGTGGTTATCGGTCGGCGGGACGTAGTAGTCCATCCATTCGCCGAAAGGACCCTCGCGTCGCCGCACGCCGGACAGGATTTCGCCTTCGATCAAGAACTCGCTTTCGAGCGGCACCGGCAGTTCCGCAATCGATGAAGGGCGGGTCGGAAAGCGCTTCCCCGAGATACGCGCGGCGAAGTCGTATTCGCTATTCGTCGGGCCGATCGTCGCAGAGCCCGCGAGCATCATGGCCGGCGGCATTCCGATCGCAATGACGGCCGGCGTCGGTTCGTTCCGCCTCTCCATCTTCTGCTGAATCCGATAAAGATCGCCCGACGTCGACAGTCGGCAGCGCAGCTCGACGTCGTCAACGATCTGCATTCGGTGATAGGAGAGGTTGACGATCGACGTATCGGGATCGCGGGCGATGATGACGCCGGCCGTGATGTAAGGTCCCGCATCCTTTTCAGAGAACGTGATGTGCGGAATGTCGGCAAGGCGAATCGACTCGAATTCCTCGTCGCGCACCGGATGTTCGCCGTCAATCGCTTTCGAGGAGGCGGTAAGCTCGGCCCAGCGCGTGGCGACCTCGCCAACTTCGCAGCTTAGCAAGTCCGCGATCAGGCCGTAATTTCCGAAGAGATTGCTCGCCACGGGGTAGCGCGAACCCCGCACGTTGGTGAACAGAAGCGGGAGGTTTGGGCCAGTCTGCACCTTGCGCACGACCGCGTTCAATTCGAACATGGGATCGACTTCTTTGCGCACGGTTAGGAGCTGCCCACGACGCTCGAGGTTGTGCAAATGTTCGTTGAGACTTGCCGCCATGCGCTCTCTCCGCGCTCAAACCTCGGGCGACTCTATCGAGAAATGCCGGCCACTACCAGTTCTTGACATCGATAAATTCGCGGTGTACAGGCGGGACGCATTCCTTGAGTCCACGTCTGAGTTGCGAGAACGTGCATCGGTATCAGGTCACGTCACGAACCTCCGCTTTGGGTCGGAACGGTCTTGACCGTCGGATCACTGATCCGCGGGTCTTATCGCGGGCCTCGGGACGTGACCGTCGCTTTCGACCCATAGCAGAGGTTCAACGCCTGGGAACGCGGAATTAACATGTGCCCACGCGTTCATCGGTGGGAACGTCACCCGTTCCCGTATCGAGTGGAATCGTTTGCGCCAAGATTCGCCCGCAAATGCTTCTTTTGCTACATTTCATGCTCCCATAGCACAAGTTGAGGTCTTGATGCCCAACATCGCCGGTATTCTGCGCGAAGAAATCGGTCGTCTGTCTCGTCGCGAAATTCGAAAGGCAACCGAGCCGACCAAGAAGGCTACCAATCAGCACCGTCATGCCATAGCGGCTCTCAAGAGCCATGTGACCAAGCTCGAGCGCCAAATGTACGCGCTGACTCGGACCATGACACGCTATCAGCAGGGGTCGGAGGCGGCCGCGGACAACGGCTCACCAAGCAAGAAGATCCGCTTTGTGGCGAAGGGGCTGCGTTCGCAGCGGAGCCGTTTGGGGCTTTCGGCGGGTGACTTCGGCAAACTGATTGGCGTTACGGCGAACTCAGTTTATGCATGGGAGTCCGGAACGACGACTCCCCGCGAACAGCAGGTTGCCAAAATAGCCGCACTGCGAACAGTCGGGAAGCGGGAGGCAACGAAGAGATTGCAAGCGGCGACCACGCTGAAGACCAAGAGGCAGCACAAACGATAGCGTTCAGGAAGCGATCGTCGCAGGCGGCCTCTTCCGCATTTTGAGCCAAGAAAACAGGAGTGATTCCGATACTGTGTCAATTTTGCTTGCTTAGCCGGCAAAGCGTAGAAAGCGGCGGCGTCGCGCGAGAGCTTCCATGAACTCGAAGAAGGGCAAGTCAGGGCAGAAGGGTAAGCGTCTCGCAAAGACTGCTTCTTTGAAAGGGTCTCCCAAGCAATGGCCTGCTGACACCCGATTGGGCGCTCCGCGCACCGCGAAGCGACAAGAACAACCGGCTGGTGCCTACACGGTCGTCGCGCCCGATCCCGGCGTCACCAATCTCGACAAGATCAAGCACGTCGTCGTCCTGATGATGGAGAACCGCTCGTTCGATCAGATGCTGGGCTATCTAAGGCTCAACGGTACTCGAGACGACATGAACGGCTTGGCGCCGGGGAGCGGTAACGCGTACAACGGCAAATCGTATCCGGTCTTCCACCAGACGAGCACGACCCTGCGCTCTCGCCAGGATCCCTGTCACGACGGCCGCTGCGTCGCGGAGCAGCTCGCCGACGACAACCAGGGCTTCGTACGCAACTACGCCGAGACGCATCCTGACTATCCCGAGGACTACGGGCTCGTCATGGGGTACTTCGACGAGACGCAGGTGCCGGCCTACGATTTCCTCGCCGACGAGTTTACGGTCTGCGATCAGTGGTACTCGTCGGTGCGCGGGGCCACATGGCCGAACAGGCTCTACGCGCTTGCGGGCCGGGCGGAAGGAAGCAAGGACAATCCGCCCGGGGTCCCGCGCTACAACGTGCCGTCCTTCGTGCGCCATCTAGAGGCAGCGGGCGTGAGCTGGAAGTGGTACTGCTACCCTCTCCTCAACCCGTTCGGTGGCATCCTGACGACGCTCCAAATCGCCGATAGCAAGTACAACGCGCCGACGGCCGGCAACTACGCCTTCTGCGAACCCGACTTCTTCGATGATGCAGCGAATGGGCGTCTCGCCTCGGTGTCCTGGATCGACCCGAACTTCGGCTATCCATTTCACGGTCGATACGAGAACGATGACCACCCGCCGGCCGACATCATGGCGGGACAGGAGCTCGTGTCAAAGGTCTTCCATGCGGTGAGCCAGGGGCCGCCGTGGAATGAGACGCTTCTCGTCATCGTCTACGACGAACACGGGGGCTTCTACGACCATCAACACCCGTCCGTGACGCCCGAGGATGATGATCCCGATTTCCGCGAGTACGGCGCGCGAGTGCCGGCCTTCGTCATCTCGCCGTGGTCCAAGCAGAGCTATGTCACGACGGACTGCTACGACCACGCAACGATCATCAAGACAATCCTCCTTCGGTTCTGCCGCAAAGACGATCAGATCCCGGACATGGGTGCGCGGGTAAACGCCGCAAGGCACCTCGGGGGCTTGCTCTCTCTCGATACTTCTCGCGAAGCTCCTAAGGAAACTCCGCAAAACTGTCGCGCTGACGCGGAGTGATCGATACACTGTCGCGCACACGATAGCGTTGCGAGGTTGAGCGTTGAAAAGACAACTGACGCTTGCGGCAAACGAATTCGAG
>Ga0134128_10004688_pt1 | contig 16701 bp, 11 predicted proteins | sample KB31754_FD_96462 | JGI IMG/M metagenome (GOLD analysis project Ga0134128, IMG submission 96462) | Terrestrial soil microbial communities with excess Nitrogen fertilizer from Kellogg Biological Station, Michigan, USA - KB3-175-4 | ecosystem: Environmental > Terrestrial > Soil > Unclassified ...
ACGCCGGCCAACGGCAAGTCCGCCACGGTTACTGCAGCCCCGGCTGACGGCTACAAGCTCGCAGCCACCGCTGGATGGACCGTCCGGGCCAACGGAACCGCCACGTTCATGGCAACCTTCAACAAGGTCGCCTGCCCCGTGGCAGTGGATCCACCGGCACCGCCTGCACCTCCCGCGCCCCTGGCCTCCACGGGCTTCGACTCGGGCTGGAGCATCTCGCTGGCAATCATGTTCCTGGTGGTCGGTGCGGGAGCCGTATGGCGCAGCCGCCGGCCCGCAGCCCACTAGGGCATGAACTGCACGGCCGCATGAAATAGCAGGAAAGGAACCCCGGCGCCATCCAGGTGCCGGGGTTCCCTGTGTCCCATGGATTCCAACCAAGCACGACGCCGGTCCCCTCTGTCCCGCTTGTCCCCGGCGGTCGGGCCCGCTGAGACTGGCAAGGCCGAAAAGACTCCCCGTGGCCGAGCCGGTCAAGACCGTTGAGGCCCATTGGCCTTCAGGATTTGGGCATGAGGGTGTCATGAAGTCTGACTTCGCGAGTCGGGGAGGCCGTGGTGGTAGTTGTTGCGGAGTTTGGTCCTGGTGGGGTCGAGTTTGTAGCTGGGCGTGAACCAGGGCGTGCCGAGTATCATTTCGACGCTCCAGTACCCTTGGTGGACAGCATGGTGGTGCTCGACGCAGAGCAGGCATCCGACATCGACATTGGTCTCGCCGCCGTCCACCCAGGGATTTACGTGGTGCGCGTCGCACCAATAGGCGGGACGGGTGCAGTGCGGAAAGGAACAGCCCTTGTCGCGGGCGATGAGGATTTTTCGTTGGGCCTTCGTGAAGAAGCGTTGGGTGCGGCCGACGTTGAGGATCTCCTGACCATTGCCCAGGAGCAAGGTGGTGACGTCGGCGTCGCAGAGTTCGGTGCTGAACAGGCCGAGGGGCTGGGGCCCGCTGTAGGGAAGGAAGGCGATTCCACCCGGACGTCCGTCCTTGGTTTTTCGCTGGAGGTCCTCTTCGGTGGTTGTGATGAACAGTTGGGGTTTTAGCCCACCGTTCGCGGGCAGCTTGCTGGTGCGGGCGGCCAGGCGGATGCAGTCGATCATGCCGTCCAGGAGGCGTTGGGCACGGGTGCGCCGATCCGCCACCACGGGATTGGTGTTGGCGGGGTCGATCGGGTTCAGGCAAGGCAGTTCTTCCCCCGAGCCGGGCCCGGGCACGCGCACCCCGTCAATCACGTGCGGCCAGGGTTCCTCCGACACTGGACTGTCGGGGTTTCCGGCACTTCCGGAGCCGTCCTGCTGCCCAAGAGTGGTCGGTGTGGCCGATTCTGCGAGGTCCAGGAGCTCGCCGAGGTTGGTTTGTCCCGGGAGAACACTGTCCAGGACGCCACCGTTCCCGCCGGTGCCGAGGCCGGCCTTGGCTCGCTTGTCGGCGCCGAGGTCGCTAGCTGTTCCGATAGTGGCTTCGATGTCATTGACGTCGGTGTGGGGGCGCGGATTCATGGTGGAGTCGATGGCGACCATCATGACTTCGTACTTGGGCACCGTGGTCCAGCCCTCGAAGTGGATCAATCCTCTCCGGGCTTGGCGGAAGACGACGCCCTCCTTGGCGATCAATTCTCCCTCGGTGGGCTGGTGCCCGTCGGGGTCCAGGACGTTGACGATCCTCACCCCCACATGGGTGAGGGACTCCGGGTCCATGGTCCGCGCATGGTCGGTGAGGGTGGCCTCCACGGCGAGGGCTTCATCCGCGGTTATCCGTCCGCCGTCCGCGAGGTGGCGGGCCTCCTCGATAAAGCGGGAGGCGGTCAGGGCCTGTTCCGCGGAGAGTTCCCCCGAGAAGAACGCTGCCGCGGTGGTTGCCTGGGCCGGGGGTGTGGTGACAAGTGTCAGGTCGTTGCGCACGGGCAGGAATTGGTCGGCCAGGCGCAGGCGCCGCCCCGCCTCGCCCTTGCTCACCCGCAGCGAGGTGCTCAACAAGTTCATGGGGGCCTTCACGCCCTCGAAGCGCCCGGCACGCACCCGGCCGGCCAGGTTTCCTGCCACCTGGACCTGCAGGGCGGAAAGGAAGGACCCGAGGTGTTCCAGTTCCTGGGCCCAGGAGACGGCTTCCGCATCGCTGAGGGAATCCACGTCCATCCCGAGCGGGGCGACCGGGCCGGCATTCCGCGCGTCCGGGCCCGCATCCTGATCGGCCCGACTTGACGGACCGGATTCGCCTGCGACGGGGGCGCCATCAGTCGCATCGAACGCGCCGGACCCGGCGTCCGGCGCGTCCGGGCCGGCGTCCGGCGCGTCTGGGCCGGTGTTCGGCACGTCCGGACCGACGTTCGGCACGTCCAGGCCGGCGTTCGCAGTGGCGGCACGGGTCAAGGCTTCGGCAAGGGCGATCAGTTGGCGGACATGCCCGCCAACGCCCCCGCCTGTCCTTGTGGATCCGGGGTTCCCCGGCATCCGTGTCGTCGCTTCCATGTCACCAACATTACGGGTCACCACCGACAAAAACAGGCCATTTTTCGAATATGTGTACTACCTTCCCGCTGGGTCTGCCTGTGGAGGGAGCAACGTAAAAATAAGTTGGAACATGGCCGATTCCCGGGATCCCGACAGGCTCGATCGAGGGGATCTGAACGTGGCCGAATCCCGAGACCTCTACAGGCTCGATTGACGGGATCCCGACAGCCCGCAAGTTACCGACAAGGAAAACCCGCCGGTAGCGTATGCACCCAACAGCGGCGGATCTACCATTGATTTCGTTATATGTTTTGCGCGCGGGCAAGGCCTCCGGGGGAGATACGGGGCCTCGATGGGGCGGTGCTGGGCCGGCCCTACCCACCAATTCTCCATTTTGGAACCACGCAGGCATGCGGCCTGCCACGGGAGCCTGCCACGGGAACGTCCCACGGGAACCTCCCACAGACGCCTGCCACGGAGTCCTGCCACGCCGGCAGGCCTCGGCACAGGCAGCGGCAAACCCCGGCGGTCCGCATGGGCATAGGAGCGCATCACCATGGCAACTTTGGACATCCATGACTTAACAGCATCCCTCACCGAAGCAAAGGCTCGCTGGAGCCCGCGCATCACGCCCCAGTCGCTGCTGGGCGACGAGGGCAAGAAGGCCCTTCTGGGCGTCATCTTCTCCCCCGCGGACGTGGCCCTGCGCGAGGCAGGCCCGCAGGCCGCCGCACCGCCTCCCGCCGGAGCCTTTTCGCCGGAGGTTGACTGGCGGAACAAGAACGGCAACCACGTCACCCCCGTCGAGGACCAAAAGTATTGCGGTTCGTGCGTGTCGTTCGCGTGCACAGGCGTGGTGGAGTCCATGGCCTCGATCGAACTGGGCCAGCTCTTCGACCTTTCCGAAGCCGACTCGCATTTCAATTCAAACCACGGCCCGTCGTGCGCCGGCTGGAACTCGGACGCGTGCATGGCACAGCTGCAGGCCCGCGGCCAGGTCACGGACGCCGCGCTCACCTACATGAGCGCCTTCGACAACCCGCCCGTGATCGATCCGGCCACCTCGTTGTGGAAGCCGTACGTGCGCCCCACGCCCAACCGGCCCGCCAGCCAGGTCACCATCTCCCGCCACGGTTTGATCAGTGACATCAACGCCCGCAAGACCTACCTCGACACCACCGGTCCCTGCGCGGCATCCTTTGACGTGTACGACGACTTCTACAGCTACTCCACCGGCGTCTACCACCACGTGAGCGGGAACGCGGTGGGCGGCCACTGCGTGGAAGTCATCGGCTATTCGGAGTCGGAACAGTGCTGGATCGCCAAGAACTCCTGGGGCACCGGCTGGGGCATGGCCGGCTTCTTCAAGATCGCCTACGGCCAGTGCAACTTTGACGTGTACGCCTTCTCCACCGCCGGCGGCGTCACCGTTCCGGTCACGCACGGCTGGAGCGGCTGGGAGTCCCTGGGCGGGATCATCACCTCCAAGCCCGGCGCGGTCTCCTGGGGCGCAAACAGGATCGACGCCGTGGCCCGCGGCACCGATTCCGCCGTCTGGCACCGCTGGTGGGACGGAGCCGCGTGGAACGGCTGGGAGTCCCTGGGCGGCGACTGCCAGAGCGGACCGGCCATCTGTTCCTGGGCCGCGGGGCGGCTGGACATGTTTGTGGTTGGCACCGACCACCAGCTGTACCACAAGTGGTTCGACGGCGGCTGGTCCGGTTGGGAGGCCCTGGGCGGCATGCTGTCCTCCGACCCCACGGCCGTGTCCTGGGGCCCCAACCGGATTGATGTCTTTGCCCGCGGCATGGATTCGGCCATGTGGCACCTGTGGTGGGACGGCAGCCACTGGGGCGGGTGGGAGTCCCTGGGCGGCGTCTGCGATTCGGCCCCGGCCGTGGCCTCGTGGGGCGCCAACCGGCTCGACACCTTCGTCAAGGGCACCGACAGCCAGCTGTACCACCAGTACTGGGCCGGTGCCGGCTGGTCCGGCTGGGAGGCGCTGGGCGGCTACGTTGGCGGGGACCTGTCCGCCGTCTCGTGGGGGGCGAACAGGATCGACATGTTCTACCCCGGCGCCGGATTCGCCATGATGCACCGGTGGTGGGACGGGGCCTGGAGCGGGGAGGAAAACCTGGGCGGGCTGCTGTCTTCCGGCACGGGCGCCTCCTCCTGGGCATCCGGCCGCCTCGACTGCTTCGTCGAGGGTACCGACTCGGCCATGTACCACAAGTGGTACGCGTGAAGGCAGGCCTGCAGTGAACGCAGGTGCGCAGTGATCGAAGTCAACGCCGGTGACATGTTCACCGTGGACTTCCAGGCCACGCCGGCCACGGGCTACCAATGGTCCGTGGCCGGCGTGCCCGCCGGCGTGGAATTCCTCAGCGATTCCTTCACCCCGGCGGGCAATGCCGCCGCAGTGCCGGCCACCGGAACGCACACCTTCCACTTCCTGGCCGCACGGCCCGGGACGGTGGAACTGCACTTTGTCCTCAAGCGGTCGTGGGAGGCCGCTTCGCTGGATGAGCGGGCCATTCAGGTGAACGTCACGGAGTGAACCGGGCGGGGAAATCGTGAAATAATTTTCCCAGACAGTCCCTTTCGAGCCTGGAGCACCATGCGCCGCCGTACACCTTCAGCCTCGGGACCCGCGCGGCGCGCCTGCGCCCTGGCGGCAGCCGCAGCAATGGCACTCTCCCTGGCCGCCTGCTCCCCCTCCACCACCCCGGAAAGCAACAAAGCACAGCTGGCCGCGCCCGGCTCCTGGCTGGTGCCGATGCAGGGCGAACGGGACGTGTCCGCCGTCGCCGGCGCCTATCCCATGAAACTGCAATCGCCGACGGCGGAGGGCACGTGGGCCTACCTGGACGGGGCAACAAGCTTCAATGCCGCCGTCGACCGCCAGCTGCTGGCGGCACTCGACAAGCACACCGGCGCACACTACCAACCCGCCGTGGAAACCGCCCGCCAGGACAAGGCAAGGCTCAGCGTCCAGGGGACCATCGTGCACACGGGCGGGCACTACCTGATCGGGCGCCTGCAGATAACCCCGCACGGCCCCGGAACCACCGCCGAAACAACAATGGTCTATGACTCCGCCACCGGCACCACCGTCCCCTCGGAAGCACTCGTGGCACCGGCGCACCGCGGCGAGCTCGCCGCCCTGATCCGGACCCTGCGCGGTGCGGACTCCACCGCGCCCGTGCCATTGACGGACCTGGCCTTTGACGCGGCAGGAAACCTGACCGTGCCCACAACCCCCGCCAACCGCGCCATGGGCACCCTGAGAATCCCCGCGGCCGCGGTCCGTCCCTGGCTCTCCACACTGGGCCGCCACGCCCAGGATGACGCCGATGAACCCTGGAAACCGCCGGCCCCGGCCCCGAAGCAACTCCGCCACATCAATTGCGACATCGTCCCGTGCGCTGCCTTGACGTACGACGACGGCCCCTCCCAGGCGACCACGCCCCGCCTTTTGAAGATGCTTGAGCAGGCAGGGGCGGGTGCCACGTTCTTCGCCGTCGGCGGGGCCGTGAGCTACAGCCCGCTGATCGCCAGGGCCGAGCACGACGCCGGGTTCACCGTGGGCAACCACAGCTGGAACCATCCGGACCTGCGCCGGCTCAGCCCGGCCGCCGTCGCCACCCAAATGCAGTGGACCAACAGCGCCATCAAGGCTGCCACGGGAGCAGCGCCCACGCTGATGCGGGCGCCGTACGGCGGAGTGGACGCGATGGTCCAGCAGAACGTGGGGCTGCCCATCATCCTGTGGTCGGTCGATTCCCTCGACTGGCTCTCCCGGGACCCGGCCAAATACATCCCGACCATCATGCGCCTGGTCTCCCCCGGGGCCGTCATCCTGGAACACGACATCCACGCCACCACGGTGGACCACCAGGGCGAGGTGATCTCAAGGCTGCAAAACGCCGGCTACTACCTGGTGACGGTGCCGCAGCTCTTCGCCGGCATTACGCTGCAGCCGGGGCAGGTCTACCGCTGCCGCGGCCACGGCCGCCAATGCACGCCCTCCCCGGGCCGGTAACGGCTAAACAAGCAGCTAAACCACCAGCTTGTAGCCCACCCCGCGCACGGTCTTGATCCAACGCGGCGAGCGCGGATCGTCGCCCAGCTTCCGCCGCAGGTTGGCCATGTGCACCTCAATGGTCCGCTCGTCGGAATCGTTCACGTATGCGCCGCCGTGGTACCCGTCCCCGCGCAGCCGGCGCACCAGCTCGGCCTTGGTGCGCACCAGGCTGCGGCTCTCCAGCATGGCTGCCAGAAGGTCGAACTCGGTCCGGGTGAGCTCCAGCTCCACCCCGTCCAACTTGGCCGTGCGCGAGGCGCCGTTGACCACCAGCCCGCTGTGCCCCAGGCTTCCGGGACGCTCACCCTCCGCTTCAACGTCCGACGGCGGCACCTGGCGAGTGGGGCTGTCGACATCCCCCGACGACGGCGGCACCTGGCGAGTGGGGCTGTCGACATCCTCCGCCGTCGAACCAGCTGAACCAGTCGAACCAGTCGAACCACTTGCAATACCCACCCGCGGCCGCCGCAGCATGGCGCCAACGCGGGCGCGCAGTTCGCGGGGCCGGAAGGGTTTGGTCAGGTAGTCGTCGGCCCCGGTTTCCAGGCCCAGCAGGGTGTCCAGCTCGTCGTCGCGGGCGGTGAGCATGATGATGTAGCAGTCGCTGAAGAGCCGGATCCGGCGGGCCACCTCAAAGCCGTCAATGTCCGGCAAGCCAAGGTCCAGGGTGACCACGGCGGGGTTGTGCCGCCGCACCGCCTCTACCCCGTCCACGCCGCTGTCCACGGCATGGACGTCGAAGCCAGACTGGTTTAGGACCACGTTGATCAGCTCCCGAATGTCCTGGTCGTCCTCAATGACCACTGCGCCCCGTGGACTATTCATTACTCCCCCGCCAAACTCGAGACCGACAAAACCCGCCACATGGCAACACTACCCATGGTAATTTGTGTCGGCGGCCAGCCATCCCCCAGGCGACTGGCCGCCGAACGCACGCTCGCGCGGGCGTACCCACAGTATGACATCATCAATATCGTTGACACAGTGCCTCTTAGCAATGGACTTCCCGTGACCCGAACCGCCGACAACCTGATCCGCCGCCATTTCTATGACCGGTCGCTGCGCACGCGCGTGGTCCTCACCCAGGCGCCGCTCACCCTGACCGTGGCGTTGATGCTGGGCCACGCGGCAGCCCTGTACCCGGCGGCGTTCGGCAACCCGGTGTTCACCATCGGCATGTGGCTACATGTGTCCATCTTCGTCCTCTGCCTGGCCGTGCCATGGGACAGGCTCCCCCAGGCCGCGTTCCTCGCCATCCCGTACCTGGACTTTGTGGCGATCGGCTTCTCACGCCAGGGCGGGCTGCAGTACGCCACCTCGGCCGGGTTGCTGGTGCTTTTCCCAGTGTTCTGGATTTCCGCGGCGGGCCCGGCCCGCCACACGGCCATTGCCGGCAGCACCGTGGCCACCCTCCTGATGGTCTGGACACCCGTGTTCCTGGCCGGCAGAGAGGCCACGCTGGACCAGCTGGGCAAGCCGCTGCTGTTCCCCTTCATGATGGCCGGGTTTTCCGCCACGGTGGTGATCATCACCTCCAACATGGACCGCCAGCGCGCGGCACTGCAGGAGAAGGATGCCCAGCTGAGCGAGGCCCTGGAGCAGAGCCGGCACCGCGAACAGCTGCTGGCCGCCGTGGTGGACACCGTGGGGGTGGGGCTGGTGGTCGTGGACGGGGAAGGCCATGACCAGCTCATCAATGCCACCCAGGAGACGCTGCATGCCCTGGCCGTGCCGCCGGGCCTGGCCGACCCGTCGGAGAAGGACCTGCTGGTTTTCGGGCCCGACGCAGTCACCCCCCTGAGTGCCGAGGCCCGCCCCGTGCGCCGGGCCGTCAAGGGTGAGACCTTCACCAATTACCAGGTGTGGATTGGCCAGGGTGATTCTGCCCGGGCGGTTTCCACCACGGCCCGGCCCATTACCACGAACGACGGCGGCAATGCCGGCGCCGTCATCGCCTTCCACGACGTGACGGAAATGGTGGCCGCACTGGCTGCCAAGGACGACTTCGTGGCGAATGTGTCGCACGAATTCCGCACCCCGCTGACGTCCATCCAGGGCTACCTGGGCCTGGCCCTGGACGAGCCGGAGCTGCTGCCGGCGCACGTGGTGAAGTACTTGGGCGTGGCGGAGCGCAATGCCGAGCGCCTCAATGATCTGGTGACGGACCTGCTCTCCAAGGATTCCATGGCTATCTCCCCCGCCATGGTGGACGTGGCCGGGATAGTGGCGGACAGCGTGGCCTCGGCACGGCCAGCCGCTGACAAGAACGGCGTGGTCCTCAGGGTTGAAGCGCCGGCGTCGCTCCCGGCCCTGGTGGACTCCGGCCGATTCGGCCAGGCCCTGGACAACCTTGTTTCGAACGCGGTCAAGTACTCGCCCGACGGCGGCACCGTCACGGTCCGCGCGTGGGCCGGTGGCACGGCAGGCAGTGCCGGCCGTGACTTATTCTGCGAAGTTCAGGACACAGGCATCGGCATGAGCAGTGCTGAGCAGGCAGATGCCTTCACCAAATTCTTCCGCGCAGAACAGGCACTCAAACGCTCCATCCCCGGCCTGGGCCTGGGACTGCAGATCACCCGGACCATTGTCACCGAGCACGGCGGCACTATCACGATCGAGAGCAAGCGTGGCAAGGGCACCACCATGCGGATAATGCTTCCCGGCTGCGTTCAGGATTCAGTTTAATTCCACGGGCGCCCACAGCATGGGCCAGTTGCCCACCGCTGTTGCCCCGGCACGGCGTGGATCAACTTGTACACCGAATCGCCGACCCTGCTGCCGTTCATGCGCTCGCGGCGCTGCGTGTAGTCGCTTGAGGACGGCGCCAGCACGCCCATGGTGGTACTGCCACCCGTCCACTCCACAACCATCTCCCACCGTCTGGACGGACGTGGCCGGGAATATTGTGGACACGCATCCTCGGCTTGACTCCCTCCGGCAAAGCAGAATGTGGAGCGGTCCCGTTGAATGCTCGATGGTGCGCCGCTCTGGTGACGCGATTCTCACGGTTTTACATCTGCATCTCAGCGGATCTTATCCAGCTGGTTTCCAATGATAAACATCGACGGATACTGGTAAGCGCCCACCCTATACAGGGTGGGCGCTTACCGGCGCTTGGGTCCTATTCTCCGGGGTCCCCCAACAAATACAGCGCTTGCTGGCCTCGGACGGGCCGCACACCCCCTTGATGTTACCCCCTGGTAGATCGCCGGGAATATTGTTACGCCCCTGTTCTGTGACGTATTCACGCTCCGCTGTTACGCGCCCAGCTATTGGAATCTGCTATATTGACCGGGGTAGTGATTCCTATACGGAGAATTTTTCACAACCTAATACGCGAACGGACTTTTGCCCCCCATGCAAGCCGTTCGCGGGGCGCCTCGAATCCCCTTTAACTTTCGGGGCGCCCACTCAAGTTTTGATTTACCCGCCTCCTTCAATCAATGCTGATTCAAGTTTGGCAGGAAGGCACACTAGAATGCGTGCTTCCGCAGAACGCGGTTACGGCTGTGGCCCTTCGAATTTCGTACGGGATCACCGTGGCCGCAGTGCATGGGCCACACGGATGCCACGGTGGGCGAGCCTCGTCAAACTCCTTAATAATGGCGGTGCCAACGGCCAACACAAGGTCTCGTCGACCTAAAATTGGCCTTTAGCTCAAGATTGGCTGTGCTTAGGCGCAGGATATTCATAATTCAGCCGGGTCACGTGACTTTGCCTGTTGGGTGGATCTACTGTGGAGAGCATGGGCATTGGCGCATTTTCACGAACCAAGATCGGCCTTATTGACGGCCATTGAAGGTAACGGCGAGGGCGTGCCCGGAGCTCCGATTTATTTACACCGACCACCACTGTAGGACTTGATCAGATGCGTTTGAAGCACCGCAACAATTACGAAATTCGTTCGCAGGTCTGGAAATACATCATGTTTGTGCTGCTGGGCGTAGCCGCCATCGGGGTCGGAGTAGTGGCCCTGACACGCTAATCGCTGGCTAAGCCATCCATTTTACGAAACGCGAAACAAGCGCCCAAGCCAAGAGGCCGGTTTCCGGTGAATTGAAGTGCAGGGACCAGAGTTTAGCGTCGTAAATTCGTTGAATAAGTATTGAGCTTGGTGGATGGCACGCACTGGATGGCCCAAGGCCGAATTGGTCCTCTCCGTTGAAGAACGTGAGCAGCTTTCACGATGGACCCTCGGGCGCAGGTCTTCCCAGGTCCAAGCCCTGTCCCGCTCACAGCCGGCCCTTCCGATGATGCCCGGCATGTCCGAGACGCGTGGCGCATAGCCTCTGGTGGTAGCGCACGTCTGGGTAGTTGGTAGCGTGATTCTGGGTTGTTGGTAGCGCTGGTTGGGTGTTCGTGGTTTTCTGTCATCTACGGCGGCGCACTGGGCGCCGCCGTTTCTTTGCAAGGAGGCAAGGATTATGGCGGATTACCGGGCGATTATGGCCCTGTTGTTGCAGGGTCGGAGTTATCGGCAGATCGTTGACGCGGTGGGGTGTTCGCACCGTGATGTGTCGGCGGCACGGAAGAGCATCGATGACCGGGGTTTGAACGCGGGGGCCCTGGCGGAGATGTCGGATGCGGAGCTTGCGGGGTTGTTCCCGGACGGGCGCAGCAAGGTCTCCGCCGGGTACGACCTGCCGGATTTCGCCAAGGTCGTGAAGTCGATGAAGGCGAACCCGCATTTCACCTTGTTGCAGGCGTGGCGGACGTATGTTGGGGCCCGGTCGGTGTTGAGGAAGTACGGCTACGCCCAGTACTGCCATCTCTTTGGCGGGTACGCGGTGCAAAATGATCTCGTGGCCACGCTCCATCATGAGCCGGGCATGGCCATGTTCGTTGACTGGGCCGGGGACACGATTCCGGTCGCCGACGCCGTGGCCGGCAGGAGCGTGAAGGCGTATTTGTTTGTCGCCGTGCTTCCCTTCTCCGGGTACGTGTTTTGCCAGGCGTTCACGGACATGCGCTCGGAGGCCTGGGTCAACGCCCACGTCGGTGCGTTCTCGTTCTACCAGGGCATCCCGCAGATTGTCGTTCCCGACAACACACTGACCGCCACTCACCGGAAAACCAAGGGCGATGCGGCACGGTTCGTCAACGACAGGTACCGGCAAATGGCCGATCACTACGGCACGGCGATCGTGCCGGCCCGTGTCAGGGCGCCAAGGGACAAGGCCGCCGTGGAATCAGCGGTGAACACCGTGAACAAGCGGGTCATCGGGTACCTGGCCGAGGATGTCTGGCTGACATTGGCCGAGCTGAACGAGGCCATCGCCGAACGGGTGTGGGAAATCAACCATGACATCCGCCGCGCCGACGGCACGACCCGGTTCGAGCGCTTCACCGAGGAGGAAGCTACGGCGCTTTCACCGCTGCCCGAGGCCGTCTTTGAGCAGGTGGAATGGAAGGAGCTCAAGGTCGGACGGAACTACCACCTGTTGACTGAACAGCCTGCCGGGTTTGGGCATGTCGCAGAGGGACGGGTCAGCTGGGGACATAGCGTCTTGGATCATGGTCGAAGAATCTGATTGTTCCAGGGAGTTGGAATATCTGCGTGTGCCTGCGGTCGGTTCGCTGGAGGCAACCGGGTCGCGGTGGGAGCCGTATCGGCTGGTGGGCGCGGACGGCGGAACAGTCCATGCCGTCGAGGCGTTTTTCGCTGATCTGCTGGCGGCCGGGCGCAGCGAGGCAACCGTCCGCTCGTATGGCATGGATCTGCTGCGTTGGTTCCGTTTCTTGTGGGCGATTGGCGTGGCCTGGGATCGTGCATCCCGGATCGAGGCGCGGGATTTCTGCCGCTGGCTGGCGGTAGTGGCCCGGGAAGGCCGCGGGTATTCAATTTCGGCCCGGCTCCACAGCGAGACGGTGCTGCGGGGCTTCTACGATTTCCACCGCGATGTCGGATCGGGCCCGTTGGTCAATCCGTTCCCGCTTGCTCGGTCCCGACGCACCGGACGGGCGAACGCCCATCACAATCCTATGGATCCCTACCGGCTGGAAAAGTCGGGCTTGTACCGGCCCAAGCCGCAGCGCAGGATTCCACGGAGCATCCCTGATCGGGTTTTCGACGACATCTTCGCGAAGTTGCGCTCGAACAGGGACCGCGCCATGGTGGCCTTCTACGTGTCTACCGGTGCGCGCGCCTCGGAGTTGTTATCGGCCACTCAGGGAGGCGTGGACCCCGGAAGGCAACTGATAACGGTGGTGCGCAAGGGAACCCGGGAAGTGCAGGAATTGCCGGCGTCACCAGACGCGTTTGTGTGGCTACGTTTGTATCAGGTCGAGATGAAAGATGCGATCGGGCAGGGTCCGCTGCAGCCGTTGTGGTGGACGCTGGACCGGCCGGCGCGGCCATTGACCTACCACGCGGCACACCGGATGTTTGAGCGTGCCGGCCAGGCGGCCGGCCAAGAAGCAACGCTACACGCGCTTCGGCACACCGCTGCCTACCGGATGGCCGAGGACCCCTCGATGCCGCTCACAGACGTGCAATACGTCCTTGGTCATGCCCGGCTGACGACCACCCAGATTTACATCACGCCGCGAAAGGAGGACGTGATCGCCCGCGTGTTGGCGCACCACTCAGCCCGCGACCGCATCGAGCAGCCGCCCCCGGCGGCGCCGGGCTACTCGCCAGAAACCCTCGCCGTGCTCTTTGGAAAGGCCACACCATGAGCATCAGCGCCGTTATGGCCCCGGCAGAACAAAGCAAAGACACCAACGGCGACTGGCCACCACAGTCGGATGACACCAGGGACGTGGCCGCATGGCGGGCACGGTTTCCCCCGAGGCCCACCGTCGATCGGTGGCCGGCCACCGGCGTTGACAGGCGGACCTTGGATCAACGGGCGTCGGAAGCGCTGTGTGCCCCGGTATCGAAATCGATGCGGCTGCTGGGCCTTCGCGGATTGTTGATGCTCCTGGACTGGTTGTCAGAGCACCCGGGCGACACCTGGCAGGAACGATGGCTGGCCAGCGGAGCGGACGCGGCGGGCGACGACTGGGCCGAGCTGCCCGCCCGGTGGCTACGTGAGCGCGGCGACTACTCGCCCTCCCGGCTGGAGGTGATGACCAGTTCCTTCCTGATCGCCGTCGGACTCGATGTGGTTCGCCCGTCCTTGCGGTGGCTGCTGACCGGAGGAAAGAAACGCAAGCTGGTCCGTCACCTGACCCGTACCCGCGACGGTGAAGGATTCGCCCGGCTGGGCGACCACTGCGAGCGTGACGAGACAGTCGGCACCGACGTGGGCAAGCACGTGCTGTTTCGTTGCGCCGTGATCGTCGCCGCAAAAGGCGGCACAGTCGAGGACATCACCGTCGGTGATGTCCTCGAGGTCATCGACCTGGAGAAGGAGATTCGCGCCAAAGCACCCTCAGCCGGGGCGAGCATCCGCGTCCTGCGGCAAACCGGGATCATTACAGCAGACGTACCGAGCCTCAAACAGATCCACAGCACCGGGCAACGCACCGTCGAACAACTCGTCGACCGCTACAACATTGCCTGCATCCCAATACGCGACCTGCTGGTCGACTACCTGCGTGAGCGGCAGCCGTCCGTCGACTACTCCACACTGCTGTCGCTGGCCTACGCGCTGGTCCGCTGCTTCTGGGCCGACCTGGAACGCCACCACCAGGGCATCGAATCGTTGAACCTACCCCGCAATATTGCCGGGGCGTGGAAGCGACGACTGAGCACCAAAATTCGCACCATTGTCCGCGACGGCAAGGAAATCCAGATCGAGACCGAGCGACTGTCGCACCTGGATATTCTGGCAGCGGTCCGGGCGTTCTACCTCGACCTGTCCCAGTGGGCATTAGAAGACCCTAGCCGGTGGGCCCCATGGGTGGCACCGTGTCCTATCAGCCAGGACGATCTGTCACGCCGGAAAATGGTGCGGCACCGCAAGGCGCGCATGGACAGCCGCACCCGCTCCCGATTGCCGGTAATGCCCGTATTGACCAACTCCACCACCACCTGGCGCCGTCAATCAACAGCGCTCCTCGCCGCCGGGCTACGCGCCGCGCCCGGCGAACCGTTCACCTCCGACGGCATCACCATGACCAGGATTAAACGTCCGCACGGCACGCAGGCCAACGTCTGGGTCACCAACCCGGACACCGCCAAAAAAACCCTGCTCAACCGCGATGAAGACCATGCATTTTGGGCGTGGGCGGTCATCGAGGTGCTGCGGCACACCGGCGTCCGCATCGAGGAACTGCTTGAGATCAGCCACCACAGCCTGATCCAATACCGGCTGCCGGACAGTGGGGAACTCGTTCCGCTCTTGCAGATCGCCCCGTCTAAAACCGACACCGAACGGTTGCTGGTGGTCAGCCCCGAACTGGCCGAGGTGCTTTCCACGATCATCAGCCGCCACCGCAAACCCGAGGGCACCATCCCCCTGGTCAGCGCCAGAGACGAACACGAACTGGTTTGGCGCCGACCTGCCCCGCTCCTGTTCCAACACCTCGTCAACGGCGAACACCGTGCCATTACCGCACGATTTGTCTCCACCCTGCTCGACGAAGCGCTGGCACGCACCGGCCTGACAGGCCCTGATGACGGGCAGCCGCTCCGGTTCACCCCGCATGATTTCCGCAGGATCTTCATCACCGATGCAATCATGAACGGGCTTCCGCCGCACATCGCGCAGGTCATCGCCGGCCACCAGGACATCGGCGTCACCATGGGATACAAGGCCGTCTATCCAGAGGAAACGATCACCGCCCACCGGGCGTTTATAGCCCGGCGCCGCGCCCTGCGACCGAGCGAGGAATACCGCGAGCCCACCGACGACGAGTGGCAGCAATTCCTTGGCCATTTCCAACGCCGCAAGGTATCGGTCGGGACCTGCGGCCGCGCGTTCGGCAGCAACTGCATCCACGAACACGCCTGCATCCGCTGCTCCCTGCTCTGGCCCGATCCGAACCAGCAGACCCGCCTACTCGAGATCCGCGACAACCTCAAAGCCCGCGTCGTCGAAGCCCATGAGCAAGGCTGGCTCGGTGAAGTCGAAGGCCTCGAAGTCAGTCTCGCCGGCGCCGAAGACAAACTGGCCCAAGTGCAACGGCGCACCAACACATCCGTCGCCCTCGGCATCCCGACCATCGGCCACCAGCCCGCTGGCTGACGCCGGCGATTCGCGATGATATGTATGACTCATTCGAGTTCAGAGAACATGTCACAGCCGATTACCAGCACTATTCCGTGCCCTATGCCCTGGCGGGGCGGTTGCTGCGGGTGCGATTGACCGGCACCAGGGTGACGGTGTTTGACGGGCAGCAGGTCGTTGCCGAGCACCCGCGCAAGATGGGACGGAAGGGACAGTATTCAACGGATCCATCCCACGTGCCGCACGAGCACCGCAATGTTTCCGGGCTCTGGTCCCGGGACTGGTTCATCGACCGGGCCCGCATTTTTGGCCCCGCAACCGTCATGGTCATCGAGCAGGTCCTGGACCGGCGTGTGATCGAGGCGCAGGGCTATCTGGACTGCCAAAACATCCTCGAGTCCCTGGGAAAGAAGAACAAGCAGAAACTCGAAGCGGCCTGTCAGGACCTGGTGAACATGCGCGGCTACCCGTCGTACTCGACTTTGAAGCGGTTGATGGCCGGCATTGAGAGCGACAGGCAGAAACCTGCCCCGGTAAAGCCGGCCGCCTCGAACCTGCTCAACAGCAACGCCGCGACTGCCGAACTGCCGGACGTCTACGTCCGCGGTGCCGACTACTACCGGGAAGGGCAGTAACGACCATGTTTACCAGTATCGACCACGAGAAGTTCAGGGCCCTGCGCATCACCCACGTGGCCACCCGCTTTGAAGAACTCATCAACGATGAGGGCAACGACCAGCTCACCCCGGAGCAGCTCTTCCTCACCGCCGTTGACGACGCCCTGGATATGCGCCGGGCCAACAAGATCGAGAAGCTGATCCGGCAGGCAGGATTCCCGATCCCGACCGCATCCATCGCGGAAATTGACTACAGGGAAGGCCGCGGCATCAATCCCAACAGGATGAAACGCTACGCCGCCCACGACTGGCAAACCGAGCCAACCAACCTGCTGATCACCTCACCCACCGGCGGCGGGAAGACCTATCGGATTTGCGCCATCGGCATTGCCGCCTGCGAACGCGAACACGACGTGCTCTACATGCGCATGGATGAC
>Ga0134128_10004690_pt1 | contig 16697 bp, 2 predicted proteins | sample KB31754_FD_96462 | JGI IMG/M metagenome (GOLD analysis project Ga0134128, IMG submission 96462) | Terrestrial soil microbial communities with excess Nitrogen fertilizer from Kellogg Biological Station, Michigan, USA - KB3-175-4 | ecosystem: Environmental > Terrestrial > Soil > Unclassified ...
CAGTCTTCTTCACCGTGCCGTTGCGCGTGGCAAAGAAAATATATTTGCCTTCTTCTTCAAGATTGCGCACGGCCAGCAGGGTCCGCACCGTTTCTCCGGACTGCAAGCCGATCAAATTGCCGATGTGTTTGCCTTTTCCGGCAGCGCCAACATCAGGAGTTTCGTAGACCTTCAGCCAGTACACACGGCCAAGATTGGTGAAGATCAGAATGTACGCATGGGTCGAAGCGATGAACAGATGCTCGACGAAATCTTCATCACGCGTCTTCATCCCTGTGCGCCCGGTGCCTCCGCGCCGTTGCTGCCGGTAAATTGAAATCGGCGTGCGCTTCATATAGCCGGAGTGGCTCACGGTCACCGCCACCTGCTCATCCGCGATCAGGTCTTCGAGGCTGATTTCAGCCGCCTCGTCCTCAATCACCGTGCGGCGTTCGTCGCCGTACTGCTTTTTCACTTCTTCCAGCTCTTTTATAATGACGTTCCGCAGCTTCTTCTCCGAAGCCAGAATGGATTCGTACTCCTCAATGCTTTCCCGCACTGTGCCGAGTTCTTTCGTAATTTCATCAATCGAAAGCCGCGTCAGGCGATGCAATTGCAATTCGAGGATCGCGTCAGCCTGGATCGAAGTGAACGGCTTCTCCGGATCGAGCTTCGGTGCCCGGCCCGTGATATTAATGTCAATTTTCTTGCCGGCGAAATAAGCCACCAAATTTTCGCGCGCATCGCCACGGTTCGCGCTGCCGCGAATAATTGCGATCACGTTATCAATATGGTCGAGCGCAAGCTTGTAGCCTTCCAGAATGTGCTCGCGGTCTTTCGCCTTCTGCAACAAGTAAGCGGTACGGCGGCGCACCACATCCACGCGGTGATCAATAAAATGCTTGATCGCCTGTATCAGCCCCATTTCTTTCGGCTGGTTATTCACCACGGCCAAAAGAATCATGCTGAAGCTTTCCTGCATGGAGGTGTGCTTGTATAGCTGATTGAGCACCAGCTGCGGCTCGCCGCCCCTCTTGAGCTCGATCACAATGCGCATTCCATCCCGGTCGCTCTCATCGCGAATGTCAGAGATGTCATCCACCGTCTTGTCGTTGACCAGTTGCGCGATGCGCTCAATCAACCGCGCCTTATTCACCTGGTAGGGAATTTCAGTAACGATGATCGCCTGGCGGTCTTTATTGAATGCTTCAATAGAGGCCTTCGCGCGCATCATGAAGCGGCCACGCCCCGTTTTGTAGGCGTCAAGAATTCCCGCTTTGCCGTGGATAATGCCGTAGGTGGGAAAATCCGGCCCTTTTACAATCTTTAAAATTTCCGCAAGCTGTGCCGCAGGATTATTTACCAGCGTGATCGTCGCATCCACAATCTCCGTCAGATTGTGCGGAGGAATTTTCGTCGCCATTCCCACTGCGATTCCATCCGACCCATTCACCAGCAAGTTCGGTATGCGCGTGGGCAGAACGTCCGGCTCCACTTCGCTGTCGTCGTAATTCGGCCGGAAATCAACCGTCTCTTTTTCCAAATCTTCGAGCAGCGCGGTAGAAACCTGCGCCAGCTTGGCTTCCGTATAACGGTCCGCCGCCGGAGGGTCGCCATCCACCGACCCGAAACTTCCCTGCCCAAAAATCAACGGATAACGCATGCTCCACGGCTGCGCCAGCCGCACCAGTGCGTCATACACTGCGAGGTTCCCGTGCGGATGGTACTTGCCCATCACGTCTCCCACGATCCTCGCGCATTTGCGGGTGGCCCGGTTCGGCTGCAACCCCATCTGCTGCATCGTGTAAAGAATCCGCCGGTGCACCGGCTTCAATCCATCGCGCACATCGGGCAGCGCGCGGCCAATAATCACCGACATCGAATAGTCGAGATACGACCGCCGCATCTCCTCTTCAATGTTTACAGGTTGAATGTTCGCCGCGCCCGGACCACCGGACCCATCCCCGCCATTGGGCGGAGTCAGAGGAAGTTGATTTTGATCATCAGCCATAGAAATAATTATGTGCGCTACCGCTTAAAATAGCCCACCAACGCAGCCCAAACCAGAGAGCCGAACTCCGTAAACCATTGTATTTAATGGAATTAAAGACGCCGTCATTGATTAACATTATACCACGCTAATTGTAATCGGAACTGTATGAGGTTAGCCACAAATTCATGCCAGAGTCACTTTACGATATACACCTACGAACCGTCTTAAGCTTGTTTATTATTCGTATTTTCGAACTGGGTATTGTACAAATTTTGCCAAGTCATTCTTATTATCCTTCCACCACGTCTCCCAAATCTGCTTGCTTTGGGCTGGTTTTGCTATGCGAGGCGGCGAAATAACAAGAGCCGTCAATGCTTTTAATATGAGTTCGTCACGTTCGAAACGAAGCTTGTCATAACTTGGCCGTCCTCTGTACTCGGGAAGATAGCTGGGACTGTCGAGGGCGTCAATCAACATGGAGACCGCTGTGGGTCCTCCTAAGAGACGGAGTTCTTCTATTGCGCTACTAAGCCCTGAAAGGTCCAATTCACGTTTTACCGTCTGAAGTTCTTCCTGATCGCCCAGTCGTGCTAGCCCCAGCTGGGCACGACCTTGAAGCGTGGTCACCACGAAAGGTCTTCTCTTTGGATTGCTCCACTTTGCCAATATCGTAAGGATAGGAATTACTTGAGGATCACGCGTTTGGGCCAAGTCGAAAATCGCATCGGGGAATCCCCACTCCACCTTTCGAGCAAGGCATTTTAGATGGGGGCCGTGAAGGTACCCACTGATAGAAAGAGTGACCGGTTTGGCCTTATTCTGATCCCACCAATCAAGCCATTGTTGGAGAGTCCCCCCGAAAAATCCATTGTGCGTCATGGGGCCAATCTGCAGCTGCTGCGAGATTGCGTCCACAATGTCGGATCTCTCATCTACGGTGTAATCGCCAAAGTCATGATGGAGCGAATCGTCATGTAGATGCACGCGAAGGTAGGCCATCAGATCTGCTACCGCCGCATCTGTCCCAGCGCGCACGAGCTTTGGGTACGCCAAAAAAGATGTGTTTGGATTGTTTAAACCATCTCGTAGCTGTTTCAATGCACTTTGCTCGCCCAGTCGGGCTAGGCTCACTTGTGCAGCGCCTTCAATGGTATCAACTGCCATTCCCGGTTTAGATAGCCGTATTAAAGATGGCGCCAAATCGTTTCCAGAGATCGCGGCGTAACGCAAAACCATATCGGGGGTGGAGGCGTGTAATAAACCCTCAAGGGGAACAGGTTGATAGCTGTTGTCCTGCGGGCAGGCCTGAGCGAATGCAGATGCCTGATACAGAACTATCGCAAAGAACGATACAAACGACAAATAACGCATAATCCTCATCTATTCTAGCTCTTAGGGCATGCGCTTCCGAGATTGCCGTTCATTTGCCATAATTGCTGGATTCCAATGTGTGTTTGCTGCTTTGGCGGAAGATCAAGCCACCACATGAGCTGATTCTGATCTGTGTAGTCAGAATCCACTGGCGGCAGATTCGGAACACATGTTGCTCCTGATTTTTCACTCGGGTGATTCATGTTCAGCGTGTGCCCAAGTTCGTGCGCCAGAAGTCGGACCAAGCGGTCATCAGGCGTGAGATCATCCACAAATATTGTATTGCCTCCTATGCTTGTGGCAAATGCTTCCAAAGAGCCGACCAGCGGAGTGTTAGGTTGACCCGGTCCAGGGGCTTGAGGTTGAGGCTTTGGGGAGACACCGGGAGCAGCAACAATCTGGGGAATGTGGACCCCAAACACCACGACCTCGCCGGTTTGCTGCGAGGTGACCGTAAAATTGACGTCGTACGCGCCCCCTACATCTGCGGGGGTCGGAACACCGCTGATAATGAACGATACTTTCCCTGTTGAAACTGCCAGTCCGGACCCGAGGGGCAGCGTATTTTGAATGACGTTGAACTGATATGGAGCAATACCCCCGGCAAAAGTAAATGTCATCTTATAGTTCCTACCTACCTGCAAGCCTTGTGGAATATTTATGTCAGCGATGCGCAATGGTTGCACGAAATTGTGTACGAAATATATGTGTATCTGGCGAGAGACTCCAGGGGGCATTTGTGGCGGATGAGCTACCTGGATTGCATTAACGATAGCGTTTTCTTCGGGGTTGTGACTAGGATCACTCGGATGAACCTGTAAATGTCCGTCACTATTCAGATCATAGTGTACCTGCTCCGGGACGATTTCTCCGTCACACGTTCCCGTACCATTCAAGATGCTACCCTGAACTGGATATATATCGAACTGAACGTTCGCCTGCGGCGTGTAGATATTGTTCAGTCCAGTTTCAATCCTTTGAACAATGTTATCGTAGGCGGCCTGACTCATCGGAGCTCTTTCAGGAAGCAGCGGCAGACTTTGGCAGGGATAGGCTGGGTTCCCGTCGGGATTCGGAGGTGTAGGAGTTTCTGTCACATAGTGTAAGTAAACGGCATAATGACGACGTTTCAATAGCTGTGCTTGTAACTTTCCAATTTGTGTCTTCACGTTCGTGCCGTTCACTGTTGCATTTTTATTTGCCACAATGTTTGTAACTTGAATCGCATCTTGGTTTTCGTTGGTGCCGAAAGCAGTAGCAGTGGTTACCGTACTCTGTGTATTTGGAGGATTCACGTTCAGCAAAGCAGTATTGTCCGGATCAAACGACACCTTCGATCCTGCAGATAAGGCTTTTCCCTGGATAAGGGATTCAGCCGCATTGGAACTTTCTTCAGGTACCATTAGGAAATAGTCTCGTACTGAATGAGGATCGTGGATGTTCTGGGTCCGCTGATGGAAGCCGCCGAGATGATAACTATTTCCGGCAATCCTGTATTGGGGTCGATTCCTGAAGATAATCTTGCTTGTATTGTGTTGCTGACGAGCGTGAAGCGGTTGCTGGTGTTGACCTCCCTTGACTTGCAGATTGAGTTGAAGATCAAACGTATAACTGTGGACTTGAAATACAGATGCGGGCACATTTACTTGCATCTGATTCGAGGACACCGAGGCTGGAGATATGGACGTTTGCAACCCATCAACGTCGGCAATGACAGTACTGCCAGATTCGAATCCAGTTCCCTGAAGGCTAACTGAGATCGGTTGACTGGAGCCGGAAGCAGCAAGCGTCACTGTACCGTCGCCAACACTGGAAAGAATGGGCGATGGAGGAGGAGGAATGAAGTTCGGATCTGCGTCCGAAAGCGCGCTCGTATCATCCGCCGGAAGCGAGCCACTATTCGCTCCGGTTCCCATGGATGGAATCCCGTTCCCAATCTGAAGAGTCAGGGCTTGTGACTGCAACATTGGAAATCGAGTCGATTGTACATACAGAGATATAGGTCTGGGCATCGCTTGCCAATACGCCGGAATGGTGACTTGCATCGAGGTGGATGACAATACCTGACTATTTAGTTGTGGTGGCGTATTTGGGTCTTCGGAACTCGTCTTCACAACAGTGTCGCCTACGGCAAAATTATTGCCCGTCAATGTAATGGTTACATCTTGCAACTCGTCTATAATCGGAATAAAAGACGGGGTTATTGATGTCAGCACTGGCGCAGGAGGAAGCCCTGCCGGGACAATGTGAATGGTGTAATCGTTCGATTGAGTCGTGCCATTCAAAAGCCGCAGAGTGGCGTCACTCACTTGCGAGAAGTAACTAGCCGCCAGCGTTAATTTTACTTCAGTGGAACTCACAAATGTAATTGGAAGGAACTGAGTCGTATCCCCAACGTTCGTACCAGTCGGAATAAACTGGGCCTGAGTTGAGATCAGGAAATTCCTGCCCTTGATATCAATTGTGTTTTGCCCGGAGTTGGCAACGATAGGGTTTGGCGACGCAGATAAAATTATAGGAGTCGGAGATGTACCAGATGCATTTTCAGGCGTGGCTTCGACAAAGTCACTAGAACCGCCGTCTGGGTTCTGCACTTGGAAACTGATGGTTGCGGGAGTCACATTTATCGCCTGTCCCGCTGGCCAAGTTATGGAGCCCGTGCTCTTCACAGGAACCGGGGCAGTAAAGACAACTTGCCCGATATCATCTGTAACTTGGATTTGAGCCGAAGCAACCTGACTTAAGTCCCCCGAGATAGCATAGTTGATCGGAATGTCTTGGCTGGTATGTCCGTCAGCGGTAGCAAGCAATCCACTAGCATCAACTGAAATCTGCGGCACCACACCCAAACTCGAAACCTGTACTCCGCTGCTTGGACTCTGTGAAGACCCTACGATCAGTCCCGACGAGTCAGTTGTCAACCAATTCCCGAAATTCCCTGTGATTTGTCCCGCTAAGACCGGTTGGGCGAGGTTCTCCAGATTCACTAGAACAACGTTGCTTCCAGTTCCGACCAGTGCGACTGAACCATTGACGGTTACATCGGTTGCCGTCGTTGGCAATTGCAGGTAGCCCATTGGTTGCGGGGTGAATGGACTGCCCTGCGCGTACGCCGCGCTCAGGTCTACCACCATTAGCGATGGCACAAGGGAAGCGGAGCAGCTTGTCGTACTCGACGACGGCCCGGATAGGCCAGAGCCCACCAACACCGCTACATGTTTTGTTGTGGTAACGCCTGAACTATCTGTAAACGCCAGATTGGCCAGGGTCACCGCCCGTCCGCCGCAGAAAAGAGAATTCGTCTTGCCATCGGCGCTCGCCAGCAGCAATGGCTGCACTGGATTCAAGCTGAATTTTCCATTTACTGCCGTCGGATACAGCACTGCCGAAGAACCGCTCATCGTGGGATCGGCCAACACCAACGGAAGTTGCCCAGTCGCGGCGATCAACGTTTGCGTTCCGCCGCTCGCGACTGTGAAATCATCCGCTTTGAGGTCAAACATTGTTGCAGTTCCGCCGGTTGTGGTCGGCAGCTGGATCGTATTCACAATCGTATCCATGGCAAAGCCATCACCTTCCGTGGTGACAGCCGCACCGAACTGGGTAGGATTTGTGTTGAACACCTGCTGATATTCGGGGATCGCCTGGCTAAGATCAATCACCTGCAAGCCTTGCAGGAATGTGCTGGCATAAAGGAACTGATCTTTCATGAACAGGCGCAAGGCGATGCCCGCCTGCATCGCGCTTGAGGAAACGCTCACAGCTCCCACCCGAACAGGTTTTGTTGGCGTGGAAACATCGTATAGCCAGACATTTGCCGGAATGGCGTTATCCACGGCCATACCGGAGGAGATTGCCACAAGGGGGCCGCCCGTCACCGGCGACTGCGCTTCTCCTGCCACGTCCACAGTAGCGCCAATAAATGAGGCCCCGATTCCCAAATCTTTTGGATTGGAGGGATCGCTGATATCGAACATCCCCAGAGCGCCGACGGCACTGTTGATGTTTTCTCCAGCATAGGCATATTGGCCGATGATTGCGGGCCTCGTCGCTACCGGATATTGACTGTTGACCCCGCCCAAGTCCTGCGGGCCAAACGTCGTGAACTGGTACACCTGATTATTTTTAGGATCAGGGAACTCTTGCAGACACAGCGGACCCGCGGGAGCCGGATTTGTATCCACTATGAATGTACCTGACGGTTGTGGAAGCGGCACGGGAGGCGTGCTGCTATCGAAACACGAACTGGTGCTGTTTGCGTTCAGCGTGAGTGTGTAGGTCTCGTTATATTTCAACCCATTGAGCGGTTCGACGGTCAGCGAAGTAATTGCATCACCCGGCTGCACCGGATTAGCTATTGGGCCTCCATTCGATGGAATATTAGGATCCCTGATCCCTACCAGCTGAATTGGAACGACCGTTCTCGTTGGTGCAGAAGTGTCGCTAGGGCTCCCGACATCAGTAAGGACAACATTGGCAGTACTTATATTTGTGACCGGCTCATCAAAGGTGACTTGCGGGAACACTCCCGGAGAAACGCCGGTCGCATTGAGAATTGGTGAGTTCTCAATTATCGTGGCTGGGCTGCAGCCAGCGGTAATCTGGGCAGGCGGAGCAGCGGCCGTACAGGTTTTGACTCCGGTATTATTTCCACCCGCCGCCACCACGAGAATACTTTGACTTGCGCTGACTTTCGCCAGACTGAGCGAGTCGAGCGCTGAAGCAGTAATGGTGAATGTGCCTGCGGTTGCGAGGGGAAAGACCCCGGGAACGCGGGCGTTCACGAGCTTCTGCTCAGGTTTTCCATCTGTGTCTTCGAGCGAATCACTTGTGTCTACGTAATCGGGCTTTGAAACCGTCAGTTGGGTCGCCCCAATTGAAGCCGACGTAAAACTCAGGTTTACTTGCGGTCCCGGAATTTGGAACGCAATCAGGATATTTGTTCCAGTCTGCAAAATACCGCTTGCCGGAACGCGATGGCCATTCTGATCAAGTGTGTACAGCAGAATGCTAAATTGCGGGGGCGGTGGGGGCGGCGTCGGAGGAGCAAATGTGAAATTCAATCGCCCGATATTCTGGTATTCAGATTCCAATCCGGCCGTGACGTCATAATCCACATCGTTGACCTGAATGCCATTCACTTCTGATGCAGTCGCGACAATGGTCTGCCCCGTCGCCTGGTACGTTGCCGTAACACTTCGCGTTCCGCCTCCGCGCTGTGGGTCAAAGAGAGAATATGTGCCGCAGTTAGGATCGCTCGTCGTAACGTACTGCGGATTGTTCGTCAGAGAAATGGCTACCGGAGCAACCAGAGGCGAAAAAGCAGGATTGCTTCCGCTAGGAGATTGGAAAATCTTCCCGACAATCAATCCTGTCGAGGAGACTCCCGGCTGATTGGGATCGAAATCCCACATCATGAAAGTCTTCACAATCGCGGTTGCAATTGGGCTGAATGACGCCGAAGCGTCCGCCTGGAAATTCCCATAGCTGTTCATGTAGCCGCAGAACGGTGGAGACGCCGTAACTACCTGCGCATTCGCGCCCGTACCCTGAACAAATGCCTGGTCAATGGTCTCAAACAAAACATTGTTGTTCTGGTCGGTCAGAATTCGGAAGACATAATAAGAAGCGCCTTGCGGAGCGCCTGCCGGCACTGGGAATGCCAGTTTCACTTCCTTATTAAAGGATGGCATGGCGGGCGCGGTGATCTGCATGCCGCTGCCAAAATTAAGATTTTGCCACGTTGGAAGCTGCGTAAACGCCGTCTGGTCCAGCAGATCCAGCTTGAACGTCGTTCCTTTGTTCAACGCTCCCTGCGGAATAATCATGGCCAGATTGCCTGGCCCGGTCACAGTTCCGCCGCCGGAGCCGATTGCCGTGGTCCCATCCGCCGCCACATATTTGCTTATGGTAAAGCTGGTGGTGGTTTTGTCCGGCGCGGTAATCGTCACAGCAAGCACATCATCAATCGTTGCGGGCATCTGGCCGGTGACTGAACCATCATTGCCTACCGTCAGCGAAAGCACCACGCCATTTGTCTGGTCCACAATCAGGACGGTTGTTCCGGGCGGGAACGAATTCGCCGGAGCTGAAATCTGCACATTGCCGTTCTGGTCTGGCATAGCGAAGACCAGCGCGTTCGTATTGAAATTCGGCGGCGTAATGGCTTGTGTCGTAAAGGTAGTGCTGGGTACGGCAATGAGTCCGCCCAAAGTAGTTGCCAGCCCGGAGGCAGTCAGCGTGTAACTCGTAGAAGGCTGCAACGCGGAAACCGGGAAGACCGAGAGCCGCGTTCCATTCTGCGCGAACACAAACCGCACCGGAACGGAAGCTCCGCCATTCTGCGTAAGCACAACGCTTGCCGCCGTCACCGTTGATTGGTTGATCGAATCCGCCGCCGTGATGTCAATTTCCGCGGTAAGCGGAACTCCCACCGCGCCATTCGCGGGCGTAATCGTCGCCGCCTCCGTTTGGCCGCTCAACGCCAGATTCAGAGTCGCGGTCTGTCCAGCAGTAACCTGGGTCTGCGCCGAACCGCTCAATGCTGTATTCGGCACGCTGGCGGTCAAGTTCACAGTGCCAGTGAGCGTGGGTATGAGGTACGAGCCAGCGGCATTGGAGAACGCCACAAACGGAAGCCCATCGCTCTGGACCATTGCCGCAACCGCTCCACTGGAACTAGTGACAGTGCCGGAAACGTATCCCGTAGGCGATGTAATCTTGTAAAAAACGTAGTCGCCTCCCTGGGTGATTCCGGCCAGCCCGGGCACTGCCTGCGTCATTAGGTTGCCGCCGCTTACCTGCGCCAAACTTACAACCACAAGATAAGGCACTCCCGCGACCCGCTGAACCTGCGCCAGCAACACGTTGTCTCCGGGCTGTGCCGCTCCAGCCGCGACCGAAAGTTGCGCAGGCGAAATCAAGGTCTGCCCTGAAAAATCCATGTTGTATTCGGATAGCGGAATGAGGGCCGCGCTGGATGGCAGGAATGCATCCACCGTTTCCGGAGAAACCGCAATGGCCGTGTCCTGCGTCAAAGATCCAGCCGCAATCGTGAGCGTCGCATCTCCTCCCGCGACCGTCACCGCCTCACTGCCGCCCACTTGTCCCCGCACCGACTCGCGTCCCGACAAAATGTCGAGGTGAACATTTCCCGAAGAAAATACCTGTGGCTGGAATGTTTGCGATGGCGTCACCGGAAACACGGCAACCGCCGCAGCGCCAGTGGGAGCAGCGTATTGGTACACCACAATGTCTTCTGAGCGCTTTGCGGAAGAGAGGTGCTTGCCTGAGGCGAGAGCGTACGTTTCCTGCACATTTGCCTGGATGACTGTTCCCGAAGGCATCGGCACTGAAGACTGCACCGCAAGCGTTGCTACCGAAGTTCCTCCCGACGGAGGAATTGAAGGCGGATTCAATGTGCCGGTTGCAATCGCGCCCGCGGGCAACATGACCATGGAAACACCGGTCAGCGGCTGGCCCGCAGGAGGAACCGGCACGGTGCTGCCTGCATCCGCAGCTACCAAAGCAAAATCTCCCAGAGAGGGAACCGAGGTGCTGAGCGTTCCATCCGCGGAGGTCAAATTCGGTGTCACCATGACCCACGCGTGCGACGCGGAGTCATAACGCACCAGATGCAAAATTAAGGAGGCGGGCAGCTGCGCGAAATTTGCGTCAAAGGAAGATGTCGTTGAACTCTCCGAACGCAAATCAAACGCCATTAGCGGAGACCAGCCGAGCGGAAGCAACGCCGGCAATCCCTGTTCAGAAAGTTGCGTGAGATAAAAATTCGTTGCCGATGAAACAGCGCCGGGCGCAACTGTAATTGTCAGCGGCCCGCTCCCCAACGGACCACCTGCCGCATTGATGGAAACCGGCGCGGCAAGCGGAGTCATGCGCGCATCCACGGGTACCGTTCCCACCCCACTTTGCAGAAATACTTCCCGCTCCACTCCCACCATCGCGGGAGTCCCTGTAGCAGGATCAGCAGCAATATTGAAGCTCAGGAACAAATGCGCGGCATTCGAAGCAATTGAATAACGTCCGTTTGCATCCGAGACATCCTGCGAATTACCTCCGATCACCTGAACATTCGCTCCCGCCAAAGGCAGGCTGGTCACATCAGAGAGAACTTGTCCTGTAACGACTCCCGAAGAGACCACCTGAATCTCGCGGGAGGAGGCGGTGATGTTGCCCGCGATATCAACGACCTGCGCAGTAAGCGTCAGCGTACTTCCGGAAATAGCGTCGGAGGGCGCATCAAACGTAATGGTATAAGGCACGGCATTCAGAGTGGCGATTGTGCTCCCATTCAACTGAATGACGACACTTGCTACATCTATGTTGTCGGTGGCAGTAACCGTAGCAGTCCCTGATTGTCCGGGAGCCAACTGCGAAGGGGCCGTAAACTGCAAAACGGTCGGCGCTATCTGGTCAATATTCAGCGTTACTTCGGCATTCGCGCTGTTCCCCGCAACGTCTACGGCTGATCCGGTAACCACTTGCCCGAGGCCGTTCGTAGAAACATTCTGCGGAGAAGGACAAGTTGCAATTCCAGAAAGCGCGTCCGAGCAGGTAAACGTCACCGCGACCTGCGCAGTATTCCAACCATTCACCGGAGGCGGTGCTGCGGCGGCAGTAATGGCTGGCGGCGTTTTATCCAGATTGATCGTGGCGCATGAGGATGCCGAGAGGCCAATGGAATCTAAAACATTGCCGCATATCTGCTGGTTCGCGCCTTCGGTACTTACCGTTACTGGAGGAGAACAACTGGCGATGGGATTCGTTCCCGGAGCGCACGCGAACGTTACTGTCACGTCTGAATTGTTCCAGCCCGCTGAATTCGGTGCAGGACTCGCCGCAAATGAAATCGTAGGTGGTATCGGCGCCTGAATGCTGACCGTCGCAGTAGCGGTTGCCGTATTGCCGGCCACATCGGTTACCGTTCCACTGAAAGTTTGGTTCAATCCAAAAGCTGAAACAATAATGGGCGAAGAACAATTGGCAACACCCGAAAGCGCGTCAGAGCAAGTAAATGTAACCGTTGCTGGTGGAGCAAAAATAATGCCGCCGGCATTTGGTTGCGGTGAAACTGCGGCCGTGATCTGGGGCGCGGTCAAATCAAGATTCACAATCGTCGTTGAAGTCGCTATGTTCCCGGCATTGTCGGTAGCGGTAACAACGACGGGCTGGTTTGCGCCTTCGCTAGAGATCGTCACGGGCGTGGGGCACACCGCAATGTCCGATCCCGCATCTGTGCAGGTAAAGGTCACGGTGACCGGGGCATTGTTCCACCCGGCTGCATTTGGCTGTGGCGTCACGACCGGAATGATGACCGGAGGAGCGGTATCGATGGCAAACGTTTGCGGGGCCTGTGCAGCCTGGTTCCCGGCGCGGTCAAAGACATTTACCTGAATCTGGTGCTGGCCATCCGCCAAGGCGTTGAGCGTTCCATTCGCTGCTGTTGTGGTAATGGCAAAGTTTGCGGTAACGTCCACGCCATCTACCAGCACCTGGAAGCGCGATGTATCCACACCGCTGGCATCATCCTGGTAAGCAATCTTAAAGGATGGTGTCGAGCTATTCAGAAACGCATTCGGTCCTGGAGATTGGATTTGATATGTTGGCGGGACCGTATCCAACTGGAAAGTTGCGGTAGCTGTGCCCTGGTTCGCAACCTGGTCGGCAATCTGCGCCGTAAGCTTGTAAGTTCCATCGGCAAGGGGCGAGCTTGCGGGAATGGTCCCGCTCGCCTGCGATGCGCCAGCCTGAAATTGCGCTGTAATGTCATCCTGCGGATTCGATCCATTCTGGAGGAACACGTGCAGCGTGCTCGTGTCCGCTCCAACACCGCTGCCATCTGCATAGTTGATCTGGATACTTGGCGTGTTGTTGTTGATGAAAGAATTATCTTTCGGCGAGCCGAAGCTGATGGTTGGCGGCTTTGTATCTACCGTGAAACTCGGCCCATTGACCGTCACTGAGTTTTTTGCTTTGTCCGCCAATGTCACAGAGATGGAATGGTTGCCTTCGGCGAGCGCGGGACTGACTTGCAATACTCCCGTCGCGGAATTTTGCCCCACCGCCATAAAGCTGGTTTCATTATTCCCATCCACAAAAAGCTGGATAGAGGATGTATCCACGCCGCTCAGCGCATCCGAGTAGCTGAAGGTAATCACCGGCGTACTACTATTGGTTTGCGCTGGAGGCGCCTGGAACGTGACCGCCGGAGGTTGGGTATCCACGGTGAAGATAGACGCTCCGGTGCCCTGATTTCCTGCCAGGTCAGCAATCGAAGCAGTCACATTCACCTGACCGTTGGGCAGCGCCTGGGCATTGGTAAGCGTGGCAGTAGCAGATCCAGGCTGGATATTGAACAAGCTGGTTTCATCCACGCCGTTAATCGTGACTTTCAACGTAGAGGGAGCGATGGCATCGTTATCCGAATAGTCCACCAAAATCGTCGGCGTCGTATTGTTGCTGAATGAACCGGCCGCGGGTTGCAGCACCTGAATGTCCGGCGCGCGCGTATCAATGTTGAAGGTGCTCGTAGCTGACGTGGTATTTCCGGCTTTGTCCTTGATACTAACGGTAAGAATGTGAGAGCTGTTGACCGCGGCAGTCACCGTTCCACTCGCGCTATTTGCTCCAGCCGTTAAATTGACAGGCGCACCATCGAGGGTGGCGCTTAGAGAGCTCAAATCCAGGGCCTGATCGTCCTGATACTGCATAGCAATAGCGACATTCGCAGAAGCAAAGTAAGAACCATTCGCGGGCTGAAGGACGGAAATAGTTGGCGGCTGGATATCTACGTTGAATGAAACGGAAGCAGCTGACTGATTCCCTGCAACATCCTTGATTGTGGCGGTAATCTTATTCGCGCCGGACGGCAAAGCGCTGGCCGAATTCAGGGTTGCGCTGGCAGAGCCCGCGGATTTAGTGAATAGCGAAGTCCGGTCTACATTGTTGATCAGAACCTGCAAGCTCGTAAGGTCTATGCCCGCAATGCTGCCGGCGTACTGCAAGGTGATCGTCGGAGTATCGGTCGAAATGTAACTGTTTGCTGCGGGCAGCACAAACTGCATCGAAGGCGGCGTTGTAGCTACCGTAAATGTGGCCGTCGTTGTACCCGAATTTCCCGCGAAGTCGCTGATGGAAGCAGTAATGGTATGTGGACCCTGGCTTAACGCTAGGCTAGCCGGAAGAGTCGCGCTGGCATCGCCGGACCGTGCTGTGAATAAGCTTGTGCGGTCAACGCCGTCGAGCAGAACTTTCAGCGTTGCTACATCCGGTCCGGAGGCGGGAATGCTGCCATTAGCGGCGTCTGAATAAGTGAGATCAATGGCAGGAGTAGCAGTGTTGATGAAGCTGTTGGATCCGGGGGTCACCAACGCAATGACTGGAGCGGAGTCGTCTCCATCAGTCCCGCCCACATTAATAATGATGAAAGATCCTGGCTTGCTTGCCAGTGAAACCTCCAAAGTATTGCTGGCTTGCAACGTAACGCTACGATCAATGCTGGCTACATTCTGATTGAAATCCAATGGCCCGATGATCTGCGTCCCGTTCAACGTTACTGTGCCGGACGAAATCCTGTTATTGCCGCTCAAATCGCCGTTTTGCACATGCAACGTAAAAGGAGAAATCACCCATCCCGGCGCGGCGAAGACAACGGTATATTGATTAGGATCGCCGGTAGTGCGATTGAACTGCTGCGGGCCGAATACCGTGACGTTGCTGCCCGCCCCGGTTCCATGGCCTAAGGGCGCGTCAGCGGCAGTAACAATAGTGGAGAACACAACTGCAGCGCACAGAATCACCACCATGCGCGGCAATGCATCCAAAACTCTACGAAATAATGTTAATTTGCGACTCATAATTTCTGAAAAATACTTTGCTGTTTAAAACTCGCCCGCTAAAGCCAAACGCTGAGATTTCCCATAATTACGCCCACGGTACCTGCCGCAATTTCCAGAGTTAAACCATGCTCACTGAATGGGAAGCTGCGCATCGAGCGCACCCATTTCTGTGGGCGTCAAAATTCTTCCTTTGTAGACAGCTAGATATGCAATCCTTCCGTTCAGAGAACCAGGAATATCAAAGCTGGCATTTCCAATCCGGAACGGCTGATTCGTAGCATTAGCGAAGCCAAGCGTCCCGCTGCCGTCAGCCGCACTCGCCTTTCCCAGTTCAACTCCATTGAGAAACAAGTGCGCTGCCGATGCGGTCCCAATCGTGCCGTCCCAGGTGAATGCAACCTGTGCCCACTGGGCGGATGGGACCATCCCTGCGGCAGTTGCCACGCGCATATTTCCGGTGGATTTTTCAACTGTTAACCGCATTGCGCCGGAGCCGTCCCATCCAAAAACAAAACCGGAATCTTTCGTATTTCCATCATTCTTTTCGCATATACCCGCGGTCGAAACACTATTGAGGAAAATTTTTGCCACGATGGTGATTTGACTGGTGGGCAATTGATCGAATGTCAGATCCGTTCCCGCGTTGAGATAGCTGTTGAGAGAACCCCCTCCAAGAACCACGATGGAGGGATCGAGTACATTCCATGCAGGTGGATTCACTCCAGAAAAAACTGCCGTTTGTCCATCTACCAGGTTCGTATCGGTACTTCCCGCGCCCTCATTCATGAGGAACAGTCCCGCCAAATCCGTTGCAAGAGGATTCGAAGTATTCAGCCCTGCCCCCACAGTGCGTGACGGAGGATTTGATCCCGAACTTGTACCAGTGCCGGTCGTAAAGTTTACGGAAAAATTAGATAAGGTCTGGCCTTCCAAATCCAGAATCCCACTCGTTGCATTGATGTTGTATGTCGTCGAAGCAGAAAGCGCGGAAGAAGGCGTGAGGGTCGCAATTGTTCCATTGGGTGTCAACGTAATAAGAGCTGAAACAGGAACGCCCGTACTCGTTGGGGATACTTTGAATGTATTGCTGTTTAACGTCTGCGGATTGATAGCATCACTGAACAATAGCTGAATCGGCGTATTGAGTGGGACTGCCGTAGCTCCAGAGGAAGGAGAAGCGGAGAGAACACTCGGATTGCTCAGTTGTGCGCTATTTCCGGTGGAGAAGGAGGTGGAGAAGGGAGCGGTCATGGGGTTGGCGGCGATATCCAGTACTCCTGCGACATTCACCGTATAGGTCGTACTCACCGTTAGCGGCACTACCGGCACCAGCGTCAGCGTCTGGTTGGCATTGCTCAACCGCTCGTTCACCGTTACATTCCCGCTGCCCCCGCTAAGAGTGATCTGGCCCAGAGTCGCCGCATTCACCGGCTCGTTGAACTGCACCACCACCTGCGCATTGATCGCCACTCCGCTCAGCCCATTCACCGGACTCA
>Ga0134128_10004694_pt1 | contig 16673 bp, 15 predicted proteins | sample KB31754_FD_96462 | JGI IMG/M metagenome (GOLD analysis project Ga0134128, IMG submission 96462) | Terrestrial soil microbial communities with excess Nitrogen fertilizer from Kellogg Biological Station, Michigan, USA - KB3-175-4 | ecosystem: Environmental > Terrestrial > Soil > Unclassified ...
GTCGGCAATCGGATCGAGGAGCGCACACGCTATGCGGTCGGCATGTTCACACAGGATGTACTGGCGCATGTCGATATCTCCGACGCGTCGATAGCGGACGTTATTGAACGCGCAGGTACCTCGGTAATGAAAGCCGCGCGCTTCGGCCGGTACTCCCCCAGCGCGCTCAACGCTATTCGATCCAGGACGGAGCTGGACCGCGGAATAGCCTTGGACCTGTCATGCTGGCTCAATCATCGCCTGCCTGGTCCGAAGGCAATGGCAGCTGCGGTAACGCCCACCGCCGGGCTCCTGGCTGAGCAGCGGCAGCGGACGACGTGGAGATGGAACGGCTCTGACGCCACGAGCACAAGCACTTACTTCATCTACGCCGATCACGCGGACGGTCAACTGCGGTGCACGATGCTTCTGGACACGACGGTATTGCCACCTGAAGAGGGGGTCTCCTGGCTCCGCTCGGTGGAGTCGCTGCTGTGCGCCGCGGCGCTCGGGGATGTGGCCGTCGCCGATGCGGGTCAGCACACCGACCTGCGTCCAGTGGCATACGGCGCCGATTGGGCACTGGCCGACTACTGCTGGGTGCATCTGCCAACGGTAGCGTCCTTGGTGGGTCGTCTCGCGAAGGCCAGGCACGCTGAAGTCTTCGCCATCGCAGCACACGGCAGCACGCAACTCATTGCCTATCTCGCCGGCCCCGAGACCATAGACCTTGAGCGGCTGCACGCAGACTGCGTTGCCGAGTTGCCTGGCCTGCGAACAGCAATGGCACCGCATCGCTATGTGCTCTGCGACCAATCGCCGGCCGTAAGCGAGCTCGCCGCCTGGCAGCGGCTACCCGTGCTCGCCGACGGAAGTGGGCGCCCAGCTGGCCATCTGGGGAGCAACTCGTGACTACGCCAGGTACTGCATATCCCGGGGAGGGACCCGGTCAGGGGGCAGGGCAGGCCGGCCAGTCCGCCTATCACTGGCTGTGCCGTCACGCAGACCTGACGCCATCGGCACCGGCCCTGACCGTCTGCCATGGCGGAGAGGAAGACGAGCGGTACTCGTTCGCCGACCTGCTTGACCTTGCGAACCAGGCGGCCGCTGGGCTTCGCGGCCAAGGGGTCTGCTCAGGTGACCGCGTGCTGCTCAGCCTGCCCAATGATGTCTCGTTTCACGCCGTGCTCCTTGGCTGCCTAGCCGTCGGGGCTATCGCGGTTCCCGCCCCGGTACCGGGCATCAGTCGGATCGAGGCTTTTCGCGAGCGCCTTGTGGGCATCGTTAGCGATAGCACCCCGCGGTCGATCGTCACCACCACACGGTGGGCGGCGCGGGTCGCCGAGGCAGTGCTCCTCAGTCCGGCTGCCGTTGCGGTCGTGTCATGGGAGGCATTGAGAACAATCACGGCAGAGCCGCAGTGCGCGAGTTCCAGCCCGAACGGCATAGCGGTGCTACAGTACACGTCCGGCTCGACTAAGCAGCCGCGGGGAGTTGTCATCACGCATGACATGCTGAACGTTAACTGCAGGCAGGCCGCTGCCGCTTACGACGAGACACCGGCTGATAGGTCCGTTACATGGGTGCCGCTGTACCATGATATGGGACTCGTGACCGGCCTCATGCGTCCGCTATTCACTGGTTATGAATCGGTACTCCTCCGCACGGAAACTTTCGCCCGTTCCCCGGCTACTTGGCTGCGCGCTATCGATGAGCATCGTGCTAGTATCTCTAGCGCCCCAAACTTTGCTTATGATCTGTGCGTGCGAAAGATCAGCCCGGAGATGACGGCTGATTTTGATCTCCGCACATGGCGAATCGCGCGTAACTCCGGCGAGGTCATTCGGCCCGAGACGCTTGATAGATTCACGGCGCGGTTTACCGGGGCAGGGCTGCGGCCGGAAACGATCTGCCCGTCATACGGGATGGCCGAAGCGACGCTCACGGTCACCACCTGCGGACCTGGCAAGCCAGCCCTCCGGATTCCCGTGCGCTCGCAGGATTTGGTGCTGGACGGCCACATTGCCCCCGTGCCTTCCGCAACGGACCAGTCGTCGGACCCGGCATCGATAACCGTGCTTCAGTCCTCTGGCGTGCCTTTTCCCGACACTCATATCTACGTCAACGGCGGGACGGCGGAACGACAAGTCGGCCAGATATCGGTCGTCGGACCGCAAGTAATGCCGGGTTACTGGCCCCAGTCGTGCCCTGCTGACGGGTCCGCCAAGAGCCCGAGGCGGGTAGAGACGAATGATCTGGGCTTCCTGTACCAAGGACACCTATTTGTCCTCGGGCGGACTGATGACGTTATAGTGCGTCACGGCCGGAATTACTTTTCCTCCGACGTGACTGCTGCGTGCTCGCGGGTTCCCGGAGTGCGTCCGGGGCGGGTGGCTGTATTCGCCACCCGCACGGCGAGTACGGCACCCGGCCATGAGGCCGACCAAGTTGTGGTCGCTGCCGAGCTCAGCGCCGACTCGGACATAGGCGCCCCCGTCCTGACGCAGCGCGAGCATGAGATACGCAACGAGCTGGCACGCACCCTGGACCTCCATGTGGCCAGGGTCTTCTTCCTGAAGGCCGGCTTGCTACCCGTCACGACCAGCGGGAAGGTCCGGACTGCTGAAGTACGCCGCAGGCTTGAAAACGGCTCACTTCCACTTCTGGACGGAACGCCAGGAAGATCGGAGCACTCTGGTAATGGAACCAACCATGACAACTGAACAACGGCTGCGCATCGCGTTCCGGGACGCCCTCGATCTCGAGCCTGACACGGACCCGGCAAGCCTGTATTACCGCAGCCACCCCAACTGGGACTCACTAGGGCACATGAGCCTGGTAGTGAGAATTGAAGAAGAGTTCGGTATAGAGATCGATTCCGACCAGCTCATGGAGATCGACAGCTTCGAGGCGGCACTGAAGGTGCTGCGGGAGGCAGGCATCGATGGCTGACCTCAGCGGCCGGGTAGCACTGGTCAGCGGCGGTACCCGGGGAATCGGCAGGGCAACCGCCCAGGAGCTCGCGGCATGCGGTGCGACGGTGGTGCTGACTGGACGCCACGAGCATCGCGCAAAGAAATGCGCCGAAGAAATCGCTATCGCCACTGGCGCAGATGTCAAGGGAACTGCGCTTGAGGTGACCGACTTTGCCGCCGCCGGTAATGTTGTCGCTGGCGTGGCGCGCGCCCATGGACGGCTTGATATCTTCGTTGCCAACGCGGGCATTATGATGACCGCTCCCCTCGGGATGGTCACCGCCGACCAAGTTCGGGAAACTCTGGATACTAACGTGGCGGGCGTTATCGCCGGTGTGCAGGCAGCCGGACGCGCCATGATGCGGCGGCGCGCGGGCACGATCGTGATCATCTCGTCGATCGTTGGGCGCGACGGCGGGGCCGGACAGGTTTCTTACAGCGCGTCCAAGGCCGCAGTGTCCGCAGTGGCCAGGTCTGCCGCGAAAGAACTCGGCGGCTTCGGCGTCCGGGTGAACGCAGTCGCTCCAGGGATTATCGACACTGACCTGACCGCCTCCCTCCCGGCCGAGGCCAGGCAGCGTTATGCGAATGGCGGCATGCTCGGCCGCCTCGGGACCGCGGACGAGGTGGCTCGGGTTGTCCGATTCCTGGCCAGCGAGGATGCCGCCTTCATCACTGGCCAGGTGATCGCCGTGGACGGCGGCTTGGTGCTGTGAGCCGAACAAGCGTTTTCACGCTCTCGCAGCAGGAACGAGACATAGCCCTGCTCGCTAGCCTCACCGGACTGACCAGCGTGCACCAACGGCGCTGCCCACCGTACGCGCGACTCCTTAGCGCGCTAGGGGCGCCGCCTGACGGCAAGTACGGATCGGTCGAAGAGTTGCACTGGCTACCAGTTCGGCTGTTCAAGCAGCACAACCTGAAGAGCATCCCTGACCACGAGGTGTTCCGGGTCCTCACGTCCTCTGGAACGACGGGCGAGCCCAGCACGGTCTACCTGGACCGGCAGACCGCTGCGGCGCAGGCCGAAGCGCTCACCAGGACGCTCCAGGCAGTCCTTGGACGGCTTCGGCTACCCATGCTAATCGCTGACAGCAGTGCGGTGCTGGCTCGACGGGCGAGCCTGTCGGCACGTGGCGCGGCAGTGCTTGGCATGATGAGCCATGGCCGAGACCACACGTTCTTGCTAGATGCCGACGACAAGGCTGACCTGCCGGCAGTCAACGCCTTTCTACGCAGGCACAGCGGTGATCCCTTCCTTATTTTTGGGTTCACCTACATGATCTGGACCGAGCTGGCCGCGATTGCCCTCCAGGAGAAAATGGATCTCTCCAATGGGATCCTACTGCACACAGGGGGCTGGAAGAAGCTATCCGATCAGGCCGTTAGCGAGGCGCACTTCAAGCGCACCCTAGCGGAAACCGGCCTGCGGCAGGTGCATAACTACTATGGGATGACTGAGGCTATCGGTGCAATTTTCGTCGAGGGCAGCAAGACTCCCGGGCTGTACTGCCCAGATTTTGCCGATGTCATAGTGCGTAATCCAGTCGACTGGTCACCGTCACCTGTCGGTGTACCCGGAGTAATCGAAGTGGTCAGCGAACTGCCTCGTTCCTATCCAGGACACGTCCTCCTTACCGAGGACATCGGGGTGATCCACGGAATCGACGATGGCGACTGGCCAGGCAAGCGTTTCTCCGTCCTTGGCCGTCTTCCCCGTTCCGAGGCTCGCGGGTGCAGTGACGCGATGCCGGCTCCTTGACGGCGCTATCACCTCAAGGGACGCCAGGCCATCCGCCAAATTCCAGGCACACCCCGCACCGCGGCACAGGATCGCAGTCACCCGTATATCTGCCCGCTCCGGGGCTGCCCGGCACGTGAGCGCGCCGACGATCGCCGCGCCGCGCGCCCGCTTCGGCCGGCTGCCGGGCCAGCACCCGCAGGACTGGTGCCACGCCGGATCGGACCGGCGGGCCGCGGCCCGGGCCGTCGCCGATGCGTCGAGGTGCTGCGCGCGGCCTGGGCCCGACGGCCGTGGACGTGCGGCGCATGACCACGACCGCCCTGGAGGACGGGCTCAGCCTCCGATCCGGACGACGACCCGGCACGAGGTGGCGCCACCCGACCGGAACCGGGCGAAGCTCTCCGGGAACTGCTCGAGCGAGATGACGTCGCCGAGCAGAAGGTCGGGCTTCTCCTCGCGCTCGACGACCCCGACCGCCTCCGGGATGGTGTTGCGGATCGTCCTGGACATCTTGATGGTCAGCGCCTTCTTCCTCGCCTCGGAGTGCGAGAGGGAAAGCGCGTCGTCCTCGGCGATCCCGACGACGATCACCTTTCCGCCGACGGTGGTGAGCGTCGTGGCGTTGCCCAGGGACGACCTGGCCCCGGCGGCCTCGAAGTAGAGGTCGACCGGCCCGATGCCGGCGTCCAGCATCTCCGCCGCGATCTTCTCGGCGTTCTTGCCGGACGGGTCCACGACCAGGTCGGCACCCAGCTTCAGTGCGACCTCCCGCCGATCGGCTCTCGGCTCCGCCACCACCAGGGGGTGGACGCCGGACTGCTCCAGCAGAAGCACCAGGCACGCACCGATTCCGCCGCCGCCGGCGACGAACGCGCCCTGGCCGATGCGCGGCCGGCCGAGGCTCAGGGCGTGCAGGCCGACCGCGAGCGGCTCGACCAGGACGCCCCGAAGCGGCTGCGACAGCCGCACCGGGTACAGATGGTCGACCGGGTACTTCACGTAGTCCTGGAGGAAGCCTCCGGCGGCGCCGAACCCTGCGAAGATCGAATGAGGGCACAGATTGGGCTTGCCGCTCCGGCAGTACCCGCACCGCCCGCAGGGAATCCCCGGGTTGGCGACGACGAAGTCGCCCACCCCGACGCGGTCCGAGGCGCTGCCGACGGACATGACCTGGCCGACCATCTCGTGTCCGAGGACCATCGGTTCGGCGACCTTCGGCGTCGTGGCGGTGAAGCCCATGTCGGAGCCGCAGATACCGCAGTAGAGCACGCGCACCAGCGCCTCGGACGGAGCCAACTCCTCGTCGAGGAAACCGACCTCAAGCTCGAAGCTGTCCCCGCCAAGGTAGTTGACCTGCCGATTGGGCAACATCGATTCTCCAAGCTAGGCGCTGAGGTAGCCGCCGTCGACGACGAGGGTCGTTCCCGTCATGTAGTCCGAGGCCGCCGAGACGAGGAATGCCACCGGGCCGACCATGTCCGCCACCGATCCCCATCGCCCGAGCGGGATCCGGGCGAGGAACGGCGCGCTCAGTGCCTCGTTGGTGATGAGCTGGTCGGTCATCTCCGTGTGGATGTAGCCGGGGGCGACCGCGTTGACGGTGATGCCGAAGGGCCCGAGCTCGGCGGCGAGCGCCTTCGTCAGACCCGCGACCGCGTGCTTCGAGGCGGTGTAGGCGATGCAGCGCCGACCGCCCGTGATCGAGGTCAGCGAGGACATGTTGATGATCTTCGCGCGCGCTTCGCGCGCCTTGCAGTCCTGCGCCATGAACTGGGCCAGCTTGAAGATGGTACTGGCGTTGACGTCAAGGACCTGGTCCCAGTCCTCCCAGGAGTAGTCCCACATCCACTCCCGGAGGTTGATCCCGGCGCAGTTGACGAGCACGTTCGGGCTGCCCCCGAGGGAGTCCTCCGCGAAGCGCCACAGCGCCTGCAGATCGACACGGGAGATGCCCTCGAGGTCCATCTGGTACATCTTCGGGCCCGCGACGGTGTAGGTCCCGCTGGGCCCTTCGAGACGGCTGTGGTACGTCGCCGCCACGGAGGCGCCCAGCTCGGCCAGGCCCCAGGCCAGTTCCGCGCCGATGCCGGATCCACCGCCGGTGACGATGATCCTGCTCGAGCGGAGGTCGAACAACTCGCGCACGCGCTGCACCCTTCAGGACGTCCGTATCCGCGCGAAGAATTCCTCGGAGCGGATCGCGAAAGATTCGGAGCCGAACCGCTTCAGGTATCCCGTGAAGATGTTCTCGACCTCGCTGCCGGTCATGTCCCTGGTCTCGTGCCCGTTCATGTTCGGGACGTTGCAGAAGCTGAGGTATCCGCCGGTCGAGAGTCGGAGCTGGTACAGGCCCTCCTGGCAGTAGAACGGGCACCCGTCGCACTCCGGCAGGCGCAGCGAGGTCGCGGCGCTCTTGGTGTAGGCGGTGAAGCCGTCGTGCGGGGACGTGCAGGACTCGATCGCCGCGCCGTACTCTTCGAAGAATCCGAACGTCGAGAACTCGCCCCCGAGGTTCGCGGCGACGATGGCCTGGACCTCCTTCGGGTCGACGTACTCGGAAAAGAAGTAGTCCCGCGAGGCCGACTGGTCCCGGTCGTAGTAGTACAGCAGCTCGAGGAACAGGATCTCCGGAATCCCGAAGGACCGGCAGGTCTCGATGGCGAGCGGAATCTCGTCGATCTTGGACCGCACCGCGACCGTGTTGACCCGGATCTTCAGGAACTCCTGCGCCATCCGCATGTTGTCCAGGACCTTGGGCAGGCGGTCCAGCCCCGTGCTCTCGGCGAAGCCCTCGCGGGTGAAGGAGGGGAGCGAGATCTTCAGGACGTTGAGTCCGGCCGAGGCCAGGTCGCGCACGAGGGCCGGCCGCATGGTCACGCCGTTGGAGTTGATCTCCGGCACGGCGCCCAGCTCGCGCACCTGCTCCACCAGCTTCGCGATACCGCGGAAGAGCAGCGGCTCGCCGCCGGTGAACTGGACGTACTCTCCGCCGGTCGCCACGTAGGCCTTGAGCACCTTGAGCAGCTGCTCGCGCTCGAGGCTGGTGCCGAAGAGGTAATCCGGCTGGAAATTCTCCATCGCCTCTGGGGGGCCACCGCAGAACTGGCAATGGAGCTGGCACTTTTCCGTGATCGATACGCGTAGCTTGGGCAGCCTCTCGATCATGCCAACCACTCCCTGCTGGTTTCGCTTTGAATATGGACTTAACATGAATATGGACTTTAACATGAGGTCCAATGACTGTCTACCCTGAATTGCGCAGACTCCGCAAGCCAGGTCCATCATTCTGGCTTCACTGGATTGATTTCTCGCTCGACCAGTCTATGCTTTCTTTTTACGGGCAGGAGTGATCGCCGGGTGACCACCCGGGCGGGTTCTCCTGAATTTCTGGTTGTCTCGGCTTGACGTGATCGCGCTGGTCAGGAGGTCAGGTGAAGGCGGGTGCGGCGGCCGTGAGCAGTTTGTCGACCGGCTTTCTCACCTGCGGCAGATTCAGTCTGTTGAACGCCGAGGAATACGCCCGGGCCGGTTCGCCGGTGAAGTAGCGCTCGAACAGGTTCTGCCTTCGGCCGAAGAACGAGCCGGTGAGTTCCCTGGCGATTGCGAACAACTGCACACGGCTGAGACCTCCGATCATGGCGCCTTGGAAATAGTAGTCGATGGTTTCCAGGACCTCTTCCTCCGCGTCCTCGACGGACGGCGTGAGCATCAGGCCGCCCGCCACGATCTCTTCCAGCATGGTGGGCGCGGTCGGATAGAAGTCGTTGAAGTAGCGGAGCCCGGCGCTGATGGACCGGGACTGCCGGTCGGGCCGACGTACGAGCCGCGGCAGACGCACGAGAGGCCCTCGGTCCCGACCGGCACCGAGAACCCCCGGCCGAGATCGTAGTCGTCCTCGCGCAGGATGTGCCCGGCGCCCATCACGAGCAGTTCGTCGGCGAGCGGGGCCGACGTCGCCATCATCCGGGCCCCGCTCACCAGCACGCCGTTCGAGTTCTCCCCGATGCACTGCAGCGCAAAGGGAACGCTCGCGGGTGACGAGGTCGCCCAACTCGCAGGAGCGGTCCGTCTGCGGGTTGGTGAAGCTGCGCCTCACAGCACTCGCCACCCGCTCGTCGCGTCGAGATCGTCGCGAATGCTGAGGAGCGTGGCCAGATCATCGCCGAAGAACGGCGCCAGCAGATCGGTCCGGCTCAGGAAAGGCCGGCCGCCCAGCGTTCCGAAGAGCAGGTCCCAGAGGAAGATCGCCGTCCCCTCCGTGACGGGCGCGTAGTCGGCGACGATCTGGGAGACGACGCGTGCTTGGGGGTATGCGGTCTCCACGAAGTCGATCGCTTCTCTCGTGGCCAGAACCGTCCTAACCGACACCGGGTCACGCCAGGACGCGGGCGGCAGGGAAGAGAGGACTGACACCGCCGTCTTGCCCGAGAACATGACGTCGTCGAGGACTGTGAGCGGGCCACTGGCGAGCGACAGATCCTCAAGGTCCTCCTCAACCTCCACGGCCGCTGTCTCGCCGCCGGCACCGTGTCTTCGCTTCGGATGAACGGCGATGACCCCCGAGTCGCGACTCGCGTGCGGGGAACGCGCCGCGAGGATCTGCGGGCGCGTACCGACGACCAGCGTGGTGGCGGAGGTGTCGTCGGCGGTACCTTCCCAGAGGCTCTGGAATCCGGCGAAGTCGATGTAGCTCACCTGTGCCGGAACCGTTCGCGCGAGGCTGTCTATGCGGTCGCGGAGCGACTTCTCCATGCCCGCCATGTCGTCGCAGGCGCCGAACAGCGGAAGGTCGTCGATGAGGTGCAGCTTCAGCACGGCGCCTTGATGTCGAAGGCCTCGACCAGCACGATCCGATCCGTCTCGAGAAGGGCCTGCGGCCAGTGCCAGTGCCGCAGTTCCAGCGCGTCCCCCTGGCACCGGAAAGCGTGTTCGCAGTTTGGCGACAGGATGAAGACGTCGCCGGGATTGAGCTCCACCGCCTGTCCGGCGAGCGAGGCCAGGCCGGTGCCCGCCGCCACGAAGGTGATCTGTCCCATGACCCGGTGCACGATGAGGGGATGCGGGCTGTCGGTCGTCAGCACCTGGGGCGGCTCGCCCAGTGCGTCCAACATCGTGGTCAGGACGGATCGCATCTCGTCGCTGACCTTCAGTGCTTGAAACATGCTCTATCCCATCGTAAGAGTTCCGCAGACATTGATGGCCTGGCCGTTGACCGCGCGCCCGGCCAGGGCGAGCCAGTGGATGACGTCGGCGACCTCGTCGGGCTCCAACAGGCGCCCGAGTCCGGTCCGACGGGCCATTGCGGCCTGGTATTCATCCGGACGCAGACCGAGCAGCCGTGAGATCTCGCGGCGCCCGTCGTCCGCCCCGGCGGTGTCCACCGCCCCCGGGCACACGCAGTTCGCCCGCACCCCGAACGATCCGACCTCCGCGGCCAGACTCTGGGTGTAGGCGATCAGACCGGCGTTCGCGGCGCTATAGGCGGGCAGGTAGGCGACGCCCGGTTTCGCTGCGGTTGACGACACGTTCACGATGGAGCCCTGACCGGCCGCGCGCATCGGCTCGAGGACGACGCGCGTGAGCATCATCGGAGCGACGAGGTTCAGCGTGAGGTCGCGCTGGATGTGGTCGGGCGTGATCGCCATGGCCGTCGCCGGCTGGGCTCCACCAGCATTGTTGACCAACACCTCCGGCGTGACGCCGCACGACGTCAGGTATTCGGCCAACTCCTCGCACGCGGCCGCTACCGTCGACCCCTCGGCGAGGTCCGCCTTGATGAACCTCGTGCAGTGCTGAGGCCGGGTCAACCCGAGTACAATGCAGTCGTGGCTGTCGGAGAAACGGCGCAGCACCGCCGCGCCGATCCCGCGAGAGGCCCCTGTGATGATCGCTGTCGGTCTCATGATCTCATGCGTCAGTCTTCGATCCAGCTGCGCAGGCATGCGGGCACCTCGTCCGGATGACAGAGCACCTCTACGCCGACCGTTCCGGGCGTCGCCAGCGCGGCCGCCAGCACCTCGTTGACCTGGTCGGCGTGGTCGATGCGGAAGGTGCGAAGTCCCATCGCGCTCATCCACTGGGCGAAGTCGATGCTGGGGATGTCGGTTCCCATGGGTTCGCGATCGAAGTCCAGCCGCTGGCCGAGGCGGACGCGGCCGTGGCTGCGGTTGTTGAAGACGACGACCAGGAGGTTGCATTCGTGCTCGGCGGCGACGGTCAGTTCGGCACCGTGCATGAGCATGGAGCCGTCCCCGGTGACGCAGACCGTGAGCGGCCCTCGCCCCGCGGCGCCTTGCTCACTGGCCACCATGGCCATGCCGACCGACGCGCCGATGGCCCAGCCCATGGCGCCCACACCGCAGTTGAGCTGCACTCCACCGGTTCGGCCGGCGCGGCACAGTGAGATCGTGTCGAGCCAGTGGTTGCCGGCGTCCGGGATGACCACGGCGTCCGGAGGCAGCATCCGACTCAGCCGGACGATCGTGCCGGCCACGGACGGCATCCCGTGCGACTCGGGCTTCTGGCGCAGCGCTGCTCGCTCGGCGCGCTCCTGGAAGGCCGACACAAGCTCGACTGCGGAACGGTCCGGCTCTGCACCGCTGTCGGTACCGCCTGCGGCTATGGCCGACGTCAGCGCCGACACGGCTTCCCGCGCGTCTCCGACGATGCCGACATCGGCCCGCATCCGGAAGGCGACCTGCTCGGCGGAGATGTCGATGCGAATCGTCGCGGCGTTCTCGAGGACCGCCGCCAGCGGGTTCGCGTAGTAGCGCGACAGGCTGGCGCCGACGACAAGGACCACGTCCGGTTGGTAGGACGACACCGCTTGGGCGATGTCAGACCGTTGACCAGGGCCGAAGTGGCCGAGCAGCATGGGATGATCACGAGGCAGGCAGGACACGGCCTTCGTCGACGTCACGACGACTGCTCCCAGCTGCACAGACAGTCGAGCGATTTCCGGCTGTGCGCGGGCGAGCATGCTGCCCCAGCCGACGAGGATCAGCGGGCGGCGCGCTGAGCGAAGCAGTTCCGCCGCGTCGAGGATGCACTGCGCGGCCGGCGCGGCGCCGACAGTCGGCGGGGAGTCCGGCCGCGGCGGCGGCGGAACGGGGATGTCCAGCTGCTGCTGGTCCAGGGGGATGCTCAGGTGCACGGGGCCCCGGCGTCCACTGAGCGCCAACGTGATCGCGGTGTCGATCATGAACGCGGCGTTCTCCGGAGCGACGATCTCCAGCGCGGTCTTGGTGATGGGCGCGAGCAGGGCGGCCGGGGAGGCAGATCGGTCCAGCAGGAAAGACTCCTGAAACACTCCGCGGCCGAAGGTGGTGGGCGAGCCCTGGCCCGAGATGACCAGCATGGGCACGGAATCCTGATAGGCCGATGCCACGCCGGTCGCCGTGTTGGTGACGCCGGGGCCGGACGTCGTCAGGACGACGCCGAGGTTTCCGGTCGCACGGGCGTAACCGTCGGCCATGAACGCGGCGCCGCCCTCGTGGCGGGCCAGGATGATCTGGGGATCCTTCCGGAACGCGTGCCATACCGGCATCACGAAGTAGCCAGGCACGCCGAAGGCCCGGGTCACCCCGGCAGCCGTCAATTGCTGATGCAGATAGTCCGTCAATATCACGTGCTCACCCCGTTTCCAGTTCCTGCGCGACCTTTTCCAGCGCCGTCCGGATGCTGTCCATCTCGTCCGGGTGTCCGGCGCTGATGCGCACGTGGTCCGGCCACCCCATGTCGGTGAGATCGCGGACGAGCACGCCGTGGACGGCCAGCCTCTCGCTGACGACGTGGGCCGGCCAGGGCAGCTTGACCAGGGTGAAGTTGGTGACCGACGGATTCACCTTGGCCCATGGCTGGGTCTTCAGCCACGCCTCGAAGCTGCGGACGGCTGTGCGGGTGTGGCCGCGGACGACGTCGATGAACTCAATGTCGGCCAGACTCGCCTCAGCTGCGGCCAGCGCGACCCGGTTGACGTTGAAGACCAGCACATCCTTGAGGCGCCGCATCTGGGCGCAGATGTCGGGCCGCGTCATCGCGTAGCCGCAGCGCAGGCCGGCGAGACCGTGGATCTTGGAGAAGGTGCGCAGGACGATCACCGGCAGGCCGGCCCGCACGTGCGTTATTGCCGACGTGGCTTCGTCCGGATCCGTGAATTCGATATATGCCTCATCGACGACGAGAACGGCTCCACGCTGATGCGCGACCCGGGCCAGATACTCGACCTTGGCCGGATCCAGCGCAACACCTGTCGGATTATGCGGATTACATATATAGACGACGCTCCGAGGGCGCATCGCACTCACGCTGGCCTCGGTGTCCATCCTCAAATCCCGTAGCGGAAGAATGATCGGGGTGTGCCTGGCCGCGCGGACGGCGTTCACGTGTCCGGGATATGTTCGGTCGCCGACAATTGCCCCGACGGACGGGTCGACCAAAGCCAGAGCCGAAATCAGCAGGAGTTCGTCGATGCCGTTTCCGACGATCACGTGATCCGGCGTCAGATTCTCGCGTCCGGCGATAGCGGCCACGAGCCGCCCCGCCGCGGCATCGGGGTAGCGATTGAGTCTGTCGGCCTCGTCGAGCGCCGCCTGCCGGGCCAGGGGGCTGCAGCCGAACCCGTTCTCGCTCAGGTTGAGCCGCGTGATCGGGTCGCCGGGTGAGGCTATGACCTGCATGGACGCCACGCGGTGCGGTAATGCGGTATCAGACCGCTGGTAGTCATCATCCGATCCTCCCATTACCGGCGAAGAAAACGGTACGAGGCGACCGCCAATCAGGTGAACTCGGCGACGCAGAGCGGGTGAACCGGGCGTTCGCAGAGCTTGGGAGCGGTGACGCCGTAGGACGAGAGGCCCTGATAGAAGAGCCCTTACCGCCCGTCTGGCTCTAGCCGAGAATATCATTCACTTAGGCCCCTGCGAACCTCCCCGCTGCCATTTGTAGCCATCGGCTGACTTATGGCTTCGGCGCCTTGACTTTCGGGTTCGAGGCCCCGCACCGCCGAGCCGGACCAGGATCCTGCGACGGGCTCGTTTATCTACCGGGACGCAGGAATACGCGGGTGGGGAAGAGAGATCGCGTCCTGACCTGGCTTCGTTAGGCACGACTGATTTCGCTGGCCGGGCTCACGGCGTACCTGCCCATAGGGATGCTGGCCCTCGCCTACGGTGTGCTGCCGTCGGTCTTCATCGTGGCGATAGGCCGGGTGGTGCGCGCTCACCGCCGGCCCGGTCGCGCGCATCAGCCTGGCCGAGAGGAGATCAGGGTCCTCAACCTGCTGCCCTGGCTGCGGCAGCGCTACGACCGGGAGATCGAGGATACCTGGTCCCGCTGTGGCGTCGTCGGCGCGGTGCTCTTCCGCCAGTTCCTGGTCTACACCGGCATCGGCTTCCTCATCGCGGTGACGGCCTTCGTCTTGCTCGGGCAGGGTTTCACGCCCGCGCAGGGCGTGGTGTTCCTGACCGTCGCGATCCAGGCGATCCTGGTGCCGCTGCGCTTCGGCACCTACTTCCCCGAATGCGACATGCAGACGCAGTACGGGATGCAGTGCCAGTCCACGATCGGCGAGTTCCCCGCGTTGGCCGGCCGCCCGGCCGGATCTCGGCGCGCGGCCGACGGCGGCGGTCGAATGCGCGCGGAGGTCGACTTCTACGAACGCTTCCTGGAGCTGACCGAGGGGCTGACCACTTTGGTGATCTCGCACCGCTTCTCCACCGTCCGCCGCGCCGACCGGATCGCGGTGCTGTCCGAGGGCCGGATCAGCGAATCGGGCAGCCACGACGAGCTGCTCGACGCGGACGGCACCTACGCCTCGATGTTCCGCGTGCAGCGCGACAGGTTCACCGCGGCGCTCGCCCGGGGGATGACCGGCGAACAGCATCCGCAGCGCCCGGGAGATCCTGCGCATGGCCTGGCGGATGGACCGGGTCAAGATGGTCAAGGCGGCCGTGCTGCTGCTCGGCCTCCTCATCGCCATGCTGCTGATGCTCGAGCTGATGTGCACTCACTTCGCCCATCTGTCGTACTTCGAGCTCGGCGAGATGACCCAGGTCCACCTGCAGCACCGCCTGTTCACCGCCACCAACTCAGTAGTGTCCCTGGCCCGCCGGGAGCAGCCGGACTACGCCAACGACCTGCAGGTCACTCAGTCCCGAGCGTGGAACCTCAACCGCGGCCACCCAGCAAATGTGGCGCGGCCAGAGCCGGGCGGCGCTGATCAAGAGCCTTGGTCAGCTCGGCCTCGAGCACGTCACGTTCGGCTACCACGGGAGCGCCGAGCCAGTTCTGTGCGACGTGAACCTGTCGATCCCGCCCAGCGCGGTGGTCGGCGAGAACGGCGCCGGCAAGACCACCCTCGTCAACTCATGTGCGGGTTGTACCAGCCGACCTCCGGCCGGATTTGCTCAACGGGCACGCGGTCGGCCCGGACGGCCCGGACGAGATGTCGGCGGCAGCCCTCTTCCAGGACTTCGCCAGGGTCGAGTTGTCGTTGCGCGACAGCATCGGCATCGGGCAGGACCTGTCGACGACGACCAGTTCCGCGGCCTGGTGGTTGGGCGACTGGCTGATCTACGCCGCTGCTCCCGCACGAGGCGGACGGCCCCCGCCGGTCGAACAGCTGAGCGTGCAGTTGACGCACCAACAGCTCACCGCCATCCGCCGGGCCGCCGACTGGGCCCAGGTGCCGGTCGACGCCTGGGCCGCCAGGATCCTGCTGAAGGAGGCTGCGCGCAGCGCCGGCGGGGAGGGCGGTAACCGGGCGCGTTTCGTGCAGATCCGCCAGGGCGGTGCGCAGGACCGCCTCGTGCCGGACCATGTCAGCGCGCGTCTTCAGCGGCAGGAAGCGCCGCTCCGAAACACCCAGGAAGCCGGCCGGGAGCAGGGGGGCCAGGTGGCGTAGCGGCCGCTCGATCTGCACGGCACCCGCCCCTTCGACGTCCTTTTCCCCACGGTCACCTTGCGCCCCCGGAGCAGGTGGCTGCTGACGACCAGCGGATCCGGCCGGGCCAGCAGGTTAGCGAGATTCGAGATCAGCGGGTGGCGCACGCCGGCAGGTCGACGACGTCCTCCGGCTCCGGGGCGCCAGAGCGCCGACCACCACGTTGCCCGCCGCCGAAAGCCGTCCGCGGGCAACCGCTTCGCTGAAGTCCTCTGCCACGTTCACGGTCGCACCGTGCTCTGCACCATGGCCACCGCCGGCAGCGGGCCGTCGAGCAGGGCCCGGAGACGGTCCGCGCCCTGCTCGCCATGCTCTTCGACGTGCCAGGTGCCGCACACCGCGATGCGGTGATCGCGGTTCCGCCGACCGCGATCACTGCGGTCCGGCAGTCCCCGCCGCAATGGTCGAGGATCAGACCGGCCCGGTCGACGAAGGAGCTGATCAGCGGCGCGGTGACCAGGCCATGGCGTTGATGGCGGCCGAATTTCGTCAGATTGTGCGCCACGTCCGGGTCGAGGCGAGGGGCCGGCGAACGGGGCAGCACCCTGATCGGCGAGGCGGGAGCAGCGCTGTCCCGTCGACGGGACAGCCGAGAAGCCGGCCCGGTTCACCTGCGCCGGCAGATCTCGGTGACGAAGACGTGAGGCGTTCCCGGCAGGGTCCGGACGTCCAAGAACGAGTTCTCCAGGATGCAGCCCAGATCGGCCGCCTGGGCGATCGGCGAAGCCGAGTCGGGTTCGCGGGTGCCGGCCAGGTAGACGGTCGGTGCGATCCGCAGGCCCTCGACGATGAGCGCGGACAGGTCGCCCGGCGTGAGGATCCGCCAGTTGTCCCAGTGGACCACGTCGTCGAAACTGTCGCCGTCGAACAGAGTGTTGATGCCGATCAGCGGCCGGTTCGTCGCCGAGCAGGGCTGCGTGCAGTCCAGCGCGGCGGCGGGCGTGCTGGGCAGTTGCTCGCCCAGCCGCCCGGCCCAGAGCCGGTTGTCGTTGCTCGGCAGGATGTCCTGGAGGTCCTTCAACGCCGCATCCGA
>Ga0134128_10004695_pt1 | contig 16673 bp, 24 predicted proteins | sample KB31754_FD_96462 | JGI IMG/M metagenome (GOLD analysis project Ga0134128, IMG submission 96462) | Terrestrial soil microbial communities with excess Nitrogen fertilizer from Kellogg Biological Station, Michigan, USA - KB3-175-4 | ecosystem: Environmental > Terrestrial > Soil > Unclassified ...
GCACGCCGAATGCGCCGGCGCGTAGCTGGCTCCTCGCGTGGTGCAACGAGAACGAGGACATCCTCCGGTTCTGGATGCGCGGCGAACTCCGGCTCGTGGTGCAGGGCAAGCAGACGAAGAGGCAGGCCCTCGAGCGCGTGGGGCAGAAGGCGGTCGCTTCGATCAAGGAGCGCATCGTGAACCGCATCCCGCCGCCGAACGCACCGTCGACGATCAAGAAGAAGGGATCGGACGTGCCGCTCATCGATACGGGGCACTTCCTCAGCAGCATCGGAGCGAAGGTCGAATGATTTACGAAGATCCGTTTTGGCGCGAGGGCGTTCGACAGTGCGAGCGCTGCACCTTCAGTTGCACGCACGTCGAGGCGGACGGGGACTATTGCGCTCGCAACATCCCGCAGGGCGAGGTCGCGTACTTCCCGGGGATCGGAGGCGGCATCGAGTGCATGTCCCATCAGCGCTTCAGCGAGAGGACGCTTCGGGACTCCTCAATCCCCGTGCTCAGCCGTCTTGTCGCGGCGGACGAGTGGGAGTCCGTGCTCGTGGGCTGGATCTTCGAGGCGCGCGGCCGGTTCCACACCACGCGCGCGAAGCAGGACGCCGCGCGAGTCCGCCGATTGGAGATGCTCCGCAAACGCCTTCGCGCCGCGCAGTGAAGCAGGTAAAGTGCGCGCTTCTGGCGCTTATCCTGCTCGTCTCGGGGTGTCGATCTCCAGGCGTCGGCGACCGGCCGATCGTCGTCGTGGACGAGGACTTCGGCGCGCACACGCTCGACGTGGTCGACGGTGTTGAGGGCTGGCCCATCGCGCCGACGTTCCGCTTCGCCACGCACGCGGACGTAATCGCGCTCTCCTTCGAGCACGTCCCTCACACCGAGTACATGATCGCGACGCCGCACTTCACCGACTGCCCGGTGCCCGAGATACCGGCGTCGGCGTACACGACCGTGTTCGACAACGACTCCGCGATCTCGTGCTTCGACATGACGCAGATCATCGGACCGAACGCGCCCTCGAACCAGATGAAGCGCGAGGCAACGCACGAGTTCGGCCACGCGCTCGGGCTCCCGCACCTCCCCGAGGTGAGCGTGATGCAGAGCACGTACGCCGGGCCGGACGAGCCGACCGCGATCGACCTCGAAGCCCTACGCTGATCCGTGGCGACGACGTTCACCGCCTTCCCCCGCGAGGAGTTCCGGGCGCTCGTCGAGAGCCTCCTGGACAAGATCCCCGTGATCTGGGAGGGGACGCCGCAGAAGTTCATCGGCCCGAGGAACGGTAAGCCGGGCACGTTGCTCAAGCTCGATGTGAAGCGCGTGCAGTCGCTCGGGCGCGGCAGCGTACGCAAGACGTGGAACCCGTCGGCCGCCGGCGGACAGGGCGCCAATCAGGTCGAAGTCGGCGGCCAGCGCGTCTACTACCTCCTGTTCCGCGTCGAGTCGTTCAGCTTCGACGTGCCGGGCTATGACCCGCTCGAGGACTTGAAGCTCAAGTTCCGATTCGCGAGCACGCTGGCCCAATTGCAGGCGATGAACGTTGCGTACGTGGGCTCGGGCGACGTCGTCCCCGTCGACTACAACACGGACAACCGCCCCGAGTTCGCCGCGGTGTGCGAGTTCAAGTTCTCCTTCGCCGTGACGCAGTCGGTGACGGACGACCAGGGCGGCATCATCGAGCACGTCAACGAGACGACGAGCCCGATCCCCTCGACGCCGACGGTCGGCACCATCCCCTTCGTCGAAGACGATTAGCACCTATCGCTCACCACTACACTGATCCGTGAGCGCGGAGGGTCTCGAGACCAACACGTACCAGGACTACGCGACGATCCCGGGCGTCACGTTCGGTTTCTCGTTCGACATCGTCCCGCTCGATCTCACGGGAGCGACGGCGACGTGCACCATCTCGGGCATCAACCCCGATGGCACCGATCTCGTTGTGAGCGTGACGCTCACCGTGACGAATGCCGGTGCCTACCCGACGACGGACTTCTCGCTCTCTGTACCGGCGACCGCGACCGCGGCGTGGCTCGTGGGCCCGTACAAGTACCAGATTCGCGTCACGCTCGCTGATGGCGTCACCGTGCTGCCGTACGGAACCGGAATGGTGATCGTTCGGTGAGCGACTCCATTCGCAAGCAGGACAAGCTCGTCATCCGCACGAACCTCGTCCAGGGGCCGGCGGGCATTCCGGGTCCGACGGGCCCGCAGGGTCCTAGCGGAGGCCCCACCGGTCCGCAGGGAATTACGGGCCCGACCGGAGCTCAGGGCGCCACCGGACCCAAGGGCGACCCCGGCATCCAGGGCCCGACCGGAGCTCAGGGTCCGACGGGTGCGCAGGGCGCCACCGGAGACACGGGCGCCGCGGGCGGTGCGGGCACGCAGGGCCCGACGGGCGCGCAGGGCATCCAGGGCATCGCCGGTCCCACGGGGCCGAAGGGCGATCCTGGCATCCAGGGGCCTACGGGTCCGCAGGGCGCTACGGGCGCGCAGGGGCTCACCGGGCCGACGGGCGCGCAGGGAGCGACGGGTCCGCAGGGCCCCACGGGCGCCGCCGGCGCGACGGGTGCGAAGGGCGACACGGGTGCCACTGGCGCGCAGGGGCTGCCGGGTCTCCAAGGTCCAACGGGCCCCGAGGGTACGCCCGCAGGTCTCTCGCACATCACGCAGGACATCGTCGTCCCCGCGGTGAACGGGACGGTAGGACCGATCTGGGTCCACGAGCCGCTCGATGCCTTCTACGTCGGCGAGTACGTGGCGCTGGTCGATCCGGACGGCACGAACGGCGGCGTGTTCGAGATCACCGCGTTCGGTCCCGACACGGCCATCCAGTTCACGCTGAAGAACCTAGGGCTCCCGGCGGGCGCCGTCGGACCCACTGCGCCGGGCGGCACCATCCACGCGAGCGCGCTCGTACTCGCGACCAGCACCATCGCGGGCGCGAGCGGCATCCAGGGGCTCAACGACGGCGACCCGACGAAGGCGCTGTTCTCGCGTGGCGACGGCACCGCGGGCTACCGCAACATCATGCCCGAGGACATCGCGGCGGTGTACTCGGTCTCGTTCTCCGGCGGCGTGAACACGGAGATCGGCACGACGGTGACGGTGAACTACGCCTGGTCGGCGAACCGTCCGAGCACCGCGAACTTCAGCGACACGAAGGGCAACTCGATCACGGGCGCCGCGGCGTCGTTCTCTGAGACGTACCACGAAACGACGAAGACGACGATCACCGGCACGCTCACCGCTACGCCGACGTCGGGTAGCCCGCAGCCGAAGACGAGCAACACGAACTTCTGGCCGAAGGAGTTCTGGGGCGCGCACTCGGACGGCGGCGGCGCGCTCGCGAACGTGTCGCAGGCCGACATGGAGGCGCTCGCGAATCAGCAGCTCACCGGCTCGCGGGGCTTCTCTACGACGGTGACGGTCGGTTCGGGCCAGCGGCTCGTCTTCTACTTGCCGAAGTCCGTCTACACGACGCAGCCGACGTTCCTGTTCAACGGAACGATTCTCACCGACTTCAACACGACGAGCGTCACGTACACGCGCAATAGCGTCTCCCAGGACTGGTGGGTGTGTGAGTCGCCGACAGCGAACACCGGTAGCACGAACGTGACGGTGCAGTAATGCCTGCGTATTCCTATCTCCTTGCGCCGCTCTCAATTGCCAACCACCCCGAGCAGGCGGTGGCGGACGGGACGCAGCTCTCGCGCGTCTTCATCACGTGCGACAATGCGGCGGCGCGCAACGCGCTCGATGCGACGGTGCGTGTCGCGAGTCTCACGTACGTTTTTCAGTCGGACACCGCGCAGTGGTGGAAGCTCGGCGCCGGTCCGACGTGGACGGGCACAGATGCGGATTGGTCGACGGTGTCCCCGCCCGGTTCGTCCGGCTACATGGTCGGTCTGCCCGTCACGGTGACGAGCATTGCCACCGGCAACATCATGCAGTGGAACGGGTCTCGCTGGGTCAACGTCCCGGTGCCGAGCGGTTTCACTGCCGGCGGCGACCTGTCGGGCTCCTCGACGTCGCAGACCGTGATCGCCATCCAGGGACGCTCGGTCGCCACGACCGCGCCGTCGGACGGGTACGCGCTCACGTGGGTGGCCGCGACGTCGAAGTGGACGCCGGTGGCAATCCCCGCGGGCTTCAGCGCGGGAGGGGACCTCACGGGCACGGCGACGTCGCAGACGGTGTCGAAGCTCCAGGGAGTGACGATCACCATCGCGTCGCTCACGAGCGGGGACTCTCTCCGCTACAACGGCACGGCGTGGGTGAACGGCCCGCTGCCCCTCGGCGGGTCCCTTGGCGGGACGGCCGGTGCAGCGACCGTCGTGCAGGTCGACGGCTCCGGAACCGCGGACGAGTTCGGAGGCACGGGCGCTATTGCAAACATTCCGGCGCTCGAGACCGTGTTCGGTTCGGGCACGAACTACAAGGCCCGCAGCGGTATCCGCAACGCGCAGACGACCGACGGCACCACGTGGGTCGACCTCGTGACGTTCAGTCCCACGGCGAATTCTCTCCATGATTGGTCTGTCTCCATCGTCGGATATGACACTGCCAATTCGGGTGACTTCCTCAGATTCGATCTGAACTTCTCCTCGACGATGGGCGCCGGCGGGTCGACCCCCGCTGTTACGCCCTCTTCACCGTCGGGCTCCAACGTCCGATCGTCGGGCTCAGGCGGCACGTACGGCGGAGCGCAGGTCGTGACGTCGGCGGGACAGACGAAGATTCAGGTGAAGGGCCTTGCGAGCAAGACCATTCGCTGGGTCGCGTTCATTCTCAATTACCGGGTGTCCTGATGCCGTTCGGGCTTGGCCTTATTGCCAATCCGTCGCGAGCCCCGGGACCGACGGACATTAGTTCTACCAACGTCTCCACGAACGGCGGTAGCGGAGTTATCACCGGGTTGAACTTCGCGCAGGGCATGGCGGGACAGAACCCTCTTGCGTATGTCCTGATCGGGACCGTCTACGTTCAGCTCACGATCACGTGGTCTTCTTCGTCGAAGCTGCTCTTCACTTTGCCGGCCGGGACCTACACCGCGGGTACGTACGAACTCACGATCATCAATCCCGACGGGCAGAGCGATACCAAGCCCATCTTTCAGATCACTACGGTCTCGGACCCGCAGACAATCCTCGGCGCTCTGCTCTTTGCTTGGTATCGGGCAGACAGTGGCGTCACCACTTCGAGCGGCCTGGTCACGCAGTGGAATGACAAGGGGCCGAACGGGATCAACCTCTCGGCCTCTGGCTCCCAGCGACCAACGTTCAACTCCGCGAGCGCGAACGGTTTCAACGCCCAGCCGACAATCACTTTCGACGGTGTTGCGAACACGCTGTTCAACAACACCACTGCAAGCACGTTCGGATCGAACACGACGTTCATGTACGTGATCGCCCGCTATATCGCGGCGACAATCAACGCAGTGGCCGTGTTCATCACACAAGCAGGAGGCGGCGGCTATACGATCATTCAGTGCTCGGGTTCGTCTGCGTTCGGAGTTAGCTATGGTGGAACGTCTTCAACGAGCAAGGCGGGCTTGTCGACGGCATCCCCCTCTGGCATCTATGCTTACGTCAAAGGCACTGCATCGAGTGCCGAGACGTTGGGGATCAATGTCGCAAACCTAGGCGAGGCGACGACGACAGGATCGACGACTCAACCAAGTACCGGAGTGGTGCAGCTCTATCTCGCTTCGCGTGCGAACGCGGCGGGCACGTTTGCGAACATCGAGATCGCGGAGGTCATCTACGCGAACGGCTTGCCGAGCACGTCGCAGCTCAATGACCTTTATAAGTACGCCAACTTTCGTTATGGACTCGACTCGACCTTGTCTGTCGCTCGGACGATGGACGTGCTTTCGTCGACCGGGACGGAGAGCCGAATCGCCGGCACCGGGTTCAATACGACGACGGGCGTGCAGATCGTCGTCGGGGGCACGCCCACGGCGGTGACCACGACGTTCTTGGGCTCCGGCTCAGTGTCGATCTCCGGCCTGCCAAGCCTGTCGGCCGGTACGTACGATCTGATCATCACGAATACGAACTCGGGCGCATCTCTGTTCGTATCGAGTGCAATCACTGCGACGAGTACCAAGAAGATCGATACCATCTTTGGTCGTAACGCGATCGCTTGGAGTCGTGCTGATCAGGTCTCGCTCAATAGCACGACCGTGTCTAGCACGACCGACTTGGCGTGTGCCGGGTGGACCTTCAAGCAAACCACCGGATCGAGCCAGCCCACATACAACTCTTCCGATTCTAACTTCGGGGGCATGCCCTCGATGACCTTCGCCGGCTCGCCTTTCAACCTCAACGCGACCGGGGGTAGCGGCGATCAGAACCTCAAGACGAAGTTCTGGATCATTGTGTGTCGTCCAAGGTCCAGCACGCCGGGATTCTTGGCTACTGAGGGTTCTTTCCGTGTGAACGTGAACGGACCTTGGAGCGTTTCGGCAGGTGGGTCGGCAGCCACCGCGACGTTCGGGGGTTCCGGCGTTCACGCGAAGGTGGAATGGAGGGCCAGCGACGCCGGAGGAGGCACGGAAACACTCGGTTGCGCTGTCAACTTCGGCACGGAGTCCACGGTCACTCAGTCGGGTAACGTGAGCTGGTCGTCGGCATCCACAATCTGGCTCAATTGCAATCAGGGCTCGACATTCGGTTCGTATGATATTGCCGAGATCATCGGCCTCGACATTGTCCCGACCGGATCAAAGCTCACCGACCTGCAAAACTACTTGTCCGGAAGGTACGGATTCTGATGAAACGCATCCTGATCGAGAAGTACGATCTGAACTCTCTCGGCGCGCTCGAAGGGCTGCGGCTGCAAGTGGACCAGGCCATGGGCTACCCGAAGGCACCGTCGACCCCGGACCCAGAAGATCCGAACGGCGGATGGACATGGACGTGCTCCGCAACGCAGTACGACCCTCTTAGCGGGTCGGCCTGGTTTCCCATCACCGACGAGATGGCGGACGCGGTCGCCACCGTCCTGTCGGTCGCCAGGGGCAAGGTCATCAACAACATCGCGACGCAGGTTGATGCGCTCGTGGCGTCGCTCCCGGACCCCGTGGACTCTCCGTCGAGTTAGGGGTTTGCACATTCCCACTACACTGATCGGTGCTCACCCCTAGCGAATGGGCAGGCCTCGTGGGGCTTGCCGTGACACTCGTCGGTTCCATCTGGGGCGCGGCGTTCTTCCTCGCCACGAAGCTCGAAAACCACGGCGTCCGGATCGCGAATCTGGAGAAGACCGTGGACCGTCACGAGGGGCTTCTGTCGCACGCGGGGGCCGAATGAACCGCGGCGGCTGGTTCTGGATCGCGTTCTGCCTCGGCATGTTCGCCTACGGCGCCTGCGTCCCGGCGGACACGCAGGTCGACGGCGCAGAATTGCTCGGCACCGCCGCGACGCTGGAGCGCTGCCAGGCCGAGGGCCGGGCACACGCCGACGCCGGCAACGCCGCCGTGATCTCGGCCTACAACGCCTGCAAGCGCGACGCGGGGCTCTGATGTTCGGCACGTTGCTCGTGTTCCTCGCGGAGCATTGGGAGCTGGTCGAGCTCCTATACAACGCCATCACGACCGGCAAGCTCACGAAGCAGTCCGCGACGAAGGCGCTGAACGACGCGATGGTCGCCGCCTCCGACGCGCAGATGCAGAAGGAGTTCCCGACGTGACGGCCGCCGGCGCGCTCGGATTCTACGTGCCCAGCAAGCTGGCGTGGGCGCTGTTCTTCTGCGGGATGCTCGCCTGCGCGACGCACGGGTGCCACTGATGTCGACGCGCGCGGCGGTCCTGTCGGCGTTCGTGGCGTACTCGAAGAACTTCGAGGGCTGCCTTCCGTTCCCGTACCTCGACGTGAAGCGTCTGGTCACGGTCGGCATCGGGGAGTTGGAGAACGACATCCACGACTTCTTCGCGCTGCCGTTCACGATCGATGGTCGGCCGGCGCTCACGGCGGAGAAGTCGTACGGCTACTCGCAGCTCCGGAACTGCGGCCTCGACCCGCGCAAGGGTGGCGTCCAATACGAGAACGTCACGCGGCTCCGTCTCTCAGACGCGGCCATCACGACGCTCACGTCGATGAAGCTGTCGCAGAACGAGCGCGTCATCGAGGCGTTCATCCCCGAGTTCTACATCCTCTGCTCCGACGCGCAGCTCGCCATTCACTCGATGTCGTGGGCCCTCGGCGCCGCGTGCTGGCCAAAGTGGCCAAAGCTCACCGCGGCGATTCGTTCGGGCGCGTGGGACGTCGCGAACCAGCAGTGCCAGCCCTCCGACGCGGAGATGGCAGTGCAGAACGACTCGTTCCACAAGCGCGTCGCCAGTTGGCACACGTTGTTCTCGAACGCCGGCGTCGTTGCCGCGCAGCAGATCGATCCTGAAGCCTTGCAATATCCCACGGTGCTTGCCGCATGAAGTCTTTCCTCGTGTTCCTCGCATGCCTGTTCTTCGGGTGCGCGTCATCGACACCGCCCGCGCGGTATGTCGATCCGGTCGCTGCGACGACGGAGTCCACCGCCGCACTGATGGAAGGCGACCACGTCTTCTGCACCGGCGTCTGGGTCTCGCCCGAGATGCTGATCACGGCGAACCACTGCATTCAGGACGAAGAGACCGGCAAAGTCGACGACGTGGTGAAGATCGGACTCCGCCACCACCTCAGCGTGACGGGCAAGGTGAAGGCGCACGACAAGGAGCACGACCTCGCGCTCATCTCCGCGCCGCGCGCGCTCGGACTTCACGAGGTAGCGCCCATCGCGTCCTCCACTCCCCGCATCGGCGAGCCGATTCAGATCGTCGGACACCCGTCTGGAATGATGTGGACGTACGTGAAGGGCAACGTGGCGGCGTATCGAGTTCGCGACGAGATGCCGAGCGACCTTCGCGACGTGCTCGAGGCGGAGCATTCGAACGGCCCGTGGCTGCAGGTCGCGGCGCCTGTTTGGTACGGCAACTCCGGCGGCGGTTGCTTCAACTCGGCGAACGAACTCGTGGGAATCGCGAGCCTCAAGATGCAGATGCCCAATTCGGGTTTCTTCGTGCACGTCGAAACGATTCGAGAGTTCGTGAAGGTCAACTCGTGAAACGCTTCCTCCTCATCCCCGTCTTCGTCGCGTTCTGGGTCATGGCGTGCAGCGCGGCGCAGAAGGGCGGCATCCTTGCGCAGCCCGGCCCTTGCGGTGGCGATGGGTTGGAGACCCGGTGCTCGTGGGGTGGTTGCTGCCCCGGAGGCACGGAGTGCTTCACGAACCTCGACGGCAGCGTCCACGCCTGCGAATCCGAGAAGCCCGGGCCGAAGTACCTCGGCCAGTGATCGTCGCGAACGCGCGCATCGGCTTCTCCACGTCCACGGCGTGGTACTCGGACATCATCCGTCGTGCCACGCGCGCGAAGGTCTCGCACACGTTCCTGCTCCTCACGTTGTGGGGCCGCGAGATGGTGCTCGAGGAGGGTGTGTTCGGCTGGTCGATGCGGACGCGCGAGAACTTCGAGCGGAGCGGGAACCGCATCGTCGAGGTTGTGAAGCCCGAGGTCCCGATCGACGTCGCCGTGCGGCAGTCGCTCGACTGGCTCGGGCAGCGCTACGACTACGCGGGCCTCGTGGGCATGGCGTGGGTCATGTTCTGCCGGTGGCTGCACAAGAAGGTCCGCAACCCGCTGGCCTCGCACCACGCCATGTTCTGCTCCGAGGCGAATACGCGCATCCTCCAGATCGCGCAGTACCCCGGCGCCGAGCGACTGAACCCGTCGACTACGACGCCGGAGGACTTGCTCACGTTCCTCAGCCCGTGAAGCGACCGTTCTCGTCGGCGATCTCGATGCGCTCCCCCGTCTCGGGGTGGAGATAGAACGTACGAGGGAGCGGGTACGTCACGTCGTACGCATTGGCGACAAGTTCCTCGAACGTGGACGTGAGGAACCGGAACTCGCGCAGGATCTCCTGCCTGCGCCTGCGCCTTCGCAGCTTGCGACGTCTCGACCGCTTCACGAGTCCTCGTCGTCGATCGTGCCGGCCGCCTTGATCGCCTTCGCCAGCGCGGTCGGGTCGTGCGCCAGGACGTAGAACAGGCCGTGTAGCCGCTTCAGCGTCGCCTGCTCGCCCTGATACTTCGCGCTGTTGATCTCGGTGCGGAGGCGTTCCTGCTCCTGCGACGCGAGCTGGATGTCCGCGCGAAGCTGCACGACCTCGCGCGACAACGCCACGATGAGGTCGGCCGCCTCCTGCACTCCAATAGCGCCCATGCTCCCCGCGTTCAGACCCTTCAACCGCTTGTCCGTGATGTCGATCATCCTGCCTTCTCCTTCGCGTGTTCGTTGCTCACCGAGCCGGCCGCCAGCGTGACAGCTAGCGCAAGTGCCTTCGTCGTGTCGCCCCTCGCGACCGCCTCCAGCACCGCGCGCGAGACGGCGCTGGCGTCCGGGGTGATGACGGGGTTACTAGTGGACCTAACGTCCAGCGATCGTTGAGGAGTGCTTGTCCTTCCTAAACCGTTGGTCGGACGTTCGATTCGTCTCGGGGGCGCCCCGTTGAAATCGTTGGAGATTGTCGTCATTCCGTCGCCTCCGGGACCGTTGCCCGTAACCCCTGCGTAACCCGTCGCTGCTGCGGCGTCGCGAAGCGCGCTGTCGCAGAGATGCGCGTACCGCTCCGTCACCTTGACGGACGAGTGACCGAGCATCTTGCAGACCTCGTCGAGGGTCCACTTCCGGCCCCACGTGCCCGAGAGCAGCGACGACGCGCACGTGTGACGTAGATCGTGCCATCGAACGTGTCGCGTGATGCCGGCGACCTTCAACCAGATCGGTAGTAAGTATTCCTTGCCGACCTTGCCGCCGCGCGACTTTGACTTATCGACCGTCCACGTCGAGTGCGACGGCGGCCCGGGCTGGCGGCGAGCTCCGGTGGGACCGGGGAACACGAGACCGAGAGGGTTGTTCGGCGCGTACGTCGGCAGCACCTCGAGCCATCGCGTGATCGCCTCAAGACCTTCGCCGAAGAGCGGTACGCGGCGCGTCTTCTTGCGCGTGTGGTTCGAGCCCTTCGGCCCGAGCTGCTTGCCGCCCTTGCTGCTCCCGTGGCGGACGAAGACGTGCGACCCGTGCTCCTGCAGCGCCGAGCACATGTTGATGCGCGCGCCGCACTGGCATTTGCCGTCCTTCCACGGGAGGTGGACGTCGGCGAGGAGCGCGTGCCACTGCTCGCCTTCGCGCAGTCCGGTACCCCACGCGAACTGCATGAGGAGCCGGCCCCACTCCGGGATCTCGTCGCACGACATGACGGCGCGCTGCTCGTGGCCGCGGAGCCACTCGTCGATCGTGCCGTTGCCCTCGTCCTCGTCCTTGCGGCCGCGGAGACGAACGCCGATGCACGGGTTGTCGGTGCGCTTCCCCTGCTCGACGGCCTCGTTCATCACGACGCTCACGACGCCGAGGATGCGCTTCACCGTGTTGCGCGCGAGCTTGCGGCTCTCGCGTCGGTCCTTCGCGCGCTTCTTCATCAGCTCGCGACCCAGGGAAGCGATGTCGGCGCTGGTGATCTCGGCGAGGGCCAGGTCCGCGATCGCCGAGTTGGCGAGATGCACCTTGAAGCGATTGAGCTCGTCGTCGACGCTGCGCATGCCGTCGGTCTCGCGGAGGTCGAGCACGTCCTTCGCGAAGTCGGCGAACGTGATCTTGCTACCGGCGCCTCCGAGCCTGCGCGCTCTCACGTGCAGCGCGGTGTCGAGGACGCCGGCGGCGATCTCCGGAGTGGGGTGGACGCCGAAGGACTTCTTCGACCCGTCGACCCAGAGCCTGGCCCAATAGCCGCGGGTGCTGCCGTCGGGGTTCTTCAGTTCCGTGATGCTACCGGTTCCCGGTGCGCGCTTCACGGCCACGGCACAATCCCCTTGCCGAGGATGATCTGAGCGACCACCGGCAGCACGTCGAGGGCGACCGCCGTGCTGCCGTTCGTGTTGGGATGCACCTGGTCATAAAAGAAGTGAACGTGCAGCGACGAGGTGCTGAAGCGGTAGACGTTCAGCCTCGGATCGCCATCGAGGTACACGACCGCGTCGGCGTGCGCCGGAACCGCCTCGGCGCGCAGCCGCGCGTTGTAATGCTCATAGCCCTCGATCGAGTACCAGTACGAGTACGATGGGCCGAGGATGATGCACACGGCATCCGGGTGGGCGGCATGCCGCGCGTCGCAAAAGGTGAACAGGTTGTCCACCGTCGTGTCGAAGATCGCCGGCGATCCTGCGTCGTCCACCGATCCCGCGGCATGCACGACGTCGTTCGCGCCGCCCTGCACGGTGATGATGAATGGCTTCTTCGCCTCGTACTCTGCGTCGACGTTGGCGCCGAGCGAGAGGATTGCCGCCGTGGTGAGTTGGCCGTGCGCGATATTGACCACCTTCACATCGCTTCCGAGCAGGTAGCGTATGGTCGGTACCCAAGTCGACGGCCCCGAGTTGTCGACGCCCCCGTCGGGTTGCGTCCAGTAGGGATTCGCGGGCTCGTCGGTGAGCGAGTCACCCATCGTGACCATCTTCACCCGATAGCCGTCGCCGGGCTCCTCGCTGCCCGGGAAGATGGGGATCTGCGCGAGAAGGGCGGCGTCGAGAGGCTCGGGCATCTGGCACTCGGGTGCCGCCGCGTCGACCGCGGGCCCGGCATCCGGCGTGGATGGCGGCGACGCATCCGCGACCGGCTTGGCCGCGTCGAGCAGTATGAGATCGCCGGCATCACAGAGCGAGTCGAGCGGTGTAGGCTCGGGGCTCTCCTTCGCGGTGAGTTGCTCGATGGCCTGGCCGCCGCACGCGGCAACCAACAGGAACGAGGCAATGGCGAGTCGCAGTTTCATCGTGTGGACCTCCAGTCGAGAATCCACCCTAGCAGCCGTAACCCCGAAGTGCAAAGGGTTAGGATCAAAAAGCTCGATTTAGGTAGGAGGATCTCGCAGCTCCGGCGGAACTGGCATACCCACGCGGCGGAGTGCGGCAGCGGCGCGCGCTCGAGTCACCTCGTCGAGTTTCGGGAGCGGAGTCGGCAGGACGACTGCGCGACGGACGCGACGCTTCGTAGCAGCCTTGGCTGCCGGCGGACGCGACACGTCCTCGGCCTCGAGCGCGTTGACGAACGCATCCACCGCTACGTGCAAGGCAGCCCGGATACGCGCGGAGTCCACCGATAAGCGTAGGAGCTAATACGGAGATGCCAACATGATCGTGGTAATTCGTCGAGCGCCCCTGGACTCGATGTGTGAGTGCCACGAACAGAGGGGCTGAGCGCGTAGCGAACGACTTCTACGGCACGCCGGCCTGGGCGACGCGCGCGATCCTGAAGCGCCTGATCTCGCGCGGACTCCGCATCAACGGCACCGTCCTCGAGCCCGGGTGCGGCGACGGCGCCATCATGCGCGAGCTCGTCGAACAGGGCTGGCACTCTCGGCAGATCACGGGCGTGGAGGTGGACGAGCAGCGTGCCGCGCGCGCAATGGTCGCCGGCTTCAATGTGCTCGTCGGCGATCTCCTGAAGCCGGGCGAGCTGGCGCTCAGCAAGTACGACCTCGTCATCGGGAATCCACCGTACAAGCTGGCCGAGGCGTTCGTGATGAGCGCGCTCGCGAGGACGGAGTACTGCGCGGTGCAGCTCCTGCGTCTCAATTGGGCGGAGGCGAAGTGCCGTGCGGCGTTCCACCAGAACTTCCCCGGCCACCTTCACGTGCTCACGAAGCGCCCGTCGTTCGGCCTGAACAAGCACGGGAAGAAGGGCACCGACGCCACGGCATATGCGTGGTGGCAGTGGGGCGGCCCCGGCTACGTGCCCGGCCGCTGGGAGATTCTCCAAGTCGAATGAGACGCCCGTCGCGGTGCCACGGGCCTCGCGAGCACGAACACGCAAGACGAATCCGAAGCGGGCGGCGGACGTTGTGGCGATTGGGAGGCGATGGCGAGGTTCGCATGGGGTCTGATCAAGGACTCGGCGTGACCATACATCTGTATGTGTTAGTCGCTATGTGAGAATACATAGCATCAGGAGGTGTGATTCAAGCCCCTAAGCTGATGTAACATGGGGCTCGAATCCATCGTCAACGTCGCCGTCTCGCTCACGGCGAGCGTTCCCAGCAAGCCCTCGTTCGGGGCCGCGCTGATCGCCGCGTATCACAGCGTGGGCGGGTCGGCTCGAGTGCTGGGCCCGTACACGAACCCGTCGGACATCGCGTCGGCGGGGTTCTCGACCTCGAGCCCGGTCTACATCGCGGCCTCGAAGTTCTTCGCGCAGAACCCTACGCCGACGCAGCTCTACATCGGGCGTCGCGCGCTCGGCTTCACGCAGAAGGTCCGCTTCACGCCGTCGAGCAATACGGCCGGCACGGTCTACAACGTGAACGTCGGCGCGACGGCCGGTGTCGGTGGCACGCTCGTGACGTACACCGTCCCAAGCTCGACGACGCTGGCCGCGGTGTGCACAGCGCTCGCGTCGGCCATCACGGCGGCGGGTCCCGGCACGGCGGACGGCAGCTCGGGGACGCACATCGACTGGACCGCCACGACGGTCGGCCAGCTCACCGAGTTCCAGGTTCAGACGCCGACCATCCTCGGCTTCCAGGCGACCACGACGGACCCGGGGATCGCCACGGACCTTGCCGCGATCTGGGCGGAGAACCAGAACTGGTACGGGCTGATTCTCGACTCGTACTCGCAGAACGAGATCCTCGCGGCGGCCGCGTGGGTGGAGTCGAACAAGCGCCTGTTCCCGTTCAACACGGCGGACACCGCGTGCGCGGACAACACGTCGACCACGGACGTTCTCAGCGTCGTGAAGGCGGACGCCTATGCGCGCAGTGGCGGCCTGTTCGTCCAGAACTCGAACATGTCCTACGCCGCGGCGGCGTGGCTCGGCAGCCGTCTCACCGCGACGCCGGGCTCGGACACGTGGTCGTTCAAGACGCTCGCGAGCGTGACCGCGGACACCCTGCCCCCAGGCTGGGACGCCGTCGTGCTCGGCAAGAAGGGCTCCGTTTACACGACGATGAACAGCGTGAACTTCACGCGCGGCGGCTCGACGGGCTCCGGCGAGTGGTTCGACATCGCCCGTGGCGTCGACTGGCTCACTGCCGAGATGCAGATCGAGGTGCTCGCGCTGCTCCTCGCGAACGCGAAGATCCCGTTCGACGACGACGGCCTCGAGATGATCGCCAACACGATGCGCGGCGTGATGGGTGAAGCCGTCGACGCCGACCTGCTCGTGAAGGGCACGACGTCCGTCACCGTTCCGCTCGCGGCGAATGTGAGCGCGGTCGACAAGGGGAACCGCAACGCGACCGGCATCAAGTTCGGTGGGAAGTTCGCCGGCGCCGTCCACACCCTCACCCTCAACGGCACGCTGACGAACTGAGAGCTGAATGAGCTTCAAGGTCTACGATCCTGATCAGGTCAAGGCGATCATCTGCGGCATCCCGATCACGGGCGGCTGGGCAGAGGATTCGATGATCGAGATTCAGCAGAAGGCGGACAACTTCGTCACGGTCGCGGGCGTCGGTGGCGACGTGACCCGGTCGAAGGTCCTCGACAAGCGTGCGACGATCAAGATCAAGCTCCTGCAGTCGTCGGACGAGAACGCGCTCCTGAGCGCGCTCGCGAACCTCGACGCGAACGCCAGCAACGGCGCCGGCGTTGGTCCGAGCGGCATCTCGGACAAGGGCGGGACGGCGCTTTTCGCGGGAGCCAAGAGCTGGATCGCGCGGCCGCCGGACGTCGAGTTCGCGGCCACCGCCAAGGAGCGCGTGTGGCTGATCGAGGTGGCGGAGATCGAGCGCTTCGACGGTGGCAACTGATGGCGGCGCGTAAGAAGCGCGTCATCCCGACGATGGGGAAGAAGCGGACGAAGCAGGAGATCAAGGACCGGAAGGAGAAGCTCGTCGACGCGATCTCCGTGTTCTTCGGGTGACAACGAGCCGTGCAATCGGAAGAGGCCCCGGGTCGCAAGGTCCGGGGCCTTTCACATATGTACCTACACTGATCTACCAACATGCGAGAAGCAGCCACGAAGCAAATCGGCGAGAGCCAGTACCGCGTCACTCCGCTGGGCGCCAAGAAGGGGATGCGAGTCCTGTCGCGCATCACGTCCATTCTGGGAGATACCGTGAAGGCCGGCGCGAAGACGGAGGCGGAGGCGAAGGCCGCGTTCGTGTCGAAGCTCATGTCGGAGGACGACCTGTCGTTCTTCTGCGATCAGTTCGCCCCCAACACGGCGGTGAGCGTCGACGGCGGCAAGAAGTGGCCGACCCTCAGCGACGTGTTCGACGCTCACTTCATGGCGAACTATCGCGAGATGATCGAGTGGGTGAGCTTCGCAATCGAGGTGAACTTCGGCAGTTTTTTCGGCGGAGCGGCGAGCGAAAGCGCCGCGTCGAAGCCGGAGGGGTGAAGGTCCCCGTCGAATTACCCGCCGGCGAGGAGTGGCTTCTCTGGCGGGTAATCACCGACAAGCGCACGAAGAGCTCGCGCAAGGAGATCGAGGAGGAGTGGAGCTTCGAGGAGGCGTATGTCGCGTACGAGGTCTATGAGGCCCTCGACGACGCCGAACGCCGGGCGAACGCGCAGCAGAACCCGAGGACGTAGTGTCGGTACTTCGTGACATCCTGGTCAGTTTTGGCGTCGAAGTTAGCGGC
>Ga0134128_10004697_pt1 | contig 16670 bp, 28 predicted proteins | sample KB31754_FD_96462 | JGI IMG/M metagenome (GOLD analysis project Ga0134128, IMG submission 96462) | Terrestrial soil microbial communities with excess Nitrogen fertilizer from Kellogg Biological Station, Michigan, USA - KB3-175-4 | ecosystem: Environmental > Terrestrial > Soil > Unclassified ...
ATGTCGCTGCCGCATTAAACGAAACTATTTCTAGTTTCGTCGCCTCTGCGTTACGAACGATATATACATTTTATCGGCATTGGTTCACTACTTAGAACGCTTGCGATTAAGTCTATTGCGGCATCGCGGTCTGATCTGTCCCCAAACTGTCTCCGACAATGGGAAGTGGGCGTTATTACTTCTAAGATGAAGGGATATGGTTCCTCCTCAGGATCAGTGCTAAGAATAAACTGGACACCAGTGCTGATGTGGTGTTCTGTGATTATCTCTTTCACTATAAACTCCCTTTCAAAATTGCGTTGTTTCTGTTACTACATCAGGCAGCTAGTTAGAAACTAGCTGCCTCAGCAAACGAAATTACGACAATCGTCCAAAAGCAGCAATGTCGTTCATTGCTCCGGCTGAGTCCCCTTCACAATTGTAGGAGCTAATGATAATAACTCCTTTTGACTCAGCTTCTTGACGGTGTTTTTCACAGTGATGAAGATCGTGCATGTCCATGTGGTGATCCCTGGGACTTGTGAAAACATCGTGCATTACAGTGCAATTTTCATTAGAAGAAATACCACAAACATCACATTTCATTTGCTTTCCTTTCCAAAGATTTATTGCCTCTTACTATCAAATAGGTGTAAACTACAACTATTTGATGGTAGCAAGCAACACACTTGTAATAAGAATTAACCCTCCTTTAGCGTGAGAATTGATGGATACTCGGCAGAACCCGGGGTATAGGACGTAACTGTCTTAGAGTTACGGCCCACGCAGAACTTTTCTAATACGCCGTACCTCACAGTTTCGTAGTAACTAACTACGTGTGGCTCATGGTCACCTTGTGGGCAGTTGTGGTATTCACCATAGGTGATTCCAAACTGCGTGTAATAATCAGGATTGAATCCTGATCCGCGTAAGGTTTTAGCCATTTCTTTCTCCTCTAAAGTTTAATGTGTGTTACTTCTCGCTACGTTTCTAATCAAAATAACTAGAAAACGTGGCGGCAAGCAATACACTTGCAATAATGCTTCCTTCCAAAACTAGAACTAGAACTAGAACTACTAACTATGAATTACGAACTACACGCTTTACAAACAATGTAATTCGCAATTCGCAATCAGTAGGGCCAAATAGGCAGGCGCGGGGAGTGTTAGTCCCCAGCCCCCGCCTATTTGACATAACCCTACTTTGAGGGCGCGGCAGCCTCAGTAGGAGTCGCCTCCGCTTTCACGTTTGAAGTCGGCGCAGGAGGAGCCGCCGGCTTAGTTGCCTCTGCGCGATTCTTGCGCTGAATGACCCGGATAGCCTCTGCCAAACCTTGGGCGTTGGTTAGTCGCGAGACGCGATCATCCACACGGTAATGTGACAACCGCTTCTTATTCTCATCCTTTGGATCAGCGTGCAAGATGGGAATTAGTTTCAGCACCCCGAGCGAGTCGAGGATTGAAGTTACTGGAACGTGATCGTTCACAGTGTAGACCGCTTCCGGCTTATCGTCACCGCCGACTCGCGCCGTGATCGTCATTGCCATGTGCCGCCGCACGGTTTCAACGGCGGTTGTAATGCTGTCCAGTTTGGTTACGTCTAATTCCTCACCCGCATGGCGAAGCATTGGAACGCGCGGGTATTCGGTGTCCCCCGTTTCAGTCTTGATCGGCGCGGGATACACCAACGTATAAGCCGTGCCGGCCAATTCCTTATCAGCGAACGTGGTCGGGAGAGGGACAGCATTGATATCGATGTTATTCTTCTCCCTCTCCTGCATGATCAGCGGCATTGCTAGAAATTGCTCAACCGTGATATGCATTGCCGGATCGGCAACCTTGCTGTTGATTGCGGCGACGATCCGCGCCTCCAGCGACTCTAGGCGCTTTTCCACGTTCAAGTACAGATGCACCGAACCATCGCCGCGCTCCACGTAGGAATGCCACAGCATGCCATTGTCGCGCGACAGTGGTTGACGCGGCATTTGAAACTCGGGGGCCGCATTCAGCACAATCGTTTTACTCTTGCGTCCAGTGCGCTTTTCAACAAACGTGAGAGCGTTAGCATTTCGCTTAGCCATGTGTGATTGCTCACTTTCTCGCTACGTATCTGGCTATGTGACACATAACGACGGTGGCCAGCGTTATTTAGTTGCTTGCGCAACCATAACCACCTATTAGCCACGATCACATGAAAGACAGCTAGTTAGAGTTAAGCTGGAAGGATGCGCTGTAGAATGTTTCGGTAAGCCGCTCCGCAACCATCGTTATGTCGCGGTAGCGTGTCATGAAACGCTGCATAGCGGTTTCACGATTGAATACCGCGATGATCGTTCCGTCATCCTGTCCCCGATAGGCCAGCACATCGGGGTCGCGCAAGATTGTATCAGGCATTGCGCATTGCCCGAGCATTGTACGTGTAACCCTCAGAGCGAGGGTAGTAGAGCGCAACATCTGCCGCCACATTCATACTTGACGTTCGCAACGTGGCAACGTAGCGTCCATAGTGGTAGATCGTGATCGTGACCATGATCGATTCTCCCTTGCGTTTGAATGGTGATCGTGGCTAATACGTGGCTAGGTTACGTTAGCCGTCAAACAGGAACGCTCCCACATGAGTGACCTTTACCCTGTTAGAGGCAAAGGCCATCATGCAAGCTACTCTACGTTAAGCGCCATACGTAGTTTTGATAGACGCCGTAACGCAGTCTGAATTGCCTTATCGACATTGATAGCCGCTTCTATTGAAGCGGCTGAATTTGTACCACACTTTAGTTGGTGAGAATGTGCGGAAGCGGATATCAACGCAGAAAGAGTCTCTGTGTACTCTTGGTCTACGTCTATGGTTATCGTTGCGGCTAAGTCTTGCATGTTGGTTACTCCCACGATTTAATCGAGTGACGTAATGCACTCATGTGGAAGCGTTCCTGTTGCTAACGCTACTCGTTACACATACGCAACCGTTGCCGCAATACGGAATGTCCACCATTACATGCTGACCCGCACCTATTGACACTCGGTTAGTCAACGTATGCCGGAGATCATTTGACAATGCCTTGCGTCCGTACCGAATCGGTGTTGTACTTTCGCGATCCCGTTGGCTGTCCTAGCGTCCCTGCCGTGTTGTCCCGCTTTCACGTTTGAAAGACATTTGCTTTCGGGTACTTCCAAGCTTTAGACGGATCGCCCAGTTTCGGATTTCGTTGCATTGCATCGCACAAAGGTTCAGCGCCTCTGTGTCTCCGATATTCAGTTTTGAATGTGAGTCTCGATTCGCATTCACAATCAGAGACCGCGATCAACGCTTAGTCTCTGTTCGATCATCGCCCGGATCAACGATGTGAGTCAGACACCGATTCGGTGTTTGGTTCCCCGGACGATTCGGTTGTGAATGTACTCCGGCGGACGGTATGCGCGGCCCGCACAGACAAGTATGCACACGCCGCGCCGCTATGCAAGTCTAGTTTACATAACAAAGATAAGAAGATTCTAAGAATATCGCAATGCGACATATTAACAACAGTCGGGATTCGGAGGGGCACCTTACTTCACCACCGTTCTGCACGCCGGCACCTGTTTACATAATAATTTCAATATGTCGTAATACGATATAGCCCATCTTGCTTTCAAATGTATGCACCGCGCGCGTAGGGACGTGGCTACTCCACCCTGGCGGAATGCCTCACCGTGCCCCCAGGATGCGATTCTGACGCTTTCCCGTCGCAAGATGCCCCATAGGTCATCCACCGGGCGAGGAGGCGCCTAGATTCGCATTGTAGACATTCGCCATGATATCATGATATTATGATCAATTCCTAAGAGGCTATTACCCTACCGCTTGGCTGTTATTTAACCGGACAACACAGTAACTCGAATAGAACTTTGTATATTTTTATTTTCTGAAAGAGGATGATATGGTTATCAAACTTAGAAAGAATTTGCCTATTGACAAGTTAAATAATCCGTGGTATACTATCATCCAATGATAATTACAGAGAATAAGTATGTGGAACAAACAAAGGCATTAACTACTATTCAAATAACACTGAACAGGGCAGAATTAAAAGGATTCATTCACAATTTGATAGAAGGGCTGAGCGAAACCAGCGCCTTCAATATTGCAATTACTATTGATACTTTTATGGGGTTAAGCATAAAGGAACTTGATACGCCAGGTGAAGTAGGTGGCGCGGCCTAAAGGCAGTAAGAATAGACCTAAACCACATCCACACAAGGATAAAGTTGTAGGCGACGGCTCATTACCTGAACAGGGACCTACAACACCCACATCTGCGCCACAATATACAGGACATGGGAATCAATCACTTATTCCCTACCATTCAAATGATGTTGCCACCAAACAAATTTCTAAATGGCGGGACGACATTCTTGCAATGTATGAAGGCGGTGTCTCACCTCGTCAGATAGCCCTTCGCTTTCCAATGTATACTCCCGCACAAATTCTAGAACTCTGTCAATCTAACTTTGATTTGTCACAAATAACCTTAGATAACCTGGATTCTATTCTTATGAAGGGTTATCTACGAGATATGGTGTCACTCCACGAGTTAGCAAGTGAATCCGATTCGTTTGAAGAAAAACTCGCGGCCTTGACAGTCCTTCAGACCACGCGAGAAAGAGCAGTTAAATACCGCGAGCTATTAGCTCCAATACTTCCAAACAAGTTAGAGACCGCCGACGAGGAATCACCAGAAGCTGTACCCACTATTATAACCATTGAGGAACGCATTAAAATGAAGATGCGGGAGTTCCGGTCACTTGATGAGCGCTCCGCCTTCCTCCAAAAGATAGAAAAAGCCACCGCCGAAGAATTAGATTCAATCTTAGAAGGAGAGTTTACAGAGGTAGAAAATGGAATACCCAGCACTTAGAGACATTGATAAGCTCGCAGGACTCTTACGATCATTCACAGCTGCTTATGAAGGTGCAGAAAACGTTTACATTAACGTTGCCGAGGAACTTCTGGCACGATTCTACTTTGCAGCACGTGGGCAGAATGATCCTGAATCTGTCAAGAAACAGTTTCAGATGCTGACACAGGAGACATTACGCAATGCCTAATCATATAACTATTGCGGAATGGCTCCAAGATGGTAATAATAAGGTGTTCGCATTTGAAATTGAGCAGCCGTTGCCCGAACTTCTTAAATTCCATCAAGTCGTATTTGAAAATCTTGCGAAACAGAACAAAGAAGTTGATCCATTCTGGCTTTCTTCCAAGGGAACACCTTATCTTCTTCTCGCAATTTCTCACGAAAATGGCGAGCCTACTGGAGCTAGCTATATAGTAGGTGTGCGTGACAAGTAAAATAAAACCTCTGACAACACTTATCTGTCTACATTGCAAAGAGTCTTTCGTTAGACCATCTAATCATGGCAGGCCTCCGCTATATTGTTTAACGTGTAAGCCCCTTCACACTCACCACGGCGCCACTGCTACAAAACCAAAGGCGTCAAAGGCTATAGTTGAAGTTGTAGCAGCCCGTTCCTTAACAATTCCTTCCAAAGAACCTATTAATAAAAACAGACTTCCAATAGATATAGAAAAACCTACCTCAGGTAATATAACACTATTTTCTCCAAAAGATAAAGCTCGCATTGTAGCTGTCTGCGATCATATTTTCAAATATGCCGAAGCTCAGATCGAGATCCGTCAGGCTGGAGAAGTAATCAAGATAATTCAAGTGGCAGTCAATGCGCAAGGTTGGACTATGCGAGTGGTTTCACCATAATGACAAATAGAACAGTTATTATGCCTTCTACAGGTGATCCGTTTCTACTTGCAATGTGGGTGGACTTCTATAAAAGAATCTGGCGGTCAGAGGTAGATAGAACAGTTGTTCTACTTAACACGGACCAGCTAACAGATTATCCAGAAGTAGTAACGTATTGTGAGAAGCTATTAACTGAGGCAGGAATTGAATATATTATTTGTCCAAAGCGTGTTAATCATGGACCGGCTCTCGATATGTTGCTCAGTTATATCGCTGATAGCAATCCTCTTGAAGTCGGTATTATGGAAGAAGATGCCTTTGTTTTTGGTAAAGGTGCTGTCCAAGATTGTTTCAGCCTACTGTCTACTAATGATTTCGATATTGTTGCTTCTCGTAGAGGTTCTTGTTCTCAGTGGCTTATTGAACTTGGTAAGTCACTTTGGGGGACCGAGGATCATGGACCAAATTTCTGGCCTAACTTTTACTTTGGTCATTACCGTGATTTGGTTAGTACAGACCGCAATTTTGGCGCAAGGACTTGGCAACCGGGGGAAGTTGTTTTTGCTGACTCTAAAATGGTAGGTGTGCGGCGTTGTGCAGCAGCTTTACATAACAGTCTTAATCATGGTACAGCACAGTGTTTCTATCAGACATGTAATTGTCCAGATGTAGTTAAAGAACATAAAGTATCTTATACGTCACCAACAAATGAAATAACAGTCGGCGACACCTTTGTTAATACTTCTCTCCAACTGCGAACTAAGATTGATCCAGAACGAATTTGTCTCTTGCCGCAGTATCATTGCTCTCCAAATGACTTGTCCGATTATTATGATAAGCCTTCATACCAACATGTATTTGATGGAGCCGCCCGGTGGTTGCATGTAGGTTCATTATCTAGTTGGTCGGGCTTTATACTTACTCTAACATTGCCGGATAAAGTAGCCGTCAACGCAGAATACGAACGACGAATTGTTTTCTGGAAGATGGCGCATGACAAAGCTCCTAACAAATATTTAATTCACTCCTTTTCCAACAGATACTATTTTGCAATTCGTAGAATGGTTAAGGAATATGAATTGTCAGAAGAAGATATTGATACTAGAATAAGCATTTATTCCAACGTGATGGGCTTATGAGCCGTAATACACAATATGCGCTCTCAGTAACTAAATCAATTATCGATCAAATGTCTCCAAAGGAATTTCTTTTCCAAACTTGGAAAGTATCACCTAGATTAACAGAGTTGTATAATGAATTTTGGAACGAATACATGTCACAGCTTATTGGCTGTCCAACAAAAGATGAGTGGTTAGGTTGGCTATCGACAAGGCAGACCTCTTAGCAGAGGTTGATCTTTATTATTGGGCGCTAAAGTATAGGCGCATCAAGGGGCAGCCGTTTACGATTGTCCCTCCCCTTAAACATGTTTATCAAGACCCAGCAACAGAGGTATTCATTGAAAAGGCGGCTCAGGTATTCGTTTCCGAGTATCTTGTTAATCTTGCACTTTTTATTGCATGTACCGGGTGGGCGCAAAGAGGTAATGCGCTTTATATTTTTCCGTATACGCCGCAGATTTCAGACTTTAGTAATGCGCGGGTTGAACCTGAAATATTATCGTCACCATTAATATTAGCGCAACGGAAGGCGTATAAGGAGCGCACTGGTTCTGCTCCTGTTAATAACATTCAGCTAAAGCAGTTTGACAAAGGTTTCATCTATTTTCGCGGCTCTACACAACGTCAGCAGATCATTTCTGTTGATGCGGATGGAGTGATCTACGATGAAGTAGATGAAATGACCGAAGGAACAATCGAGGCAGGTAAGAAACGTGCAACTAGTTCCCTTATCCCCATCTACCGAGGAGCTTCTACTCCTAAGTATCCAAAGCTCGGCATCGACGCACTTATGGAAAGAAGCGATCGCAAGGTCTGGATGGTCAAATGTAGGAAATGCGGATTCCAACAGGACCTCGCGAAAGTACAAGATGTTGTCTTTGACCTTCCCGACAATCACGCTGATGCATTATTATCCGTTTTTCCCAATGAAGAAAAAGGTACCTACTGTCATATCGGTACTCATTACTATGTCGGCTGCCCTAAGTGTAAGCATGTCCTTAATGTATGGGATGGGGAGTGGGTTCCAACTCATACTGAGCATGTTGAGTTCGGTGGTTATCATATCCCTAAACTCATTAGTAATAGATTACCATTTGACGAACTCACCAAGAGGGTCGAAAAAGAACGAAATGGGCAGATGGATGAAATCCAAAAGCAAGAGTTTTACAATTCGGACCTCGGCCTTCCACGATCACCTTCCGGCGCACAATTAACTTTCCAAGATATAATGGGGTGCCAGGAGAGCGCACCTGACTTCTTTTCTTTTAAGACAAAGCAAACACCGGAAGCATGGGAGACGTGGTACGAGTTTCCTGATCAGATAAACGGAACTTTTATAGGTGTAGACGTAGGCTTTTCGGTTCTACATATGTGTATAATAGCCTTTCCAGCCCACAATGAATGTCTACGTGAAATAAGTCCTGATAATTATCCTGTTTTAGTGTATGCTGGTTCTGTTTTTACCAAAGAGAACGTTCAAAGTTTCTGCGAATTGGACCCATACATGAGTCGCTGGCGCCCAATTCGCGCGGTTATTGATGCAATGCCGGATAAACGTCGCTCAATAGAACTCAGTAAACGCTATCCAAGTCGCGTTTTTCCATGCTCTTATGTGGATTGGGCCAAGAAAGATAAGGATTTCATCTATTCTTTCAACCTTGATAAGAATACAGTCATGGGAGGGCGCACAGAAACCCTCGATGTGGTGTATAATTACATCTATACACGTCGGTTAGTGATGCCAAAGAACGTGCGATACGCTGGTGGCAATGTAAACAATAAAGATTTTGGACAGTTTCCACAGCATTTGATGAATGTCACCAAGATAATGAATACTGAGAGAGGGGCATACGAGTACACGGAAGGTAATTTAGATGATCATTTACTACATGCTCTCAATTATGCCTTTATTGCGGCCGGAATATCTCCTCTTAATGATGATGAACTGAGAATAGTACCGCAAAATATGGGTGAAGTTGTCCAGAAATTTAGTTCCAAGGATGAAGCCTTCTTAGCATTTAGCTCTCTGCGTTTTGGTGGAGCGCAGAAAGGAGGAAATAATGGACGACAAGCCTATTACGCAAAACACACTCAACGAAAAGTCGGACCAGGGTTTGGCGGTTACTAAATCTCCCGCAGATACATTGTTAGAACGTGTTCGGCAATCAAATAGTGCTGCCGAGAGACTTGAAAAAGCTACTAAAAGGCTGGAAGAACTGTCAGAACCTACCAAACAAATGGAATTGTATGTGTTTTGTCGTGTTTGTACTAACTATTTTACGCGATGGCATCCAACAATACCTGCTCAAATCATTTGTAAGTGCGGTTCCACTCGTTGCGTAGTGCTTACAATAGACGGAAGGACGTATTAGATTGACAAATTTGATGCAACAGGAGTAAAATAAAGGTATGGAAAGCGATCCTTACGAGTTTTATAGGTCACAACCTTATGATCCCAACGATCCTAGTCTTGTAAACGAGCTTAGAAACAGTCCACTGCCCGATAATGGGCAGAAGGTAGCTGGTACGCGCAACTTATCAGTGGAGGATTTGGCTAAACTCAATGAACAACACGCTGATCAAACTCTTATCACGCATCTTCCTGCCGAACAACGAGAGCAAGTGGAAGAATACCTCGTCCAGCACGGTATTAACCCACCCCGTAAGCGTAAGTATTTCTAATCCGCACTATGATCATGTCCCACCGACCATTAAGATAAGATAATGAACCTACGCACGTCGATTACAACTGTTTTAGAGCGTATAGTTGAGCAACCGCCTCGCCACCGGCGTGCGTTAAATGCGTCTATTCCAGATATTAACCCGGAAGATATCATTAAAAGCCCCGCGCTTGGCAAGAATCAGAGTTTTGTTGAAGCGTATAAGGGACTTGATTTCAATAATTTCATGGGAGGAAGGCAAACACAGCCTTCTAACTTTAATTTCTTTGCTAACCTAAACCAAGGGAACATGGCGTACTTCTTTATTCCAAAGAAGGAGCCACAATTAATTACAGTTGAGGATATAGATGCCGGAGCATGGTCGCCTGGTGGATTAGTTAATGTTCTCATTGATATTTCCCCCGATGTATCAAAGGCGTTATGGAATAAATTACGCCTGTCCGGTACTAGTGTTGCCTTCAAAGCCGTCACAGATGATGGAGAAGATGATCCCATAGCACAGAAATGGGTAGATGATGCTCTACGGCGCGTTAATATTAATTTTGGCGGGCTGGATAACTTCATTGCTCAGGCGATGTTATCGGTCTATGTCTACGGGGCACTGGCGACCGACTCTGAGGTTGGTCTTGACCTGGCTGAAACTGGTGATTTATATACAGTTCTGCCTGATAGTATATGGTTCCAACGGGATGAGAATCAGATTCCGATCCCATTCCAATTACAATATATTTGGGGATTTTATAACCAAGGACCAACCCTGGCTAATTTCTCTAATCTCCCTTACCGCCGTCTTAATACTTCGACATTTACCTATACTCCATTGGACCCTGGGATTGATGATCCCTATGGGCGCGGTCCTTTTTGGCCTGTATTACAGGTGGTTTTCTTCTTGGCTCAGTTACTACGAGATTTGCAACGGGTCGTCGAAGGCCAAGCGTGGCCGCATACAGATTTCTCGTTAAAGTGGGAAGTCCTACAGAAGATGATGGAGCGATTAGCCCCATCTGATCTTAATAGTGCTGACAAGGTAGCAGCATTTATTCAAACACAGATCAGTATTATTAAAAATGAGTATGCCAGTTTAAGTCCACAGGATGCGTATGTCCATCCAGACTTTGTTGAAGCTAACAATGACAATACCGCTAGCCCTCGTTTGTTTGATGTACCTGCTGTCATTAATATTGTACGAGAACAAATTGTCACGGCTCTTAAGGATATCCCCATCTTTATGGGAATGGAACATACCGGATCGTCTGACGGCAGTACAGAATTTGAAATCTATGTTCATAGTATTGAGCGTGTGCGTGATATTGTTGCTTATCATATTGCTCGTCATTGTCAACTGAACTGTTTTATGCACGGTGTTCAGACCAATGTTGTTGGTATTTGGCGGCCTATTAGGACGACTCAGCGTCTGGCTGATGCGCAATCTCAGAATGTTGAGATTCAGAATGCTGCTAATAAAGAGTTACTAGGTTTCCAAAGTCATGATCAGTCAGCAATGGAAATCACAGGTACATCAGCCGTGGCACCTGCTGATTGGGACAGGTATCAGCCTAAACGTGGACCAGGGCAGGGAGAAGTAGGTGCCAGCACTGGTTCTACTCCAAAGGGAGAAGATAAGAATACTTCTTCCAATACAGTTAAAGGATCGACCAAGAGTAAGAATGCGCGCGCCCTGTTCTCTAAAATAGACGAGGTCGCATAATGCCCTCTGCTTTCTATATTCCGCCAACTCCGGTTCAGTTATCTCCGTCTGCCCAACAGACTGGTAGTATAAATGTCTCGGGCAATATTACTAGCGGCACGCAGTTTTATATTGGGGGCACGGCTCTCAAAGATGTAACAGAAACTCTCACCAATAAAACACTGACCAGCCCGACTATAACCAGCCCAACGGTGAGCAGCGGAACAACAACATTGACTGCTGGCTCGTTAGTCATTAAGAACGGCGCGACTCTGACCCAGCCTGTGGGCAATATGTTCGGGGTTAATGTGGGTACGGACCAGAATTTCTGGTTACGTTCAGATGGCAGCGTACTAAATATTAACGCTACAAACGATGCTTACAACGCCAATGTTGCTTTGCACATTTCAGCTTCTACAACTACATTCGATAGCGGCGGTGTGAAGGTAACGCCCGGGAACATCGGCGTGGGCGGAGACCCCGATTCGGGTATTGGGGTATATACGCAGAGTACTGGAACAGTTTATGAAGGGTTTAAGGCTGGTAGTACAAATGCGGCCGCAAATATTTACAACGAAGTTAGCGATGCCACAGCGTCTTGGACCTTTGGCATGGACGGGTCCGTCAGCCATGAGTTCTACTTCTATAACTCTGGCAAGAAGCTAAGTATCTTCACGGATGGCGGCATCACCGTTGGCTCACCAACCGGTGGAAGCAAGGGCGCGGATACTGTTAATGCTGCAAATGGGTATTATGTTAATGGGGAACGTATTGGTGTAATACGAGCTAGTTTTGTATGTTCTACAGATCTTTTTTCTAATATTTCATTAAGCACAGGGTGGAATTCTATTGATACGCATGCCGATTGTTCATTTACTGTTGGCAAGAGCGACTCTACCATTATAGTTATATTTGAAGGCGGCCCACAAATAGGTGTGGCAGTAGGGGGCGACTGGATTACCCCAGGATATGTATTTGATAGTAGCGGAACGGTAGGATCCCCAACCATTTGTGGTACACCTTTCAATGGTAATAACACTCCATTTATAGTTCCGTTTACCTCGACTATTGTAACTGATGGATTAGCTGCTGGAACACATGTAGTGAGTCCTAGAATTAAGTGGGGCAGTGCTAGTTCATCAGCGGATGGTATGTATTGGCGACCAAGTAGCATTCCAGATATAGAATATTTTAAAGTAACGGTAATAGAAATTCTATCATAAGGAAGGAACGAAATGGCAGAACAAGTTATTCCAGCACACCCCGGATTTGCTCTCGCAGTAAAGCTGTTTGTGGAGAGGGCAGAGGAAAAGAAGCGGGCGGTTGATCAAGAAGTTGCAACGTGGATTAATGAAAAGATTATCATTCCACATCACCCTGAATTGGCTAATAAAGCTGTCATGGTGAAGGTTGAAGATGATGGCACTGTGAATTTCCACGTCCAAGTGCCTGATGAAACTCCAGAAGCTCCGACAGAACAACTAGTCGAGAACGCCCCGGAAGAAGCACAGTAATGGCTGTAGATGCTGCTGTTCTACAAACTATTCAGGACACAATTAAAACAGAACTTAATAATGCAGATTTCCGCAAGGCTATTGTAGACGAAGTTCAATCCAAAGCAGAACCTCTTGTAGCAGAGGAAGTAAGTAAGGTTAATCCTTACTTTATTCTTGGCTTCATGATGCTCTTAACTTTGGTGCTTATCTACTGTTCTGTTGCTAAGTATATTGATCAGACATGGTTTGCACTCGCTGTCGGTATCTGGATTCAAGTGCCAGGTATGCGTACAACCGCAGCCTAATTAAATCTAAAGGAGTATACGGAATTGAATGTACTATACATTAGTTGCCATGCGGTACTAGAATTTGACGAGCTTAAATTATTAAATACCATTCCAAATCTGCATGTTCGATCTACAGGAGCATACGCCGATCCTCGTCAGCATCCTGCTCTACGTCCTGCTCTACCTGACTTAGAAGTAAGCGACGACCATATTCGTAACTCATTTCTGTTTAATACAGGTGGGCATAAGCTGAATGACGAACTTCTTAATTGGGCCGATGTTGTTATATTTATGCACATGCCCGAGTGGATACACGAATCACTGGATGATTTGGATCGTCATGGCGATGTTCGGGTTATCTATCGTAGCATCGGCCAGAGCGCACCAAATGTTGAAACCATGTTACGCAATTATAGCTTGCATTTTGGCTCTCGGTTTTCTATTGTCCGCTATTCTCCTAATGAACAATTTATAAAGAACTTTCAGAAGTCAGATAATTTAATTCGATTCTACAAAGACCCACAAGAATTCCGTCGAACTGAGCCTCCAGCTGCTTCCAACCATATTCTTATGTCTACACAGAACGGACTTGGGAGAGGAAATTTTACCCATACACGCGAAGCATTAGAAATAAGTGCGGGCCATCCAAGATTATATGTGGGTACTAATAACGAAGATATCCGTGATCATTTCGATTGTCCCATTGCAAATCCTGACTATGAAGAATTAAAGAAAGTCTACAGAGAAGCAAGAATCTTTCTATATACTGGTACCGTCCCGGCTAGTTATACTCTTAGTTTTATCGAAGCTCTAATGTCAGGGCTGCCAATCGTTACGATTAGCGGGAAGATGTGGGCAAAGGAACATCTTGGCTGGATAAGTCCTGATGTATTTGAGGCGCCTGAGATTGTTGGTCCTGCTGCTACAATTCATTCTATAGAAGATGGACAAGACTTACTTGCTGCTTTAATGAGTCGAAATGATATTATAGAGGAATGGTCACAATTTAATCGAGATAGAGCCTTGGAACTTTTTGCATTTGAGCCTATCAGGGACCAATGGCGACAATTGCTTTTCGCGTAAAGCCATTTCAGCAGGCGTTGCTGGAACAAGCTATAGCAGACATTACTCAAAAATACCAGGGACCAATGGAAGTATTAGAAGCTGGAGCTTGTATTGATGGTAATCACAGAAATTTCATTAGACAGAGTTCTCCACATTACGAGGGACTCGATCCAATTATAATTAAAACACCTTCTTTATTTGACCAAAATCACATTATGGATTTCTTGTACTGGCATTCTCGCAAATTTGATTTCATTTTTGGTATTCATGTTTTTGATCGTTACCGATATAGTGGGAGTTCTAAATGGATTGACGATATCATTTATCAATTTAAGAATGCTGTTAACCTAGCATTACGTGGAGTACACTTCCAATTTATAATGGATGAAGAAGGAATTTCATTTAATACAGTCAAGAAAATGCTTGACGGAATGAGTACAAGTGGGGTACACTGGTATAAAGAGGATGATGGCGCACCGCTCTCGTTGGCTACAGCTAAGCAGTGTAGCTGTTTATGCGCTGTGACGATTGTTAAGTAAGGAGTAATCAATGCCCGTTCCTGGTGGGTGGGACTCCAGCAGTACAGATGCATTAAATCGCAATAATGCTAATGCCGCAAATAAGTGGACGCAGGGTCCATCGACATTTGGTATTAGCACAGCCGGAACTAATACCTACCCTCTTGGAGGGGCTGTCAGTATTAAGACATATACGACACCAAATGACAGTGATGCAACTAGCCAGGGTGTTTTCCCCGGCTGGGAAATTAGCATTGAGAACGTGTAATGCCAATTCAAATTGAGGATGCTTTTACAGGTCTTACACCATCCTACCGAATTGTAGCACAGCGTATTCATGATTACCGTCAGGATTTAAGTCCCCCTGTTATTAATATCATTGTGGATAAGGCATCACAGTCATTAACCGCGGAGAAAATTGCCGAAGAATTTGGAGTTAATCCTCCAACCGAAGCTGAACTAAAACAATTAGGAGCATAAGATGGCTAGCAACGCAACTCTTAGTACCAATGTAAAGGTTGATGATGAGGTAGTTTATATTGACTACCCAACTGAAAACCATTATCCCGCCAAGGTGCTTGTGGTAGGTGATCGTGACGGCGTGAGCGTTGACCTTGATGTGTTTTATCAGCCCAAGGTCGGCACACGGCGCAATGGTGTTCAGCATAGCAATGACAATGTTGCACATACATGGCATTGGCCCGCTGACGCTTAGTTAAGTAATTTAGAGGATAGTAAGTATAATGAATGGAATCTTTGCTGATCTGCATCACGGTGGACTGTACCACTCTCTCCAACTTTTAGCTAACCGTCTTGGGTTAGAAATCTATCGTCCCATTGGAGAGGAATGGTTTCACGAAGGGTATTGGAAAATTGCCGAACCTTATGGTAATCATCCAGATACCATTAAGCAGTATTTATCTACAGAACCATATGAACTTGTAAATCATTATTGCAATACAGGAGCGCAGGAAATTCATCCTGGGTACTACAGTATTCAGGATGAAGCGCATAATGGTGAGCATAAGGCACTCACCTTTGAGTGTTTTAAGGATACCAAGTTCGATGTTTTACTTGTATCGTATCCGTGGCACCTTGAAAGCTGGATTCAACTTCAAAAGAAGTATCAGCCCCAAGCTAAACTCGTCCTTCAAGTAGGCAACAATGGGTGGCAGAACTTCTTTAGTGCTGTAAATAATGTGCTTAGTTCTGCGCGCCACGCTCACGTACCAAAACATCTTAACTACGTTGAATATCATCAGGAATTTGAATTAGATATCTTCAAGCCTGATCCTGAGTTACAGACTAAGAGTATTCGTTCCTTCGTTAATTGTTTACCTGTACCGGACATTTATAATAGCTTAAAAGCGTCCCTGCCGGAATTCTTTTGGCAAGCCTTCGGACATGGCTGTCCGGACGGTGTTGTTACTGGTATTGATAAGATTGCAACTTACATGAAAATGTCCCGGTGGGGCTATCATGTTAAGCCCGGAGGCGACGGTTATGGTCACGTTCTTCATAATTGGTTTGCTTGTGGTGTACCTCTTATCACTGTTCCTACCCACTACAGAGGAACATTAGGCGAAGATTTACTAGAGGAAAACGTTACCTGTATTACACCTGATACAGAGAACATTCGACAGTCTAATTACAAATTACCGTATGACTTCCTCCGCAACAATGTGATTAAGCGATTCCATGACGTGGTTAACTTTGATGATGAATACCAAAACAGACTCAAACCTTTTTTCGAGAATCTGAAATAGACTCCTTTACATTTACTTCCAATGATCCATCCTCGATGATCTTGTGGGGATTTAGTACGCCTACAAGTTGGGAGAAAATGTCGCCCGAAGCGCAGGAAATTTATACTACAACATTCAATTGGGACATGGCTATATCTATGAGTGATAAGAAGAAAGCTCATAAACATGCCATGTCCAAACTTAAATTTACGAATGGTAAATGGGTTCCTAAACAGGTGTGAAAATTGTATCTCAGTATAACATCTTTGCACTTGCACAACCTGCTCCACAATACTATGGAGGACAATCAGTAGCAGCCGGTGTAGCCCAACGGCTCGCCGGCACTGCTCCTATAAT
>Ga0134128_10004698_pt1 | contig 16669 bp, 15 predicted proteins | sample KB31754_FD_96462 | JGI IMG/M metagenome (GOLD analysis project Ga0134128, IMG submission 96462) | Terrestrial soil microbial communities with excess Nitrogen fertilizer from Kellogg Biological Station, Michigan, USA - KB3-175-4 | ecosystem: Environmental > Terrestrial > Soil > Unclassified ...
AATCGACCCTCCATCGGAACGACCAGGCGCCGAAGGCGAGGAAGACGAGCGTCGTTGCCGCAAGATAGATGAGATTGGGAGTGATCCGCTGGATGCCGGCGCCGTCGAGCATCACGGCGCGCGCGGCCTGGATCACCTGGGTGAGCGGGAAGAGGTCGGCCACCCACTGCACCCACCGCGGCGCGCTCTCGATCGAGAACCAGACGCCCGAGAGGAGCATCATCGGCCAGGTGAGGAGGTTGAGCAACCCGCCCACCAACTCCTCACTGGCGAAGCGGGCGGCGATGGTGAGGCCGAGCGCGATCATCGACAGCGAGCCGAGGACGGTGAGGAGCAGCAGCAGGGCGATGCTCCCGGCGCTATGGAAGTGAATGAAGGCGGCGATGATGATGTAGAGCACCACGGTGACGAAAACGATGAGGCTCAGCCGCGAGAGCACCTGGGCCGTGAGAAACTCAAAGGCGCTGAGCGGCGTCGCGTGCAGCCGTTTGAGAAAGCCGCTCTTGCGGTATCGCAACACGACATAGCCCACCCCGAAGAGACAGCTGAACATCATGTTCATGGCGAGGATCCCCGGGAAGAGCCAGTCGACGTAGGGAATCGCCTGGCCCGTGACCGGCTGGCGCCGCGCGCCGGGATCGGCGGCGAGCAGCAGCTTCTCGATGATATAGCCCTTCGCGGAGTCGGTGTTGACCCAGTAGCGCACGGGGTTCTGCAGATCGACGAGCAGGTCGATCTTCTGGTGAGTCACCTCATAAAGGCCGCGGGCCCGGTCGTGGATCGATGTGAATTGCACGTAGCGCTCGTGCAGGAGGGGATTCGCGCCGGTGCCGAGAATGCCCACGGTGAAGATCGGCCGCGGCGGGCCGCCGAAGATGAATCCCATGCCGATCACGACGCCGATGGGCAGCAGCAGCGTGAACAGGAGCGTCGGCCGGTCGCGCAGGAACTCGAGATTGCGCGCATGCCAGACGGCGAGGAGTCGTCTCATCATGCCCGCAGCTCCTTGCCGGTGAGCTCGAGGAAGAGGTCTTCGAGATTCGCGGGGCGAATGCGCAGATTCCGTAGCGGCACTCGCGCCTCGATGAGCTTGCGCAACGTGCCGTCGAGATCGTGCGTGCTGATCTCCACCCGGTCGCTGGCATCGATGAGCTTGAGGGACAGGCTCCGCGCGAGTTCCGGAAACTCGTGCCGCGGCAGCTCGAGGAGCACCTCGGCGAAGTGCTCGCTCAGCAGCCGCTGCGGGGCGCCCTGGGCGATGATGCGGCCGCGGTCCATGATGGCGATCTCGTCGCAGAGGAGCTGCGCCTCCTCCATGTAGTGGGTCGTGAGGATGATGGTCTTGCGCCGCGCCTTGATGGACTCGACGAGCTGCCAGAAATTGCGCCGCGCCTGCGGGTCGAGGCCGGTCGTCGGCTCATCGAGGAAGATCACCTTCGGATCGTTCACCAGCGCGATCGCGAGGAGCAGGCGCTGTTGCTGGCCGCCCGAGAGCTTGCGGTTGTCGCGTCCGGCGAGCTTCTCGAGCGCGCAGAGCTCGATCACCTCATCGACCTCGAGCCCGTGCTCGTAGAGTCCCCGGAAGAGGGCCACGCTCTGGCGCACCGTCAGGAAATCCTGCAATGCGGTTTTCTGGAAGAGGATGCCCGCCTCCTCCCGAAAACGCGCGCCGGCGGGCTCGCCGCGGTAGCGCACCTCGCCCGAGGTCGGCGGCAGAATGCCTTCCATGATCTCGATGGTGGTCGTCTTGCCGGCGCCGTTGGGTCCCAGGAGCCCAAAGCAGGTGCCCTCGGGCACGGCGAACGAAACGCCGTTCACGGCGGTGACGGAGGGATATTGTTTGACGAGATCGTGGACTTCGAGGATCGGTGCGCTCTCGGGCACTGCATCTCCTGGCCGGACGCGCCGCATCTGTCGCGCCGTCGACTGGTATTATGGGGTGGCCGGGGATTCTGCCGCCACGGTCCATCGATTTCCAATATGGTGACGTCCCAGTTGCCGTTATGGTCCGACAAGGACGCCACCGAAGGGTGGAGCGTCCGCGAGAGCCAGCGCGCACGACGCTTGACAGTTCGGGTCTTCCATACCGGCCGGGTGGAGGTGGTGGTGCCTTCCAGGACCTCGCCCCGCGCGGTGGAGCGCTTCCTCGAGCGGCATCGGCCGTGGATCGAGCGCAAGCGCGAGGAGGCACGCCGCCGGGCGGGTCCGCCCCTGCCTTTTCCGCCGCCGCAGGTCGATCTGCCGGCGTGCGAGGAGATCTGGCGCATTCACCTCGCCGGCGGCTCGGGGCGGGCGCGCATCGCCTCGGCGGTCTCGGGGCTGCTCGCGCTCGCGGGCGATGCCGGCAAAGGCCAGCCGGTGCGCCAGGCGCTGCGCCGCTGGCTGACGGACCGTGCGCGCGAGGTGCTGGCACCGCTTCTCGCTCAATACGCGCGGGAGCTCGGCTTGCGCTATGAGCGCGTGCTCATCCGCCGGCAGCGCACGCGCTGGGGAAGCTGCTCGACCCGCGGCACGATCAGCCTCAACTGCTGCCTGCTCTTTCAGCGCCCGGCGGTGGTACGTTACCTCATGATCCACGAGCTCGCCCACACCCAGCACATGAACCATTCCCGCCGGTTCTGGCATTGTGTGGCGCGCTACTGCCCGGAGTACCGCAGTCTCGACCGCGAGCTGCTCGACGGCTGGCGGCGCGTTCCGGATTGGGTTTTCAGCGACTAGCATCATGAGCAGCAAGCATTACGACAAGTCCGAGCGGGTGGATCTCACCGGCGAGGGCATCCACTGGGACCTCGGCTCCTCGCTTTCCTACGGCGAGTACCTGCACCTCGAGAAGGTGCTGGACGCGCAGAAGCCGCTCTCCTTCGAGCACGACGAGATGCTCTTCATCATCGTGCACCAGACCTCGGAGCTGTGGATGCGCCTGATGCTGCACGAGCTCGGAGGCGCGCTCGAGTGCGTGCGGCGCGACGAGCTCGGCCCCTCGTTCAAGATGCTGGCGCGCGTCGCGCGGGTGCAGAGCCAACTCATCTCCACGTGGGAAGTGCTCGCGACCATGACCCCCTTCGAGTACTCGGCGTTCCGCAACGCGCTCGGGCGCTCGTCCGGCTTCCAGTCGTTCCAGTACCGGATGCTCGAGTTCCTCCTCGGCAACAAGCACGCCGAGATGGTGGAAGTGCACAAGCACGACCCGAAGGCGTATGCCGCGCTGAAGCGCGCGCTCGAGTCGCCGTCACTCTATGACGAGGTGCTGCGGCTCCTCAGCCGCCGGGGCTACGGCATTCCGGAGGAGCACCTGACACGGGATTTCAGCGAGCCCTACCGGGCCAGCAAGGCGGTCGCGGGTGCCTGGCTCGGCGTCTATCACAACGCCGACAAGGACTGGGACCTCTACGAGCTCGCCGAGCGCCTGGTCGACCTCGACCACAAGTTCCAGCTCTGGCGCTTCCATCACCTGAAGACGGTCGAGCGCATCATCGGCTACAAGCCGGGCACCGGCGGTACCGGCGGTGTGTCCTACCTCGCGAAGGCGTTGGAGCTCAAGTTCTTCCCGGAGCTCTGGCAGATCCGCACCTCCATGTAGCTGGCGGGCGGCAGGCGCCGCTCACTCAATGCCAGTCCACGCAGGTGATGCCATTGCGGGCGGCGGCGCGCCGCGCGCTGGCGGAGCCGTTGACCAGCACCCCGTGCTCGACGAGCTTCAGGTGATCGAGATCGCTAGCGGCGTTGCCGTAGGCGATCGTCTCCACGCCGGGATGGCGCGCGCGCAGCGCCGTGACGCAGCGCGCCTTCTCCTCCCCCCGGCGATTGGGCGTGCTCAGCCTGCCGTTCAGACGCTCGCCGTCCCAGCGCACCCCGGTGCAGATCACTTCCTGGAACCCGAGCGCCTGGGCGATGGCAGGCACGTAAAGATCCGTGCTCGCGCTGAGCAGAACGAGGTGATCGCCCGCCCGCGCGTGGGTCCGGATGGCATCGAGCGCCTGTGCGAAGACCCCGTGCCCCAGGAGACGGGTCACGAACGTTGCGGTCCAGTGCTGCAGGACTTTGCGGCGGCAGCCCCCGAGCGCGGCGCGGATGAACGCCGACTTCAGCCCGCCGCGATCGATGATGCCTGAGGCGTGGCCGAGCAGGGCGGGCGTCACGAGCAGCAGCGCGGGTAGCCGCCACGCCCGGTTGCGCAGCAGGAACCCGAGCGCATAGGGCGCGAGCGTGTCGTGCCGCGTGATCGTCCCGTCGAGATCGAAGACGGCCAGACGCACGTATTCCGCCGGCGCGTACGTCTGGACCTGCGCCCCGTCAGCTCGAGCGGCCGGCGCCGGCGAGCTGCCTGAGGACGTACTGCAGGATGCCGCCGTGGCGGTAGTACTCGCGCTCTTTCGGCGTATCGATCCTGACCCGCGCGGTGAAGGTGATCGGCTTTCCGCCCTCGGCGGGCGTTGCCTTCACGGTAACCTCTTTGGCGTCCCCGCTCGCAAGCCCGGCGATCTTGAACACCTCGCGGCCGGTGAGTCCGAGGGACTTCGCGCTCGCCCCCGGCTGGAATTGCAGGGGCGCGACGCCCATGCCGATGAGGTTCGAGCGGTGGATGCGCTCGAAGCTCTCCGCGATGACCGCGCGCACCCCGAGGAGCATCGTGCCCTTGGCCGCCCAGTCGCGCGAGGAGCCGGTGCCGTATTCCCGTCCGGCGAGAATCACGAGCGGCGTCTCCTCCTCCTTGTAGCGCATGGCCGCATCGTAGATCGAGGTCTGCTCGCCGCTCGGCAGGTGGACGGTGACGCCGCCCTCGACGCCGGGCACGAGTTGATTGCGCAGCCGGATGTTGGCGAACGTGCCGCGCATCATCACCTCGTGATTGCCGCGGCGCGCGCCGTAGGAGTTGAAATCGGCGGGCTTCACGCCCTGCTCGATGAGATAGCGCGCGGCGGGACTGGACTTCGCGATGTTGCCGGCCGGCGAGATGTGATCGGTCGTAACGGAGTCGCCGAGCACCGCGAGCGCCCGGGCGCCGTGGATGTCGCTGAGCGGTGCCGGCGTGCGGCCCATGCCGTCGAAATACGGCGGGTTCTTGACGTAAGTCGACTTCGCATCCCAGGTGTAGAGCTTGCCGGCGGGCACCTTGATGCCGCTCCAGTGCTCATCGCCCTTGAAGACGCTGGCGTAGCTCTGCTGGAACATCTTCGAGTCGATCGAGCGGGTGAGCAGCTCCTGCACTTCGCCGTCGCTCGGCCAGATGTCCTCGAGGTAGACGGGCTTTCCGTCGGAGCCCTTGCCGAGGGGCTCCGTCGTGAGGTCGAGATCGAGCGTCCCGGCCAGGGCGTACGCCACCACGAGCGGGGGCGAGGCGAGGAAGTTCATCCGCACCTCCGGATGGACCCGGCCCTCGAAGTTGCGGTTGCCGGAGAGCACCGAGCAGGCCGTGATGTCGCCCGCCTTCACGCCGGCGGAGATCTCGGGCTTGAGCGGCCCGGAGTTGCCGATGCAGGTGGTGCAACCGTAGCCCACGAGGTCGAAGCCGACCGCCGCAAGGTCATCGAGCACGCCGGCGCGCTCGAAGTAGTCGGTGACGACACGCGAGCCCGGGGCGAGGCTGGTCTTCACCCAGGGTTTGGCCTCGAGGCCCCGCTCGCGCGCCTTGCGGGCGAGGAGGCCGGCCGCCAACATGACGGACGGGTTCGAGGTGTTGGTGCAGCTCGTGATGGCGGCGATGAGCACCGCGCCGTCCTCCAGCTCGAAGCTCGAGCCGTCGGCGGTTACCCGCGCCTTGCCCTGCGCGCCGGCATTGCGGGCCGTGCGCTCCTCGGCGGCCTTGCGGGCGTTGCTCTCGTAAGTGGCCTTCGCGGTCCTGAGCGGCACGCGGTCCTGCGGCCGGCGCGGGCCGGCCAGGCTCGGCTCCACCGTTCCGAGGTCGAGCTCGAGAACGTCGGTGTATTGCGCGGGCTTTCCGCCCTGGTTGCGCCAGAGGCCCTGGTGCTTGGCGTAGGCGGTGACGAGGTCGATGCGCTCGCGCGGTCGGCCGGAGAGCTCGAGATAGCGGACGGTCTCCTCGTCCACCGGGAAGATGCCGCAGGTGCTGCCGTACTCCGGCGCCATGTTGGCGATCGTGGCGCGGTCGGCGAGGGGGAGGGAGGCGAGGCCGTCGCCGAAGTACTCCACGAACTTGTCGACCACACCCTTCTTGCGCAGCATCTCCGTGACCGTGAGCACCAGATCGGTCGCGGTGGCGCCCGGCTTCAGCCGGCCGACGAGCCGAAAGCCGATGACCTGCGGGATCAGCATGGTGATGGGCTGGCCGAGCATGGCGGCTTCGGCCTCGATTCCGCCGACGCCCCAGCCGAGGACGCCGAGGCCATTGATCATGGTCGTGTGCGAATCGGTACCGACCAACGTGTCCGGATAAGCGCTCAGCGCGCCGTTCTTCTCCGCATCGAACACGACGCGCCCCAGGTACTCCAGATTGACCTGGTGCACGATGCCGGTGCTCGGGGGGACCACGGCGAAGTTGCGAAACGCGGACTGGCCCCAGCGCAGGAAGGCATACCGCTCCACGTTGCGCGCGAACTCGATGCGCGTGTTGGCGGCAAGGGCGCCGGCGCTGCCGTACTCATCCACCTGCACGGAATGATCGATCACGAGCTCGGCGGGCGCGAGCGGGTTGACGCGCTCGGCATCGCCGCCCAGGCGCACGATGGCATCGCGCATCGCGGCGAGGTCGACGACGCAGGGGACGCCCGTGAAGTCCTGGAGGATGACGCGCGAGGGGGTGAAGGCGATCTCGTGCGAGGGCGCTACCGACGGGTCCCAGTCGAGGAGCGCCTCGATGTCGTTGCGAGTTACATTGACGCCGTCTTCGAAGCGCAGCAGGTTCTCGAGCAGGATCTTCAGTGAGTAGGGGAGCCGCGCCACCTTCTCCCGCGGCAGCGCCGCCAGGCTGAAGATCTCGTACGAGCGATTGCCGACCGCCAGGGTCGAGCGCGCCTTGAAGCTGTTCGTCATGAGTCGATCTCTCTATCCACGTGAATGGCGGGCCAGGGCCGCTCCCTGACCCGCGGCGAAACGTGCAGGGGTCTCAATAAACAATGGCGGCGCGGATTATATAGGCTGGTGACCTGAAAGTGATTTCAGGGTCAGGCGGCGGCACGGGCGGCCGGGACGGGATGGATCATCTCGATGACGGCGCCGCCGAGGCACCTGTCGCCCTCGTAGACCACCGCATACTGCCCCGGGGTGACCGCGCGCTGCGGCTTCTCGAAGGAAATCCGCGCCGTGCCATCCGCACGCGGCTCGAGCCTCGCGGACTGATCCGCCTGCCGGTATCGCACCTTCACCCCGCAGACCAACGGCTCGGTGCGCGCGCCACCCAGCCAGTGCATGGGGCCGGTCACGAGGGCGCAGCTGAAAAGGAGCGGATGATCGTGCCCCTGGACGACGATGAGGGCGTTGCGGGCAGCGTCCTTGCGCGCCACGAACCACGGCAGCTCCTCGCGCCCCAGGTGGCCGCCGATTCCGAGCCCCTCGCGCTGACCGAGCGTGTAGAACGCAAGGCCTCTGTGGGTCCCCAGGCACTCGCCGTCGGGTGACTCGATGGGACCCGGCCGATCGGGGAGAAAACGGCCGAGGAATTCGCGGAAAGGGCGCTCGCCGACGAAGCAGATGCCGGTGCTGTCAGGTTTGTCGAAGACCGGCAGCCCCGCGTCTCTGGCGCGCTCGCGCACGGCGCCTTTCTCGAGCTCGCCGATCGGCATCAGCGTCTGAGCCAGGTGCTCCATGTCGACGGCATGGAGGAAGTAGCTTTGATCCTTGGCCGCATCGCGCGCCTTGCGCAGCTCCGCACCCGCGGGCCCGTTGAGGATGCGCGCGTAGTGTCCGGTCGCGAAACGCCGGGCGCCCAGACGCCGAGCGTAACGCAATGCGACGCCGAACTTGATCTCACGGTTGCAGAGCACGTCGGGATTTGGCGTGCGTCCGGCGCGGTGCTCCGCCAGGAAATACTGGAACACCCGATCGCGATACTCCGCCGCGAAGCTCGTCCGATGCAGAGGAATGGCGAGCTCCCGGGCGACTGCGCGCGCATCCTGGAAATCCTGCGCGGCCGTGCAGTAGCCGTCGTCGTCCTCCTCCCAGTTGCTCATGAAGAGGCCATGGACGTCCCAGCCCTGCTCCTTGAGGAGTAGTGCGGCGACGGCGGAATCGACGCCGCCTGAGAGTCCGACGATGACGCGCTCGCCCATACCGCAAGCCCGACTTCAGAGCCCCACCGCGGCCACGGCGAGCGCCGAGCCGAGATCGAGCGCAGCCGCCGCGGCGAGCGGCATGCGCCGCCCCGCGAGGTAGTCTTCGATGCACCGCAGCACGAGCGGGCTGCGCAGCTGCGGCTCGCGCCCCCTGAGCTGCGCGGGCGTCAGCCAATGCGTGCCGGCGATCCCCTCATCCAGTGCCTGGCCGTCACGGTGATCACTCACCGTGCCGCTGAACGCAAAGCGCTTCGTGGTGCGGCCGGTGCGCGGATGGCACCAGAGATACACGCCGACGAGCTCTCTTGCGGTGAAGAGCCAGGCGGTTTCCTCGCGCACCTCGCGTACGATGGCCTCGAGCAGGGTCTCGCCAGGCTCCACGTGCCCGGCGGGCTGATTGAGGACCAGGCGGCGGCCGATGCGCTCCTCGACGAGGAGGAAACGACCGTCGGACTCCGTGATGGCGGCTACGGTGATCTCGGGATGGGACATGGACGGAAGTATAGCCGTGCCACTGACCGTCCCTGGTGGCAGGCCCCCCAGCCCGCATCCGTGCGCGGTCGTTCGGGCGGATCGACGACACGTTAAGTGTCGTCGATCAAGGCACCGCCCTCGCCCTAGCGAACCGCGCGCAAGCCGTGCTCGGGAGCGCTGGCGTCCCAGATCTGGTCGAATTCCTGCAGGTACAGGCGTGCGACCGGGGGATTGTTGATGTCCGCGACACCATCCCATTTGTCCGCGCGCATCCGGTAGACGATGGCCCGGTCGTCCGCGATGAGGTAAGCCGAAGCCCGCTGGCGGGCCTCCGCCGCGACGTAGCGGATATCGATGCAGCTCGAGAGGCGCCGGCCCATGGCGACGAAACGGTTGCTGTCGCGCATGACCCGGGTCGGCTGCGCGAGCAGCACGCGCACCTTGGCGAAGCTGCGCGCGAGCACGAAGTGTTTGATCACCTCGAGGAACGAGGTCTGGTCGTAGAGATCGGGCTCGAGATCGGGGGTGTAGATCGAGATCAGCCGCTGCGCCGAGGCGGCCACCTGGCACACCGCGCCACGCACTTCGGGGAGGGTGCTGAGCACCGTCAGGACGTCCATGCCGCGGGCCGAGCGCACACCGCCCTTGCCGGTGATCGATTCCGGCGAGTACCGGGCGTTGGCGAGCTGCGCCAGCGCACTGTTGTGTTCGAGTTCCCCGTATTCAGCCACGAGCGGCGCCTGCCGTCTTCGCCTGCAATCTGGGCAGGCCAGCGGGATCTTAGAGAGAGCGCTCACATTGGCGTAGTCGAATCCATCACGAATTCAGGGCTTTAGGGCCAAAACCGAGGCCTGGTTCTCACTTTCCGGGGTGCGCGGCGGGGCGCCATTTGTCATATTTCCCGTGCCAGTCGCGCGGCGATACCGGTGTAGTCCAGCGGGCGCAGCGCCTTCAGCCGACGCCTCTCTCCTTCGGGAAGAGGCAGGCTGTCGATCAGCTCCGCGAGCGCACGCTCATCGATGACGCGTCCGCGTGTGTACTCCTTGAGGCGCTCGTACCCCCCGGGAATCCCCGCGCCCCGAAGGACGGTCTGCACGGCCTCACCGAGCACCTCCCAAGCACTCTCCAGATCGGCTGCGAGCGCTGCAGCGTCGGCATTCACCTTCCCGAGCCCCCGGCCGAGCGCCCGCCAAGCAATGAGCGTATGGCCGAGCGCCACGCCGAGATTGCGCAGCACGGTGGAGTCGGTGAGATCGCGCTGCCAGCGGGAGACGGGGAGCTTGTCCGCGAAGTGCCGCAGCAGCGCATTGGCGATGCCGAGGTTGCCCTCCGCGTTCTCGAAATCGATCGGGTTGACTTTGTGCGGCATGGTCGAGGAGCCGACCTCGGCCGCGGCCGCGCGCTGCTTGAGATAGCCGAGGGAGATGTAGCCCCAGAAGTCGCGGCAGAGATCGAGGAGGACGACGTTGGTCGCGGCAACGGCGTCACAGTATTCCGCGATCCAGTCGTGCGGCTCGATCTGCGTGGTGTAGGCGTTGCAGGCGAGCCCGAGGGATTCGATGAAGCCGCGGCTCACCGCCGCCCAGTCGATGTCCGGCAGCGCCGCCTGATGCGCGTTGAAATTGCCCACGGCGCCGTTCCACTTGCCGAGGATCTCCACGCGGCCCCAGCGGCGCTCGGCGCGGCGCAGGCGGGCGACGAAGTTGGCGACTTCCTTGCCGAGGGTCGTCGGGCTGGCGGGCTGCCCGTGAGTGCGCGCCAGCATCGGCACATCCGCCTCGCGGTGAGCGAGGGCGGCGAGCTCCGCCGTGCGCTCCCCCAGCGTGCCGAGCAGGCGCCGGCGCGCCTCGGCGAGCAGGCGCGCGTAGCTGAGGTTGTTGATGTCCTCCGAGGTGCAGCCGAAATGCACGAGCTCGAGGGAAGCCTCGCCCGCGCCGGCGGCCGCGAGCTGTTGGCGCACGTAATACTCGACCGCCTTGACATCATGGTTGATGACCGCCTCGATGGTCTTTACCGACTGTGCACAGTCCGCGTCCGGCTCGCGGGCGAGCTCGCGAGCGCGGGCAATCACGGCGGGAGCGAGAGCGGCACCGGCTAACCGCGGCACCGCCGTCACGAGATGGAGGAGCCATGCGGCCTCGATCCGCACACGCTCGCGGATGAGGCCCGCCTCGGAAAGCAGCTCCCGCAGCGGCTCGGTGGCGGCCCGGTAGCGGCCATCGACGGGCGAGAGCGCGGCGACCGCGGCCAGCGCATCGGGGCCGCGGGAATCGGGGTGAAGGGAATCCGGGCGGGAGTCGGGCATGCGCTATCATAACGCAGACGACCCACGGAGCAGACAGATGACGAGTTCCTTCCGAATCGAGCGCGACAGCATGGGGGAGCTGCAGGTGCCCGCCGAGGCGCTCTGGGGCGCGCAGACACAGCGCGCGGTGCAGAATTTCCCGATCAGCGGCCTGACGATGCCGCGCGCCTTCATCGGCGCGCTCGGGCTGGTCAAGCAGGCCGCGGCGCGCGCCAACACGCGCCTGCAGCTCCTCGATCCGGAGATCGCGCGCACGATCGAAGCGGCGGCGGCGGAGGTGGCGGCCGGGCGCCACGATGCGCAGTTTCCCATCGATGTCTTCCAGACTGGCTCCGGCACCAGCACGAACATGAACGCCAACGAGGTCATCGCCACGCTCGCCACGCGCCGCCTCGGCAGGACCGTCCATCCCAACGATCACGTCAACATGGGCCAGAGCAGCAACGACGTGATCCCGACCACGATCCACGTGAGCGCCGCGCTCGCCGTGCGGCGCGAGCTCGTGCCCGCGCTCGAGCACCTGCGCGAGACGCTGCTCGCGAAGGGGCGCGAGGTCGGCACGGTCGTGAAGACCGGCCGCACGCATCTCATGGATGCGATGCCGGTCACCCTGGAGCAGGAGCTCTCCGGCTGGCGCACGCAGATCGAGAGCGGGCTCGCGCGGCTCGCCGCGGTGGAGCCGCGCCTGCATGCGCTCGCGCAGGGCGGCACCGCGGTCGGCACCGGCATCAATGCCCACCCGCAGTTCGGCGCCCGCTTCTGCGAGGCGCTCGCCGACCTGACACGGGTGCCGTTCACCCCGGCACGCAACTACTTCGAGGCGCTCTCTTCCCAGGACACCGCCGTCGAGCTTTCCGGGCAGCTGAAGACGATCGCGGTCAGCCTGATGAAGATCGCGAACGACCTGCGCTGGATGAACAGCGGCCCGCTCGCGGGCTTGGGCGAGATCGCCCTGCCGGCGCTGCAGCCGGGCAGCAGCATCATGCCGGGCAAGGTGAATCCGGTGATCCCGGAGGCGGCCGCCATGGTGGCTGCGCAGGTCATCGGCAATGACACCACCATCACGGTCGCGGGACAGGCGGGCAATTTCCAGTTGAACGTCATGCTGCCCGTCATCGCGCACAACCTGCTGGAGAGCATCCGCCTCCTCGCCAACATCTCGCGCTCGCTCGCCGATCGTGCCATCGCCGGTTTCGAGGTCAATCCCGTACGCCTCGCCGAGGCGCTCGAGCGCAACCCGATCCTGGTCACGGCGCTGAATCCGGTGATCGGCTACGAGAAGGGGGCGGCCATCGCCAAGAAGGCCTATGCCGAGGGCAAGCCGGTGCGCGAGGTCGCACAGAAGATGACCGATCTGCCGCGCGAGGAGCTCGCGCGGCTGCTCGACCCGGCCGAGCTCACCCGCGGCGGCATCAAGGGCGGCACGAGCGGCGGTGGCTGAGAGGGAAGGCAGGACTCCCGCGGCGGCCACCCCGGCGGAGGTGCAACTCCCTCAGCCCGTGGACTGGCCGGCGCGCATCCGCGAGCGTCTCGCGGGCACCCGGCCGAGCCACGACGCCGCGGGCTGGCTCGTTCCGGGACTAACGGCGCAGGAGAGCCGCGCCTATCACCGTTTCTTTCCGGCAAAGCCCGTTCCGGCGGCCGTGCTCGTGCCCATTGTGGAGCATCCGGGCGATCCCACGGTGCTCCTCACGCAACGGGCCACGCAGCTACGCCATCACGCCGGTCAGGTCAGCTTTCCCGGCGGCCGCATCGAGCCCCAGGATGCCAGTCCCGCGGCGGCTGCACTGCGTGAGGCACGCGAGGAGATCGGGCTCGAGGAGAGTTGCGTGTCGGTCGTGGGGTTCCTCCCCGATCACGTGGTCATCAGCGGCTTTCGGGTCACGCCGGTGGTGGCGATGGTCCGTCCCGGCTTGCAGCTGCTGCTCGATGCGCAGGAAGTCGAGGACACTTTCGAGGTGCCGCTCGCCTTCGTGTTCGATCCGCGCAACCATCGGCCGCGCTTGCACCGCTTCCGCACGGCCGACGCGGAGGCGAGGTTGTTCGAGATCCCATATGGCAACCGCAACATCTGGGGCGCCACGGCCGGCATGCTGGTGACGCTTTACCGGCTCTGCACCGGGGGCGCGCCGTGAGCGAGAGTGACTCCGGGCCCGCGCTGGCGGCGCTCCTCGAGCTGATGGCACGCCTGCGCGATCCGCAGCGCGGCTGCCCCTGGGATCGCGAGCAGACCTTCCGCACCATCGCTCCCTACACCATCGAGGAGGCCTACGAGGTCGCCGACGCCGTGGAGCGGGGCGAGCCCGGGAAGCTGCGCGATGAGCTCGGCGATCTCCTCTTTCAGGTGGTGTTTCATGCGCGCATGGCGGAGGAGCAGGGCTGGTTCGATTTCGCCGCCGTCGCCAGCGGCATTCACGAGAAGCTCGTGCGGCGCCATCCTCACGTGTTCGAGGACCCGGGGCTTGCGGCCGACACGCGCCAGCTCTCGCGGCTCTGGGAGGAGCAGAAGGCGCGCGAGCGCGCGCAGACGGCCGAGGAGGGCGCTGCCGGCGACCAGAGCGCGCTTGCGGACGTGCCGCGCGCGCTCCCGGCACTGACGCGGGCCGCGAAGCTCGGACGCCGTGCAGCGCGCGTCGGCTTCGACTGGGAGACCGCCTCGCAGGTCCGGGACAAGGTGCTCGAGGAGGTGCGCGAGATCGAGGAGGCGCTTGCCGCCGGGGCCGCTGCCGATAACGCCAGGCTCGCGGAAGAGGTCGGTGACCTGCTCTTCGCCGTGGCCAACTGGGCGCTGCACCTGAAAATCGATCCCGAGGAGGCCCTGCGGGCCGCGAACGCGAAATTCGAGCGGCGGTTCAGGCACATGGAGACCTTGGCGGGTGCGCAGGGGGCACCGCTGCAGTCCCTCGATGCGGCGCAATGGGACGCCCTCTGGCGGCAGGCGAAACGCGAGGTATAGCCGGCCCCGCTCGAGCTATTCAGCCCGGATTCACGCGGATGGCGGTACCTTCCCGCGGCTATGAAGGCCGTTCGGACATCTCAGACCGCTGCGGTCGCGCTGGCGCTGCTGGCCGGCGGGCTCGCCGCCCGCGCCTTCGATGCGCCGCCTTCCGGCGCGCGAGCGGCCGTGCACCGCGAGTCCCCGCAGCGTCCCCGCCTCTCAATTGACCAGGCCGTACGCATGGCCCAGCACCGGTTCCGGGCCCGGGTCGTCCGGGCCGAGACGGAAACGCAGGGAGGCCGTACCATCTATGTCCTGCGGATGCTGGATGGTGCCGGGCGAGTGTTCGCCGTCCGGGTAGATGCGTCAGACGGCGTCATTACGTGACGTCGCCGAAGCGGTTGGGTTCCGGGGGGCTTTCATGCGGGTGCTTGTGGTCGAAGACGAGGCGGCGCTGCGAGAGACGATGAAGACGCGCCTCACGGAGGCGGGATTCACCGTCGATGTGGCGCAGGATGGAGAGGAGGGCCTCTTCGCGGGCCGGGAGTATCCCCTCGACGTGGCGATCGTGGATCTCGGCCTGCCAAAGCTCGCGGGGCTGGAAGTCATCCGCCGACTGCGCGCCGCGGGCAAAGCTTTCCCGATTCTGATTCTCACCGCGCGCGACAACTGGCAGGACAAGGTCGAAGGCCTCCAGGCGGGAGCCGATGACTACGTCGCCAAGCCGTTTCATTTCGAGGAAGTCTTGGCGCGGCTGCAGGCGCTGCTGCGGCGCGCGGGCGGCTGGGCAAGCCCGGAGCTCAAGTGCGGGCCGGTCGCGCTCGACACGCGCGCGCAGACGGTGAGAGTGGACGGCCAGGCCGTGGAGCTCACCACGTTCGAGTACCGTATCCTAGAGCACCTGATGCTGCGGGCGGGCGATGTGATCTCCAAGGGTGAGCTCACCGAGCGGCTCTACGACCAGGATTTCGAGCGCGACAGCAACGTCATCGAGGTGTTGGTCGGACGGCTGCGCCGCAAGCTCGATCCCGAGGACCGCCTGAAGCCCATCGAGACGCTGCGCGGCCGCGGCTATCGCTTCGCGCTCGCCCGCGATCCGGTGTCCTGACGCGCAGGAACCCGGTGCGCAAATCCAGGCGCCGCAGCGCCCATTCCCTCAGCCGCCGGCTGCTCGTCGCGGTGGCCGTGCCGCTGGTGATCTTCTTCGGTGTGATGATGCGCGTGCTCGACACGGGTTTTCGCGCGCTGTCGGAGCGCTCGCTCGACCAGTTGCTCGATGCGCAGATCGTCACGCTGATCGCGGCCGCGGAGCCGGATCCCGCGGGCGGCTATGACGCGCCGCTCAACGGTCTCGACGCGCGCCTCGCGACCCCGGACTCGGGGCTCTACGCGCAGATCCGATCCAACAACCACGTCTGGCGCTCGCCCTCCATGGCGGGCGTGTCCATCGATTTCGGGCCGCCGCTCGCGCAGGGAGACCGGGAGTTCTCCTACGAGATGGCCGGCCACCCGCGCCTGGCGATCGAGAGCCGGGGCATCTCCTTCCAGGATCCGAAGCAGGCGCACGCGCTCACTTTCAGTGTGGCGGTGAGCCTGACGCCATACGAGGAGCAGCTCTGGCTCTTTCGCAGCCGCATGCTCGCCTGGTTCTCGGGGCTCATGCTGCTGCTGCTGGTGTCGCTCGCGGCGCTGCTGCGCCGGGTGCTGGCGCCGCTGCGGCGCCTGGAGCGCGAGATCCACGAGGTCGAGGAAGGGCGGAGCGAGAAGCTGGGATCGGGCTACCCGCGGGAGTTGAGCGGGGTGGCGCGGCATCTCAACGCGCTCCTCGTGGGGGAGCGCAAGCGCGTGGCGCGGTACCGCGATACGTTGGGGAACCTCGCGCATGGGCTCAAGACGCCGCTGGCGGTCATGCGATCGGCGCTGAGCCACGATGTCGAGTCGGATGTTGCCACGCGCGCGATCGGCACGGAGATCGATCGGATGACGGATATCATCGAGCATCAGTTGAAGCGGGCGGCGGCCTCGGGAGGAGCGCTCCTCGGGCAGGCGCCGGTGCCGGTGGCGGCGGTGGCGGCCGACTTGCGGGGGGCGCTCCTCAAGGTGTACTCGCGCAAGGATCTTTCGATCGAGCTTGCGATCCAGGAGGGGACTCACTTCATCGGGGACCGGGGGGACTTCATGGAGCTTCTCGGGAATCTGCTGGACAACGCCTGCAAGTGGTGCCGGGAGAGGGTGCGGGTCTCGGTGGCAATGGAGGAGGGTGCGCCGGGGGCGAGCGAGAGCCTGGTGCTGGTAGTCGAGGATGACGGGCCCGGGATTGCGGAGGAGAACCGCGCCAAGGTGTTGGAGCGGGGCGTGAGAACGGATGAGAAGGTGCCGGGGCACGGGCTGGGATTGGCCATGGTGCACGACACGGTGGATCTCTATGGCGGGAAGCTGATGGTGGACGCCGCGCCGCTCGGGGGAGCGCGGTTTTCATTGCGGCTGCCGGGGAAGAGGCTGAGCTGAGCAATCTCGCCGCTGCGGCGCACCGCCGTCACAGCTCGAACTTGATTCCCTGGGCGAGGGGGAGGTCGCGGGACCAGTTGATCGTATTGGTCTGGCGGCGCATGTAGGCTTTCCAGGCGTCGGAGCCGGATTCGCGGCCGCCGCCGGTGTCCTTCTCGCCGCCGAAGGCGCCGCCGATCTCGGCGCCGGAGGTGCCGATGTTGATGTTGGCGATGC
>Ga0134128_10004699_pt1 | contig 16668 bp, 7 predicted proteins | sample KB31754_FD_96462 | JGI IMG/M metagenome (GOLD analysis project Ga0134128, IMG submission 96462) | Terrestrial soil microbial communities with excess Nitrogen fertilizer from Kellogg Biological Station, Michigan, USA - KB3-175-4 | ecosystem: Environmental > Terrestrial > Soil > Unclassified ...
CCCATCAGCACCCCGGAGACGATACAGGTGACCAGGCTCTTCCTGGACGCAGAACGGCCTGCGGTCACCAGGCTGCCATAAGCTTTACCGTCCAGGATCACGGCTATGAGAGCGCAGGCGACGCCCACGGCCAAGAATGCGGCGCTGCCCTTGGGCTGCAGCGCATAACTCAGCACCACACCCACGACCAATGCAATGCCGATGGATATGGGAAACGCGACCGCCAGCCCCGCCATATCAATGGCGGCCACCAGTAGCAGGTTTGCCAAATTGAAGACCACGCCGGCCACCAGGGCGTAAACAATGTTGGAACCGTCGGCGGCATGAACATTGTTGAGAAAGCTGGAGGCGTTCTGCCCGGTGCTGCCCATAGTGAAAGCCAGGATCACGGACACCACAAAAATGCCGATGGCGTAGTCCCAATAGAAAAGTTCGAAACGATAGTTTTTCACTCCCTTGAAGGTGTTCGCCCACGATCCCCAGCACACGGCGCTGGTGATCATCATTACAAGTGCTACGCCCAGGCTTTGCGGTGTGAACATCGTTTCTCCTTGGCTGTCTCCTGCCAAACGTGTATAGGTGCGGCTACTTACTGGCCAAGCTTAGAAGTTGCAGCACAGGTTGGCAGCAGGGTATCACCGATGACGCCTGGCGCAGTCGGCAAGTTTTGATCCGAAACCGCTGCAGGGCCAATCCGCAAAGCGCTAACCAGGGCCGTCGCATCTGCCGTACAATGCAGGTCCATGCCGGGCGACGACATTACTGCCCACTCCGCTTCCGAGGTGATCGCCACCCTCGCCGGTCGCCCTTTGTTGTCCAATCGCGGCATGCCGCTGAACCTGGACTGGGTGAAGGAAGTGCGGGTCAACACCAGCGCGGTGGAGCGCCGGGCGCAAACCCACGTCGCTCGCCGTACGATCAAGAAGGAATGGCAGGCGGCCTGGCTGTTGCGGGCCATTTCGTGCATGGACCTGACCACGCTTTCCGGCGACGACACCGAAGATCGCGTGCGGCGGCTCTGTGCCAAAGCGCGGCAACCCATCCAGCCCGCGCTGGCCCGGAATCTCGGAGTTGAACAACTCGAAATTAAGGTCGCGGCGGTTTGCGTGTACCACCGCTTCGCGGAAACCGCGCTACGCGCCCTGGAAGGCAGCGGTGTGAAGGTTGCGGCGGTCTCCACCGGCTTCCCCGCAGGACTGTCGTCTCTGGAAGAGCGGATCGCCGAGGTCCGCCGCTCAGCGGAAATCGGAGTTCAGGAGATTGATACTGTCATCACGCGGGCTCATGTGCTCGGCGGCCGCTGGCAGGCTCTCTACGACGAAATAGTTGAGTTCAAGCGCGCCTGCGGCAGCGCCCACATGAAAGTGATCCTGGGAGCCGGCGATCTACTCACCCTGCGCAACGTGGCTCGCGCCAGCGTTGTAGCCATGATGGCGGGAGCGGACTTCATCAAGACCTCTACCGGCAAAGAACCCACCAACGCAACTCTCCCCGTCGGCTTGGTCATGACCCGCGCCATTCGCCAGTACGCTCAGGAGACCGGCATGGCGGTGGGATTCAAGCCCGCCGGCGGCATTCGCACCGCCAAGCAGGCCACCGAATGGCTGGCGTTAATGAAAGAAGAACTGGGAACGCCGTGGATGCGAGCCGAGCTTTTCCGTTTTGGAGCCAGCGGGCTACTGAATGATATTGAACGGCAACTGGAGCACCATGCGACGGGGCGTTACTCGGCCGATTATCGCCATCCCATCGCTTAATCCAAGCTGTGAGCCATAGGGCATGAGCATTGCGGAAAAATTTCTGACCATGGAGTACGGGCCGGCGCCGGAGGATCCCAAGGAGGCGTACGCCTGGCTGGAAGCGCACGGCCGCCGCTTCGGCCATTTCGTCGCCGGGGAATGGCGGCAGCCCGCGGAAGCGAAATTCTTTGATTCGCTCGATCCGGCCACCGGGGAAAAGATTGCCACTGTAGCCCAGGGCTCGGCAGCTGACATTGACGCAGCGGTGCAAGCCGCGAGAAAGGCTTTTCCCAGATGGCAGGCGCTGAAACCGCACCAGCGTGCACGTTACCTCTATGCGCTGGCCCGGGCGGTGCAGCGCTATTCGCGGCGCCTCGCGGTGCTCGAAACCATGGATAACGGCAAGCCCATTCGCGAGAGCCGTGACATTGACATTCCGCTGGTTGCCCGGCACTTCTACTATCACGCGGGCTGGGCGCAACTGCTGAAGAAGGAATTTTCTGACTACGCGGCTTGCGGTGTGGTGGGACAAATCATCCCCTGGAATTTTCCCCTGCTCATGCTGGCGTGGAAGATTGCTCCCGCCCTGGCCACGGGAAATACGGTTGTGCTGAAGCCGGCGGAGTTCACGCCGGTGACAGCGCTGGCCTTCGCGGAAATCTGCAGCGAGATCGGCCTGCCGCCTGGCGTGGTGAACATCGTCACCGGCGACGGTTCCACCGGCGAAGCCCTGGTTAAACATTCACAGGTGGATAAGATCGCGTTCACCGGTTCCACCGAGGTGGGGCGCGCCATCCGTAGCGCCACCGCTCATACCCAGAAGCGGATCTCTCTGGAGTTGGGTGGCAAATCTCCTTTTATTGTTTTTGAAGACGCCGACCTGGACAGCGCCGTGGAAGGCCTCGTGGATGCCATCTGGTTCAACCAGGGCGAAGTCTGCTGCGCCGGTTCCCGCTTGCTCATGCAGGAGAGCATCGCCGAGGTCCTCATCGGCAAAATTCAGGACCGCATGCGAACTTTGCGCGTGGGCCCGCCCTTGGACAAGGCCATGGATATCGGCGCCATTGTTGCTCCCGTGCAACTGGAACGCATTCGCCGCTTGGTGGACCAGGGAGTCGCCGAGGGCGCCACCTGCTGGCAACCGCAGATCGAAATGCCCTCGCGCGGGCTCTATTTCCCGCCTACCCTGCTCAGCAACGTGCACCCGACTTCCATCGTGGCGCAGCAGGAGATCTTTGGCCCTGTGCTCGCCGCCATGACCTTTCGCACGCCCGCGGAGGCGGTGGAGTTGGCCAACAACACGGTGTATGGGCTGGCCGCCTGCGTTTGGAGTGAGAGCGTCAATGTGGCTCTGCACCTGGCGGCGCAGCTTAAGGCCGGCGTAGTGTGGGTGAACTGCACGAACTTGTTCGACGCCGCCTGCGGCTTCGGCGGATACCGCGAGAGCGGCTACGGTCGCGAGGGCGGCAGGGAGGGCCTGCGGGAATACCTGGAACCTTCGTGGTTCAAGGGCGCTCCGGAACTGAAGGACGCCGAAGTTCCTGCCATCGCGGCCAGTCCACGCCGGCACACGCCGGACGCTCTCATTGATCGCACCGTGAAGCTCTACATTGGGGGCAAGCAGGCGCGGCCTGACTCGGGTTACAGCATGGAAGTGGTTAACCCCAAGGGCGAACTGCTGGGTGAAGCGCCGCTGGGCAATCGCAAGGATATTCGCAACGCCGTGGAAGCCGCACGCAAAGCGGCCAGCTGGTCGAAGGCCACAGCGCATAACCGGGCGCAGGTCCTCTACTACATGGCGGAAAATCTTTCGTTGCGCCAGGAGGAGATTGCAGGCCGTCTGGGTGCTGCCGTGGGCGACAAGCTTGCGAAGAAGGAAGTCGCGGCCGGCATCGAGCGGATATTTTCCTACGCCGCCTGGGCCGACAAATTCGAAGGTACGGTCCATAATCCACCCTTTCGCATGATCGCCATGGCTTTGAATGAGCCGCTGGGAACAGTGGGCATGATCTGCCCTAACCAGGCGCCGCTCCTGGCCTTGCTTTCGCTGATTCTGCCCGCCTTGGCCGCCGGCAACACCGTGGTGGCGGTTCCTTCCGAGACTTATCCGCTCATCATTGGGGACCTTTACCAGTTGTTTGACACCAGCGATCTGCCAGCGGGCGCGGTGAACCTGGTCAGCGGCCACAAGGCCCAGCTTCTGAAAACCCTGGCCGAACACGACGACGTGGATTCCATTTGGTGTTTCGCCGACGCGGAAAGCGCTGCCGCAGCCAAGGCCTTCTCCGTGGGAAATCTGAAACAGGTTTTCACCAATGAAGGGCGCGCCATAGACTGGTTCGACCCCGGCCAGGGCGAGGGCCGATGGTTCCTGGAACACGCCACTCAGGTGAAGAACATTTGGGTGCCCTATGGGGAGTAAGCCCGTTGCGGCTTCAGCAGCTGAAATCCTCAGTTGACAGGCTCGGGCACGCTGGCTAGACTCGGCCTCTCTCAGCGCTCCCCGCAACGGCTATGGCGAAACGTCCCCGCATCGCAGTGGTAGGCAGCGCGAACATTGATCTCACTACCTTCACCGAATCGTTTCCCAAGCCGGGCGAGACCATCTTCGGGCAAAAATTCGATCTCGGCTTCGGCGGCAAGGGTGCGAACCAGGCCGTAGCGGCGCGGCTTTGCGGCGCTGAGGTTGTCATGGTGGCGCGAGTAGGGCGAGACCTGTTTGGCCCGGCCACCATCGAGAACTTCAAAAAGCTGGGCATAGAGGCTGCCCACGTCAAACCGGTGGATGGCCTCTCTAGCGGAGTGGCGCCGATTTTCGTGGAACCCAGCGGACAAAACCGCATTTTCGTGGTGAAGGGAGCCAACGAGGCGCTCAAGCCTGCGGACGTGGACGCCGCTTCCGAGGCATTGCGCAGCGCCGACTGCATTGTGCTGCAGTTCGAGATTCCGCTGGACACCGTCTATTACGCAATCGCCTTTGCCCGCAAGCACGGCATTCCCTGCATTCTGAATCCAGCTCCCGGCCAGCCAGTGAAGATGGCAGCCTTGGCGGGCCTCGACTACTTCGTGCCGAACGAGAGCGAGGCTGAAACCATTACCGGGCTGCCGGTTGGCGACATTGCGCAAGCGAAACAATGCGCTAAGCGGCTGCTGGCAGGCGGAATTCACCGGGTGATCATCACCCTGGGCGCGAACGGATGCCTGCTGGCCACCAATGAGGCGGTCGAACATCTGCCCGCATTTCCCGTAAACAGCATTGACAGCACGGGGGCGGGTGACGCATTCATAGGTAGTTTCGCCGTTTTTCTCGCTGAAGGTATGCCCGAACGCGACGCTTTGCAGCGAGCTAATCTCTATGCCGCGCTTTCCACCACTGGCGTAGGGACACAGAAATCATTTTGTGACCGCATCCGCTTTGAAGCGGCATGGGCCGCCCAATCGCAGGTCCGCTACGCCTCCACTCCCCATTGAAGCGCTTGCTGAAACTTTCTTGACTTACAAGCTCGCGGCGTCGAGGTCTTTGCGGGCCATTTTTTCCCTTGACAAGCCAGTCCGCGGCTGCAAAATTGCTCACACCTCAGGCTTGATTCGTTTCAACATGGGCTCCGACGTTGCGGCCGCTGTTGCATGCGCCCGCCAGGCTCCAGTGGTGTAAAGCAGAGATCCTTTCGCTTTTCGGCGCGACCCGCCGACCGGGGGTAACTATGCTGGCTACGCGCACGCTGTGCAGAGTCTTGTCCTGTGCCCTGGTGCTTGTTCTTTGCCCGCTCGCCTACGGACAGGCGACCGGCAGTTTCTTCGGCACGGTAGCGGATACCACCGGCTCCGTGATCGCGGGTGCCGCCATTACCATCACCGCGCAGGACACCGGCGTCTCCCGCACCGCCAAAACCGATCAGACCGGGCATTATCTGATTCCACTGCTCCCGGTGGCGACTTATACGGTCAAAGTCTCCATGCAGAACTTCCAGACGGTTTCGCAGACCAACCTGCGCCTGCAGCTCGACGAGCACCGCGAACTGGATTTCACGCTTCCTCCGGCGTCGGTTTCACAAAGCGTGGAAGTAAGCGCTACCCCGGTGGCGGTGCAGACCTCCGATCCCACTTTGGGCCAGGTCATTACGGCGCAGCAAGTGGCGCAGCTGCCCTTAAACGGCCGCGACTTCGTCCAACTGGCTACTTTGACCCCTGGAACCACCCAGGAAACCAATCCGCAGAGCTTTTTCAACGCCGGCCCCAGCAGCGAGGTCTCCACACGCGGAACCTACTCGCTTTCGGTGGGAGGCTCGCGCGCCCAGAGCACTGACTGGCTGCTCGATGGCAATGACAACAACGAACTGACCGCTGGAGGCATCTCGATCCTGCCCTCGATTGACGCCATCCAGGAATTCAAGGTGCTGACTTTCAACTACTCGGCTGAATATGGCACGCGCGCCGGTCCGACAGTCCTGGTGACTACCAAGTCAGGCACAAACCAGTTCCACGGCTCACTCTTCGAGTTCTTCCGCAACACCAAGCTCGACGCCCGCAGTTTCTTCGCCGCCACCAAGGAAAAGTTCAACCTGAACCAGTTCGGTGGCGCTTTAGGCGGACCGATCCAGAAGGACAAGACCTTCTTTTTCCTGGACTACCAGGGCAAGCGCCAGCGCCATGGCGTCGCCTTCTCGGGCGCGGTACCGACGGCGGCGATGAAGAATGGGGATTTCAGGGGCGATCCATTTATCTTCAGTTCCAATGGCCTGCTTACGAATCCCTACGCCACGGGAACGGAACCGAAGAATTTTCAGTGCGTGCCGGGCACGGAGAATCTGGCAGCGCCGGTGTCCGAACCTGTGCAATCGGATGGAAGTCAGTTGCCCGGTACCGCATGCAACGTCATTCCGACCTCGCTGTTTGATCCGGTGGGAAAACGGATGATTAACCTATACCCAAACGGCGCGAACACCTTCAACGCACTGGGGGTCAATTATGCAAACGTGCCGGTGCGGAAGCTGAATGAGGGCGAGTTCGATGTCCGCGTGGACCATAATTTTTCCAGCAAAGATTCGATATTTGCGCGCTTCAGCTATGACCAGGCCACCTCGTTCGTTCCGGGTGGTTCACCGGGGTTTGCCGAACAAGGCGCGTTTGCCAGCACACAGAACATAACCAATCACGCGCGCAACGCGGCGGTATCCGAGACTCACATATTTTCTGATCGCACGATTAACCAGTTTAGCGCTGGGTTCAACCGCATATTCAATCACATTCTTTCTTTCGGGAACGGCACGTGCGAAGCCGCTAATCTCGGTATTCAGGGCGCCAACCTCGACAGCAGATGCCCGGGCGCGCCGCCGGGACTCTCGCAATCGGCCAAGGATTGCGTGAGTTGCGGAATGACCTCCACCCTCATGGGCACTTACTGGTCGCTGGGCGATCGCGGATTTGCTCCCTTCCAGGGCGGCACCAATGTGTTCTCCATTTCCGACTCCTTCGACATGATTCGGGGCAAGCACGACCTCAAGGTCGGAGCGCAAGTCCGCGCCCAACAGATGAATGTGGAAACTAATTCGTTCCAAGACGGATTCTTCCTCGTGTTCGGCAGCTATACCGGCGATGCCGCCGCCGACCTGCTGCTGGGACAGGTGCTCGGGGGCATTCACGACCAGACGTTTTTAGGGGCTACTACCGGCCGGCGTTGGAAGTTGTTCCGGCCCTACGTCCAGGATGACTGGCGCGCCACAAAGGACCTAACCCTAAATCTCGGATTAGCTTGGGCTCTGGCTAGTCCTGTCACCGAGGCCCACGGTCGCCAGGCAAACTTTAATTTTTCCACCGGCCAATTGCTGGTTACCGGACCGCTTTCAAGTTTGAACTGCAGCATCTGCGTCCCCAGCGATGGCACGGTCGGCGTTCAATTTGATAAGAGCGCCTTGGAGCCGAGGATCGGCTTGGCCTGGAAGCCCATGGGCAGCCAGAACACCGCCATCCGCGCCGGTTACGCCATCTTCCACGATTCCTCCTGGAATCAGGGAGGACAGGGTTTATGGCTGAATCCGCCCTATTTTGCTGAATCGGACAATTTCATTGGCTTCGCCATTGGGCCGTGTCCGTTTGGTAACACTACGGTTAACTGCGGCCTAAGCCGGAGTTTCCTGCCAGTCATCACTGCTCCTCCGAACCCCGCCTCATTTCCCGGCACTTTTTGGGCGCAAAATCGCAACTTCAAGCAGGGCACGGTTCAACAGTTCAATGTGAACGTGGAGCGGCAACTGCCGGGAAGCAGCGTGCTGACGGTTGGCTACGCCGGTTCGCGGAGCAGCCACATTCTGGTCAGCGACCTGAACCTGAACGTGCACTCTCCCAGCGCTTGCGGCGTGGTCCCTGGCTATACCCTTGGCTGCGGTCTGAGCACAACCACAAATCCTTATCCTGCTTTCGGAACTATCGCCAACTTCGGCGACGTGGGCCGGGCGAAATACGACTCGCTGCAAGTCAAGGTGGAGACCAAGGAGCGGCACGGCCTCTATGCGCTGTTGGGCTACACCTATTCCCGCACCTATGACTCCGGAATGCCTGACAACCTGGGCACCCCTCCAGGCGCGACCTATTGGCCGCTGCCCGGATCGCAAAAACTGGACTGGGGGCTGTCGCAGATCAACCTTGATCACCAGTTCACGGCCAGCGTTCTGTACAACCTGCCTTTCGGCAAGGGGAAGCATTTCGGCGCCAATTGGAGCGGAGCCGCCAACACGGTCCTGGGAAACTGGGAAGTAGATGTCATTGAAAAGGCCACGTCCGGCTTCCCACTCTTCGTGGTGGACAGCTTCAACAATTCGGGAGTGAATTTCCAGTGGAACGGCACCCCGCTCAACCGCCCCAACATGGTGGGCGATCCCAACCAGGCGGGCAATGTGGCCGCCAACCCTACATGCGTGGGTCCGGCGCAGGTGCATACACTTACCGCTTGGTTTAATCCCTGTGCGTTTATGGTTGCGCCCACGGGCGAACTGGGGAATGCGCCCAGGACGCCGATTGCCGGCCCGCGATTCGTGAACACAGACTTTTCGCTGATTAAGCATTTCCCGCTGCGCGAGCAAAAACAGTTGGACTTCCGGGCGGAGTTCTTCAACCTTTTCAACCACCCGCAGTTCTTCCTGAGCGGCGGCAGTAGTGCAAGCGGAATGCAGGATGTAGAAGAGCCGTCCAGCTTTGCGGTGGTTAATCAGACGGTGAACAATCCGCGCGTGATTCAGTTTGCGCTGAAGCTTATGTTCTAGGTAATGAAAAATGGGATTTGTCTGATCAGGCGAGACATTCGGCTGCGCGTTAGCCGCGCTGCGGCGCAATAATGTGCCAGCGGGCGGTGACCCCGTGGGATCAAACTGGACCCTAGTGAGCCACAGCGGGACGAAAGAGAAGTTGTCCGCAACGGCACCTGTGCCCGAAGAGCCCCTACTCAGTTCAGGGGCGGGGACGCCGCGCTTTTACCGCGCAAGGTATATACGAACTGTTGCATGCGCTGCCGTTCCGTCTCCGTCTCCTGGCCCTGTTCTTTCAAAAGTTGGCCGTAAACCTGCATTTCCGATCGAGCCTTCAGCTTATTACCGGTCCTCATATAGGCTTGTGCCAGCCGGTAATGCGCATCCGCCAGCCGCGGTTCGGCGGCGAGCGCTTTCTGCCAGGAAGAAATGGCCGGGGCATACTGTTTATCTTCTGAATACCAGATACCTAGCTTCAGATAGGCATCACCAAAATTGGGATCAAGGCTGACGGCCTTCTGGAGCAGCGACTCCACTTGCGCTGAGCTGCTGCCCGTGTTCTGGTGCTGCTTCCACAGGCCGAGCGCGTAGTAGTAGTTGGCGTGCGCATCGTCCGGCCGCAGCCGGGCATAGCGGGCCAGTCGTTCCAAAACGCCCGCCAGTGGTGCGGCTCGGGCAATTTCCATCCGGCTAAGAAACAAATACGGACGAGGATCCCCAGGGGCCAGATCGGATGCCTCGCACACATAGCGGGCCGCCTGCTCATAGGATCCGCTCGCGAACAACGCAGTTCCCAGCCCCAGCAGCATCCGCAGCGACTTGGGGAAAAGGCGATCGCCCTGGCTGAAAACTTCGATGGCCGGCTCCGCCGCGCCATGCACAAGCAACTCGGCTCCCCAATCGAAAAAATTGGCCTCGCTGGGTTCGAGCTTAGCCGCTCGCTGATACTGTTGAGCTGCCTCCAGAGGTTTGCCGCGTTTTTCCTGCACATCACCGGAGAAGTGATGGAGTTCCGCACGATCATTCCTGGCAAGCAGCGATTGGACTTGGGTTTGCGCCAGATCGTACTCACCGGCGTCACCGTAGGCGCGGGCCAGGTCATAGCTGCTCTGGTAATCGCCCGGCTTGACCCGGATAGCCTGCTGCAAATAGGGCAACGCCTCGCGCGCCCGACCCTGCTCAAGCAAAAGCTCGCCGAAACGGCGGTTGGCGCCGAAGTCGGAGGGTTGTCGTTTTGCGGCCTCGCGCAGGTTTTGTTCCTCTGTACTCGACGAAGCGCCCGGGGACGCCGGCGGACTTCCCCCCAGCGCCACTACCTGCCTGGCAAGCTCCTGCTTGGTGGGCGCCGTTGTGTTCGACCCGTGCCCGCCCAGGCCGGTGCTGTCGGTGACGCCCGCAATGGTGAATTGGGGCTCGTCAAAAAATTCGAGTGCTCCGGAAGAGCTTTTGGCTGCGGGGGATGGCGAGAGGTTGAATTGTATGCTCTCCCTAGTTCCGGCTTGGACTACAAAGGGACCGGACGATGCGGCGAGGAATCCTTCCATCGCCACGCGTGCCGTGTATGTCCCGCGGCGGAGTGCTGTGAAGCCACACACCCCATGCCGGTTCGTGCGGCTAACACGGCCTTTGGTTTCGCCTTTGCGCTGCAACTGCACCGTAGCGCCGGAAAGCGGGCGGCCGCTGGGGTCACGCACCGAGATCAGTAGCCTGCCTTCCTGCTGTAGGCTCGGAGTCTGTTTACCGAAGGCAGGCAGTATGGCAAGGATCAACCCAACCGTTGCAAGCAGAACTCGGAGAGACGCGGAGTGGTTTGCGGTGGACCGGAGACAACGCATAAGCCAGCGGCACTGCGGCAATGAGGCCGCCATTTTAGTGGTTCCAGGCGACACCCCGCAACACAGCGCTCAAATGGTCCTGTAACGACTGGCTGCTCTCCGGATTTAAGAGTAGTGACGAACGGCGGGCAGGCATTACAATGCGCCACCATACGCTTACAAAGTCTGAGGTGAACGATGAGGTTTGGCCGGTTCTGGCGACTTCTGCTATTACTGCTGCTCCTGTCATGTCTCGCCTGCTGGGGCCAGGAGAAGCGCAAGATCATCATTGATCAGGACGCCGCCGGCCCCGCTGGCACCGACCAGCAGTCCATCTTGCTGCTCATCCAATCCCCGCACACCGAGGTGCTGGGCATCACCGTAGTGACCGGGGATATGTGGCTGAAGGCGGAGCTGGCGCACACCTTGCGTATGCTCGAGCTCATCGGGCGCACCGACATCCCGGTAGTGGCAGGAGCCGAGTATCCCCTGGTGCGGCGCAAAGCGGATACCGAGCTATGGGAGCAGCGTTATGGCTCGGTTGCGTGGCTGGGCGCGTGGACGCCGCGGTTCTACCATCCCGCCGATCAATTGGGCGATCTCCCGGAAGGCCAGCCCAAAACCAAGCCGCTGGATGACGATGCCGCCCATTTTCTGGTCCGGTTGGTGCGCAAGTACCCAGGCGAGGTCACTGTTTATGAGGGCGGACCGATGACCAACCTCGCGCTGGCCATTTCCCTTGACCCTGATTTTCCGCGCCTGGCAAAGGAACTGGTGTTCATGGGCGCCAGCCTGAATCCCCAGACCGACGACCCTGAGTTCATCAACACCCCGCGCCGCGAATTTAACCTGTGGTTCGATCCGGAAGCGGCCCACATCGTATTGCGCGCCCCATGGAAAAGAATCGTGTGCACACCCGTGGATATTTCGGTAAAGACCCGCCTCACTCCGGAGCTGATCAACCGTGTGAAGTCAGGGCATTCCGCGGCCGCCCAGTACATCGGCAAGTACGCTCGCCTGCGCCCCAACTACAACTACTTGTGGGATGAGCTGGCGGCAGCGGCCTGGCTGGATCCCTCGCTCATCACCGCCAAACAGACGCGCTTCCTGGATGTGAACCTCGACCAGGGCGGCAATTACGGCGATACCCTGAGTTGGGCCGAGGGCAATAAACCCAATCTGGTGCCGCAACCCATCGAAGTGCAATTCGACCTGAATGCGGACAAGTTCTACAACCTGTTTGTAGCTTTGCTCACAGCACCTACGCCCAATGCTCACGCGGGCATAAGCCGGGCGACGAAACATCAGCCCAGCTCAAGTCCGGCAATGTAAGCCTTCTAGTGCGGCAGTTCCGCCAGCGCTTTCTGTGCCTGCGCGTGTCTGGGCTGTTGTTTCAGTAATTGCAGCAGAACACCGCGCGCCGCAGCAGCATTGCCTTCCACGCTGTAGATGCGGGCCAAATTGAGATAACACTGGTCAAACTCCGGAGCAAGGCGCATGCACTTTCCCAGCGTGCCTATTGCCTCATCGGGGCGCCCGGTGCGCACATACAGCACGCCCAAATTGTTCAACGCTTCCGGGTAATCCGGACGGAACTGCAATGCCCTTTGCAGATATTGATAAGTACGCTGGTTATCGTCGGCGGCTGCAAAGACCATCGCCAGGCCGTAGTTGGCGCCGGGGCTTTCGGGATTGAGCGCAAGCGCCCGCTCAAACGTAGTGCGTGCCTGTTCCCAGAGCTTCTGCTGCCGGTAAGCATTGCCCAGGTTTTCCAGCGCGACTATGTTATCGGGACTCAGCTGTACGGCTCTCTTAAAATATTCCGTTGCCTCACCTACACGGCCCTCTTGCGCTGCTATCAGCCCGAGATTGTTCCAGGCGTTGGGCAAAGTATCGGGATAGTTGGCGGGTAGTTTCACGGCCCGCATAAAACTTCGCTGCGCGTTCGCGGGCTGTCCTTTTTTCAAAGACACGCTGCCCAGACCATAGAGCGCCTCGGCGCTGGTCGGATCGTCCTGGAGCGCAAGCTCGAAAAACGCCTGCGCCTGATCGAAATAGCCTCTCTGAAAAAATACCGAACCATACGACAGGTAATTGCGGCGAAACTCGAACGTGTTGGTGACTCCCGCAAAAGGCAACGCTCGTGCCAGCCGTTCTGAAACGTTACCCGGCATATGATGGGAATCGTCTTCAATTCGTTCCGTATCCGCCGCACCTTGGTACACCTTAACAATTTGGCCCCGCTCATCAATCAGAAATGATGTTGGCAGCACCAGGTCGCGGTGGCGATCGAATAGATAACGATAAAGGATGTTGTAAATGGCGGTTACATCTCCCGAACCGCGCAGCACAGGAAAGGGAAACTGCGCTTCCCTTGCCGCTTCGTCAGAACTGCCGGAATCAACTTTCACCGTGAGCAACTGCAGGCCGCGGGCGATCCAACGTGGGTGGGCTCGGGAGAACTGCTCGAGTTCTTCCGTGCATTTCGCGGACTGTGAGCTCCAGAAATGCAACAGAACCGGCTTTCCTCGCAGCGCCTTCAGGTGCCACACTCGACCACGGACATCAGACAAAGAGAAATCCGGGGCGGCAACGGGGGCCAGCAGCCAGGTTTCAACCCTGGCGGGAGGCGACTCTGTTTTCTGCGCGACCGGAATATCTTGAGAAATACGTGCCGGTGCCCGGAAAGGGTCGAGGCGCGCCGGTTGCGAGCCCTCTTCCACCCATATCCTGTGGTTGGGCGGAAGGTCGTGAAGGTCCTGCACCAGCCCGCTGGGCCAGCGAATTGAAGCCCGCACCGGCCCTTTCGTTTTTCCCAGGCCGAAGAATAGGTCCTTGCTGTGCTGGGAAAGGAATCCGGACCCTGCTTGCAATTCGCGGGTCTGCTGCCCTGCATCGCTGTCTAACTTTACCACCGCACCGATCGCGTCCCGGTTGCTCCTCGTTCCGCGCAGGCGAAACGCAATGGACGGTGGCATTTCGTCCATTATGTTCCGCAGCACTCGCAGCTGCGGAGCGTTGCGGTTCTTGAGAAACACTTCCAGACGCCCATCGTGATCGAAATCCGCCAACGCGAAGGCCCGGCCATCCTCCAAAAAATCTAGCCCGACGGCCGCGGACACATCCGCAAAAGTTCCATTGCCATTGTTGGCATAGAACACGTTGCGCTCGTACCCGCTCCAGGTGCCGTCGGCCCGGATCAGTTCGTTGATCGCGTCCCATCCTTGCTCGTACTGGTGCGCCGGACTGGACTGCTGGGGGGAATTGGCGACCACCTGGCGCCAGAAAAAGCTGTTTAAGTCGTGGCGCGAGGGACCGGAGATCATGCCATTCGCCACATAGAGATCAACGAAACCGTCATGGTCGAAGTCCCAGGCGTCGCACGACCACGACCAACGGCCCATGCCCACGCCAGCGGAACTCGTTGCGTCGCGAAAAGTATCACCGTTGCGAAACAACGAATTGCCCATGGCGTGCTTGCGATAAAGTGCGCGCACCGGCTCCGGCGCATCCTTCTGGAATATCTTTTGCGTGGAGATACGCTCCCCCGCCGCCGTCCACATATTGGCGACGTACAGGTCCGGGGCGCCGTCGTTGTCATAGTCGAGCCAACCCACGCCCATGCCCGCCCCGGTGTCCTCCACTCCTGCTTCCCCCGCCACGTCGCGGAAGGTGCCATCGCCCTGGTTGCGGTACAAGTTCTTGCGGCCGAAGTCGTTCACCACGTACAGGTCGGGCCAGCCATCGCGGTTATAGTCGTTCCAGCCGCAACAGAAGCTGTAGCGCGTGTTGTTTTGGTTCAGCCCCGCTTGGGCCGTCACATCACGGAAACTCCCATCGCGGCTATTGCGCATCAGGAAATTCGTTGGACCGTTTTCAGCGGCGTAATACGGGTATGGATAGCGATATTGGCCCGTCCCCTGGTAATAGGCGTAAAGACAACAATAAATATCGAGCCAACCGTCGCGATCGTAATCGGCCGCGGCCGCGCCGGTGAACGTGCCTTGCGGAGGTGCCGCGAACTGGAACGCGTCCGGCCTGTGCCGGAACCTGCCCCCTCCCTGGTTAAGGAAAAGCAGGGGACCGGTGGAGCGCACCACGATCAGGTCCTGGCGGCCATCGTTATCGAAGTCGGCAAAAATTGCACACGCCGTATTTTCCAGAACGCCTACGCCGGCAGCTTCCGTGACGTCCTCGAAGGTGCCGTCGCCGCGGTTGCGGAACAGACGGTTGGGAAGGCCGGCGGGTTGGCAAATGTAAACATCATCGAACCCGTCGTTATCAATATCGCCAACCGAGATTCCATTGTGGCCATAAACATCAATGCCGGAGGCCCCGTCCAGAACCGTGCGCCAGTGGTCGGTTCCGTGCAGCAGTTGCGAGGAATAAGAGGAGTTGCCGCCAAAAGCCTCCGCTGTGATGTCGGTGAAAATCCGGGCGGAGGAGCGGCTGCGGGTCTCTTGCAATGCCTTCCATTTGATTAGCTGAAACCCACTATCGGAGTTTTCCCACTCCAGGTCCCAATGCCCCACGCGTTGCTCGCGATAAAACTTATCGCCCGAGCCCACCAGTTCGTAGCGCACGCGCGTTTGCAGCCGGCTGGAGAAGTCCTGCACCGATGATGGTGACGATTGGCCGGTGATGCTGGTTACTTGAAATTCCGCCGTAAGCAGGCTGGAAAATGCGCTTAGCCCCCACTGCAGTTCCTGCAGGAACTCATCTCGTCTCAGGCTCGGCTCAGCGGCAAACTTGTTTTGCCAGATTTCCAGCGTCCCGCCCGAACGCACCGCCCGTGATTCAGCCGGGTTCGGGGATGTCCCGGAAAAATTCGCACCGAGAACTTGGCGGATGGCCTCCAACCCGCGCGGGCTCTGCCTCAGGCTGGAACTCCACCGCGCAAGAATGGCTGCGATCTGGTCGTGATATTTTTCGCTGACAAACTTATCGTGTCCCGTCTCGGCCTGGAGCAGCGTGGGTTCCAGGGAGTCTGGAGTGCGGTAGTGAGGATGCACATGAAACGGCTGACCAGGAGAACCTAACGTAGGACAATCAGAAGCCCCAACAGCCCCCCACCCGTAGCCGCGCAGGCCCGCGGGAATTAGCGCCGCCGAGGCTCCCTGGCAGCAGCGAATCAGAAAATCACGGCGGCCGCAATTGACTGCCGGGCGCGGCTTTCCTGGCCGACTCAGCGCATTCTCCCAAAGGTGAAGTGTGGCAGCGAACTTAGCACCGGTACCCAGGCAGGTCAAGGTTGGGTCGGAGCCTGTGCCGGGTAAAGAATAGGGGCTGGTTCAGCAGCTGCTGCCTTACTCGTAGCGCAAAGCGACCAGAGGATCCACTTCGGTGGCGCGGCGGGCAGGAATTAAACAAGCAGCCACTCCCACCCCCAGCACCACCAGGATTACCCCGCCGAAGGTCAGGGGATCCGTGGCCGAAACGCCCCAGATCTGGCTGGACATCAGGCGAGTCAGCGCAATGCTGGCCAGCAGCCCGATCCCCATGCCCGTCGCCACCAGGCGCAATCCTTTACCCAGTACCATCTGAAGGATGGTGCTCCTGCCCGCCCCCAGCGCCATGCGAATGCCGATATCACGAGTTTGCAGCGAGACCGAATAGGCCATCACGCTGAACACACCGATGATGACCAAGGTGAGTCCGATGCTGGCAAAAATGCCAAGCGCCACCAGCCCGAGCTCGGGTTGCGAATAGGAGAAACGCTTGAGGTAGCTTTCCAGCGAGCCGGTGAGGGTAAGGGCCACTTTATGGTCCACGCCCCAGACCGCGCGGCGCACGCTTGCCAGCATGGAGTCGGGATCCATGGCAGTGCGCACCAGGATGCCGCGATGCGCCGCCCCAGTGACGGTGTAGGGAACG
>Ga0134128_10004701_pt1 | contig 16662 bp, 16 predicted proteins | sample KB31754_FD_96462 | JGI IMG/M metagenome (GOLD analysis project Ga0134128, IMG submission 96462) | Terrestrial soil microbial communities with excess Nitrogen fertilizer from Kellogg Biological Station, Michigan, USA - KB3-175-4 | ecosystem: Environmental > Terrestrial > Soil > Unclassified ...
CGCCTCGCGATAGGCATGGCGGCTCGCCGTATCGCCGAGGGTGTTAAGCTCGAGCGCGGTGCGCTTCAGCACGCCCAGCGCATCGAGAATGTCGGCGCCGAGCGCGATCACCTCGACATCCGCTTGCGGCTGCCCGGCACCGATGAGTTCGACATCGATCTGGTGGAATTGGCGGAAGCGGCCCTTCTGCGGCCGCTCGTAGCGGAACATCGGGCCGCTGGCGAAGAATTTGAGCGGCAGGTTCTGGGTGAGGCCGTTGGAGATGACCGCACGGACGATGCCGGCGGTGTATTCCGGCCGGAGCGTCACTTCCTCGCCGCTACGATCGGCGAAGGTGTACATCTCCTTGGAGACGATGTCCGAGGTCTCGCCGATCGGACGCGCGAAGACCTCGGTGAATTCGAAGACCGGCGTCGCGATCTCGTGATAGCCGTAATGCTCGGCGATGCGGCGCGCGGTCTCGACAACCGCGCGGTGGCGTCGCTGCTCTTCCGGCAACAGGTCTTGTGTGCCGCGTACCGGCTGCAAGGCGGGCATGGCCGGACGGCGCCGCGTCAGCTCGCAGCCGCGTCGGCGGTCGCCTGCTCGCGCTTCTTCGCTTCGATCTCGGCCGCCTTCTTTTCCACCATCTCGACGAGGTGATCGACGATGCTCTGATCCTTGAGGCGGTGGTGCGGCACGCCGGCAACATAGACCTGATGCGTATTGTTGCCGCCACCGGTGAGACCGATATCGGTTTCGCGCGCCTCGCCCGGCCCGTTGACGACGCAGCCGATCACCGAGAGCGTCATCGGCGTGGTGATATGCGCCAAGCGCTGCTCCAGGACCTCGACCGTCTTGATGACTTCGAAATTCTGCCGCGCGCAGGAGGGGCACGAGATGACGCTGACGCCGCGCCGCCGCAATCCGAGCGCTTTCAGCATTTCGTAGCCGACGCGGATCTCCTCCACCGGATCCGCCGAGAGCGAGACGCGGATGGTGTCGCCGATCCCGGCCCAGAGCAGCGAGCCCATGCCGATCGACGATTTGACCGTGCCGGTCATCAAGCCGCCGGCCTCGGTGATGCCGAGATGCAGCGGGTAGTCGCAGGCCTCGGCAAGCTGCTGGTAGGCGGCGACGGCGAGGAACACGTCGGACGCCTTGCAGGAGATCTTGAATTCGAAGAAGTCGTTGTCCTCGAGAATCTTAGCGTGGGTGAGTGCGCTTTCCACCATGGCTTCCGGACAAGGCTCGCCATAGCGCTCCAGCAGGTCGCGCTCGAGCGAGCCTGCGTTGACACCGATCCGCATCGAGCAGCCATGGTCCTTGGCCGCTTTCACCACCTCGCGCACCCGCTCCGGGGAGCCGATGTTGCCGGGGTTGATGCGCAGGCAGGCGGCGCCGCTCTCGGCCGCTTCGATCGCGCGCTTGTAGTGGAAATGGATGTCGGCGACGATCGGCACCTCGACCTGACGCACGATATCCTTCAGCGCCAGCGCCGATTCCTGATCGGGGCAGGAGACGCGCACGATGTCGGCGCCAGCCTTCTCCAGCGCCTTGATCTGCGCCACGGTGGCGTTGACGTCATGGGTCAGCGTGTTGGTCATCGACTGCACGGTGATCGGTGCGCTGCCGCCCACCGGCACCTTGCCAACATGAATCTGCCGGCACTTTCGCCGATCGATGTCGCGATAAGGACGCACGCTCATCGGAAAACCTCTTCGCCCGCGGCCGATGATCAGGAAACGCCAGCGCTATATAGCGCGTTTCCGTCGCGAGCAAAAGTTCGCCCGCCCGGATCGCGCAGCGGTGGCGGCGGATGCCGTCCTATTCGACGGCGGTCCCGGCGAGCAGCCGCGCCGGGTCGAGCACGACATTGTCCCGCACCGCACCACCGATGGGCGGCGTCTGCTTGCCGTCGACCGTGATCACCAGGCCGACGCCCTTGCCCGTCTTCATGCTGAGACCCGCCTCGTCGGGCACATGATAGAGGTCGCCGACATGCAGCTCGCGCGTGAAAATCGGGTGTTGATCCTTGTCGCGCACCTGGATCCAGCTGTCGCTGATAGCGCGAATGAGGATGTGGGTATCGCCGTTGGCGAGGCCGTAAACATGCGATTGGTCCGCACCGGGGGCTGGCGCAGCGGCCTTGGCGCCCTCCGGGGGCACCGGTGGCGGCGCGCTATCGGCGGCGGGCGAGCCGGGTGACGCGCCAGGAGCAGCCGGCGAGGCGCTTGCCGGCGTGGACGGCGTCGGCACGGGGGCCGAGGCGGCGGCTGGGGAGGCGGGGTTCGTCGGCGGCACGCTGCTCGCGGCGGGCGCCGCCGCGGCGGGCGCTGGCGGCGCGGCGACCACGGCGGGCGAAGCTTGGGAGGTTGGCGAAGCGGCAGCCGGCGCCGGGGAAGCGGCCCCCGCCGCGGCGGGCGGCGATCCGGCGGCGGTAGCGGTGCCTGCGGCCGGAGCCGGGGCTGGAACCGGAACGACGGCCGACGCCGGCGGAGTGGTCGAGGCTGGTGTCGGAGCCGCGGCAGGCTTGGCAAGCTCGGTAGGAACCGCGCTCACCCGCTCCGGCCGGGGACGGGTGGTCGAGGACAGGTAATACCAGATGCCATAGGCGCAGACTGCCAGGATCAGCGCCGCAAGCACCATTGCCCCGCCCGGCATGCTGCGCTCGGCGAGCGGCACGGGGAAGCTGAGATCGCGCTGCGCTTCGAACCCCTCGGCTTCGAGCTTGAAGCGACGCACCGCCTCTTCGCCGTCGAGGCCGAGATGCACGGCATAGGCGCGCACGAAGCCCAGCGCATAGACCGGACCGGGCAGGCGGTCATAACGCCCCTCCTCGATCGCCTCGAGATAGGCGCCGCGGATGCGGAGCGCCGCGGCGACGCGGGGGATGTCGCTGCCGTAGCCCTCGCGGGTCTCGCGCAGCAATTGCCCCACGCTGCGGCGCCGGCCGGGCCGGATCTCGGCCACGGTGTCGGCCGGCTGTGTCTCACTCTGCGCGGAGGCGTCCCCGACCTCCGGGCTGTCCTTGCGTCGAGAAAAAAGCGCCATTTCCCTGAAACCGATCTGATCCCGCCCGTCTTCTTGAATACGGCAAGGATAAGGTGAAGAAACGGTAAAAGCGGCCGCGCTTCGCGGCGGTGTTCAACCAAGACTATCAAAGAGGGCGGAGGCGCCGCAACGAGCGATGGCGTCGCGGCCGCCGCCCGCCTCAGAGGACGACGCCGTGGTCGCGGGCGAAATCATGCAGCTTGCTGCGCAGGGCGCGAGGCGGAAGCGCCCCCAACGTCTCGACCAGCGCCTTGAGCGGCGTCAGGTCGAGGCTGCGGACCATCGCCTTTACCGGGCCGATCGATCCGGGCGCCATGGACAGCGCGCGAAATCCCACGCCCAGCAGCGCCATGGCATCGAGCGGCTGGCCAGCCATTTCGCCGCACACCGCCAACGGCACGCCGGAGGCGTCGCAGGCCCGCGTCACCTCGCCGAGAAGGCGCAGCACCGGCAAGGACAGGGGGTCGTAGCGCTCGGCGAGGCGCGGATTGCCGCGGTCGGCGGCGAAGAGGAACTGGACCAGGTCGTTGGTTCCCACCGAGAGGAAGTCGAGCTTGGGCAGGAGCTGCGGCAGCTGCCAGAGCAGCGCCGGCACCTCGAACATGATGCCGACCTCGATCTTGACCGGCAGCGTGCTGCCGCGTGCGGCGGCGCGCTCGAGCTCTAGGTCGAGCACGGCGCGCGCCGCATCGAGCTCGCCGATCTCGGCGACCATCGGGAACATGACGCGCAGACGCCGGCCGGCGGCGGCGCGGATCAGCGCGCGCAGCTGCTGGCGCAGCATGGCCGGCCGGTCGAGCGCGATGCGGATGGCGCGCCAGCCCATGGCCGGGTTCTCGTCCTCGCTCTCGGACATGTAAGGCAGCATTTTGTCGCCGCCGATGTCGAGCGTACGGAAGGTCACCGGCCGCTCTCCGGCATGCTCCAGCACGCGGCGATAGATCGAAGATTGCTGGCCCACCGAGGGAAAGTCGTGCCGCATCATGAACAGCAGCTCGGTGCGGAAGAGGCCAATGCCCTCGGCGCCGGTTTCGTCGAGATAGGCGAGGTCGAGCAGCAGCCCGGCATTCAGCTGCAGCGAGACACGGCTGCCGCAGCGCGTCTCGGCAGGAAGCTCGCGCAGCGCGGCGTAGCCCAGGCGCCGGCCGAGCCGCGCCTCGATGCGGGCACTCACCGCCTGCTGGATGTCCTCGCCCGGGCGGAGGAAAACCTGCTGTTCATCGGCATCGACGACGACGAGGTCGCCGGATTCGACCTTCTCCAGCACATCCTTGACCCGGCCGATCACGGGAATATCGAGCGCGCGCGCCACCACCGCCACATGCGAGGTCGGCGATCCCTCCTCGAGCACGAGACCCTTGAGCCGGCGGCGGTCGTAGTCGAGGAGCTCGGCCGGCCCCATGTTGCGCGCGATCAGGATGAACTCGGCAGGCAGCGTCGCCTCGACGGCGAAGTGCCGGCCGGCGAGATGCTGCTGCAGACGGCTGGTCAGATCCTCGAGATCGGCCAGACGCTCGCGCAGATAGGGATCGCTCACTTTGCTCATCCGCGCCCGCGTCTCGTCCTGCACCTTCTGCACGGCGGCCTCGGCGGTGAGGCCGCCATGCACCGCATCGGTCATGCGCTGCAGCCAGCCGCGATCGGCGGCGAACATGCGGTAAGTCTCGAGAACGTCGCGGTGCTCGCCGCCGGCGGCGATGTCGCTCTGCGCCAAGAGATCGTCGATCGCGCTCTGCATGGCATCGACCGCGGCGCGCAAGCGCTCGAGCTCGGCTTGCGGATCCTCGGCCACCACCTGCCGGATGACGACCCGCGGCTCGTGCAGCACCGCGACGCCGAGAGCAAGCCCGGTATTGAGCTTAACGCCGTCGAGCCGCGTCGGCAGCAGGCCGATGCCGTTCGAGGGCTGCAGCTCCACCGGGCTCACCAGCTCGCCGCTGGCGGCGAGCTCCGCCAGCACCATGGCGATGGTCTGCAGCGCCTCGACCTCGTCCTCGGTGTAGTTGCGCTGGGTGCGGTTCTGCACGACCAGGACGCCGAGCACGCGGCCGCCGCGCAGCACCGGCACGCCCATCAGCGAATGGTAAATCTCCTCACCCGTCTCCGGCCGGTAGGCGAAGTCGGGATGCGATTGCGCATCAGCGAGCGCCAGCGGCTCGGCGTTGGCGGCGATGACGCCGACAAGACCCTCGCCCACCCTGAGCCGCGTGCGATGTACCGCTTCGGGGCGCAGGCCTTCGGTGGCGAAAAGCTCGAGCACCTCACCCGCGCGCATCACATAGCAGGAGCAGACTTCCGCCACCATGTCGGCGGCGATGATCTTGACGATCTGATTGAGCCGCTCCTGCGCTGTGCCGGAGCCGGCCATGACGTCCCGCAGCCGGCGCAGCAGGCGGCGGGAGCCGGTGGCCGCCGCGCCCGGATCCATCACGCGCCCGCCCGGGAGCGACCGCTCCTGTCGGAGCCTTCGGCGTCGCGTTCGCGCGCGACCAGCGCGGCGACCGCCTGCTCTACCAGCTCGTCCAGGATCTCCCTGGTCGACTGCTCGCGCGTCACCATACCGACGCTCTGCCCGGCCATCACCGAGCCGGTCTCGACATCGCCGTCGATGACGGCGCGACGCAGCGCCCCCGCCCAGAAATGCTCGATCTCGAGCTGAGCATCCTTCTGCGAGACCTCGCCGCGAGTGAAGCGGTCGAGCACATGGCGCTGCAGCTCCATGAAGCGCCGGGTGCCGTCATTGGCGAGCGCGCGCACCGGGATCACCGGAAAGCGCGGATCGAGCTGAGTCGACGGCACGGCATCGCGCGCGCCGGCGCGCAGGAAGGCTTGTTTAAAGCGTGGATGCGCGATCGATTCATGCGCGCAGACGAAGCGAGTGCCGAGTTGGACGCCGGCGGCGCCCATCTCGAGGTAGGAGACGATCGCCTCGCCGCGGCCGATGCCGCCGGCGACGAAGACCGGCACGTCGCGCACATGCGGCAGGATCTCCTGCGCCAGCACGCCGGTCGCCACCGGACCGATATGGCCGCCGGCCTCCATGCCCTCGATGACAAGGGCATCGGCGCCCATGCGCACCAGCCGCTTGGCGATGACCAGAGCCGGCGCGAAGCAGATCAGCCGGGCCCCGCTGTCCTTGATGCGCGCCACCGCCGCGGCGCTCGGCAGCGCGCCGGCGAGCACGACATGGCCGACGCGGCGCCGCGCACAGACCTCGATGAGATCGAGGAGCTGCGGATGAAGAGTGATGAGGTTGACGCCGAACGGCCGATCGGTGAGGGCGAGCGTCGCGCCGATTTCGGCGTCGAGCAGATCCGGCGTCATCGACCCGCAAGCGATGACACCGAAGCCGCCGCCGTTGGAGATCGCGGCCACCAGATGTCGCTCCGACACCCAGGTCATGGCGCCGCCCATGATGGCGAGATCGGACCCCAGGAACTCGCTGCCGCGGCGCCAGAGCTGCGCGAGGCGCCGGCGCGTCCGCACTTCAGGCGGCGCATCGGCGTCGGCCCGGTCCGGTCCGGAAGCGATGCGGCGATCCGCCTGGAGCGTCATCGGGCGCGGACCTATCCCGCGTCGAGGCCGTAGGCGGTATGCAAGGCGCGCAGCGCCAACTCGGTGTACTCCTCGGCGATAAGCACGCTCACCTTGATCTCGGAGGTCGAGATCACCTGAATGTTGATGTTCTTCCCGGCCAGCGTCTTGAACATCTGCTGCGCCACGCCGGCATGGCTGCGCATGCCCACGCCGATGACCGAGATCTTGACGACGTTGGGGTCGGGCTTGACCGCGGCAAAGCCGAGCTCGGCGCGCTTGTCCTCGAGCACCTTCACCGTGCGCGCAAGGTCGGCCTTGCCGACCGTAAAAGTGAGATCGGTGAAGCGGCCATCGTCCGAGATGTTCTGCACGATCATGTCGACATTGATCGCATGCTCGGCGAGCGGACCGAAGATGGAGGCGGCCACCCCCGGCCGGTCGGCGACCTTGAGCAGCGTCACTTTGGCCTCGTCGCGGCTGTAGGCGATGCCGCTCACCACTTGCTGTTCCACGATCTCGTCCTCATCAACGACCAGGGTTCCCGGCGCGTCGGTGAAGCTCGACAGCACCTGGACACGCACGCGATGGTTCATCGCCATCTCGACCGAGCGCGTCTGGAGCACCTTCGCCCCCTGCGAAGCCAGCTCCAGCATCTCCTCATAAGTAATTCTATCGAGCTTCCTCGCCTTCGCAACGATGCGCGGATCCGTAGTATAGACGCCGTCGACATCGGTAAATATGTCGCAGCGATCGGCGTGCAGCGCCGCCGCCAGCGCCACGGCCGAGGTATCCGAGCCGCCGCGGCCGAGCGTGGTGATGCGGTTGTCAGGGCCGATCCCCTGGAACCCCGCCACCACCGCCACCTGCCCCTCGCCCATGCGACGGACGAGGTCGTCGGTAGCGATGTCACGAATGCGCGCCTTGCCGTGCACGCCATCGGTGAGAATCGGCACCTGCCAGCCGAGCCAGGAGCGCGCATTGACGCCGCGATCCTGAAGCGCGAGCGCCAGCAGGCCGGCGGTCACCTGCTCGCCCGAGGCGACGACGATGTCGTATTCGCGGGCGTCATGGAGCGTACAGGTCTGGCGCGTCCACTCGACGAGCTGGTTGGTCGCGCCGGCCATCGCCGATACCACCACCGCGACCTCGTTGCCGGCATCGACCTCGCGCTGCACCCGCGCCGCCACATTGCGGATGCGATCGATATCGGCCACCGAGGTGCCGCCGAACTTTTGAACGATGCGCGCCATGGTGTGAAGGACCCGCCGAGACCCTGTGCAACAATGATGCCGCCGGCGCCGCTTGCCGGAAAAAAGGCCGGTATACATACTCGTAGGGGCGCCGCCGAAGCAAGGCGGACGCGGCAGGGATGGCGGGAATGGACGACAAGAGCTCCGCGGCCGAGGCAAGCACGGTCGACCGCGACGAGGTCGGGCGCTTTGCGCGTCTCGCACAGACGTGGTGGGAGCCCGAAGGCGAGTTCCGACCGCTGCACAAGCTCAATCCCGTGCGCCTCGCCTTCATTCGCGACCGGCTGGGCGCGCATTTCGCGCGCGACGCGCGCTCGGTGCGGCCATTCGCCGGCTTGAGCCTGCTCGATATCGGCTGCGGCGGCGGGCTGGTCAGCGAGCCGCTGGCGCGACTCGGCTTTGCCGTCACCGGCATCGATGCCGGCGAGGAGACGCTGGAAGCGGCGCGCGGCCACGCCGCCGAAACCGACATTGCCGTCGATTATCGCCGCATCGCGGCCGAGGACCTTGCCGCCGCAGGCACGCAGTTCGATGCCGTCCTGGCACTGGAGGTGGTGGAGCATGTGGCGGCGCCCGAGCTCTTCCTCGCCGCTGCCGCCCGCCTGGTGAAGCCGGGTGGCGCGTTCATCGCTGCTACGATCAACCGCACGCCCAAGGCGTTCCTTTTCGCCATTCTCGGTGCCGAATACGTGCTGCGCTGGCTACCGCGCGGCACGCATCACTGGGAGAAATTCCTGCGTCCCTCGGAGCTTGCGGCCGGCCTCCGCCCGGGCGGGCTCGCGCTGCAGGAGGTGAGCGGCCTCGTTTACAACCCGCTTGCCGATCGCTGGTCGCTCGGCCGCGACCTCGACGTCAATTATCTGCTCTTCGCCACCAAGCCTGAGGACGGGCCGGCCTAGCCTCTCAACCATAGGTCTTGAAGATCCTTGCCGAGTCGCGGTTTCGCTCGTATGAGTCATGAATCCCGACCGGAGACGCCCCCGGCAGGGTGAGGCAGAGGCCAAAAGGGGAGAGGGCGGGGGTCTTCATGGTGCGTCGATGAGTGCTTTTCAATCGTCCGGCGATACATTCCGGCTCGCCGGCAAGGTCAAATGGTTTAATCGCAGCAAGGGTTTCGGCTTCATCATCCCGAATGACGGCAGCGGCGACATTTTCCTGCCGCTCTCGGCGCTGGAGCGCGCCGGGCATAGCGAGGCGCCGGACGGGGCCGCGGTGGTCTTCGAATGGACCCAAGGGCCGAAAGGCCGGGCCGTCGCCCAGGTGCTCGAGCTCGACGCCTCGACCGCGACGCCGCGCGCGCCCCGTGAGAACCGCTTTCGCGGCGGACGCGGCGACGACCAGGACGAGCCGGCGGGCGCCACCGAATCGCTCGACGGCGTGGTCAAATGGTACGACCCGGCGCGCGGCTTCGGCTTCATCCTGCCCAATGACGGCAGCAAGGACATCTTCGTGCATGTGACGGCGCTGCGCCGTTCCGGCATCGAGATGCTCGAGCCCGGCCAGCCGGTGCGGATGATGGTGGCGCAGGCCCGCCGCGGCCGTGAAGCGGCCTCGCTGCAGCTGATCTAGCGGCCTAGCGTCGGCGCAGGATCAGCGCCGCGCGCGCCGCGGTGAGCGCGGCGGCGAGGAACGCCGGACGGTAACTGCCGCTCGCCGCCACCACCGCGCCGAAGAGCGGCGGACCGATGACCACTCCGAGAAAGGTGAGCGACAGCGCACCGCCCGTCGCCGCGCCGGCGGCGCCGGCGGGTGCGAGATGCGCCACTTCGGCCAGGTAAACGCCGTTCCAGCCCAGCGCACTCGCGCCCAGCAGCATGGTGACGGCGACAATGGCGGCGACCGGCCAGCCGGGCGTGATGAACCCGGTTGCGGCACCCGCGACACCCATGGCCAGCCCCAGTGCCAGCAGTAGCGCCCGTGCCGCTACGAAACGGTCGGCGACCCAACCCCAGAGAATGCGGGCGGCGATGCCCGCTACCTGCGCCGCCGCCATGATGGCCCCGGCGGCAACCAGAGCCAGGCCGATCCGCTCGTTGAGAAAAGTGACGACATAGGCGCTGAAGCAGAGCTGGATCGCGGAAAAGGCCAGCGAGGCGAGCGCCAGCCGCCGGAGTGGCGGAACATCCAGCACCAGCCGGATCGCCGTGAGGATGCCACGCTCGCCGCGCGCTTCCGGGTCGGCATCGGTGTCAAGGCTGCGGTGCAGCGGCTCGACCAAGGCCGCCAGCAGCAGGCAGAACAAGGCGCTCGCCAGCGCGGCGCCGCGCCAGCCCACGGCGAGGACGAAGGCCGGAACGGCGATCCCCGCCAAGGCACCGCCGAGCGGCACGCCGGTTTGCTTCAGCGAGAAGACCAGGCTGCGCCGGTGCGGCGGGGTCTGCCGGATGAGAAGATGAGAGCTTGCCGGCGTCACCGGCCCATAGCCGACACCGATCAGCACGGCCCCCATCAGCACCAGGGTGAGATGGGCCGTTGCCGTCAGCCCCAGCCCCGCGGCGCAGAGAACGAGGCAGATCTGGCTCAGGCGGATGGCGCCGCGCCGGCGGATCGGGCCGCCGCTTGCCGCCGCGGCGACGCAGGCAGCGGCATAGATGAGCGAGGTGTAGATGCCGATGGCGCTGGCGCTGACGCCGATCTCCGGCGCCGCCACCGCGGCGAAGACCGGCGGCGTCAGCACCGCCATGGAGACCAGCGCCTGGATGGCTAGGGTAGCGATGAGAGCGAACATCGACGCGGCCTGGGATCAAAAGGACAATGTCACTGCCAGAGTTATCCCCGTCAATCTTGCTTTGCGGTTGCAGAATCCTCTTGCGAGGGGTCGCGACGGTGATACCGTATCTTGTGGTTGTTGGACCCTAGACCCACAGGATGCAGAGGGGGTTGCGCATGGACTCCGTTTGGACACCCGAACTCATTACGCAGCTTGCCGCCTTGTGGAAGCAAGGGCTGTCGACGGCGGAGATCGGCCGCAAGCTCGGCGTCAGCAAGAATGCCGTGGTCGGCAAGGCGCATCGCTTGTCGCTCGACCCGCGGCCCTCGCCGCTGAAGCGGCCGCCGGCGCCGCGCGTCACCACCGCCATCGGTCCCGCCTGTTCCTGGCCCGAAGGCCATCCGGGCGAGCGCAGCTTCCGCTTCTGCGGCAAGCGGCCGTTGCCCGGGAAGCCCTATTGCGCAGAGCACGCCGAGCTCGCCTATGTGAAGCCCAAAGAAAAGTCGAACGCGGCATAAGGATACCGTCAGATCCCGGCCGTCCCTTTGACGGCTGAGACCCCGCAACTTGACGGCTATCTGGTCAACCGCCGCATGGCGCGGTCGAGGCCGTCGAGGGTAAGCGGAAACATGCGACCCTCCATCAGCTCGCGCACGAGATGGATGGAGGGTGTGCCTTCCCAGTAGCGCTCCGGCACCGGGTTGAGCCATACCGCCTTCGGATAGGTTACGAGCAGCCGGCGAAGCCAGACTTCGCCGGCTTCTTCATTCCAGTGCTCGACGCTGCCGCCGGACTGAACGATCTCGTAGGGGCTCATGCTGGCATCGCCGACGAAGATCAGCTTGTAGCCGGCGTCGTAGGTGTGCATCACCTGCATCGTCTGCGTCTTCTCGACATGCCGGCGCCAGGCGTCGCGCCACAACGACTCGTAAGGGCAGTTGTGGAAATAGAAGAATTCGAGATGCTTGAATTCGGCGCGCGCCGCCGAGAACAGCTCCTCGCAGGTGCGGATGTGGCCGTCCATGGAGCCGCCGATATCCATGAGCAGCAGCACCTTCGCCGCATTGTGCCGCTCCGGTACCATCTTGATGTCGAGCCAGCCGGCATTGCGCGCGGTCGAGCGGATGGTGTCGTCGAGATCGAGTTCCTCGGCGGCGCCCTCGCGCGCGAACTGCCTGAGCCGCCGCAGCGCGATCTTGATATTGCGCGTGCCGATCTCGACGCGGTCGTCGAGATTCTTGAACTCGCGCTTGTCCCATACCTTCACCGCGCGGTTGCTGCGGTTCTCGTCCTGGCCGATGCGCACGCCTTCGGGATTGTAGCCAAAGGCGCCGAAAGGCGAGGTGCCGGCGGTGCCGATCCACTTGTTGCCGCCCTGGTGCCGTCCCTTCTGCTCGGCGAGCCGCTTCTTCAGCTCCTCCATCAGCTTCTCGAGGCCGCCGAGCGCCTGGATCTGCTTCATCTCCTCCTCGGTGAGCAGCTTTTCGGCGAGCTTCCTCAACCACTCTTCGGGTATCTCGACGCCGGCCTCGGCGGGCGTCTCGAGGCCTTTGAAGTGGTGGCCAAAGACACGGTCGAACTTGTCGAGGTTGCGCTCGTCCTTCACCAGCGCGCTGCGCGCCAGGTAGTAGAAATCCTCGACGCTATACTCGGCGAGATGATGCTTCATCGCCTCGATCAGCGTCAGATACTCCCGGAGCGACACCGGCACTTTCGCCTGACGCAGCTCCAGGAAGAAATTGGTGAACATCAGCCGCCGCGCTCGCGCCGATTCAGGAAGGCGAGGCGCTCGAACAGGTGCACATCCTGCTCGCTCTTCAACAGCGCACCGTGCAGCGGTGGGATGAGCTTGCCGGGCTCGCGCGCGCGCAGCGCCTCGGGCGGCATGTCCTCGACCATCAGCAGCTTCAGCCAGTCGAGCAACTCCGAGGTGGACGGCTTCTTCTTGAGGCCCGGCACGTCGCGCAGCTCATAGAAGACGTTGAGCGCTTCGCGCACCAGCGTCTTCTGGATATCGGGATAATGCACGTCGATGATGCGCTGCATCGTCTCGCGATCCGGGAAGCGGATGTAATGGAAGAAGCAGCGGCGCAGGAAGGCGTCGGGCAGCTCCTTCTCGTTGTTGGAGGTGATGATGACGATCGGCCGATGCTGCGCCACCACCGTCTCGCGGGTCTCGTAAACGTAGAACTCCATGCGATCAAGTTCGAGCAGCAGGTCGTTTGGAAACTCGATATCCGCCTTGTCGATCTCGTCTATGAGCAGCACCGGCGCATCGTCGCCGGTAAATGCCTCCCAGAGCTTGCCCCGCTGAATGTAGTTGCGGATGTCCTGCACCCGGGAATCGCCGAGCTGGCTGTCGCGCAGCCGCGCCACCGCGTCGTATTCGTAGAGCCCCTGCTGCGCCTTGGTGGTCGATTTGATGTGCCAGGTGATGAGTTGCCTGCCGAGCGCCTTGGCGATCTCATGGGCGAGAATGGTCTTGCCGGTGCCCGGTTCGCCCTTGACGAGGAGCGGCCGCTCCAGCGCGATGGCGGCATTCACCGCGACCCTGAGATCATCGGTCGCGACATAGCTTTCCGTGCCTTCGAAGCGTCCCATGGTCTCCCCTTGGTATTGGCCGATCTGGTGTAGCGCGACGTCTTTACGCAGGCAAACCGGCTGCGGGCGCCGATGCTCGCCCATGAAACCGGCGAAATGCCGACCAAGGTCAGCACAATTGCGCGGCGATCGCACTTTGCCGCCGCGCCCGCCGCCCTTATTCTCCGCCGCGATCGCCGGAGGAGGCCATGCAAGCCTTGATCGTGCGCCCGGTCATGACCGGGCTTCTTGCCTTGATCATCGCCGGATTCTGGGGCGCGCCACTCGGCAGGAGCGGCAGCGGCGCCTTAGCCGGACACGCCGGTTGTCGCGGCTTCGCCGGGTCGGCCGCGCCGGAGCTTGCCAGCCCGCCCGCGCACATCGCGCCACGCTGCTGAACCGCAGCGGGCACGCCCCTGCCCTTTCTTTGTCACGACTGTGCCGGAAAGAAGCCCCTACGGTCCGCCGTTGTTTTGGCGACAAGGCCGCTTGCGGCCCCAAGGAAAGGACGGCAATGACACGCACCAAGCGCCTGTTGCGGCTGCTGGTATTAGGAATCGGGACATCGGCCCTGCTGGGCGGCATCGCCGCCACGCCGGCGCGCGCCGATGATGATGATTGGCAGCGCCATGAATGGCGCGAGCATGAGCAGCGGGAACATGAGTGGCGGGAGCGGCAGGCTTGGTGCGCCTATCATCCCTACGCTTGCGGCTACCCCTCGGGCTATGTCTACGCGGCGCCTCCGCCGGTGGTCTATGCGCCGCCGCCACCCCCGCCGCCGCCGGTCGTCTACGCCCCTCCGGCGGCAGGCTTCAGCCTGATCCTGCCAATCCATATCAGGTGACGGCGAGCCCCTAACCGGGGCAGCAGCGGACGCGCGGGACGGTGAACCGGACCCGCGCGTTGCATTTTTTCAGGCCGGCACGGGTTTCGCCTTTAGCAGCGGCCTCTCGCCTGCCGGCATCTCGACATTGATCTCGAGCACCGAGGCGTTGCCCGCCTTGCCGAGAGAGACACGGATCATGTCTTCGTTGACCGCGACATATTTCGCCACGACGGCGAGCAGTTCCTTTTGCAGGCGCGGCATGAAATCGGGGCTCTCGCGGCCGGCGCGCTCATGCGCCAGCACGATCTGAAGCCGCTCCTTGGCAACCAACGCCGAGGCAGGCTTCTTGGGAAAGAAGAAGTCGAACAGGCTCACGTCGCGGCCCTCCCGAACCAGCCGCGCAGGAAACTGCGCCGCTCCGGCAGTTGGAAGCGCATCTCACGCTGGTCGCCCAGGAACCGCGCCACCGCGTCCTCATAGGCGCGCCCCGCCGGGCTTGCGGGATCGAGGATCACCGGCATGCCGGTGTTGGACGCCTTCAGCACCGTCTCCGATTCCGGGATGATGCCGAGCAGCGGCACGGAGAGAATCTCCTTCACGTCTTCGACCGACAGCATCTCGCCCTTCTGTACCCGCTCAGGCGAGTAGCGCGTCAGCAGCAGGTGCTCCTCGACCGGCTTCTCGCGCCGCTCCGCGCGCCGCGACTTCGAGGCGAGGATGCCGATGATGCGGTCGCTGTCGCGCACCGACGAGACCTCGGGGTTGGTGACGATGACGGCCGCGTCGGCGTGATAGAGCGCGGTGAGCGCGCCCTGCTCGATGCCGGCCGGACTGTCGCAGATGATGTATTCGAACTCTTTGCGCAGCTCGGCCATCACCCGGTCGACGCCCTCGCGCTTCAGCGCGTCCTTGTCGCGGGTCTGCGAGGTCGGGAAGATGAACAGATTCTCGATCCGCTTGTCGCGGATCAGCGCCTGATTGAGATTGGCGTCGCCGTTGATGACGTTGATGAAATCGAACACGACCCGGCGCTCGCAGCCCATCACCAGGTCGAGATTGCGCAGCCCGACGTCGAAATCGATCACCACCGTCTTATGCCCGCGCAGGGCAAGCCCCGTCGCGAAGGCGGCTGACGTCGTCGTCTTGCCGACGCCGCCCTTGCCGGATGTCACCACGATGACCTTGCTCAAGACCCTTTCTCCTTCTTCCCTGGTGTGACTTGCGAAAGGTTCAACTCCCGCTCCACCCCGGCAGCACGGCCAGCCTGTCGTCGATCAACGCCACCTGCACCGGCTGATTGAGATGCTCCGGCTCGAACGCCTCGCTGACGAGGTACCGACCGGCGATAGACACGAGCTCGGCCTCGAAGCGATGGGCGAAGATGCGCGCGCCGGTGTCGCCCGCCGCGCCGGCGAGCGCACGCCCGCGCAGCGCGCCATAGACATGAATGTGCCCGTCGGCGATGAGCTCGGCACCGGCACTCACCGGTGCGGCAACAACCAGATCGCCGCCTCGGGCATAGATCTGCGAGCCGGAGCGCACCGGCTGCGTCACCAGTCGCGTCCGCGGCGCCGCTGCGGCGGCCGGAGCGCGCGGCGCCGGGGCAGCACTCGCGGCGACCGGCTCGGCCGCGGCGCGGCGGCCGCTATGGGTCTGCGCGCCGTTGAAGGCGGCGAGGTCGACCGCGGTGGCGGCGCGCAGCTGCAGCGTGCTGGCGTTCTGCACACCGACGGGCAGGAGCCCGCGCCGGCGCAACACCTGCTTCAGTGCGGTGAAATCGGCGACGGAAGTGCAGCCGAGACAGTCGCGCAAATCGAGCACGACCGGTGCGCCGGAGAAAAACCCGGGACTGCGCGCCACCTGCTCCTCAAGCTCTCGATCGAGCGCGGGGTCGTGCGGATCGCCGATCCGCACCACCATCAGGGTGAAGATCCCGCCCTGTACCCGACTCGCTGTCATCGTCGCCATCATGCTTCCCTCGCCGCGCCGCTTGCCCTACGGCGGACTGCTCACCATAGCGGCAGAAATAGCACAGCGCGCACCGCGAAATGCTGTGCGCGTGAATCTTTTTTGCGACTCGCGCAACCTTTTTCTCAGCGATAGCGCCAAAGCCCGCGATGCAGCGAGCGCGCGACACCCTCGGCTCCGACGTAATCGTAGCTCTGGGTGCGATCGGCGAGCGCCAGACCTTGGCCGACAAGAAGGCCGCCGAGGTCGACGCCTGCGGCGTCGAGACAAATTGCCGCAGAACGATGCCTGCCTTGTCCCGGCGGAACACGGCAGGAAACTGCCGAGTCGCGGCGCAGTCGCGCCGCCAATTCCTGGCGCGCCATTTCGCGACAGGCGCGCGCCGCGCGCGTGGCACTTGTCTTGCAACGATCGCCGCTTGGCGGCAGGCGCACGCCGAAAAGCGGCAGCGCACGCCCGCGGACGCTGAGCGAGAGGCTTTCGCCGAGCCTCGCCTTGCCCCTCACGACCATGGTCGTCGCCGGGCGTGGTGCAGGCGGGACGCGGCGAGTCGCCATCTGCGGCCGCGGCGACTCGGACGGATGCCGGCTGCCATTCTCGAAGGTGACCGGCGCCGCTGGCGGCGTGTAGTCGGGCACAGTATGGACGGGTCGCGGGCTTACCTCCACCGTCGGCAGCGGCGGAGCGCTCGGCACCACGCCAGGAGCGTCGTCGATCAGCACCAGCGGCGGCTTAGCGGCGACGCGCCGTCCCGCGGC
>Ga0134128_10004702_pt1 | contig 16658 bp, 14 predicted proteins | sample KB31754_FD_96462 | JGI IMG/M metagenome (GOLD analysis project Ga0134128, IMG submission 96462) | Terrestrial soil microbial communities with excess Nitrogen fertilizer from Kellogg Biological Station, Michigan, USA - KB3-175-4 | ecosystem: Environmental > Terrestrial > Soil > Unclassified ...
GATGAGCTTGCCGGAGAGGTCTCCGCCAAAATGTTTTTCGCCGGCGGCGGAAAAGGTTTCGAAGGTTCCTTCGACGATGCCCTGTGAACCGATGTAAATCCAGGAGCCGGCGGTCATCTGGCCGAACATCATCAGGCCCTTGCGATCCAGCTCGTTGAAGTGCTCCCAGGTCGCCCAGTGCGGCACCAGGTTGGAATTGGCGATCAGCACGCGCGGCGCATCCGCGTGCGTGCGGAACACGCCGACCGGCTTGCCCGACTGCACCAGCAGCGTCTCGTCGTCGTTCAATTCACGCAGGGAACGCAGGATCGCATCGAAGCATTCCCAGTTGCGCGCGGCACGGCCGATGCCGCCGTACACCACCAGTTCCGCCGGGTTCTCCGCCACTTCCGGATCAAGGTTGTTCTGGATCATCCGGAACGGCGCTTCGGTCAGCCAGCTCTTGCACGTCAGTTGCGTGCCGCGCGGCGCGCGCACGACGCGCGCGGTGTCGATGCGGGTGGGTGCGTTCATGGCGAAAGTATTCCTGCAAGAGCGGTCGATCAGCGATTATAGTCATCACGGCAAGCGATCACCGAGGTGTACCATGGATGCCGAGTTCTGGCTGCAACGCTGGCAGGAGGGCCGCACCGGCTGGCATCGCGATGCGGTGATGCCGTTGCTGGAACAGCATTGGCCTGCACTCGAACTGCCGCGCGGCACGCGCGTGCTGGTGCCGTTGTGCGGCAAGTCGCTGGACATGCCGTGGCTGGCATCGCAGGGCTTGCATGTGCGCGGCGTGGAGCTGGCCCCCACGGCGATTGATCAATTCTTTGCCGAGCACATGCTGCAGCCGCACGCGCGCGAAGCTGCTTACGGCACGCATCACCGCGCTGGCGAGATCGAGATCATCCAGGCCGATATCTTCGAAGTGGATCCAGCGCAATTCGCCGAATGCGCGGCGGTCTACGACCGCGCGGCACTGATCGCTTTGCCGCCGCCGCTGCGCGAACGCTACGCGCGCGAGGTTTACGATTCCCTGCCCGCCGGCTGCCGCGGCCTGCTGATCACGCTGGAATATCCTCAAGCCGAAATGCAGGCACCGCCATTTTCGGTGGAGGAACCCGAAGTACGTCGGCTGTTCGGCGAGCACTGGGACATCGACCTGCTGGAACGCCGCGACATCCTCGATTCGCAGCCGTCGTTCTCCGAACAGGGCGTCACCACGCTGCACACGGCGGTGTACCGACTTCGGAAGCGTTGATGGATCGGAGCAGTCCGATGTGAATCACCCGGCGATTGAACCTTGTTCGTCACTCCGGGGTTCCGTCGCCGGATTCACCCGTGATGGAACCCGGCGTGACGAGAATGGATTGGCTGGGGAAACATGACTCGGCGGAAGCCAAGCCAAGGCTCAGTAACCGATCACCTCGCCGTCCTTGCGCATTTCGGTGGCGCCCCAGTACACGTGGTTCTTCGCGTCATACTGGATCGCCTCGTAACCGCCGAAATTGCCGGTGCCGCCGACGATCTTGTAGCCGCGTCTGGTCAGCGCGGCTTTCACCGCCGGATCGAAACCCGATTCCATTTCGACCCAGCCGATGCCCTGCGAGGCCTCGCCGGTGGGCTCGGCGTTGCCGTAATGCCGCCAGCGCGCGGCATCGCCGGCTTCCTGCACATTCATGTCGAAATCGATCATGTTGACCAGCACCTGCACGTGCCCCTGCGGCTGCATGTCGCCGCCCATCACGCCGAACGCCATCCACGGTTTTCCATCCTTCATCACGAACGCCGGAATGATGGTATGGAACGGCCGCTTGCCGGGCGCGTACACGTTTGCATCCTTCGGATTCAGCGAGTACAGCTCACCGCGATCCTGGAACATGAAACCCAGGCCGTCGGCGACCAGCCCCGAACCCATGCCGCGATAGTTCGATTGGATCATCGATACCATCATGCCGTCGGAATCGGCGGTTTCGAAATCGGTGGTGTCGCCCTGGAACAGGTGCGGATCGCCGGGGCCGATGTGCGGATTGGCGTGTGACAAACTGATCAGCTTGCGGCGCGTGTCCGCATATTTTTCGGACAACAAGCCTTTCATCGGCACGTTGACGAAACGCGGATCGGCGTAGAACTTGGCGAGGTCCTCGTAAGCCAGCCGTTTGGCTTCGATCTCGGCGGTCAGCGCATCGGCACTGCCCGCGCCCATCTTCTTCAGGTCGAAACCCTTCAAGATATTGAGCATCTCCAGCGCCGCGAATCCCTGCCCGTTCGGCGGCAATTCGTACACGTCATAACCGTGGTAATCCACCGATTGCGGCGTCACCCATTCGCCGTGGAAGTTCGCAAAATCCGTATAGCGCAGGTCGCCGCCGATGCGCTTGAAATAGGCATCAATGGTGTGAGCGATCGCGCCCTTGTAGAACGCATCGCGCCCGCCTCGGGCGAGCAACGTGAGCGTGTGCGCCAGATCGGGATTGCGGAACACCTCGCCCTCGGCCGGCGCGTGGCCATCGATCAGATATGTTTTACGCGCGTTATCGAGTTCCTCGATCAGCTTGGCATTTTTGTCGAACGACTCGAAATTGCCCTTCCAGTATTCGGCAACGAGTTGGGTGACCGGAAAGCCGTTGTTCGCCAGCGCGATCGCGGGCGCGAGATCTTCCGCCATCGGCAGCTTGCCGAATTTTTCATGCAGCGCGAACCAGGTATCCACCGTGCCCGGCACGGTGATAGGCAGCGAACCCACGGCCGGAATGTGCGGCTTGTACGGCAGGCCGGCTTTTTGATACGCCGCCTTGACCTCCGCCTGCAGCTTTGCCAGATCACGGCCTTTCGCCGACGGACCGGAGCCGTTGTAGCCGTAGAGCTTATGCGTCTTCGGATCCCACACGATCGCAAACGCATCGCCGCCGATGCCGTTCAATACCGGCTGGGTCAGGCCGAGCACCGCGTTGGCCGCGATCGCGGCATCCACCGCGCTGCCGCCCTTCTTCAGGATTTCGACGGCAGCGAGTGACGCCAGCGGTTGCTCGGTCGCGGCCATTCCGTGCTGCGCCAATACCGGCGAGCGCGACGCCCACGGTTGCCCGGAATAGCGATCGCCACGCCCGACCGCGGCATTGGTGCTACCCGAGGCCAGCAAAGCCAGCGCGCAGACCAGCGAAAATGTCATGCAGCGATGTCGAGGCGAGATCACGCGCCGCGCGAAACCGACCGAGGCGATATCCATGATGACGCTCCCACGCATGGAGGTAACCGTTGCGTAGTAGCACGATCATCGCGTACCTGCCAGTGCGGTTCGACGCAACGCGTGATTTCGGCAACCGCGCCCTTACGGCCTGCAGTGCGCCGGCACCCAGTAACCGTGCGCGTTGTAATGACCCGGCACCCACCAGCATGCCGGCGGCGGAGGTGGCGGCGGCCGTCTGCGCGGCACCACCACACAACCGCTCACCGCCAAGGCGCTGCTGAAAACCAGCACGCCCAGCAAACATCTTCCGATGCGCCGCATGTTGTTCTCCACCGATGAATCCCGATGAAGAAAACGGCTGCACGCGTGCGCGGTTGACGGCGCGACACGCGCCGCGGCGGCGGCATTCAGCGTACAGCCGGCGACGCGGGCGTCATGCGGGCGCCAGTTGTTTCACCACGTGCCGATAGCGCTCGGCGATCGCCGCTTCGCCGCGGTGACGGAAATCCCGCACCACCCATTCGCCATTGACCATCACGTCGCGCACCAGCGGCGTGTTGCCGGCGAACACAAAGCTGTCGAGCGCGTTGCGCTCGTCACGCGCGGCGAGCGAGGGCGATTGTTCGTCCAGCACCAACAGGTCCGCGCGCGCGCCGATGCCGAATGGCGCGAGACCGGAAGCCTGTGCACCGCCGTGTAATGCGGCCTTCCACAATGTCTCGGCCACGCTCACGCCGGCCGCGCGTGCTGCGATGTTGCGCTGGTGCGCGACGAGACGCTGGCCGTATTCCAGCCAGCGCAATTCCTCGACCGGCGATACCGAGATGTGCGAATCCGAACCGATGCCGAGCGTGCCGCGCGCCTCCATGAAATCGGCGAGCGGAAACAGGCCATCGCCGAGGTTGGCCTCCGTCGTCGGACACAGACCGGCGACCGCGCCGGACGCCGCGAGAGTTCGAATTTCATTCGCGTCCAGGTGCGTGGCGTGCACCAGGCACCAGTTGGCATTCACCTCGGCGTGATCGAGCAGCCATTGCACCGGCCGCGCGCCGCGCAGCGCCAGGCATTCCTCCACTTCGACAAGTTGCTCGGCGACATGGATGTGGATGGGTCGAAGTTGCTGCGCTTGCGCGATGCCTTGAATGGCATCGTGCGCAGCAACCATGGAAGAAGCAGGATGCCGGCTGGAAGCGGCTCCGCCGATGGATGCTTGCGACGAAGCCCATCCCAGCACTTCCCGCATCGCGGCTTCCGGCACCGCGCGCAACGAATGCAGCGCGATGCCGACGCGCAGCATCGGCGACTCCAGCGCGCGCGCGCGTTCCAGCAGACGCAAATACGATTCCACATCCGTGCCAAAGCGGCGCTGGCGTTCACTCAACGGCCGCCCGTCGAAACCGCCGCTCATGTACAGCACCGGCAGCAAGGTCAAGCCGATTCCGGCCTCGCGTGCGGCTTCAATGATCGCCAGCGACATCTCCGCCGGATCGGCATAGGGCTTCCCGTTCGGCGCATGATGCAGGTAATGGAATTCGCAGACATGCGTGTAGCCGGCTTTCAGCATCTCGACGTACAGTTGCGCGGCGATCGCGCGCAGGTCACCCGGCGCGATCCGCGAAGCGAACGCGTACATCGTTTCGCGCCATGTCCAGAAGCTGTCGACCTTTTGCGATCGGCCGCGGTCGCGGGAATCAGCAAGCGGCGATCCGCGCCCGCATGCTTCAACGGAATCGCCACTCCTTTCCGCCAAGCCGGCCATCGCGCGCTGAAACGCATGCGAGTGCAGGTTCGGCATGCCGGGCAATATCAAACGGGCGGTCGGCGCGTCCGTCGCGCGCGCGGAAGTTGCGAGCGCCGCGATGCGGCCATCCTCGATGCGCAATTGCGCATCGGCGCGCCAGCCATCGGGCGTGAACAAGTTCCCGGCGTACACAGTGTTCGCATCCATGGCCGGGCAGGCTAGCAGAAGCTAGCGACTTTCGGCCGACCGGCACGCCAGAAGCGGGAGCTTTGTCGCCAATGGAGCCGCTCCTCACGCGCCACCGTTCTTTTGCACGTCGGAGCGCAACGCTTCACCCCGGCCCGCGAACAATCGCCACGCTGCCGCAGCGCCCGCATAATGCGCCGATGCCGGAACCCGCCAAGCCCGCCACGCCGCTGCATCGCCTGCTCAGCCACGAGTGGTTGTCGCCCTTGCAATGGCGGCGGCGACTGCTGTTCTGGTGCGGCGCGGTGGGCGTCGCGCTGGCGGCAATTGCTTTCGCGAAGCTGAGCACGCTGGCCTATCAGGCTTTTGTGCGCATCATCGCCCATCGCTCATGGCTGCCGCTGCTGATGACACCGGCGGTGTTCGCGCTGCTTGCATGGCTGACTTCAGGCGCGTTGCGCGCCACGCGCGGTTCCGGCATCCCGCAAGCGATCGCGGCGTTGCAGGTTGAAGACGATGTGTTCCGGCATCGGCTGCTGTCGTTGCGGGTCGCCGCAGGCAAGATGGGGTTGACCCTGGCCGCGCTGCTGGCCGGCGCATCGGTCGGCCGCGAAGGCCCGACCGTGCATGTCGGCGCCGGCTTGCTGTATTCGCTGGGACGCCGTTTCGGCTTCGCCGAGCCGGCCGCAGCAGGCCGCTTCGTGCTGGCCGGCGCCGCCGCCGGCCTGGCCGCCGCGTTCAACACGCCGCTCGCCGGCGTGGTGTTCGCGATCGAGGAAATGGCCGGTGCATTCGAACATCGCATGAGCGGCATCATTCTCACTGCGGTGATCATCGCCGGCATCGTCTCGCTCGGGCTACTCGGCAACTATGCCTACTTCGGCACGGTCACCATCGCGCTGCCACTGGGCCAGAGCTGGCTTGCGGTTCTGCTTTGCGGCGTGCTGTGCGGTATGGCAGGCGGCCTGTTCGCGCGAATCATCCTGTTGAGCGGCGGCGTTTTGTCGCAGATCGCAAAATTGCGCGCGCGCTTTCCGATTCCGTTCGCCGCGGCATGCGGGTTGGCGCTTGCGCTGATCGGCATGGCCAGCGCGGATACCGTGTATGGCACGGGTTACGACCAGGCGCGCGCCATCCTGCAGCACGTAACTGTGGCGCCGGGCGCGGGCTTCGGTGGTTTCAAGTTTCTCGCCAACATCGCGTCGTACTGGGCTGGCATTCCCGGCGGCATCTTTTCTCCGGCGCTGGCGGTCGGCGCCGGTTTGGGGCAGAACATCGCGCATCTGTTGCCGGGCTCGCCGCCCGCGGCGGTGGTGCTGCTCGGCATGGCGGCCTATCTCGCCGGCGTGACGCAATCGCCGCTGACCTCGGCGATCATCTCGATGGAACTCACCAACAACCAGGCGATGATCATTCCTATCCTCGCCGTGTGCCTGATCGCGCGCGGCAGTTCCGCGCTGTTCTGCCACACGCCTGTATACCGCGCGTTTGCGCAGAGGCTGGTGCTCGAATACGAGGACCAACGCCTGGCCGGACGCGCCCCCGATGACTCCGAACCGCGACCCCGGCCAGGACTGGAACGCTCATGACCGAATGCTGGGATCACCTGCTGCTCGACTGCAATCTGGTCACGCTCGCGGGCGAGTCCGGTTTCGCCATGATCGAGCAAGCCGCGCTCGGCTGGCGCGACGGCATCATCACTTTCGTCGGCCACGTCAGTAAATTGCCGGGCGAACCCGAAGCGCTCGCGAGCCGCGTCGAGTCGCTGCACGGCGCGTGGATTACCCCCGGACTGGTTGACTGCCATACCCATCTGGTATTTGCCGGCGTGCGTGCGGACGAGTTCCGGCGCCGCTTGCATGGCGAGGACTACGAAGCGATCGCGCGCACCGGCGGCGGCATTCTCTCCACCGTGCGCGCGACGCGCGCGGCGTCGGAAGACGAACTATTCGCGCAATCGCTACCGCGCGCACGCGGCCTCGTTGCCGATGGCGTCACCACGGTCGAGATCAAATCCGGCTACGGGCTGGATTTGCAAACCGAATTGAAGATGCTGCGCGTGGCCAGACGCATCGGCGCCGAACTCGGCATCACGGTGCGCACCACCCTGCTGGCGCTGCACGCACTGCCTTCCGAATACGCCAACCGGCGCGCCGATTACGTCGCGATCGTGTGCGGCGAGTGGCTGCCCGCAGCAAAGGAAGCCGGGCTTGCCGACGCGGTGGATGCCTTCTGCGAGGGCATCGGCTTCACGCCGGAGGAAGTGCAACGCGTGTTCGAGTGTGCACGCGCACTGGAGTTGCCGGTGAAGTTGCATGCGGATCAACTGTCGGATCTCGCCGGCGGCGGATTGGCGGCCGCGAACGCGGCGCTATCCGCAGATCATCTGGAATGTACCAGCCGCCAAGGCGTGGCCGCGATGGCGCGCGCCGGTACGCTCGCCGTGTTGTTGCCGGGCAGTTATTACGCGCTGCGCGAAACACGCATGCCGCCGATCGAAGCGCTGCGCGAAGACGGCGTGCCCATCGCCGTGGCGACCGATCTCAATCCAGGTACCTCGCCGTTGCGCTCGCTGCGCCTGGCGATGTCGATGGCATGCACGTTGTTTCGCCTGACGCCGGAAGAAGCGCTGCGCGGCACCACGGTGAATGCCGCGCGCGCCCTGGGTTTGCTCGATCGCGGCACGCTCGCCATCGGCAAGCGCGCGGATCTGGCCGCCTGGAACATCCGCGATCCGGCCGAACTTGCCTACTGGATCGGCGGCTCGCTGATGCAACGCGTGTTTGCGGGCGGCCGGGAAGTGGATACGGCCCTCTTCGCGCGTGGTGACGACGCACAATGTCACGGAATGTGACCGTGAAAGCCAACCAGCTCACATTTTGCCACTATTTGGACGTCTAAACGCCTATTCATAGTCGTGACTTCCTGTCACAGGATCATCACAGAGTGTGACCACTGCGGCGAGCGCCGACTGCGTCACATTCGTTGCACGTCAATGCGACGACGATCATGGACACCGATGTTCGCTCAACAGGGGAGCGATCATGTCCACCATCGTAAAAATCATTTTCCTCACGGCGGCGTTGTCCATTGCCGCGCTTGCCGACGCCGGCGAAACCAGCGGGCAATTGCGCGTCTCGGTCAACATCGTGGCTTCTTGCCGGTTCAGCGTCGACACCGCCACGCTGTCATTCGGCGACGTGGACCAGAGCGCCGGCAGCGCCGAGGCGCATACGGATCTTGGTGTTCGTTGCTCCAGCCAGCAGCCGTACGCAATCGGTTTTGATTACGGCCAGCACGCACAGGGCGGACAGCGGCGCATGAGCAACGGCAACGGCGGCGTGGCCTATCAACTTTACGCGGATGCCTCGCATCGCCAGCCGCTGGGGCCGCACGGCTCGGATGGCGAAGTGCGCGGCCTGGGCAATGGCGACGAACAGACGATCCCGGTGTACGGCAAGCTCGATCTGGATCGCAATACACCGACCGGCATGTACAGCGACGTCGTGCGAATGACGGTTACCTGGTAGCTCGGCGCTCTTGCAGGCGCCAGGGCGAGAGGATATTCAACCCGCCATCCATGGCGCTCCCTGCCCGGCCGCGATACCTGCCATCTTCAAGCCATCGAGGCTGTGTGCAATGCATGCGTCACGCAAACGCGACGGCTTCGACCCCGCATCGCGGGGTTTTAGTTGAACGCGATCGCGGTCAGCCGGATTTCTTGACTGCCTTCTTCACCGCGGCTTTCTTGACTGCCGGACGCGCGGCCGGCTTCGATGCGGTCGTCGCCTTCTTCACTGCCGCCTTGGATTTTGGCGAATGCGGGCGTGTGTTGCCGTGGCTGCCCGCATAAATCTTGCCTTTGCGCGTTTTCTTGTCGCCCTTGCCCATGTTCGTTCCTCTGCCGCGGTTGTGGTGCGCGGATGGTAGCAGCACGCCACCACCGCGCAAGCCGCGTCAGTCCGGGTGATCGGCGCAATCGTCCGGGTGATCCGGGCATTCCGACGATTCCATCTGGACGGTGGCATGATCGATCGAAAACCTCTCGCTGAGCACGCGCTTGATCGTGCGCAGGCCCGCCTGCGCATCCGCGCCCTCGCGCATGCGCGCGTGCAGCGTGGCCATGCGCGAGCCGGAGGCGATCTGCCAGACATGCAGATGGTGCACCTCGACGATACGCGGATCGGCGGCGGTCAGTGCGCCACGGATTTCCTCGATGCGCAGCCCCTCCGGCACGCCTTCCAGCAGGATGTGCGAGGAGCGCCGCAACAACAGCCATGCGCCGCGCAGGATCAACAGCGAAACCAGCAGCGACAACGCGGGATCAGCCCACATCCAGTGCAGATAGCGCACCAGCAACGCGGCGGCGACCGTCGCGAGCGAACCCAGCAGATCGCCGAACACGTGCAGGCTGGCGGCGGCGATGTTGAGGTCGTCCGATTCGCGAGCGTGCAGCAGGCGCAGCACGATCAGGTTCACCGCCAGTCCGGCCAGCGCAACGCCCAGCATCACGCCGGAACGTATTTCCATCGCGTTGAGGCTGAGCAGTCGCCGCGCCGCCTCGTACACGATCCAGGCCACCAGCAGCACCTGCACCAGCGCGTTGACGAAACCGGCCAGCACTTCCAGCCGCGCGTAGCCGAAACTGCGTCGCGCATCGGCCGGGCGCGCGGCGAAATGCGCGGCGGCCCAGGCCAGCAGCAGGGATGCTGCATCCACCAGCATATGGCCGGCGTCGGCGAGCAGCGCCAGCGAATGGGACCACCAGCCGCCGCCCGCCTCGACCACCAGCATCAGGCAGGTCAGCGCAAACGCGATGCCCAGCGCGCCTCCGCGAGTGCCGTTTACCGAAGCGGAATGGTGGTCGTGCGCATGCGCCATGCGGTGATGCTAGGCAGCGCGAGGGCGTTACACAATTTCAGGCGCACTGGCTGCACCTGATCGCTCGGGATCAACCCGCTCTGGCGTGCACGCAATCGGTCGAATGCACGTGGCGGTGCGACAGCACCAGATTGACGATGTGCGCGCTGGCGACCAGCACACCGCCGCACACCACCAGCCCGGTGTGCAGCCACTCGTGACGGCTGATATCGATGACGATGCCGGCCAGCAGCAGCGCGATGCCGGGGACCAGCAGGAACAACGCGTGCAAGCGACGGTGCCGACGCCACGCGGTAACGATGGTCACCGAGGCGAGGGCCGCGGCGCAGGCCACGAACACGCGCTCGAAACGATGATCGGCCAGGAAGCCCAACCCGATCAGCGGCAGCAATGCCAGCACGAACGGCAGCAACGCGCAGTGCACCGCACACAGCAGTGACGCGGTCGCGCCAAGGCGATCCGCCACGACCGCGATGGGGCTGATGCGAACGGCTGCGAGTGCGCCCGGGGTCGGTTCAATTGTGGGTTGCGCCATATCCATGCTGATGTTCCCTGCCTGGCTCCGTTTTCCACCTTGTAATAATATAACATTTTATTCCGGCCGGGTACACACAAGGTGACGAGCGAGTGGCGCCCCGGCCTGGAATAGCGGAAATCGGGAAACTTCGGCAGTCCGGCGCAAGCCGGAACCCGGCGACTTGCCCAAACGCTAGGCACGCGGTTCCGGGGCGTCGCCGCGCGATGCCGGGAACGACGACAAGTAGTCACGAGTCAGGAACCCGAATCGCAGCGTTCGTTCAACCCGCCCTGCAGCCTTTGCAGATGCCGTGCACTTCCAGCGTCTGCGCCTTGGCGCGAAACCCCAGCGTGCCCGCGCGTTGCGCGATCAGCCCGGCAACCGCACCGTCATCGCACAATTCGGTGGCGCCCTCGCAGATATCGCAGATCAGGAACGGCACCTGGTGCGCCTCGCTCGGGTGCTCGCAGGAGACGAACGCGTTGATGGATTCCAGCTTGTGGATGAAGCCGTGTTCGAGCAGAAAATCCAGCGCGCGATATACGGTCGGAGGCGCGGCGCCGGCGTGCTTGTCGCGCAGCGATTCCAGCAGATCGTAGGCCTTCACCGGCTTGCGCGCGCGCGCGATCAGGTTCAGCACTTCATGACGCAGAGGGGTCAGCCGCAGCCCGCGCTCGCGACTGGCGGTCTCGACTTCGCGCACGAAGCCATTGGCGTCGTGATGATGGTGATGAGGTTTGCCGCGGTTCGTGGTCACGGCCGCATTTTAGCGCGTGCGCGCCGCCGACGTTTTTCTCGCGCGCGGCGTACCGGGCGGAAACACCCACAACGTGAACCAGCCGATCGGTCCGAGCAGCAAGGCCAGCCCGATGCCCAGCCAGATCCGCCGCCGCCACCAGCCCAGGGCCGCACCGACCACCACGCACGCAACGGTGAACCAGAACAACGGCCACCACGGCATCAGCGCCATGAGATTGGCAAAAATGCGCAGCGCGGCATCCGGCGCATCCGGATCGACACCGCTGGTGGCTTTGGCGAGAAGGTCGTGCATGGGGGCTCGGGACTCGGCTAAAGCGCAACAAACCTGTCGTCATTCCGGAATCGCGCAGCGGTGAGTGTCTTGCCCCCAAATTGCCGAAAGCAAAGGCACTGGATTCCGGACTTCGCCGAGGCAATCCCGGAATGACGGAAAGTCAGGAGGACATTTTTGCCATTGCATCCTCAATGCGGCGCAATGCCTGATCGCGCCCGACAAGATACACAGTATGTTCAATCGACGGCGACACCTGCGTGCCGGTGATCGCCACGCGCAGCGGTTGCGCGACCTTGCCCATGCCTATGTTGCACTCAGCGGCCAGTTGCTCGATCGCCAGATGGATCGACTGCGGTGACCACTGCGGCATGGCGGCGAATTTCATTTGCGCCGCGCGCAGCACATCGGCTGCGCCTTCCGCGCGCAGATGTTTGGCAACCGCCTGCTCGTCCCACTGGTCGATCGGCGCGTACCAGATGCGCGCGCGCATCGCCATTTCCTTCAGCGTCTGCACGCGGTCGCGCAAGGCCACGATCACCTCGGCAGGATCGGGGCCGCCGGCCGGATCGAGCCCGATCCGTTGCAGATGCCAGACGAGCTCCGGCGCGATGTCGTTCGGGTCGTCGTTTTTCAGGTACTGCTGATTGAGCCAGCCGAGCTTGGCCAGATCGAAGCGCGAAGCGGATTGATTGACATCGCCGATGTCGAACAATTCGACCATTTGCGCAATCGAAAAAATCTCCTCGTCTCCATGCGACCAGCCCAGCCGCACCAGGTAATTCAGCAACGCGTGCGGCAGGTAACCATCCTCGCGATATTGCGTCACGCTGACCGCGCCGTGGCGCTTGGACAATTTCTGCCCGTCCGGCCCCAGTATCATCGGCAGGTGCGCAAATGCCGGCACATCGGCATGGAGCGCGTGATAGAGATTGATCTGGCGCGGTGTGTTGTTGACATGGTCGTCGCCGCGAATCACTTCGGTGATCGCCATGTCGATGTCATCCACGACCACCGCGAAGTTGTAGGTCGGGAAACCGTCCGAGCGGATCAGCACCAGGTCATCGAGCTCCGCATTGTTCCACTCGATCCGGCCCTTGACCTTGTCCTCGAACACCACGCTGCCGGTTTGCGGGTTCTTGAAGCGCAGCACGCGATTGGGATCTTCGCGACACGGTTCATTGCGATCGCGATATGCGCCGCTGTAACGCGGCTTGTCGCCGCGCGCCATCGCCGCCGCGCGCATCGCCTCGATTTCCGCCTTCGATTCGTAGGCGTAGTAGGCCTTGCCCGCATCCAGCAAAGCTTGCGCGACCGTGCGGTAGCGATCCATCCTTTGCGTCTGGAAAAACGGGCCCTCATCGGGTTGCAGGCCGAGCCACGCCATGCCGTCGAGAATGGCCCGCACCGCGGCGTCTGTTGAGCGCTCGCGATCGGTATCCTCCACGCGCAGGATGAATTGCCCGCCGCGGTGGCGTGCCTCCAGCCAGCAGTACAGCGCGGTGCGCGCACCGCCGATATGCAGATAGCCGGTGGGACTGGGCGCAAAGCGGGTGCGAAGGGTCATCTGCCGGAAATCCACGCGAAATCAATCCGCAAGTTTAATGCAGCGCGTTGCGCGGCGGATCGGCCCTGCCACTGGAAGCATTGCCCCGCCGCCCCCATGATCTTCCGATGACTTCCGCATCGAAGCCGCCGAGTACCGGTCCCGACGACAAGCCCGAGGGCGCGGTGACTCCGCACGCGATCGCGGCCCCGCGCAGCGAAGACGAGACCGCCACCGTCTCGGAAACAGCCGACACCGCGGAAGCGCCGCTGCAATCACCATCGTCGGCGACGCGAACACCTGGCTCTCCCGCGGCACCGCCTCGCAGCGGCGAGCGCCGCGTACTGCGCATGCTGTGGCCGTATATCCGCGGGTTTCCGGTGCGCATTTCTATTTCCGCGGCGTTGCTGATCATCGCCAAGGTGGCCACCATCGGCGTGCCGCTGTCGCTGAAGGCGATCGTGGACCATCTCGATCCGCGCATCGCATTGCTGAGCGTGCCGATTGCGCTGATCGCCGGTTATGGCGCGCTGCGCCTGATCGGCACCTTGTTCGGACAATTGCGCGACACGGTGTTCGAGCGCGTCAGCCAGCGTGCGATGCGCGCCTCGGGCCTGGATGCGTTCCGGCATCTGCACAAACTTTCGCTGCGTTTCCATCTGGATCGCCACACCGGCGGCGTCGGCCGCGACATCTCGCGCGGCACCCGCGGTGTGTACAACTTGCTGGGCTGGGTGGTGTTCAACATCGTGCCGACCCTGGTCGAGATCGCCATGGTCACCGCGTTGCTGTTGCGCGAACTCGACTGGCGTTACGCCGTGGTCACGTTGGTGACGATGGCGGTGTACATCGCCGCGACCATCTGGATCAGCGAATGGCGCACCGCCGGCGTGCGCGCGATGAACGAGGTCGAGAGCCTGTCCAACGCGCGCGCGGTGGACAGCCTGCTCAACTACGAAACGGTCAAGTATTTCGGCAACGAGGAGTTCGAGGCGCGCCGCTACGACGCCGAGCTGCGCCGCTACGAAGACGCAGCCGTCAAGACCGAATCGTCGCTGGCGGTGCTCAATGGCGCACAGGCGCTGATCATCGCCGCCGGTTTGACCATCCTCATGGCGATGGCCGCGGCAGGCGTGGTGTCGGGCAAGTTGTCGGTCGGCGATCTGGTGCTGGTCAACACTTTGCTGATCCAGTTGTCGGTGCCGCTGAACATGCTCGGCTTCACCTATCGCCAGATCAAGCAGGGTGTGATCGACATGGAACGCATGTTCGCGCTGCTGGACGAGCACGCCGAGATCAGCGATGCGCCGGGCGCGCCGGCACTGCACGTGCGCGGCGGCGAGGTGCGCTTCGAGCACGTGTCGTTCCACTACGATCCGCAGCGCGCGATCCTGCACGACGTGGATTTCACCATTCCGCCCGGCCGGACCTTGGCGGTGGTCGGTGCCACCGGCGCCGGCAAGTCCACGCTGTCGCGGTTGCTGTTCCGCTTCTACGACGTGAGCGCAGGCAGGATCACGATCGACGGCCAGGACATCCGCAAGGTCACGCAGGCAAGCTTGCGCGCCGCGATCGGGATCGTGCCCCAGGATACCGTGCTGTTCAACGACAGCATCTACTACAACATCGCCTATGGCCGCACCGAAGCCACGCGCGGGGAAGTCGAGGCGGCCGCGAAAGCCGCGCACATCCATGACTTCGTTATGTCGCTGCCGCAGCGCTACGACTCGCAGGTCGGCGAGCGCGGCCTGAAACTTTCCGGCGGTGAAAAGCAGCGGGTGGCGATCGCGCGTGCGCTGCTGAAGCGTCCCGCGATCCTGGTGTTCGACGAGGCCACTTCGGCGCTCGATACCCGCACGGAGAAAGTGATCCAGGCGGAGTTGGCCGAAATCGCGCGCGGCCGCACCACCCTGATCGTGGCGCATCGGCTGTCTACCATCGTGGATGCCGATGAGATCCTGGTGCTGGATCACGGCCGCATCGTCGAGCGCGGCACCCACGCGGGACTGCTGGGCCTGGAAGGCCGTTATGCGGCGCTGTGGGCGATGCAGGCCAAGGCGCCGCAAGGCGCGGAAGCCTGACTCATCGTGGATCGCGGATGACCGCATCGTCACTCGCGATGCCGCATCTGTTCACGTTTGTTCACGCCTCGCGGGAAAGCGGTCACGGCATGGCCGGCATGATTGCTGCACGTAATAGGGCACGCAACCAAACCATCTTTGTTAGTCATTCCGGGACCATCTTCGGCTGGAATCCGGCCGTTGCAGGCGCCCGCGAACCGTCGGCCAACCTGCTTCTGGTCAACCCGCAAGGAACGATAGACAATGCCCGCGCCCATGCCAGTGTTCAAGAAGAAGGAAGCGCCCGCGATGAGTCGTTTGAAAATCGCCCTGTCCGAACTCGAGACCAGCGACGCCGACCTGTTTCGCGCGGCGCTCGGACGCCTGACCGGCCGGTTGTCGCATTACTGGGAATGGGCCGATCTGGCGCATGCGGATCTGGTGATCGTGGACATGGACAGCCTGTTCGGCCATATGGCCTGGCTGAAAGCGCACGGCTCCGGCAAGCATGTCATCACCTTTGCCCGCTCCGGCGAGGTGCATGGCTCCGATCTGGTCCTGGGCAAACCGCTGGACGACGACGCATTCGCCGCGGTGCTGGAGCAGGCCGCCGGCATCATCGATAACAGCGACGACGCACTGCGCGGCGCGCAGACGGCGCCGGTGCAATCCGTGGTGGTCGAGACCGCACCGAAACCGGCGCCGACGCCTGCGAAAGCCGCGTCTTCCAAGCGGGTCAGTGAAATGCATATGGCCGCGGCAGCGGATGCGCCGCCGGTGGAGATCGCCGCCGCTGCGGCGGAGCCCGCCGCTGCAGTCGAACCCGAACCCGCGCCGATGGAACCGCCGCCGGAGCCGGAACCCGACCCGGTCAATGTCGCTGAAATCCTGGTGCGTCGCCCACCGACCATGGCCATGGGAGTGACCGGCTTCAATGTGGTGATCGATCCCGAGCGCGACGTCTATTACGCCGACGATGCACTCAAGCCGCTGAAGCAGCCGCTGGAACGCGAGCCTTCGGCGCTGCACGCGCTCGATGCCACCGCGCTCGCGGCGGCGCGGACGCGCAAGCCGCACCCGCTGGCCCGGTTGCGCTGGTTCGCAGGCCTGGTCGCCACGCCCGGCACACTGGCGCATGGACTGCGCGACGACGAACGCTACAAATTGTCGCGCTGGCCGCAGACCGAGCGCGAGTTCCCGCGCCATTTCCGCATCGCCACCGCGATGATGAAGGAAGCCGCCACGCCGGCGGAGCTCGCGACCGCCAGCGGCGTGCCGGTTGCCGAAGTCGTGGACTACATCAACGCCAGCCGCGCGGCGGGCTGGCTCAGCATCGAGCGTGATGAGCCGGCACCGGCCGAGGAAGAATCCTCTCAACGCGGCAAGGGGTTGTCGCGTTTCCGCAAACCGTTCGGGCGGTGAATCCCGGGGCGCTATTCCAGCGACCAGAAACCACTCTCGAGCGCGAGCAGAACAAATCATCGTCATTCCCCGGGCCGCCGACCCGGAATCCAGTTTTCTCTCC